>AACY020563869.1_pt1 | contig 52404 bp, 43 predicted proteins | sample 267378 | NCBI WGS metagenome assembly AACY02 (sample SAMN02954345, study PRJNA13694) | marine metagenome | biome: aquatic; feature: ocean; material: water; isolation source: isolated as part of a large dataset composed predominantly from surface... | reverse complement strand
TTTTTGCCATTTTATGGCACTGATAAGTGATCATGAGCCTTTGATAAGCTGGCATAGCCAGTTTATCTCTCCTCTTTACCGTGTAACAGGTGGGAAAGCAGTGCGCAACCGTGTGGGGTGCCCAGAATATCATGCGTTTCAAGCGATTTTAGCGCTTCAAGGTAAATGGGATTTGTTGGGGGAACGTGCAGAATATATTTTAGCCAACCCACCGGGGAAAAAGATGGCAAAGTACCAAATTGACCATGAGTTCTATCTAGCGTTGGCAAAAGGAGATGTACCTGCCATGGAGCAGGCATTAAATAGCCTTACGGGCCCAAAAGCTAAAGTGCGCAATTTTGATGGCGCACTGGGATTAACCGAACATTTAATGTCATTGTTTGGCTTTATTTACGCGAAAATGGCTTGGCGTGCTGGATATCAGGTACAAGTGGATAGTCCTTATTTGCCTATGGAATGGCTACCGATATCCCCTCTTCTCACGTATCGTGATGAATATGACTTCTTAGCCGATTTTGATATATTTCAGCCATTTACTAACGAGATGGCACCTTACTCGCCAGTGAGTGAAGTGGATAAACGAGTCGATATTACTGTTGGTTCATCACCCTTTGTTTAGAATTGAGATTTTATATGAGCATATTTGATATTTTAAAAAAATCACCAGTAAATATCGATAAACAGATACAAGATATCAGTTATCAAATGAATGAATATTCGACAGATGCTCGTCGTCGGAGTGACATATTCGTCACAGTTGCAGAACAGCAAGGTCTAGAAGTATTACCCGGTCGATTTGGAGGTGAATATAATAATGACATGCTTGCGGCCGGCGAGAAAAACGGGCAATTTTTATTAATGCTTGGCATGAAAATTACAGGTTCTGACGGCGGTATTCAGCTAGATAAACAATCAATGGGTTGTTTTTTGCAATTTTCTAAGCCTTGGTTAGATATGGTCATCTACTCACTACGTTTATCTGGTACGCAATTAGCCATCGCAGATAAAATTGAAAGACACGTAAAAGATAACACTATTTCGCTAGCGATTGCGTTTATTGATATGGAGACGAAAAAGCTCAATATAATTCCGCTCACTATTCAAGATTGATAACGTAAAAACGAGATAAAACTAGGTTAAAAATTATAGGCTGAAAAGTAGACTCCCAAATTTAACGACGCGGTAAATAATCTCCGACTGTATATTACTTAAGCATTAAACAAGAAGGTTTGTATACCGCTATCTCGCAGAATCTGACTAACTATCGAACAATCTATCTCAGCACTTATTGCCATTGTTCTAGCCACGTGGATGCTGGTCATGTCGCTTTATTGGTTTGTAATAGATGAATTAATTTACTCCTACTTAAAGTGCAATTTCACAAACTCGATAAACAACCGCACCCGCATGGGGAGGTGGTCGCGGTCCCGATATAACATGGATAAAGTACGGGCTTTGCTACTCCAGTCAGGGAGAACATGATTCACCTCCCCCTTCGCTATCATAGGTAGCGCAAAATAATCCGGCACGTATCCGATACCTATCCCTGTTTTAATGGCGTGGGTCAGTAGCATGAGTTCATCCACCTCCAGCCTGACGCCCTTGTTCGGGTGATAATCAAACTCTTCGCCAGTCGTTTTATGCACCAATTGCCAAGGTATCATAGGGCGACAAATAATGGTTGGGTGACCGCATAACTTGTCAGGTGAAGTGATACTCGAAATGTCGTAGTCAGGGTGAGAGCACAAAATAAAGTGAATATGCTTTAACGGTCTGGCAATCCAATTTTCCACCACAGGATTGCCCACCCTAAACGCCACATCCACAAAACATAGACACCCAGCCCTAATAGCGCGGAAGTAAACCTCCTACTATGCTTTGGTTAAGCATTGAACAAGGAGGTTTGTATGCCGCGCCCTCGCCGAACTCAGATAAGCCTTGAAGACACACCTTATTACCATTGCTGTAGTCGCGTGGTGCGGCGTGCCTTTTTATGTGGCGATGATAGTTACTCGGGTAAAAACTATGACCATCGGCGTGGTTGGGTAGAGTCATTATTGTTTGAACTTGAAGCGGTTTTTTCAATTGGTGTAGCTGCTTATGCAGTGATGTCGAATCATCTGCATGTGGTGCTACGAGTCGATATCGAGACGGCAAATCGTTGGACTGACCGCGAAGTGCTTGAGCAATGGCATAAGTTGTTTAAAGGCGATGTGTTAACGCACAAATTCGCCAAAGGTGAGTTGGTCGAGGCGTATGAGGTTAACAGATTAAAGCACTCAATCGCCCTTTATCGCAGTCGATTATGTGATATCTCATGGTTTATGCGCTGCCTCAACGAACCGATTGCAAGACAAGCAAATCAAGAGGATAACTGTACAGGTCGTTTCTGGGAGGGGCGATTTAAATCGCAAGCCCTACTCGATAAAGCTGCGGTGTTAGCCTGTATGACTTACGTTGATTTAAATCCGATTCGAGCGCAACTCGCTGATACACTAGAACAATCCGACCATACCAGTATCCAACTACGTATTCGGGCCGCATTAAAAGGTGAGCAGCCAAGCAATCTCCTGCCGTTTATTGGTAACGAGTGCGACAACCAACCCAATGGCATTGCGTTTTCATTAATGGATTACCTCGAATTAGTCGATGATACCGGCCGAATCATTCGCAATGATAAACGTGGATGTATCAACGAAAGTAGCACCAAGATACTGAACAGATTAAATATCCCCCATGACAATTGGCTCAAACTAACCACAGAGTTTGGCAAACTATTTCATGGTCCAGTGGGCACTCTGCAAGCACTAACCGATTATTGCGAACATCTCGAAAAGCGACGACGGCATTTTGCTAAATGCTGCCAACACTTTAACAGTAACTGACAACTGCATATCACTTCGACAGCAATCCTTGTCTAACACTTCCCAAGCACTATGGGACGATTTACCTCGTCTGAAATACACCATTTTTGAAAGAATTAGCTCAAGCTATTACCTCAGATGCAGTCCCTGCGACTTTTGATGGCTCTAATTCAAATCATTTGAGCTAGAGCTGGTTGTAAGCAAACATAAAGTGCATTATGTTATTAATTTATATTGGGTGGCTGAATTTATTTTGACAAGAATGGGCTGGTGGCGATATTCGCTTTGTGCCGTATACCCCCTAAACACTGAAGGATCCCCTCATAAATCAGCCATAGCATAGCCATATTTGAGCAACTGATTGGCGAATAATACCCAGGCCGCCAGCAATTCTTTCTCCGTGATTTGATAATCAGGCCGCCTGAGTACCTCCAATCCCAAGCGAATCGTTGAGAGTACCGTTCGATGCCCAATGGTATTGGCCTGAAAATGCTTATCCCAGCCCTGTTGCTGTGCGTGTAAACCAACTAGCCACAACAGGCATTGAACCATCAACGCTATCAGTAGGATGATGTCGAATCGCTCTGGACTGTTGGTACGACTTTGGCGTAAGCCAAAGCCGTATGCCGGGCTTTTGAGGTCACGAAAGGTTTCCTCTATTTGCATACGTTTGGCGTACAGGTTTACCAGCTGCTTTGGGCTCCGAGATTCTGGTGGTAAATTGCTGGCTAACACCCAAGGCTCTTTCGCCGATGTTGAGTACGTTTTTGCCGATGGATGGTGGCAATTAGTCCTCGTTGAACGCTGATTTGTACGCCCCTTAGGTTTGCTACGATAAAGCGTGAGATGGCAATTGATAGGGTTAGTTTTGGTCAAGGTCTTACAACCCAGGCTCTTCGCTTGACCGTTGGCCAAGTCATGTGTACTGCGAACTGCACGCCAATTTTCAGCGCCAATATCTGCAAATTGAACTGTACCGCGAATACGGCTTAGCCAAAACCAACCATGCGCCTCAACCTCTTTGTACCAAGGCACTTTGAACCCCGCGTCAGTCACGATGAGAGGGGTAACATGCAAAGGTAAAATCTTGGCTAAGTCCGCTAAAAAACCGTTGTGGGAGGCCTTAGAGCATTGTTCTGATAGGGGATAGGACTTCTCATACAGGGTAATAGAGCGGCCATTGAAGGCTATTGAGGCGCGCAGAGCCATGATGCGTTTATGCTCTCGGATGTCTGACCAATCGACGAGCACAATCGGCATAGGGTTACCAGAACAGATGAGGCTGGCATGCCATTGGTAGACAGCTAACCGTTCTTGATGCAGATGCGTGTTGCCGAGCAAACGATCAATGCGCTTGATGTTGTGCTTGGTTCGGGCCGTGGTTGGTAAATTTCGACCTAACTCAGTCAAGGTCAGTGTCTTACATTCAATCAGTGCCTTAGAGGCCAGCATCAAGCTGTTTAATCGTTTTAGGTGAAGTTCTGGGCAGTATTGGTGTAAAGAATGTTGTAGGATATTGGCTTCGCGCATCTTGTTGTCCAAGTGTAGTTTTTGGCGAAACCATTTGATCATGCAACAAGATGCGCTTCCACCCTAATTTGATGATTTATTTGTAAATCATCAGGGGATTCTTCAGCCCTAAACATCAAAACATAGAAAACATCAAAACATAGACACCCAGCCCTAATAGCGCGAAAGTAAACCTCCTACTATGCTTTGGTTAAGCATTGAACAAGGAGGTTTGTATGCCGCGCCCTAGCCGCCCCCTGATAAGTCTTGAACAGCTCGCTTTATATCCGATGGTTAGTCTTGCGATGAGGCTCAAGAGATGACTAGCATTGCGCTGGCGAATCTTCTGTAGAATGACTCAAATAATCATCGGCGTGATAATGAAGAAATGCTTGCTGTTTCATCCTCTGTATAAAACTATGCAAAGGCACAACAGGTCAGCATTCTATTATCGTTAACTCGCTAATGTCTCCATCCTCGCATGCATTTTTTGTGCTGCCATATTTTGTGCCGCGAGGTAATCCAGTTTTAGCTGTTTGATAATACTAGTGATGAGGAGCAGCTCCTGCTGTAACAATGGGATCTTTGACATATCATGTGTGGGCAAGTTGATGTCCACATTATCAAATAAATTACCAAAATAGCTCGCCATAATAAGTACTGTATTGTTTTTAAACTCTATGCTTATCCCTGAACCACGCGCGGTTTTCCGGAATAATTGCTCCAGCTCAACCAATCGTTCCATCACGGCGGGTGACAATAAATATCGCGCATAATGTTGGTCGTGTGAATACACTTCAAACATGGCCTCAAAGGTGACACTTTCGAGTTTAACTCTGGGTTGCCTGATGCCTGAAATGGCATTCCCTAAGGAGCCATAGTCTTGGCTAACAATGGTGTGGGATTCAAAATGAAAGGGCATAGAGATAATCACCACCCCACCCTTAAATTGAATTTTATCCGACTTGCTTCCACGGGATTTTAAGGTTAACTCGCAAAACTCGAAGCTAACATCTTCTACCTTGCCGCGAATATGGTCTTCAGCTTCTTTCTTGCTAAAACTAGGCATGAGTTCAAAATCAGCCACGGCATCCAGATTGACACAGGAATCGTGGCTATATTGGTAATCCCCTAATTTATCGAGTAAAACAGGTAAAATTTTATTCTTATAATGGCGCTTAAATTGTATTTCAGGCAACTGAACCCACATCAAAATGCCTGCGAGAACAATCAAGCTCAGAATGCTTGGGTCACTATTGGAGGCTAACGACATCAAATCAACAGCCAGCGCAGGCAAGCACAGGAGCCAGCCTAACCGCTTGGCCCATTTCTTCCGAGAGAGTTTCGTTTCAAGTTTTTCAATTCGATAAGCTTCTAGTGGCTCGAGTAGTTGCAACAGTGCCACTTTCACCTCTTCTGATATCGGCGGTAATTCGGGTCGAGGGAAATCTGCAGGTAAATTCGCTTCCACTATATGATTGCGAATACTTTTCAGGGCTTCGAATCCCTGCTTTAAAGAATACAACAATTGGCTCATCTACTTATCCCTGTAATCGCCGATACAGCGCCCATTCCATTGGGCGGTTCCTACTCTCGAGTGTCGGTTAACGCCGAGATTAACCTATAGCGAGTGTCAGATTAAACAAAGGGTTATTTATTGTAAATAACAAATTTCAAACAACGATTTATGCAAAAAGATAAACTTGCTAATTGGTAACCCCTCTTATAGGTCAGAGGCGTAAACCAAACTTATTGTCTGACTTACAGTTCACTTTATCCCCCAAAAGAAACACAAAACAAAAACGCTCTGCGGTTAGGCAGAGCGTTTATGGATAAAGCCTTGTGATAAAAGGCGTTTAGTCCTTTAAATCCTTTTCCATATCTTCGTAGGAAGTATGGCGAACATCTTTACCTTTCACGTAGTAAATAATGTATTCGCAGATATTTTTACAACGATCGCCGACACGCTCAACCGCACGGGCTGCCCAGAGTACGTCTAATACATCGGGGATTGAGCGTGGGTCTTCCATCATGTAGGTCATTAATTGACGAATAATGCCTTCGTATTCACGGTCGAGCTTGGCATCTTCTTTGTGAAGCTCCAGCGCCGAATCGGCATCCATACGAGCTAAAGCATCAAGCGTTGCATGCAGCATACGAATCGCATGGCGGCCCATGTTTTCAATGCTGACTAATAATGGCTGCTGATTATTCAAACGCTTATCTAATGCGGCCTTGGCGATACGCACACAAGCGTCACCGATACGCTCAAGATCGGCAATCGACTTTGAAATCGCGATGATCAGACGTAAGTCGCTCGCCGCCGGTTGGCGTTTAGCGATAATGCGGGTGCATTCTTCATCAATCGAGACTTCCATGCCGTTCACTTTGTGATCGCCGGTGATCACCTTTTGCGCTAATTCGGCATCTAAGGTGCTTAGGGCGTCGATAGCTTGCTCTAACTGACGCTCGACCAAGCCACCCATGGCGAGTACGCGGTTACGGATATCATCTAACTCGGCGTTAAATTGCCCAGAGATATGTTTGTTTAAATTCATATTTTCCATTTGGCCAACCTTTTACTCAACTGTATCAACGCCTAGATGGAGTTTGCAATGTTTAACTCTGTTCTAGGCGGTGGCTTATTTCGTTAATCGCTTATCACTCACATCACCACTGCCAAAGCAAGGTGATTAACCGTAACGGCCGGTAATGTAATCTTCGGTCTTACGTTTTTTCGGTGTGGTGAAGATGGTGTTGGTATCGGCGTATTCCACCAATTCGCCCATATACATAAAGGCTGTTTGGTCCGACACCCGCGCCGCCTGTTGCATGTTGTGGGTAACGATAACCACTGTGTACTTAGTCTTAAGCTCAGTGATCAGCTCTTCGATGGTTAAGGTTGAAATCGGGTCGAGAGCCGAAGTCGGTTCGTCGAGCAGTAATACTTCTGGCTCGATGGCAATCGCACGGGCAATGACCAGACGTTGCTGCTGACCGCCAGATAAGCCAAAGGCGTTATCGTGCAGACGGTCTTTCACTTCATCCCAAATCGCCGCACCGCGTAGCGAACGCTCGGCCGCTTCGTCGAGTTCACGGCGGTTGTTAATGCCCTGCAGACGCAGACCATAAACCACGTTTTCGTAAATCGATTTAGGGAATGGGTTAGGACGCTGGAACACCATACCTACGTTGCGGCGCAGGGCGGCAACGTCGATTTTTTTGTCATAAATATTTTGACCGTGCAGCAAAATCTCGCCGTCGATATGGCAGTTGTCGACCAGATCGTTCATGCGGTTAATGCAGCGCAATAAGGTGGATTTACCACAACCGCTGGGGCCGATAAACGCCGTAACTTGCTTCTTTGGGATCTTCATCGACACATTAAACAGCGCTTGCTTGTCACCATAGCGCAGGTCTAAGTTGCGGATCTCCAGTGCGGTATCGTTCTGGCTCAAGTTTGCTAAGTCAAAGTTGTTGGTTTTCATGGCTGTCGAATCTATAGAAATCATATTCAGTCCTAATACTTTCAGGATAATCGCTGATTAATGCTCAAGCGAACGATATTTTTCACGTAAGTGGTTACGCACACTAATCGCAGTTAAGTTCAGTGCCACAATCACTGTTACCAGCAAGAAGGAGGTGGCGTATACCAGAGGACGTGCCGCTTCAACGTTAGGACTCTGGAAGCCCACATCATAAATATGGAACCCTAAGTGCATGAATTTACGTTCTAAATGCACGAACGGGAAGTTTAAGTCCAGTGGCAATGTCGGTGCTAATTTCACTACACCCACCAGCATTAACGGTGCCACTTCACCCGCAGCGCGGGCCACGGCTAAAATCAGCCCCGTCATGATCGCAGGGCTTGCCATCGGGATCACAATCCGCCACAGGGTTTCAGCCTTGGTCGCGCCCAGAGCCAAGCTACCTTGACGCACCGCGCTAGGAATACGGCTTAAGCCTTCTTCGGTCGATACAATCACCACTGGCAGGGTCAGAATCGCTAAGGTTAACGCCGACCAAATCACCCCTGGCGAACCAAAGGTAGGTGACGGTAAGGCTTCGGCGTAAAACAGTTGGTCAATCGAGCCGCCCATCATGTATACGAAGAACCCTAAACCAAACACCCCGTACACAATCGATGGCACACCCGCCAAGTTGATTACCGCAATGCGGATCATCTTAGTGATAGGGCCTTTTTTGGCATATTCGTGCAGGTAAATCGCAGCAATCACCCCGAATGGCGTCACGATAATCGCCATCAACAGCACCATAAACACGGTACCGAAAATCGCAGGGAACACGCCGCCCTCGGTGTTGGCTTCGCGTGGGTCGTCGCTGACAAAGCGGCCCAGTCCCACAAACCATTTGCCGATTTTCCCCATCAAGCCTAAGTGGTTGACGTAGGTGACATCGAGAACCGAATCCAGCTTAAGCTCGACCTCAACACCACGCATATCACGCACGATAACAGAGTCGCGCGCCGCTTCATCACGCAGGGCAAACAGCTCTTTTTCAAGCAGTTTATAGTCTTGCTCGAGCGCCACTTTCGCCGCAGCTAACTCTTGCTTACGGCTATCGGTCAACTCACCATCTAACTCGTAACGGCGCTCTTTTAAACGCAGTTTTTCAATCTTGTAGTTAATCGCACCAATATCTTGCTTTTGCAGTGATAACGCTTTGTCAGACAAAGCAACGGCACGGTCGATATGCTCCATTAAAGAGGATTCAAGCGCATCGTTTTTAAGCTCTAAGCGTTTACCGTTTTCAATTACGGCCACAGGGTAGCCATAAAAGTTACCGTTTTTAGCACGCTCGAGCATGGCCACATCGGCAGGCTCGCTACGGCTGATAATGTCTGTAGCTAAAATCCAACGGAAATCTAAGCCCACAAACTCACGGTTACCGGTTTTCACTAAGTAACGCGTCACAAACTCGCCGGGTGGCTGTTTAAACACGTGGCCCGCGGCGGTTAAGCGTTCGGTTGGCACTTCTTCCCTATCGTAAATTTCACCGATTAAGGTTGAACGTGCGCCAGTGTTATCTTCGAGTTCCCATTGATAAATCGTTGCAGGCCAAAAGTAGCTTAATCCGCGCCATGCAATGAGCAGTAACAGGCCTAATACTGCAATCAAACTGATGCTCACCGCGCCACCTGTCATCCAAATCCATGGCGAGCCTGATTTTACCCACTTACCCATTGCACAAACCTCTCAAGGTCATTGGCGAAATAGTATTTAGTATCATTATCTTATCTCCATTACAGCGAGCTATAGCGGTCACGCAGACGCTGTCTTACCACTTCGGCAATCGTGTTAAAGAAGAAGGTAAATACGAACAGAACGAAGGCCGCGAGGAACAGCACACGGTAGTGCGAGCTGCCAATCGCCGACTCTGGCATTTCCACCGCGATGTTAGCCGCCAGCGTACGCATACCCTCAAACACGCTCCATTCCATGATGGCGGTGTTACCCGTTGCCATCAGTACGATCATGGTTTCACCCACAGCGCGGCCTAGACCCATCATCACCGCAGAGAAAATCCCTGGGCTTGCGGTCAACAGCACTACACGTGTCAGGGTTTGCCAAGGCGTCGCGCCCAGCGCCAAACTGCCGTTGGATAAATGGCGTGGCACAGAGAAAATCGCGTCTTCGGCAATCGAGAAAATCGTTGGAATAACCGCAAAGCCCATGGCGATACCCACTACCAGCGCGTTACGTTGGTCGAAGGTGATGCCTAATTCGTTAGTGATAAATTGACGAGTGTTGCCATCAAACAGCGCCACTTCGATCATCGGGCTGATGGCAAAGGAGAACCAACCCACAAAGCAGATAACCGGAATTAGCATCAGCTCCTGATACACTTCAGGCAGACGTTGTTTCCAAGTGCCAGGTAATTTGCTCCAAGAGTAAGCCGACACCAGAATCGCCGTCGGCAGCAGTACCAGTAGCACTAAGATGCCCGGCAAGTGCTCTTCAATCAGCGGAGCTAACCAAAGTCCGGCGAGGAAACCTAAGATAACCGTCGGTAAGGCTTCCATGATTTCAATCGTTGGCTTAACAATGCCGCGCACCTTTGGCGACATAAAGTAAGCAGTATAGATGGCGCCCGCAATCGCTAATGGCACGGCAAACAGCATGGCGTAGAACGCCGCCTTCATGGTGCCGTAGGCCAATGGCATTAAGCTAAGTTTGGCTTCAAAGTCATCGCTACCCGAGGTGGATTGCCACACAAACTTAGGCTCTGGATAACCTTCGTACCACACCTTATTCCACAGCGCGCTCCAAGACACTTCTGGGTGCGAGTTTTCCACGTGGAAGATATTCAGTTGCTTGTTCGCTTCGACCACTAGGCCGTTCGAACGTGGGCTAAAGCCCATCACGCCTGGGTTTTTAAGGTCAAATTTTTCATCAAACAGTTCTCGCTCACTGGTGGTGTACAGGAGTGATAACTCACCCTCAGGGCTCACCACGGCAAAGCTTTTACGGTAAAACTCAGAGGCAATCGAGGCCACTGGCGCTAAGTCGGTAAACTCACGGATCTCTTTGTATAAACGGCCCTTTGGACCATTCACTTGGAAGTACTGGGTCACCACACCTGAGTCGTAGCTCACCAGAATCGAGCTGGCACCGGCGAGTAAGGCAATGTTGTTAACCTTAGACTTTTCCTTTTCCGCATCGATTACCTGCATTAAATCCAGGCTCTCAACATCACGGATATTGTAGATAAACACCTTGTTGCCCATTTGCAGCATCAATTGGCGTTGATCCGGTGTCATCAATTGGTGCGCGACTTTTTTAGGTGCATCGGGCAGTAGTGCGCCAGTGGTCGTCCATTCCACCTCTTCGGTCATCATGTTTTCTTGACCTTCGAGGCGGCTTAAACGCCAAGCGCCATTGTCATCTTGGTAGGCGAAGCTGATTTTATCGTTGCTGTAACTAAAGGCTAAATGATGAATAGCGCTGCCCGACTCATCGATAGTGATCGGCGCTTCACCCGCGCTGTAGCGCAGTTTTGGGGTAATAAGGCGCTTGTTGTTAGGGTAACTTAAGCCAAATTCGATTCCCACGATTAAGGCTTGTCCGTTACTTAACCCCAGTGCAAAGCGTTGCTCACTCGGCGCGGCAATCGCGGCGCTGGTGACGCTCACACCTGCGGGTAATGGCGGTGTAAAACTGGAGAGTAAGCCGCCATCGGCAACCGTGTAGAAATCCACTTGGCCATCGGCGGCCACGCGATACATAACCTCATTTTGCTCGTCGGCACCGACCATCAGGGTCGCGACTTCAGCATGTTGATAACTCACGCTTTTAACGGGAGTCACATCCGCGCTGTCGAAAATGGGTTTAATCACGTACAGCAAATAGAAGAAGATCAACAATAAGGCGACAAACACCATAGTGCCGCCAATCGTGACCCCAATTTGAGCCGCTTTATCCTTAAATGCCCTGCGACTTGAACGTCCGCCTTTCAGCATACTTTGCGGCGCAGAACCAGGTTGAATGACCTGACTTTCCATTAAGAACCTCTATTATTAAAGCCTGTGAGTTTTTTCGCTAGGAATTGCGAAATGCTATGCTTACACTGTTTGAGCATAAACTGAGCAATAACAACACCCTTCATTCTAAGTGCGTTGAATTATATGACGCAAAGATGACAGTTGTGTTACACCCGATTTTAAAACAGGTGCCTTTTACAAAAAATAGGAGTCAGTCGCCATGCTACGATATTTAATCACGCTTCAAGCACCTGATAGAAAAGGATTAGTCGAGCAAATCGCCCACGCCGTGAGTCGCCATGGCGGCAACTGGTTAGACTCAGAGCTGCGCCATATCGACGGGATCTTTGCCGCCATATTGTTACTCGAGGTGCCTTCCCTGAAAATGGACGAGCTAATTGAAGCCTTGGAATGTATCGACGGTCTCACCCTCACCTATTCAAAAACCTCGGTCGCCCTCAAACCCATTAAGCGGCTAACCTACAGCCTAGTGTCCTACGATAGACCCGGATTAGTGCTGGATATTTCCAATCGGATCACCGCACTAGGTATCAATATCGAACAGTTTAGCAGCCAGTTTGAGACCGCAGGCCATACTGGCATCGCCCTGTTTCGCGCCACCATTGGCTTAGGCTTAACCGACCTCGCCCAAGAGGAGCAACTGGTGCAATCCCTCTATGCCCTCGGTGATGACTTAGTGCTGGATAAACTCAGCCGTTAACCCTCAACACCTTCAACAAAAAACGCCGTGGGCAAAACCTGCGGCGTTTTTTATGGTGAGCTAGCTGACTTTCTGGTGCCGAGACTTAATCAAATAACGCAGCGGTACTTGGGAAATCAACATCCCCAGCAGCATCAAACTGCAACCCAACAAGGCCCGTAGACCTAAGCTTTCTTCAAGGAACATAATACCGCCGATGGCCGCAAACACGGTTTCTAGACTTAAAATAATCGCCGCGTGCGCAGGATGTGCATGCTTTTGTGCCAGCACCTGTAAAGTGTAGGCAATACCCACTGAAATCAGCCCCGCATAGGCCAGTGAGCCCCAGGCTGCAATCACCTTATCGACAGTCGTCACCTCAATGGCCGCCGACACCAGCAAACTTAATACACCGCACACTAAAAATTGCATCATGGCGAGTAATACTGGCGAAATCCGCTTGGCAAAATGGTCTACCGCCAAAATATGCATCGCCCAAAACAGTGCGCCAATCAATTGCAGCGTATCGCCATAACCGAGGTGAAAGCCTTCTTTAATGCTTAAAAAATACAGCCCGACCACGGCGATACCGCAGCCCACCCAGGTATTTGCGCCAGTAGCATGTTTCAGTGCTAAGCCCAATATCGGCACTAACACGATATAAAGCCCAGTGATAAAACCCGCATTAGCCGCCGTGGTATAAAGCAGCCCCACCTGCTGTAACGATGCGCCAGCAAATAACAGTCCGCCCACCACCCCGCAGCCCATGGCGAAGTCTTTGGGCGTACCGACATGAATTTTGCCTTGCCGAGCCAAGTACCACACCAGAGGAACAAGTGACACAGTACCAATTAAGAAACGTAGCCCGTTGAATGCAAAGGGCGATAAATGCTCCATCCCTAAGGTTTGGGCGACAAAACCAAAGCCCCAAATGGCGGCGGCGAGCAGGAGTAAAAAATTGGCTGGCAAGATACGATCTCAATCATTGAAAAGGATGACAAGATTACCCAGATGCTGGGCGCTTGTCCAAATATGTTGCGATACTGTTAGCGTTTAAACCGTGCTACTGGCGAGTCTTGCCTTGTAGACTTTTGGCCTGACTCAAGATTTTATTTAAAAACACTGAGTCGGATTGCTTTGCCAACTGCACCGCTTTGTTGGAAGCATCGATCGCGAGGGCGGTTTGACCATCAAGATCGTAGGCGGTTGCTAAGCTATCCCAGAGCACCTCAGACATAGGAAACACCTTTGTCCCTTCCTGTAAAATCTCCACGCCCCACGCCGTTTTTTGCTCATAGCTGGCCTTGAGACCATAGACATTGTACTGCTGGGCAGAAAGCGGAAACTCATATCCGAAGACCGCCGTTTGCTGGTGATAGAACTGCTTTAACGCCTTTAGCGGCATCACCGCGATTTCGGGCACCGCATTCCAATTCGCAAACAGCGTCTTTAATGCCACAACATTGCCAATAAGCGGGGTGCTGTCATGGGTTTCTTCGGGGAAGCGTTTATCAAACCATTGCAACATTTTGGTTGAAGGAGGCTTCACTGACGGGCTATTACCCAAGGAATCTTGCAATTGGGTGATTTGGGCTGCAAAGGCGCTGGCCATCTCGTTGGGTTCACTGGCAATACTCAAAAACCAGCGCATGGGTTTTGTCCGTTTGGCAACGGCTAACTTAGCGGACTCGTGTACGAGCCAATTATTGTCCCACCAAAGGCTTGGGCTGATGGATATCGCCGCATTAAACCGAGTATCGGGCGTCAGAGCCACATAACTGCTGAATAGCCCAGCCATAGAGTGTCCCGACAGTATATGGTAATCGGCAATACGATATTTCTGGCCCAAGCTGCTGAGTAGTTCTGTTTCTAAAAACTGCCTGTAATTCTCTGCTCCGCCACTTCGGTCTTTAAACTGTTCTAATTGGATCGGCGTAAACGACTTTAAGCGATTATTCGAGCTGACACCCACCACAATCAGCTCAGGGATAATGGCATAGCTACTTAAAAAACCGACATTCGCGGCAATATGCTCAAATTGTGTAGAACCATCCAAGACAACTAAAACGGGATAACGAAAATCACTGGAGTGACCATAGGTTTCGGGGAGTTTGATTTGTAAGTTAATGTCATCATTCAATATTTCAGAATGGATCTGCATCTTGTCTGCCTGCGCCATCACCTGCATTGACAAGAAAAAAATCAGCCCTAATACAATCCGCATCGTTAACCTCCCTGAATAATGGCAGCTAAGTTACTGATTTTTATCAAGACACTCAAATGATTAACACTTTGACTAAACTAAATAACCCTCATTACGCCAAAATGGCATTAAGACTCTCAATCGAGAATTCCTATCTAAACTCGGCGGGATAATCTTGTATACTGCACGCCACGCAATGACGAATGCATAAGTGCGCTGGATGTCTTACCAAACCCAGTGACACCATAAAAAACTAGGAACACCTATGTTAGGAACGCTAAAAAAGCTGCGCGCACACTTAGATGAGGCGCAACAAGTACAGTATCAATTGGTTGTTGGCGACGAGTTACAGCCACTGAATCCCTTAATTGGCAAGCCGCTGACTCTTACCCACACGGGTAACATCTTCTGCTGTAACTGCGGCAAAAAGACCAAAAAGAGCTATTCGCAAGGCCATTGCTTTGTGTGTATGCAAAAGCTCGCCAGCTGCGATATGTGCATTATGAAGCCCGAAACCTGTCACTTTGACCAAGGTACTTGCCGCGAGCCTGAGTGGGCGCAAAGCCATTGTTTTGTGCCGCATTATGTTTATCTATCCAATACTTCAGGCATCAAGGTCGGCATCACCCGCCACACGCAATTGCCTACTCGTTGGATAGATCAGGGCGCGACTCAAGGGTTACCGATTTTCAAAGTGTCGACACGACAAATCTCGGGTTTAGTGGAAGTGGAATTAGCCAAACTCATCAACGATAAAACCCACTGGCAAACCATGCTTAAGGGCCACGCCGACGATATCGATTTAAATGCTAAGGCTGCGGAACTGATCCCGAAAATTGAGGCTAAGTTACACGAAATCGGCATGCAAAAAGGCGATTACAGCATCGAACGTTTAGATGAAACGATTCAGTCGATTCACTATCCCATCGACACCTTTCCGAAGAAAATCACTTCCCACAACTTCGATAAAAATGAGGTGGTAAGCGGGATTTTACAGGGGATTAAAGGTCAGTATCTGATCTTCGATACGGGCGTGATTAATATTCGGAAATTCACCGCCTATGAAGTCAGCGTAGCGTTAGCTGACTAATATAAGCTAAAATTCCTGTCAAATGAGTGTGTTGAACGCCGTTATGGCTATCAGTACACTCATTGCTAAACCGTTAGATGACAGTAGTGAAGCGTCTAAATCGCTTAGGTTGAACCTCGATATACTCATACCTAAAGCATTGTGATCACCCTTATCTTGCAATCACTCAGCCGCACCCACTCCCAGCATCCCACATGGATAAAATGGCGCTCACCTTTTCCAAGGTAAAAATCTCTATATGGAATATATTTTATGAAACAAGGACCTCAAAATTTTATCCGTCGCTGTGCATTCCAACAAGAATTACGTAGTAAGCAATCTGGGATAATGTTGCTCTTAATAATCCCGTTGATAATAGCAAGCGGTCCTTGGAAGGAACTGACCGCATCGCTATCGACAGAACCATGGGATATAGGATTTACAATTGTTGTCGTTTTAGCCGTTGTGGTGGCATTTTTCTTCGTCTTCATGATCATTTCTGAAACGATAAGATTGAGCAAAGCCGCTAAAGATGAACAGCTTAGATTAGCTGAAGCTGGACCTGATGGTTATTACATCGATATCTATCAAGAAGGCCTTATATTTAATCTCTACGATGCCGAGTTTCATCTTTTTGATATGAAACAACAGTTTGTCCCATTGGATGAGATTGCCAGTACAAAATACTTTAAATACAGAGGCACACATAGCTTCACGATCAACTTTGCCCACATTTCCGGCCAAGTGTCGTTCACGAATAGGGAAATAAATATAGATAATTTTGATTTTCTGAAGGAATTTCTCGAAACTCATGTAGCTAATCAAGAGAATAAGCTAGCCTGATTAGGCATAGCGGCGTTGTGTAAAGCATAAGCCACACGCAACGCTCGCCATTATTGGATAAGCCTGATTTTGAAGAGATTAAATCAATCGAGCAGAGGCTTTGCTCTAACTTGGTTGCGCAACCATATAAACAAGTTCCCAGATATGTCCATCGGGATCTTCAAAAGCATGGCCATACATAAATCCTTGATCCTGCGCTTGACGATAGGCTTTGCCGCCATGCTGTTCGGCAAGCTTAACCAATTGGTCGACACGTTCTCGACTGTCGCAGTCTAGGCAATTGAGCACTTCTGTCGTGGTACGAGCATCGGCAATCGCCTTATCGGTAAAACCCGCGAAAAAAGGCTTCGCCAGCAGCATCACATAAATATTGTCGGCAATCACCACGCAAGCAGCCTGCTCATTGCTGTATTGCTCATTAATCCCAAAGCCTAGGCCGGCGTAAAAAACCCGTGATTGTTGAACGTTTTCAACCGCTAAATTAACAAAGATACTTTGTGCCATCATAATCTCCCTTTAAAAATCCCTGCGGACGTCACATCCAGTCCTGTAAAAATACCTGTCATCAGTAGACAGTTCAGTGAACTGTGAAGTAAATAGCTAGGTTAATAGCTAGGTTAATAGCTAAGTAAACAGTCTAGTCAATCATTGCGGCATCCTGAACTCATGTTCCTGCAAGAGCATAAGGCGAGTATCTTACTCGCCTTATGACTGTACTGCCTTATGACTATACAGATTACTGCGCCAAGATAACCGCGCTATTGCACTGAGTGAGTGGCGGGCAGCGATAACAGCATTTCATCGATTAAACCATCGAAGCGGGCTCTAACTTCGTCCATATCTTTAATGTTGGCAAAGCCTTGGGCAAGGACTCGCCAGACCATTTCAGTGGGTTGCCCCGCGATACCCGTCGGTTTAAAAAAGCTAATTAGCACTGAGCCTTTATCGTACTTTTTAGGGTCCACACCTTGGTTCGATAAACCCGGCACTAAGCCTGCGGCGGCGAGTATCTGCTCGTCCGACATTTGTGTGCCCATGGCGACGCCAAACCCGACTTGAAAGTCCGCCAGCTGCGGATCTTCAACCCAACGATAACCTTTCGTCAGCAGCACTTTTTTCAGTGTATCTTGCATATGCTGTTGGACTTGTTGTTTGTCTAATCGACTGTCGACAAAGATTTTCTGGAGTGTTGGGTGCCAACTGTAGGTCATGGCGCTCGGCGGTAATTGGCTCAAATCCCCCGAAGTCACAATTGTGGTTCGCAGCGCCTGCGAATCATCCACACTCACACAGGCCGTCAGCGCGGCAAAACCTATAGTTAATAGTGTCAATAAACGCCCAATAGTTTGTGGTAAATACATACTTATTCCCTTATTGCGATTTTTACAGCTTAAGGATAGTTGCTATTTCCAAGACTGAAAGTCGATATGCATCATAGTGTTAAATCATCGCTCTCGACAAGCCTTGTGGCTAAATTGCACTCAGGCATTCATGGCTTCCCAATTCGTTATGATTTGTTACTTTATTATGCCCGCAGGGCGTATAGGCGCGGCTCAATTTACCCGCTAGAATGCCTCGCCGAGCGACTGCAACTTGCATAGTCACGGCGCAAAAATCGAGGGAATATGCCCTTATCACAATACCAACAACGACAACAAAAGGTGTGAAATAGATCTATGGAGTTAATACTCGCTATCGCGTTGTTTGCCTTCTCATCGGGGATCACCCCAGGGCCTAACAACATTATGCTGATGACCTCTGGGGTCAACTTTGGCGTTAAACGCAGTATTCCGCATCTGATGGGGATTAGCCTTGGCTTTCCCACTATGATCCTCGCCATCGGCCTAGGTTTAAGCGCCCTATTTCAAGCCTACCCGATTATCCATCAAGTGATTAAAATTATTGGGATTGTCTATCTCCTGTACCTGTCTTGGCTGATTGCCAACAGCAGTAGCAAGATGGAGGGCAAGAGTATCGCTAAACCCTTTAGCTTTCTGCAGGCCGCGGCATTTCAATGGGTTAATCCAAAAGGCTGGATTATGGCCGTGGGCGCGATTGCTACTTTTACCTCGGTGCAACAGGATCTCACGCCGCAAGTGATCACTATTGCCACAGTGTTTTTATGTGTGGCCTTTCCCTGCGCCGTAGTGTGGCTTGGGTTTGGTGTGGCGCTTAAACGTATTTTGAAAAACGAGCGCCAGCAGAAGATCTTTAATATCACTATGGCCATCTTGCTTGTGGCGTCTATCATCCCTATGATCGCCCCCTAATTTTGGCCGTAAGAGTTAAGCAGTAGCATGAATGAGATAGAACTGATCACTCAACAAACCGATAACTGGGTGAAAAAAGTGATCATGAAATACAATATTTGCCCCTTCGCCAGACGTGAGGTCGAGCGCGGCAGTATTCGCTATCTCGTTGTTGAACAAACCAAAGTCAAGCTAGTGCTCAAGGCTCTGATTGAAGAATGCCAATACCTAGATGCGCATCCCGAAGCCGAAACTACGCTGTTTATTCTGCCGCGGGGTTTTGAGGGCTTTTACACTTACCTCGATCTGGTCGATATGGCGAACGACGCCTTATTCGACAACGACTATGAAGGCGTGTATCAGCTCGCACATTTTCATCCCGATTATTGCTTCGAGGATGAACCACAGGACTCGGCCGCCAATTTTACCAACCGCGCGCCCTACCCAACCCTGCATATTATTCGCGAGGCCAGTATGGAGTTAGCCCTTGCTAACTACAACGACCCCGAATCGATTCCCGAGCGCAATATTCAATTTTGTGAGCGTAAAGGCAGCGAGTTTTTTATTAAATTACTCGCAGAATGCATCGGAAAATAGCTTTTATTTCAAAGCAATAAACCTAACAACTTTTAAGTTTAGGCATGGGGAAAGGTCGCCCTGTTTACACCAATCACAGGATTTGTGTGCTCCATTTCTCATTGCCATAGCGACGGTTTTTATAGCTATCGATACGCCATTCATCGGCCTTTTTAAGGACAATAAACAGATACTCATCTTCGAAGTGAGTGTTGGTTTTGACATAGATTTCGGCTCTGCTCTTATGTTTTAAGTTAACGAGCAGCTCAAGGGGATGGTCACAACCATTAAACTTTGAGGGAAAACCAAAGGAGTTGCGAACTTTACCGCCGTAAACACGGGACTTATCGGTACAAAACCCATCGAATAAGGGGGAGATTTGTTCATTGAGCAGTGCAAACCAGTCACTCCGCTCCGCATAGTGGAACTCAGTTTCGGGCACGGCCTTTCTTAAGGCGTCTTCCTCTGCTTGATATTTAGCGTAGAGATTATTTTCGATCTCATTCCAACTTTTGCTGAAAGATAACACACGCTGTGTTAAATACGCTTTTAATTCAATGTCATCCATGTCGATTATCTCGTCCTCTCCTAGGAATACTGACGGCGGACACTATAATCAAACGGCCTGTCGGTCACAAGCCTTGCTCTCTATCACATCAATAAAAAACATAATGATAATTCATTAGCTTAGGATGAATTAGCCAGCATATTCTCCCCCTACATAGCTTGGCTGTTAACGCAGCCATAATTGTCATTCTTTGTTTACAGCTCAAAATATTTACAAATTGATACTTTTGTTATTTGTTTGTTAAAAACAAATTCCTGTGTTAGGTTGAAATCGCCTAAGTCAGCAGACGCCCGTCTGTCCATAGGAGCACAAGTAGATGCTCCGTGTCGCTTAGGTCTTACAACCTTGATAACAAATGGAGCAAGCACAATGAAATTAACCAAAATCGCCAGTGCCGTTATTGCCTTATCTGTGGGCGTTATTGCCCAAGCCCATGCCGACGACAATCGTTATGTCATTCAAGTCGAAGCGGGTCATAAAGGCATAGTTAAAGCACTGGCCAAAAAATTGGGCGCAGAAATCAACCTTGAAGGGGATGAATTTATCGCTGCGACTTTTACTGGCAAAGATCTCGCCCAAGTAAAAGGCCTGCTAAACAACCCACATATCACCCTGATTGAAGAAGACGTTCGCCGTCATCCAATGGCGCTATTTAACGACGATGCGGGCAATCCAATGACCCAGCAAGTCACGCCCTATGCGATATATCAATCCCATGCCAACGAAGTGACCTTTAACCCAAATGCGGGCATGAAGGTGTGTATTATTGACTCTGGTTTAGATAGCTCAAACCCAGACTTTAACTGGAACAACATCACTGGCGATAACGACTCAGGTACGGGTAACTGGAATCAGAACGGTGGCCCACACGGCACCCACGTAGCGGGTACCATTGGCGCGGCGGACAACAATATCGGTGTCGTCGGTATGGCGCCTGGCGTACCTATGCATATCGTAAAAGTATTCAACGCCTCGGGTTGGGGTTACTCCTCTGACTTAGCCTATGCAGCCAACAAATGTAGCAATGCTGGCGCTAAGATCATCAGCATGAGCTTAGGTGGCGGCGCAGCCAACAATACTGAAAAGAATGCCTTCGACGCCTTTACTGCGGCGGGAGGTTTAGTGGTCGCGGCTGCGGGTAACGACGGTAACTCAGTACGCTCTTATCCAGCAGGTTATCCATCGGTGATGATGATCGGTGCTAACGATGCTAACAATAAGATTGCCGACTTCTCCCAATACCCAAGCTGCGTGAGCGGTCGTGGTAAAAAAGCCGTCAACGATGATGGCATCTGTGTTGAAGTGACCGCAGGCGGTGTCGATACCCTATCAACCTACCCAGCAGGCATGGCAACGGCCTCAACCTTAACTGCCGATGGCGCGACAGTCGCCTCATCAGCAATGGAAAACCCAGGTTCAGCCACGGGTAACACCTACTTTATGGGTACGGCTCAGGCTGTGGATTCGGGCGCGAACGGTAAGATTTGTGTTATCGATCGCGGCGTGATTTCCTTCCACGATAAAGTGCTTAACTGTGAAAACTCAGGCGGTGTGGGCGCAATCGTTATCAACAACGTGGCGGGCATGCTCTACGGCACTTTGGGTGATACCAACGCCACAACTATTCCTGCTGTTGGCGCGGCGTTTGAAGATAGAGCAAGCCTAATCGCTGCCCAAAACACAACGGTTTCAATCGATTCGGTTGACTACGGCTTTATGAGCGGTACTTCAATGGCCACACCAGCAGTATCGGGCATGGCGGCATTGGTATGGTCTAACCATTCACAATGTACCGGCACACAAATCCGTAACGCACTCAAAGCAACGGCAATGGATGCGGGTACTGTGGGTAAGGATAACTACTTCGGTTATGGTATCGTCAACGCGAAAGCGGCCGATGCATACCTCACCACCTATGGCTGCTCTGGCAAATAGTATTTAGCCAAGATAATCCCATAAAAAAACCAGCACAAGTGCTGGTTTTTTATTATCAATTAGGAGATTAGTTAAACCAACCTTTGATACTGGTCAGCAGTGAGCGGCTGTAAAAAGGCACACCCTTGGCTTGGCAAAATGTAGCAATAGGCTCGACGCTGTCGCCATGTAAATGGTGCACTTTGATAGGCCAGCTGTCCTGCCCCAGTTGACGCTCGAGCAACTTCACATCGCCACGGATACGATTAATATCCTCTGCGTTTTCAGCGGGTAACTGGATCACTAGGCTTAAGGCGTGGTCCGAAGTACTACGAATAAAGTCCAAGCGTGACGATTCCAGCAGATAGGCCTTCTCGACGGTTTTATAGTTCGACAATAACCCTTTGAGCTGAGCAAAATGGGGATACTCATGGGACTCAATATTACCAAATAACGAGAGCGCGCCCCTGTGCTCCACCAACTCAAGCTGCGATGACAACATCAAGCGCACTTCGTGTGCATCCAAGGATTTTGACATATTGCTGTTAGGATTCAGCGCCATATCGCTCCCCGATTGTAGCAACACTTGGAACAGCGTCTCGGCATCGAGCGTCATCACCCCATGGTGCGCAGTGCCTTCGCTCTTCATCAATTCGATGGCCTTATCGACGGCGGTTTGAGATGTGAAAATCGGCGTAAAAGGATGATCACTGCCATCCTCGAGGGGGACATACCATTGGGTGATGCCGATAGCCATCGCACCTTCACCCGCCTCGGGCGCCTCAGTGCTACTCTCACTCAAGATAAACAGGGTTGATTGGCTAAGTTGTTGATAAAATTCGGCCGCATAGAGATTGTCTTGGAGGGCCTTCACAAAAATTTGTTCGAGTGGGGTTGTCGCTTCTAGGGTGTACAACATTGGCAAACTTCCTGTTATTAAGCGGTTCAGTCCTTTATTATCAAAGAGCTAAAAATAATTTTTAGCCATTCGATTCACACTGACCTGATTAAATCGCGTGGGCATGGTAAAACATTGAGGGCGTCTAATCGAGCAAAACATCCCACAATTGGAATCAAAGCAGGCACTTAGCACTGTACCGAGCCAGCGCAGTCGCAAACTCGGCACTCAGGAGTAACTGATTGATAAGGTTACAGACTTAATCCCCACACCTCGAAGGCATCGCGGCAAAGTTGCTCACGAAAATCCGGATGAGCGATATTGATCAAGGCCTGTGCCCGCTCGCGCAGGGAGCGACCACGCAGGTTCGCCGCGCCATACTCGGTCACTATGTAATGCACATGGGCACGCGTCGTTACCACCCCAGCACCCGGCGATAACACAGGGGCAATGCGGGAAATCTTGCCGCCCGAGGCGGTACTTGGCAAGGCGATCACTGAGCGGCCGCCTTCGGATAACCCCGCGCCGCGAATAAAGTCCATCTGCCCGCCAACACCCGAATAAATCTTAGTGCCTATCGAATCGGCGCAAACTTGGCCCGAAAGATCGACCTGCAGCGCCGAGTTAATCGCCATCACATTGGGGTTTTTACGGATAATAGCGGTGTCGTTGACTTGCTCGATATCCATAAAAATGACCGCAGGATTATCATCCACATAGTCGTATAACTTCTGGCTACCTAAGGCGAAACCTGTGACCAGTTTTCCGGGGTAAAAACGCTTCTTGCTGTTGTTAATCACGCCCTTTTCGACCAGCTGCAAAATCCCGTCGGAAAATAGCTCGGTATGCACGCCTAAGTCTTTATGCTCGGTCAGGCAGGACAACACCGCATCGGGAATCGCGCCAATGCCCATCTGCAAGCAATCGCCATCACGCACTAATTCGGCCACGTTTTTACCTATCGCCAAACTCACGGCATCGCCGGTGGCAAAGGCATGGATGGGTAAACTGGCGCTCTGTTCATACACGGCGGCAAAACGGTCGATATGGATAAAGCCATCGCCGTGGGTGCGGGGCATTTGCGGGTTAATATGGGCGATGATTTTACCCGCCACTTGGCAGGCGGCTAAGGTGGCTTCCACCGAAATCCCTAAGGAACACATGCCGTGTTTATCGGGCGGCGACACTTGGATAATCGCGGTATCGATTTTTTGCTCGCCGCTGCGGAACAGTTTAGGCACTTCCGAGAGGAAAATCGGCACATAATCGGCATCGCCACTTTGCAATAATGGCCGAGTCGGCACTCCGCCAAAGAAACAACGATGGCGCAGATGACCACGCAAATCGGGATGACTTAAAGACTCGGCGCCTTCGGTATGTAGCTGTAATAAGGTGAGATTTTCAAGGGTGAGCGCATGTGTTGCCAGCGCATCTAATAAGACTCTGGGGGTCGCCCCCATGGAATGGGTCCACAGGGTTTCGCCACTTTGAATGAGCGATACCGCTTCGAGGGCACTTTGACACACAATCGCAGGCATACAGAATTCCTTCGCTTAGCTGATCCCCATTCCTTTGCGCATGTTGTGGCGAGGATGCGCCACACGCTTTGCGTCTCCGCTCCCCCAAGGGTTACGCAAAGCCAATACAGCAAAGGAACATTTTATTAGCAGCAGTGTAAGCGAGTTCTAAAGTAACTAACATCCATTTCAACGACTTAGTCCGATTCTTTACCAATACTTTGCGTTAAGTCAAAACTCGCGTTCAAAGCGAGAGCCGTTAATCCAAACGTTTGGAGAATCGCAGACTGGCCACCAGCAGGCCTAGGCAGGTAAAGCCAATCATCCACAGCGCATCAAATTGCAAGTCACTCACCTCGGCATCCCTCAGCACAATCGCGCGGGACATGCGCATAAAGTGCGTCGCGGGTAACGCCTCGGCAATCCACTGCGCCGCCACGGGCATGGCCTCGTAGGGGAACATAAAGCCCGACAACAGAATCGACGGCAGCAGGATAAACACCGTCATCTGCATCGACTGCAACTGGGTTTTCGCTATGGTCGAAATCACTAGGCCTAAGGTCAAACTTGCGCAGATAAACAACATGGCCGCCAGCGCAATCGAGTCCAAACCGCCGCGGATCGGCACTGCAAACAGCAAATGTCCGGCACTAAGAATAATGGCCAATTGCACGAAACCCACTAATACATAAGGGGTGATTTTACCTAGCATTAGCTCGAGCGGCCGCACTGGTGTGGTGATTAAAAACTCCATATTGCCCTGCTCACGCTCGCGCACAATCGCGGCCGAGGTAAACATCACCATGGTCATAGTCAAAATCACCCCCAAGAGGCCGGGGACGATATTCACCACAGAACGCTGCTCAGGGTTAAAGTATTGCACCACCTCAAAACTGGGGGGATTCGATTTGACCGCCCTGCCCGCGATTTCATCCAGCGGCATTTGTCTTAAACTGCGAATGGTGGAGGCGACCACAGTATCCGAACCATCCACTAACCATTGACCCACGGGCTCGGCAAAATAGGCCTGCCCCGCAAAGGCGGGATGCCGCACTAAACGCTCGTCGAGGTCGGCGCCTAAATACAACACGGCTTTGACTTCGCCCCGAGTGATGGCCGCATCCGCTTCGGCGGCGCTCAAGTAGCGATTTTTAAAATCAACGACTTGAGTCGCTTCTACCGCCTTGACCAAGGCGTGGCTATAGGTGGAATCGCTTAAATTCACTAAACCTGCGGGCAAATGGCGCGCATCGGTATTGATGGCATAACCAAACAACATCAACTGCACTAAGGGGATCATCACTATCATGCCGAAGGTCATGCGATCACGCGATAACTGCCTGAGTTCTTTGACCACCACGGCCCAAATTCTACGTAGCATCTTGAGCCTCCACTGTCGTGGCCTGACTGCCGTTTGGCGGCGTTAGCTGGGCACGCCCGCCCGTGCAGGTGACAAACACATCCTCAAGGCTTGGACGCACTTCGGTCAGTGGCCGCCCCGCAACCCTTGGGCTTAACCAAGCCAGTGGATCTGCAATCGAACTTTGCACTAATACCCGTAAACGACTGCCAATCTGCGCCGCCGATAACACGTTGGCGTCGCTGATAAGCGACTGTTTAAGCTTACGTAAATCCTCACCCGACACTTCAATGACCCGCGCGCCCATGGCCGCCATTAATTGTTGCGGCGAGCCGTCGGCGCGTTTTATCCCGCGCTCTAAAATCGCCAGACCATGGCAACGCTCGGCCTCATCCATATAGTGGGTCGAGACTAGAATCGTGGTGCCTTGGGCGCAGAGATCGAACAGCCGCTCCCAAAACTCGCGGCGATTTTCAGGGTCGACCGCCGACGTCGGCTCATCGAGAAATAACAGCTCGGGGTGATGCAAGGTCGCGGCGGCTAAGGCTAGACGCTGCTTTTGCCCGCCACTCATGGAGCCCGCCATTTGCTTCTCGCGCCCCGCCAAATCGTACAAGCTTAATAGCTCGGCCAAACGCGCCTTGGTTTGGCGACGATTCAGCCCATAAATTTGCGCCACAAACTCGAGGTTTTCCCTCACCGAGAGGTTGTCGTAGAGGGAAAATTTTTGCGTCATATAGCCAATGCGGCGGCGCAGTTTTTCCTCGGCGCCGGGCAAGGTTTCCCCCAGCACCCGAATATCCCCCGAGGTTGGGCTAAGCAACCCAGTCAACATCCGAATGGAGGTCGATTTACCGCAACCATTAGGACCTAAAAACCCATAAATCGTGCCCTTAGGGATCGCCAAATCGAGATTTTCAACCGCATTGATGCCGCCAAAGGCGCGGGTCATACCGCGGGTTTCGATAGCAAACTCAGTAGCCGCACTTGATATTTCTGCCACTGATGTCCCAGCAACTGATATTTCTGCTGAAGCCTGTTGAGCGCTCATGGCAGCTGTACCTCAAGGGCCATTCCCGTGGGTAAATCCTGCCCCTCTGGCGCAATATCAATATCGGTGAGATACATCAGTCTCGCCCTATCGCGTTCATTTAAGGCATAAAAAGGAGTGTAAGCCGGTTGACTGCGAATATTACGCACTGTGCCTGCAATAGGCTGCGCGCGGCCATCGACAAGGATCTTCACTTGGCTCCCCGCTTTAACCCTATCGAGCCAAGTCGCAGGCAGATACACCCGCACATAGGGATGCTCAATTGCCAATAAACCAATGAGTTGGCTACCTGCGGCCACCCTGTCGCCCACCCGCCAAGGTAAGGTATCGACTACTGCGGGTCTTGCCGCCACTAGGCTTAAATCCTTGAGGGCTTTTTGCTCCTGCGCCACGCCAGCCATGGCCGCCTCAACTGCGGCTTTGGCCTGCTCGAGTTGCTCGCTACGGGTGCCGTTTTGCAGCAGTCTTAGGCTCTGCTCGGCTTCGGCTTGCTTGGCAAGGCTGGTATCACGCGCCGCGCGCGCCGCATCTAAATCCGCCTGGCTAAGCACCTTAGTCTTAAATAACCGCTGCGTGCGCTCAAAATTCTGCTGCGCCTCTTTCACACTGGCATTGGCGCCGTCGAGGGTGGCGCGGGCTTTATCTATATCTTCCGAGCGGGCACCCGTCACGGCTTCTTCCAGCTTGGCCTGCGCTTGCTTAAGCTCGGCTTGACGTTGACCTAAGCGCGCCTTGGCGGCTGTGCTATCTAGCTCGAGTAACACCTCCCCCGCCTGCACTTGCTGGCCTTCGACCACATTAATCTGGTTGATCAGCTCCCCCACGGGTGCGGTGAGGGTTAACCTGTCGCGCTCGACTGTGCCCAGCACGCGGGGGGATTCATCGCCGCAGGCCGTCAGTTGCAGCAACAATGCCGCGCCCAAAAGATTCGCCACCAACTTGCCCCATCTTTGAGGAGAAAGTCGCCGCGCCATAACCGACATCACTGTTAACCTATTGGTTAAAATCATCATTCACTCCTAGGTTCACGTAATACACCCTGGGTAAACACCTGCATATTGTGCAGCGCTAAGCGTTGTAAATCCGCAGCATTGGCACTAAACAGGCCAAACTGACGCATTAAAACAGGAGGCGCGATCAGCGGAAACACCATCAAACTGATAAAACTCAGGCGCACTAAATTGGGGTCTAGCCCTTCTTTGAGTAATCCCGCGTTTACTAATGCCGACTCGACCCATTGGCGCGAAAGTGACAGAATTTGCTCAAACACCGACAACATAATTCGATAGGCCTCGGTGCCATCGCCTTCCTGCAACACACGTACTATTAATCGGGGTAATCCGGGATTAGGTGCCATCACCCGATAATAGGTCTGCATCAGTTCACCTATATCATTGGGTGCCTGAGCGCTGGAAATTTCACGTAAACGCGCAATCACAGGCTCGAGGGTTTCCCGCACCATCTGCTCAAATAAGCCAGCCTTAGAGCCAAAGTAATAGCGGATAAGCGCCGCATCCACTTCGGCTTCACGGGCAATTTCACGGGTAGAAACGGTGGGATAACTACGTTCACTAAAGAGCGTCACCGCGGCGGCGATCAGCCGTTGGCGCGCATCCGAGTTGCCTTTCGGGCGACCCGCAGTCATGGACTGCCCAGGTTGGGCGGCAAAGGGAACCACACCTCTTGGGCGACGGGGAATAAGCGACATAAGCCACTCCAGCAGAATTCATCTACTGATGAATATACTGAAAAGCTGCTGGAAAAGGCAGCAGTTAAATTCCTCATTTTGATTAAAATTGAGGAATTTAACCTAAAAGGCTTAAGCCTAAGATATCAGACGGTTAAAACCATTTTTAAGGCTGGTATTTTGAAATCCTAAGTCCCTTTCACGATGGCGCTTAAACGTGCGATAAATTGCTGCACAGCTTCAAGGGTATCGAAACTAAACGCCAATCCGTAGTGGGTTTCGTTAAGGCTCTTATGTAAGCGCTTAGGAAAACGCGTCATTTCCGCATTATGGTAATAGTCATACTTGGCATGAACGCCCGCTAAGGTGGCCAGTTCACTCGAGAACACCTCAAAGGCTGGGCGAATAATCAGCTGCGCGGTTTTGCCTTCCATATGCAGATAAAAAGCTTCCTTGGTTTCCGGCAACATATATTCGGTAATGCTCTTCACCGAAAAATTGCTGCGACAATGCAGCTCGGTTAAACAGCGGCTCATTTCCTGTTGTGTAATAGCCAAAAGCGCCTCCTGAAAGTGTAAACATCTTGATATACAGAACAATAAACTGATTAGCGGTTCAGTGTTAATAAAAATAATTTCCCACAGCTTTAGGCAAATTTAAACAGCTTAATACGCCATGCGTTTTATTAGCTTTTACTGATCAAGTAATTAGCGTGCCCCTTCCCCCTATTAAAACACAGTCAAAAGATTGTCACTATGTCATTAAATTGTATAGTGAATTTTTGCTTGCCAGCAGAAAATGTTGCGACTAGGTTAATAACCCAGAGTGGAAGTCGGGCCAGTTTAGCCCCGATGCTAAAGCCTAAGCGATGATGTGTTTTAGGCTGCCACTCCCAAGGTTTCGCCGTATTGATTTAAACCTGACAAACGCTTGCCATGCCGAACGCTGCGACTTAACGCCATTCACCCGACACTCAATGGCCGTTAGCAATGGACTGCAAGGCCGTGCTCAATCACTAAGAGATGAGAAACACCCATGAAGATAAAAAACACCTTAATGCTCTTGGGTCTGTTAGCTGTCAGCCCCGCGGTATTTGCTGCAACGGGTATCGCCTTTGTCCACGGAACGGGGCACCAAACCAATGCGTTAGCCGACTATTGGACATCGGAGTTTGTTAACTCAGTGCGCCAAGGGATCCCCGTCCCCAATAATTACACTGTCATCAACTGTGACTTCGACCAATATATGTGGGAAGAAACCGCCGCAGGCTGTCTTGCCACTCAGCTCAATAGCTTTATTCAAGCGAAGAATATTGATGATTTAATCCTGCTCACCCACTCCAATGGCGGCAATGTGGTGCGCTGGATTTTATCCAACCCCACTTGGGACAGCCGTTATCCTGCGGTGATCAACGCCACCTCCAGAGTGATCGCCCTTGCGCCATCGAGTGGCGGCACGCCGCTGGCCGATGCGGTCAATCAGGGCAATGTGTTCGAAACCAGCCTAGGTTGGCTCTTAGGCTATGGCAGCAATGCGGTCAAACAGCAGCAAGTCGGCTGGATGGAAAACTACAACAACACCTTGCTCTACGGCACAGCTGGTCGCCCGAGTTTAGGTAAACCCTTCGAGGTGGTTGTCGGCTCGGATGTGGATTCCGCCATTTGGGATAGCGACAGCTACTGCGCTGGCTATCAATATCAGGTCGCCCTCGAAACCACCCAAAACTGGCTCGATAGCTGCTCCGACGGCTTCTTAAATTGCAACTCCCAAAAAGCAGCAGGCACAGTCTGGTTTACCGATAAACAAAAGACCCGAGGCCAAGAACCGCTAAGCCATCAGCAGAGTCGCCGTGCCTGCTTTAACTTAGACACGCTGATCCGAAGCCATATTTAAGGAGCCAACTATGCAACCATTCACACTCCGCACCTTAAGCAAAGCGGTCAGCTTGGTCATCTTAGCTGGCCTGCTCGGTGCCTGTCAGGATGAATCGACCACGCCTGAGTCACAAAAAGAAGCCAGCCCAATGTATGCCAAGGGCTTAACCTTATCAGCGCCGACGGATAGCGATCTTGTCGATACCAATATCGCCGCGCCAACACTCGCGCCGATTAACACCAGTACCGATTACGTCAGCTTTATCACCCCACTCTATGGCGAATACCAAGCCAGTCAGCCCGTGCTTGAGCAGGCAAGCCAGAGTGATGAGTATTGGCTTAATGTCACTGGCGCCGAGCTAAATGCCGGCGTGCAGCTTAACTTGAGCCAAGCGGGCAGCTTAGTGCGGATTGCGCCCCGCGGCGATGTCAGCACAGGCGCCTTGATGCATGCCGATGCCGTAGCGCCTGAGCGAGTGCAAATTCAGCGGATAGGCCACACGCCGCAGGGGAAAAACGCCAGCCCGCAAGCAACGGAATCTTTAGTTAAATCGCTAGTGAGCGCCGAAGCCTTAGCCAGTGCGGGACTCGCCGATGACTCCAGCGCGCTGCAAATGTCTGAAAAGGCCACGGCCGGAGAATATCGCCTACAAGTCAGCCAGCCCTTGGTCGCTAAGGCCAACTATCTGGTCAACGTGAAGGAAAAAGGCTCGCCCTATCAACTGAGCATCAAGGCACCCAGCGCGATTGCGGCCGATGCCCAAACGCTTGGGGTAAAACTCGCCTTAAGCCAAAGCGATAATCAATTTGCGCCTCAAGCCAAACTCAAACAAGCCGATGGCACAGAGCAAGCGCTTGCCATGGTGAAACAGGGGGATGAATGGCAGGCTTTAGTACCCGCAGACTTGCCCCTTGCCAGCAGCAATGCGGGGCTGAGTGAAATCGAAGTCACAGTCCAGACTCAGGTCGATGGCCGCCCAGTGCAGCGCACGGTGAAAACCGCCTTTAAGTCCTATGTGAACTCGGCCAGCATCAAGCCAGAAGTGCTGACCGTTTGGGATAAAGGCGTGCCGAATCAAGTCAACTTTGAGCTAAATGTCGCCGAGGCGGGACGCTTTGGTTTAAGTGGCGTGCTCACGGGCACCAATGCCGAGGGCCAAAAGGTGGCGATCATGCGCACCCAAGCGGCGACTTGGTTAACGCCCGAATCTCCCAAACTCAAGCTGATGTTTGACCCAACACTTATCCAAGCATCCGGTCTGCAACCGCCCTTTGAACTCAACGAGCTTGAGCTGCAAGACCAAGGGCAAATGGCGCGGTTAAGTTTTCAAGCTAACGCGCTGGTGCTTAGCCGCTAACGACTGTGTTTAGCCGCTAATTCACTTTTCATTTTTCACTTCTCCCTTCCCAACCGTTTTGAGTGCCCACCCGGGCACTCTTTTTTTAGCTTAATGCAATCAGCCTCAGTTAAAGCCAGACAGAAAGCACCAGACAAATTCCTAACAAAGGTTTCCAAAATGCCGCGTGAGATCACAAATGAGTGATAAAGCAGGTGCCACAGGACGCAATATCGTCACAATGACGATATAAAATTTACATTGATTACCGAAGGTTATTCCTTTTAAATAACAAAGTGTCTAGGCATAATGTCAATGTTTTGACGTCATACAAATTGATGACACTCAATGTACAACACGCGCTACCTATAAAAATAACAATGGCTAATGGCACCGCGATTCCCCCGCCTTAGTCGATGCTCAAGCAATGGAAATCCTATGAGTGACAGCACATTTTTTTTTGGTGAATGGCAAGTCAATCCCAGCGCCAACAGCCTGCTCCTTGGTAAACAAGTTAAACAACTTGAACCTAAGGCGATGGATGTGTTGTTGTTTCTCTGCCAAAACGCCGGTGAAGTGGTCAGCAGCGACGAAATTGTTAGCCATTGCTGGCCAGGGGTCGACACGGGCGACAATCCACTGCACAAGATTATCAACCAGTTACGTCGCGCACTTGGCGATAGCGCCACCGAATCCCGTTACATTGAGACCATTCGCAAACGTGGCTATCGCACCTTAGCCGAGGTTCGCTTTCCCGTCGGCCATGAGGCCAGCGCTACGCCACAGACTTGGCAAGGTGGCTCGCCGTTTCCGGGCCTGCAAGCCTACAGCGCCAACTATGCCGACGTATTCTTCGGCCGCAGCGAGCAAATTAGCACCCTGCTAAATCGCATTAGCCAACAAATCCAGTTTGGCCGCGCCTTCTGCCTAATTTTAGGCCCCAGTGGTAGCGGTAAATCCTCCTTAATCAATGCCGGTGTTTTGCCTAACCTCATGGCCGCCAATGGCTTTAATGGCGTTGGGGTTGTGGCCTATAGCAGCCTCGATTTTGCCGATGTCAGCAAGGGACAACTGCTCACCGTACTGGCCAGTGCCATGCTCGACTGGGAGCTAAATGACAGTCCAGTCTTTGAGGGAATGAGCGCCGATACGCTTGCCGCCAAGCTTGAACAAGATCCACAGAGCATTGTCGATATATGTAAACAAAGCCTTAAAAATCAGACCTATGCTACACCACGCTTTGCCTTATTTATCGACAGATTAGAGGTCTTATTATCATCGCCGCTGTTTAGCGACGCCGAGCGCAGCACCTTTATCGAGCTGTTAGAGCGCCTTGCCACTTCCCATGCGGTGTTGATTCTAAGTGCCTGTCGTAACGACTTTTATCCGCTGCTAGTCAATTACCCCAGTCTGATGGCGGGCAAAGCCCGCGGCGCCCATTTCGACTTAGCGCAGCCCACGCGCACCGAGCTGTTGCAGATGATCCGCCTGCCGGCCGTTGCCGCCAATTTAACCTGGGAAATCGATAGCGACACCGCCATGCCGCTGGATGAAATGCTCTGTAGCGATGCCGCCAGCAACCCAGATGCGCTGCCTATGCTGCAATACACCTTGCAGGCGCTGTATTTACAACGCAGCGACGATGACAAACTATTGGTCTCTGTATATCGCACCTTGGGCGGTATCGAAGGCGCTATCGGTAAAAATGCCGAGCAGGCCATCTCCCATTTAACCGAGGCCGAAAAAGCCAGTCTACCACGGATTTTATCCCTGTTAGTCACCCTGCGTGAGGATGAAAAATCCATCACCAGCCGCACCGCCCGCTGGTCACAGTTGCAAAGCGCGGCTGAAACCGCCCTAGTGCAAGCCATGGTTGATAGCCGCTTATTTGTGTCCCATCTGCAAAATGGTGAGCCCTGTTTTAGCATCGCCCACGAAGCCCTGCTGCGCCGCTGGCCAAGGGCGACGGCGTGGATCAGCGAACATAACGACAGCCTTAGCATTAAGAGCCGACTACAGCATTTATCCCAACGCTGGCTCAGCGAAGCCAAACACAGCGCCTATTTGCTGGCCGAGGGTAAACCCTTAAAAGAGGCCCAAAGCCTTAGGCAAAACCCCTTATTTGACTTAGACGAGCGCGAAACCGACTTTATTGCCGCCTCCAGCAAACGCGCCACTATGCTGCGCTGGACGAGGCGCGTTACCGTCGCCCTGCTGTGCGTACTCACCTTAACCTCAGTCATTATGAGCGTTCGCAGTATCGAAGCCGAAAAGCTGGCCCAGCAAAAACGCCTCGCCGCCGAAGATCTGCTCGGGTTTATGGTGGGTGACTTCGCCGATAAGATGCGCGGCATCGGCCGGATGGACTTACTCGACGGCATCAGTAATAAGGCATTGGAATATTTCACGGATTTCTCCAGCCAAGACGATGAGAAGTACTTAAGCTTCGACGCCCGCTTCCAGCATGGACAAACCTTAGAGGCCATGGGCGAAGTCGCCTATTCACGCAATAAAATCGATGAAGCCCGCAGCGCCCTACTCGCCGCACAGGAAAAAATGCTGCCACTGCTCGAATTGCAGCCAGAAAACTTAGCCCTGCTAAAAACCTTAGGCGCCAATGCCTTTTGGTTGGGTCAGCTTAAATATGATGTGAAAGATTGGGCGGCATCTCGCCCCTTCTTCGAGCAGTACTTAGCCTATAGCCAAACCATGTACACCCTAGCGCCCGAGGATAAAGATGCGCTGATGGAACTATCCTATGCCCATAACACCTTGGGCTCAGTGTCGATGAAGCAACAGGACTTTGCCAAGGCGCAGCAAGATTTTGAGGAATCATTACGATTAAAGCTATTGGCACTGGCCAAAGCCCCCGAAGATAGCCAACTAATTGCCGATGTGGCTAATACGCGTTCTTGGTTAGCGAGTGCGGCAGTGTCTTTGGGAGACATAAACACAGCAATATCCATCCATAAAGAGCTGCAACAAGAATTAGAGCTAGGTAATCATATTAAAAGTCCTTATTTGCTAGAAAAACTAAGTGGAAGCTACCAAACTCTCGCAGATTTGCTTAGTTATACTGAACATAAAGATGAAGCTCTTAATCAAGCAAAGTTAAACCTATCAACTGTTGAAGAAATACTAAGGCAAGATCCCCAAAATGACATATGGAAAACATTGAGATATTACTCTATTTTCCAAGTAATCAGATTAAGTAACTCTTCAACTGAGCAAACTCCAGAGAACAAAATTAGCGTACTTGAAGCTTCGATGTCTGCAGATAAAAATCTTAATGAAACTCAAAAAAAGTCTGAGGTATGGGCTAACTTTTACTTATCGTCATCTTATTTCCTCATGAACTCTGGAAAATATAAAGATGCCAAAACTTACGCAGAAAAAGCATACGAGTCGTATCTAACATTATCAAAGAATTTTTCGCAAAATATGGCTTTCGAACTCAATTTAGCAGAAAGTGAGTTACTAATTTCTGAGAACAACGAATACCCTATTGAAATTACTAATTCATTTTGCCACAAAGCAAATGAACGCATTAAAAAACTAATGGAATTAAATAAAGAACCAAAGTATAAACTCTTATTTGAGCGTTCTATTAATTGTACACATGCACAATGACGCTATTCTATAACAACACAATGAAAGGAAATAAACATGTTCGTACCACAAGGTCTTGCTCAATTTATTAAAGTCAATGTCACCCTAGAAAATGGTGAACCTGTATTTATCTATACCGATGCAAACGGTCAGCAGTGCCCAGGTGATGTCACCATCACTCAAGCTGGAACTGTAACCTATTTACTCAATGACCAAACCGGTAAAGGCTTAAAATTTGTCGGTGTGGGTTTTGTTACTCCGTTTGATGAAATTGTCGATGCAGTGACCATTAGCAGCGATGGTATGTTAGTGCAACTTGTTGACCTCGATAAAACCCCAGGAAACACTAAGTTCCAATTTGTACTGAGCAATACCACCAATACTCTGTTGGTATTAAGTCCTGATCCTGAAATTACTAACCGCCCACAAAACTAATCTTTGTTGAAAGGGACTGCTGAGCAGTCCCCTTTTCCCCTTCCTGTCCCCCTCTGCTTGCCACAGCCAAACGTCTTAGCTAGCCAATTCCCTCCACTTTTAACCAATCCTTCTTTGCAAATTTGCGCATTATTTCACCTTCATACGACATTAATCGCGCCGAATCAGCGTGAAGATTGCCCTAAATCATTCGGAAGCTAATTTTTTATTCATTTATAAACAACAAGTTAAACCAGAAGGTAAGCAGAAGGTATCTTTTCTTCCACCAGAATAAAGTCATCCTCAGAAAAGCGCCTAGCGCAGATGATTAAAGTTCACGGAGAAAGATAACAATGACAAACTCACCGAAACTGGCACGCCAACAACCCGCCTTATCCATTGTCGATGATGCTGCCTTGGCCGCAACTCAGCATGCAAAGGCTGCGGAGCTACCGCTGAACTTTTTTGAGCATTCTTCCCTCGAGACCATTGAACTCTTTATCCAACATTTAACCGAACCAGTAATCCTAGTGAATGCCAATGGCTTTATCCGTTCGTGCAATCAACGTAGTGCCGAGTTGCTCGATTGCCCGCAGGCGAGTTTAAAGGGCCAAGACTGGCGCAATTTTTTGACCGAACATCATCAAGCGCGCTACGACAATCTCCTGAGTCACGATGTGCAACTAGGCACCAATTGTGGTCACCCCGTGCAGCACCCTGCGCAGGAAACCACGCTGATCTGCGCCTCTGGCAAGGCCAAAGATGTTGAATTGTCTATCTCTTATATTCCCAGCCATGAACCTGTGTTTGTGATGGTGATGCACGATTTAACTCAGCATAAGGCGGAAAACCTCAAGCTGCGTAAATTGGCCGCCACCGACTCCCTCACCCAACTGGCGAACCGTCGCTATTTTGATGAAATGCTGCAACAGCAATGGGAAGAATGTACCGCTAAACTGCGCCCCATCAGCGTAGTCATTATCGATGTGGATTATTTTAAGGTGTTCAATGACCAGTTTGGTCATATCCAAGGTGATGAATGCCTTAGAAAAATCGCCAAAGTAATCGCCAATATTGTGCCTATCGACATCGGTCTTGCGGCCCGTTACGGCGGCGAAGAGTTTGCGCTGATCCTGCCTAATCACAATGCCAAAATGGCGCTGACCATAGCGCAGAAGATCCAGCAAGGGATTAATAACATTCGCTTTACTGACCAAGGGCTTAGGGATTATGTCTCGATAAGTGCCAGCCAAGGGATTGCCAGTGAAGTTAATGGCCAGTTCCGTACTTCACTCGCCATGGTGTGCGCCGCCGATACCGCGCTTTACCGCGCCAAGGCCGATGGTCGTGATCGGATAAACGCCTCACTGTAGGCAGTAGCGATTGCAGCGTAAGCAATTGTAAGGGAATGAAATTAAACAAGGATGTTGCCCATGAAAACGCCGAATACACCCCATAACACTTCGGATACCTCGACTAACACTGTGGCTCAAGCACAGGGTCAAGAGACAGCAGCCTCAATGAATTCACTTTCCTTAACGCCATTTTCTCTCAGTCAGACCCTAGATGTGTTTACCTTCCAAGCTTGGGTTAACACTCAACAGGGCGGGACGGTATTTCAATATTGCGACCAAGCCAATAATCCCTGCTTTACGGTACAAATAACGCCACTTGGGCATATCGATATTCGAGTAAACAGCCAGTTATTACAGATTGATACTATATCCACCTTAGGCGGCTTAAATGATGGTTATTGGCATTTATTATCCATCACTTATCAATACCATGAATTAAGCTGTTTTATCGATGGCGCTCAAATCCATTTACAACAGCATACAACGCCCTTAACGGATGAGGCTAAATTAAAAACCGAAAAACAGGCTACTGCGAATTTCGATGGAGAAATCGTTAATATTAATTTGATTGAAACCTGTTTAACCGACACAGAAATTTTAGATTGTTATTTACATCCACAGCAGCAAGCGGCGCTGATTGACAGCAACCTATATATTTATCCCAAACAACATTCAAAGCAGACTCTCAACTTAATGCCAGCTCAATTAGCAAGACAGGAAGTCATGCTGATTATTTTTAATGATACCGAATATAATTTTAGTAAGCAGAACTTAAACAGCAATAACTTTAACAAGCAGCTACCGAGTATTATCCCCGCCCATGAACGCTGCGCTTATATGATTGAATCCAGCAGTGATAACTGGCCACATTTTATTTACAATGCGAACTATCAAGCCAAAGAAAGTACCGATATTAAACTGAGCTTTGATATTTTAAAATCCCTCACTCCCCATCGTTCACAGATTGATTTACAGCTGAGCAATGAGCTGGAATTTGATTGTTTTATCAGCCAATCGACTTCGAACCGATTAACGGCCGAGATCCGTATCAGCGAAAATGTGGTCACCCGCCAAGCCAAGCATTTTATGCGCTTTATTAACGAAGTGCGCAGCCATATTGACAGCGACAATATCATTACCGATGGCCAGTATTATGCCGAGCAGGATTTTTGGGTAAGCACGGGACAACAGATGCTGGCCTACGAAAACGCCTGCCAACTGTTTAATCGCCGCTTGCAAAAAAGACCCCTCGCCATCATCAAATGCCGCACCAGCCAAGAGGTCAAACTGGTCTACAAGACGGCGGTCGATTATCACTTAGCCATTAGTGTGCGTTCTAGCGGCCATGATCACGAAGGGGAAAGTGGCGAGACCAATAGCATAGTGATCGACCTATCCTTGATGAACAGCATCGAACTCGATCCCATCAGCGGCATCGTCGCCGTAGGGCCAGGTTGTACCATGCAAGCCTTAACCAGTTATCTGGCGCAAAAGGGCTTAATGCTGCCCCACAGCACCAGCGCCTCCCATGCCTTAGCGGGCTTTATTATGGGCGGCGGCTGGGGACCTTGGTGCCGTAAATACGGCATGTGCTGCGAAAGCTTAGTGCAGGCAGAAATCGTGTTGGGCGTAGGTGAAACCCAAGTGGTGTCGGCGGCCAATAAGCCCGAACTCCTCTGGGCGCTCAAGGGCGGAGGCGGCTTAAGCTACGGTATTGTCACCCGTTTTTTTATTCAAACTTTTGCCCTGCCCCCAAGCCTGCTGAAATTTGAACTGGAATGGAACCCGTATCAGCAGGATAGCCAACAGCTACGAGAAACCACCCCGACCCTAAGATTATTGGAGCGTTGGGAGCAGATTATTCAGGCCGATAATCTGCCTTGTTTGCTGGGCACCAACCTTAAAATTCAAGCCAAACCCGCCGTATTGCCTGGGATAAAACCGCCATTAAACACTGGCGAGCAGGATCCCCAAGAGGCCAAACATAACTGCATTATGTACGGCTATTGGGAGGGGAATCCCGCGAGCCTTGCGCACTTTATCAAGACCCAGTTTAGTGAGGTCGGCTTAAAACCCAAAAGAGTGCAAATGGCGGCCATGGGCGGCTTAAGCCAATCCTATGGCGATGAATTGATGGAGAGCTGGAACCGCGAAGCCATTCGGGATTTACAACCCGTCTTAAACCATAGAATGGCCGAATTGATTAATGATACGGATATACAGCTGTATAAAAATCAGCGCCAACATTCGCAGGATTTGCTTAAGCCCGCACCCCATAGGGTGACATCGCGTTTGGCCCATGCACAGGGGCTAAAACAGGGGCATATCGCGCTTATCGACAGCCTCACCTCATCCCAACTGATTGATGGCAATCGACAATTAGGCTTGTTTACCTATGTCACCCTAAGCGCCATTGCCGGCGATTTTTATCGCACACTTGGTGAAGTGCAAAAAAGCCAGAGCGCCTTCCCCTACAAGGAGCAGGCCTACATTATTCAGTATCAGGCATGGTGGAACAGCGAACTCCAAGAGCAAGCCTTAATGCAGGTGAACTCTGTGTATCCCCGAGTGAATAAGGCGCTCGACTGGATAGACACCTGCCGCGATGCCAGCATTGCCAATAGCTCAGGCGCCTTTATCAGCTTTAAGGACAATACCATCCCGACCGCACGCTACTTTGGGCAAAATTACCAAATGTTGCAGCAGGTTAAGGCCAGTTATTGCCAAGATCCCTTGAATCATTTTCGCTCGCGCAAATCCATTGTGTAGCAGAGGATTGATGGCTTGCTAGCGCAGTCAACTCATCAATCTCTGCTGGTGTGGGGCGGTCAGCAACTTTGCAACACCACGCCAACACGGCGTTCGCAATAGCGCTCGCCTAGGCGGCATTTTTAAGGCAAACTCAGCTTCCTTCGTCGTTGAATTATTTGCATTAAAGGTGATACATGACACCGCCACCCGCACTGGCCATAGTGCTTGCCCTGCTGGCCGCGAGCCTGATGGGCACCATTGGCGTATTCGCCCGTTTTGCCGCCCTGCCCGCCGAACATATTACCTTTTACCGCCTGCTACTCGGCGCGCTGTTTTTAATGGCCTATATGCTGTTAACGGGTAAAGGACGGCAAATTCGCCACAAACCGAGCAAGCGCACCTTAATAAATGGCGCTATGTTGGCGGGATTTATGGCTTTTTATATCGAGGCCATTGAATACACCCAAATGGCAACGGTGATCATGATTATCTATCTCGCCCCTGTGCTGGCGTCACTCTTTGCCCATTTTGTGTTTCACGAAAGGCTTAAGCGCTCCAGCATCGCCACTGTGGTGCTCGCCTTGCTAGGTTTTATGCTGATACTGCCCGTGACCTCGAGTCAGTCATTCTACGACAATGAAATTATGGGGTATTTTTATGCCCTGCTCGCATTGCTCACCTATTGCGGCTTTATCTTAATCAACCGTAAACCGAGCGCCGCCTCGCCCTATCAAAGTACTTTAGTCCAGCTCAGTGTCGGCGCCCTCTGCTTACTGCCCTTAGTGTTAACGACACCCTTAGTGCCGAGTCTGGATCAATTTGCTTGGCTGCTGGCAATTGGCTTCTTTCCGGGCTTTTTAGCCATTCTGTTTGCGGTAAAAGCCCTCGCGCAGCTGCCTTCGGTCACCTATGGCACCCTCTCCTACGTCGAACCTGTGGTAGTGGTCGCACTCGCTTGGTGGTTATTTGATGAGGCGCTCACAACACAGCAAATGCTGGGGGTAACACTGATTATGTTGGCGGGCATGGCACAGGGCTACTTAAGCCAGCGCCACTCGGCCAGCAAAACCTTAAAGGATTGCCCGACTTAAGCGCCCAGTTAAACACAAAGCTAAGCGCATAGTTAAAGGTGAAGTTAAACACAAAGTTAAGCGCACAATTCAAACCTCAGCAACAAAAACGCCGCTAATAAGCGGCGTTTTTTATCTGAACACTTAAGGCTATTTAAACCAAGTGATTAGCCTTCGATACCTTTGCTCACGAGGAACTCATCGTAGGTGCCCTTGAAGTCATTCACGCCATTCGGGGTGATTTCAAGGATACGGTTGGCCAGTGACGATACGAATGCACGGTCGTGACTCACAAACAGCAAGGTACCTTCGTATTTTTCCAGCGCGTTGTTTAATGATTCGATCGATTCCATGTCCATGTGGTTGGTAGGTTCGTCGAGCATCAGGATATTTGGTTTTTGCATGATGAGCTTACCAAATAACATACGACCCTTTTCACCACCGGACAGCACTTTAACTGACTTTTTGATGTCGTCGGCGCTAAACAGCATACGGCCTAAAATGCCGCGAACCGCTTGGTCGTCGTCCTCTGGTTTACGCCATTGGCTCATCCACTCGAAGAGGGTCATATCGTTTTCGAAATCTGATTCATGGTCCTGCGCGTAGTAACCGATGTTGCTGTTTTCAGACCATTGGATCAGACCTTCATCCTGAGGAATATCATGGATTAAGGTACGCAGTAGTGTGGTTTTACCCACACCGTTCTCACCGAGGATGGCGATACGCTCACCCACTTCGACGATAAGGTTCAAATCTTTAAACAGCGGCGTGTCGTAACCTTTGGCTAAGTTTTCAACCACTAATGCGTTACGGAACAGTTTCTTTTCCTGATCGAAACGAATGAATGGGTTAACACGGCTAGAGGCTTTAACTTCTTCCAGCTTGATCTTATCGATTTGACGCGCGCGCGAAGTCGCTTGTTTTGCCTTAGAAGCGTTCGCAGAGAAGCGCGCCACGAAGGTTTGCAGCTCAGAGATTTGCGCTTTCTTCTTGGCGTTGTCGGCCAGCAGACGCTCACGGGCCTGAGAGGCCGCTTGCATGTATTCGTCGTAGTTACCTGGGTAAACGCGCAGTTCACCGTAGTCTAAGTCTGCCATATGGGTACAGACTGAGTTTAAGAAGTAACGGTCGTGCGAAATGATGATCATGGTGCTGTCGCGTTGGTTCAGTACGTCCTGTAACCAGCGGATGGTGTCGATGTCCAAGTTGTTGGTGGGTTCGTCGAGCAGCAGTACGTCTGGATCGGAGAACAGCGCCTGCGCCAATAACACCCGCAGTTTTAAACCTGGAGCGATTTCAGACATCAGGCCGAAATGGCTTTCGATACCAATACCCACACCGAGCAAGAGTTCACCCGCGCGAGATTCGGCGGTGTAACCGTCCATTTCGGCAAATTCCATCTCAAGGTTTGCCACGGCAATGCCGTCTTCTTCGCTCATTTCTGGCAGAGAATAAATACGGTCACGCTCTTGCTTCACCTTCCACAGTTCACGGTGGCCCATGATCACTGTGTCGATAAGGGTGAATTCCTCATAACCGAATTGGTTCTGGCTTAACTTACCCAGACGCTCGTTGACGTCTAAGGATACGTTACCGCTGCTCGGCTCTAGATCACCGCAAAGGATCTTCATGAAGGTTGATTTACCGCAGCCGTTCGCACCGATAAGACCGTAACGGTTACCGCCGCCGAATTTAACTGAGATGTTTTCAAACAGTGGCTTAGAGCCAAACTGCATGGTGATATTCGCTGTAGTGATCAAAATGAACTTCCAAATCGAGTTAGGTTGGCCGGACGTCTGGCAAGGCAACTAAGTATAAACCTATTTGCAAAAGCCAAGTTGTCTAACCTGAGGGGGTAAAAATAAACGTGGCACTATAGCAGTTTGGGCTAAATTATCAACTAAAAAGGCCTACTTAGCCGCGAATCGTCAAGCAAAATAACGGGCTAGAAGGCTTATTTAAGTGCTGGCATTAACCTAAGCTAACGGCTTATTTCAGCAACATTTTTACCGAATGATTCAAGCTAATAGAATTGGATGACAGTAGGATGAATCCACTCAAGTGATTAGCTATTTAGATGTGAGGGAAATGTAAGGTTTGTACAGGTGTGTAGGCTGAAGTGTAGATTTATGTTCAAACAATACAGCCCGCCAAATGCGGGCTGTATCGGGAGTGCTTACTCACTGCCCCACGATTTAGCGAGGCAAAGTGTTATTGAAGGAGCGTTACAATTTTTGCTGTCTTAACCGGTTCGCATTGGTGACCACAGTTAAGGAAGACAGCGCCATCGCCGCCCCGGCAATCACAGGGCTTAACAACATACCCGTAAGCGGATACAAGACGCCCGCCGCCACTGGAATACCTAAACTGTTGTAGATAAAGGCCCCAAACAGGTTCTGCTTAATATTGCGAATGGTCGCGCGGGAAAGTGCCAATAAGTTAGCAATCACTATCAGCTGCTGCGACAGCAGAGTCATATCTGCGCTTTCGATCGCCACCTCAGTGCCCGATCCCATGGCGATCCCCACATCGGCGCTCATCAAGGCGGGCGCATCGTTGATACCGTCCCCCACCATGGCAACCACATAGCCTTGCTGTTGTAAGGCTTTAATATGCTGTTGCTTTTGCTCGGGTAACACGCCCGCTATCACTTCCTCTATGCCCACTTGAGCTGCCACCGCCTGCGCCGTTTGCGGATTATCGCCAGTCAGCAGCACCACGCGAATCCCCTGTGAGCGGATGGCGCGGATGGCTTCTTTAGCGTCGGCCTTGATCGGATCGGCAATGGCGATAGTGGCCACTAACTTGCCCGCCTTGGCGACATAAATCGCCGTCTTGCCCTGTTTGGCAAATTGCGTGGCGGCTTCTATCGCAAAGCCTGAGTGGCTGCCTGTGACACCCTTCTCTGACTGCACATCAAATGCCGCCATTAAAGCTTGATTACCCACTAAAAAGTCGGCGCCATCGACTCGCCCTTCGATGCCCTTACCTTGATGATTGGTAAAAATCTCGGTCGAAGGTAATGGAATCGAGGCTTGCTTAACATAGCTGACTATTGCGCTAGCTAGCGGATGCTCTGAATGCTGCTCAAGACTGGCGATTGCGCCAAGCAGCGCGCGCTTGTCTTCATCACTGAGTGCTTGGTCATTAGGAGCTTGGTCATTACCTTCACTCCAATGGATATCGGTCACTTGGGGTTTACCCTGAGTCACTGTACCGGTTTTATCCAGCACCACACAATCGACCTTGCTGGCGCTTTGCAGTGCTTCACCATTTTTTACCAATACACCCATTTGAGCGGCGCGGCCAACGGACACCATGATAGACATAGGTGTCGCTAAGCCTAAGGCGCAGGGACAGGCGATGATCAGCACGCTGGTGAGCACCACAAGTGCATGACTGAGCGCGGGTTCTGGCCCAACAAGATACCAAATCGCCGCCGCGAGTAAGGCGATGACCACAACTGTTGGCACAAATACCGCCGAAATTTTATCGGCTAGACGGCCAATTGGCATCTTAGAGGTTTGCGCCTCCTGCACCAGTGCGATGATTTTGGCAAGGCGCGTATCCTGCTGCCCTGCGGTCACTCGGTAGACTAAACTGCCGTTACCATTGACTGTCCCCGCGCTGAGATTATCCCCAACATGCTTAGGCACAGGAATAGGCTCCCCCGTCAGCATAGCCTCATCGAGTAATGATTGGCCGGACTCCACTACGCCATCGAGTGCGACCCTGTCGCCGGGGCGAAGTCTGAGTTTATCCCCCAGTTTGAGCTGGTCGATTTCCACCTCTTCATCGCCATTGTCGCCAATACGAATCGCGGTAGAAGATTGCAGGCCGAGCAAGCGCTGCACCGCTTCGCTGGTCTTGCCCCGAGCTTTGAGTTCTAGGGCGTGGCCTAAGTTAATTAAGCCTAAGATCATCACGCTCGCCTCAAAGTACACGTGGCGTGTGTCCATTGGAAACGCACTAGGGATAAGCACCACCAGCATGGAATAGAGCCATGCCGTGCTAGTACCTAACACGATTAAGGTATCCATATTGGTGGTTTTGGCTTTAAGCGCGCGCCACATTCCCTGATAGAAATGGCGCCCGGTACCGACTAAAAGTGCTAGGGTAACTAAGCCCATAATGCCCCAGCCAAGCTGCATGCTAGGGCTATTAATCATCATTTCGCCGCCCAGTAATCCCCATAACATCATAGGGATACCAACAGCGAGCGCGGCGATGGCCTGACGCATCCGCAGGCGATACTCCGCCGCATCTTCGACCCGTTTTTCCTCAGCGGCCGCCTTTGCGTCCACAATCAACTGGGCGGGATAACCCGCCTTATCCATGACTGCCAGTGCCTTATCGCTGCTCATCTTGCCATCGACAGTCACTTGTTTATCGGCGAGATTGATACGGGCACTCACATTCGGCTCGGCCGCAAAGGCCTTTTCAATTTTGGCCACACACCCTGCACAATTCATGGTGGCGACATAGAGTTTTATCTGCGACATGGAAGATCCCTCACTTGAACTTAACTGCTATAGGGTTAAGATAAAGTCTCCCATCACGGGAGAGTCAAGGGTGTTTTTGTGGCAAGTATCACACTTGTCTGCATGAGTCTTTAGAACAGATAAAACCGAGGTCAGTATGAAAATTGGTGAAGTCGCGAAACACACAGGATTAAGCGTTAAAAGCATACGCTATTACCACGATATCGGCCTTGTCTGCGGCGAGCGTAACGAGGCGGGATACAGGGTGTATCGCCATCGGGATATCGAATCGCTGAAATTTGTCCACCAGTGCCGCGACTTAGGTTTTAGTCTCGAGGATTGCAAACTCTTGCTTGGCCTTCGCAATAACGATAGCCGCAATGCCGAAGATGTGAAGCAACTCACCCGCAACCATTTGGCCTATGTCGAGGAGCAAATTGGTAAATTGCAGAATCTTCGTAGCCAGTTACAGCAAATGGTCAGCGAGTGCCAAGGTGGCGAGCAGCCTCACTGCGCCATTATTGATAGCCTTAATCACCAGCACTAAATGCTTAATCATCTGCATTAACACGCAGTTATAAAAAAGCCTGCTTGGATGCAGGCTTTTTTATGGGGTTATCGCGAACTCTGAGGCGTTATCACCAAGACTTTAATGCTTCAGCGCCATCACATTATCGAGGGCTAATGTGGGCAACTTACCCGCTGGAGTAAAGTGAAAGACTTGGCCATAAAAGGCTAACTCGGTTTCTAAACCGGCGGCTTTATGCTCAGGTGTTCGCCCCTCGTCGGAATCATCACCATAGTCGATATAGGCCGTCGGCACGCCTTTGGCTTTGAGCGCCTCATAAATTTGCCGCGACTGGGCCGTTGGCACTATCTTGTTTCTCAAGCCTTGGAAAATCAGCAAAGGTTCATTCAAGCCATCTAAGTGATTGAGTGGCGATAACTCGCGATAACGCTGCTTCATCTCCGGATAAGGGCCGATAAGCTGATCTAAATAGCCAGATTCAAACTTATGTGTGCCCTTAGCGAGCTGCTCAAAATCGCTGATCCCCTCATAGCTCACCCCCGCTTGAAACACATCATAAAACGCCAAGGAAGACATGACGGTTAAGCCACCAGCGCTGATCCCGCGGATCGCCAGTTTATTCGCATCGACCCAGCCCTTAGCCACTAAATACTTAGCCGCATTGACGGCATCTTCCACATCGCTTTCCCCCCATTTGCCATACAGGCTCTGGCGATAGGCGCGGCCAAAGCCACTGCTGCCACGGAAGTTTAAATCCAACACGGCAAAGCCGCGACTGGTCCAGAATTGGATCTCGCTGCGATAGGCAAGTGAGGCGCGCGCCGTCGGTCCGCCATGTAACATCACGATAAGCGGCGGCCTTGTGTCGTGGGGCGCGATGTAATTGGGATTCACCGGACCATAAAAATAACCATAGGCCTGCTGATTTTTACCCGTCGCGAAGGCGATATTTTTCGCCCGCGACACGTAATTCGGGTCAAGATTTGGCAGCGCAGGGGCATAGACTAACTCTGTGCCACGGCCGACAACTCGATAAATGCCCTTCTCTGGCGTCGCCTTAGCGCCGACAAAATAAACCCCATCTTCGCCCTTCACCACCTGAGTTATCTCAGCAAAATCAACGGCAAGTGATTCGGTCAATCCCGAATCTAAGTGCATTCGCAGCAATGCAGCTCGATTACCTTCGACATAGCTAGCAATCAAGGTCGAAGCATTTTCAAAGGCGTAGTTATGATTGCCTAAACGCCAATCGGGCACTGCAAACTCGGCATTTTTACTCAGCACTGGCACTAAGGTTTCTTGTGGCGTCACGTGGTAGATGTTCCACCAGTTACTGAGATCGGACACCACATATAAGTTACCGTCAGGGCCGAATAAGGGCTGAGTCACCGAAGAATCTTTGGGCGTATTCACCTTACGAATATTCTTTAACTGACCCTTACGGTCAAGATCCCCAAGCCAAAGCACGCTGTTATCCCAAGGCATATAGGGATGTTCCCAAGTGATCCACGCCAATTGCGTGTTATCGGGGGAAATTGTGGGGGAAGCAATAAAGTCATGACCAGTGACAAAGGTATCGCCTTCACCAGCAAAGTTAAGATTAATGGTCACTAGGCTGGCTTTAGGTTCGCCGCCCTGACGGTGGTCTTCACGCACACAAATAATCCGTGAACCCTTGGGGTACGCCACACAATCGGCATGGCGGGTGCCATTGGGGGTTAACGGCAATGGCGGTTGATTCGGGGCGAAACGGTAAAACAGCTGATCCTGCAATTTTGTGGCAAACAAGCTCTGGCCTATGCCTAAGAATGCGGCGCCGCCATACTCATGCACGGTAGATCTAACATTAAAATCGGGGGGAACCACTTCGGTTACTTTACCAAGGCCATCGAGGCGTTTAATGCCAACTTTGCCCTGTGCACTGCCACTGGATTCGGCAAAATAAATCGCGTCGCCAACGCTTTGCAGCTCGGCAATATCATCGGCCTGTTCAAACACCTCGGCCGCAGACAAGGGTGATTGCCAGCTGCCATAGGGTGCCACTTTAATATCGCCATTTTCCTTGGCGGGTAAATCCTGTGTATCCGTACGCTCACACCCGCCCAGCAGCAAAACTGCACTCAGCAGATACGGTAAATAGCGTCCTAACCCCATTGTATTCCCCAAGTTTGCCAACTAAACAAACCGAAATATGCCACTGCCCTTCGCGGGCTTATTTTTTTACTTTTTTAATAAACCACTTGATGACATTGGCCTGCTGCACTTGCGTGAGACCAAAATAAATACAAATCCAAGGTGACAGCAGAAAAAACCACGGGATCACCGCGACCGAACGACCTGTAAAAAGAAGAAAGAAGAAGCCGCCGTAGATCACTATGACACCTAAGACACCGACGATTAACATCATGCGCTTAGTGATTTTTTCAAGCCAAAGGGCCTTATCCTGCCATGACATTCAGATAATCAACTCCATCACTATAATGTCAACCCTATTTGTAAAGTTATGTAAAAAAAGTGGAGTGCGATTGTTGAAGGATAGCCAGTAAATGTCAACTCCGATCCACCAATCCCCTGAGCTAAAATCGCTTTTAATACGCTTATCTTTACCCAATAAAAAACCGAGCAAATGCTCGGTTTTGTTTAATATCAATAAGATACCATATTACAGACGGATACCGCCATCCACTTCAAAGACACGACCATTTACATAATCGTTTTCGATGATAAAGCGTACGGTAGAGGCTATCTCCTCCGCTTGGCCTAAACGGCCAACGGGCACGAGCTTCTCTAAACGCTCAAGCGCTTCTGGCTTCATCGCCGCGGTCATTTCAGTGGCAATCACCCCAGGAGCCACCGCAGCGCTACGGATATTGTAACGGGCTAACTCTTTTGCCCAGCCCACAGACATAGCCGCCACACCCGCTTTAGAGGCTGCGTAGTTTGATTGGCCTACGTTACCCGCTTTGGCGAGGCTAGAAATGTTGACAATCACCCCGGCTTGACCCGATTCGATCATCGCCGCAGCCGCCTCACGGCCACAGAGGAAGGTACCAGTCAGGTTAACATTGATCACCGATTGGAATTGGTCGAATGACATACGGTCAGTCACTTTGCCATCTTTGGCTTTGACTAACATGCCATCGCGCAGGATGCCGGCGTTATTCACTAATACGTTGATTTTGCCGAAATCTTCCAATATGTAAGCAAAACCTGCGACCACATCTTCTTCGTCGGTAATATCTAACGCATAACCTTGGACTTCGGTGGCTGAGCCTAAATCGGCACAGGCGCGCTCGAGTTTTTCTTGATCAACATCGATCAGCGCTAACTTAGCGCCCGCCTGCGCAAAATTGTGCGCCATTGCTAAGCCTAAACCACCCGCGCCGCCAGTGATGACGACAACCTTATCTTTTAAATCCATCTGGTTATCCCTTGTTTATCTATTTTTTAAGTGGTGCAAATTGTTCAAAAATACTGGAGAAGTCTCGGCGACCATTGCCTTGTCTTGCATGATTCACATACAAGCTGCGTGCGAGTGAGCCCATGGGTGTACTCGAATTGCTCAATAATGCGGCTTCTTGGGAGAGGCCGAGATCTTTAACCATCAAATCTACCATAAAGCCGCCCTGATAGCCCTTAGAAGAAGGCACATTCTCCATTACGCCCGGGCAAGGATTGTACTTCTCTAACGTCCAGTTACCGCCGCTGCTGACCTTCATAATGTCCGACAGCACTTTAGGGTCGAGACCATGGTCAATCCCCATTTGCAATGCCTCAGAAGTGCCGACCATCAGCACAGATAACAGCATGTTGTTGCAGATTTTAGCGACCTGACCAGCCCCGGCGCCGCCCGCGTGGAAGATATTCTTACCCATAGCGTTAAGTACAGGTTGTGCGCGCTCAAAGGCGATGTCAGAACCGCCACAGATAAAGGTCAAGGTGCCTGCCGCCGCGCCCGCGGTACCACCCGATACTGGCGCATCGATAAACTCGATACCACTCTTAGCCGCTTCGGCCGCCACCAATTGGGCGCTTTGGGCATCAATGGTCGAGCAATCAATCAGCAAGGTATCGCCAGCGACAACGTCGAGTAGGCCTTTCTCGCTACCATTGCCTAAGTATAAGTTTCTAACATGCTTGCCCGCGGGCAGCATAGTGATCACTACATTGGCTCCCGCCGCAGCGCCGCATGCCGTGCTCGACACTAAGGCGCCTTGGTCGGCCAAGGCTTGCATGGCGGCTGGCACTAAGTCGAAGACACGTACCGTCATGCCCGCTTTTAATAGATTGGCCGCCATTGGGCCGCCCATATTACCTAAACCGATAAATGCTACTGTACTCATGCCATCACTCCTGTGTTCTGGTGTCGTTATTATTCCAGATAGTTGTTATTCCAGACAAAAATGGCAGGCAAAGCACTCGCTTTACCTGCCATCGATTGGCTTAGCTTAATTGGCTTAAGGGATGTTCCTCTCCCCAAGGTGAGGTCAAAATGTCCTCGATAACACTGTTAGGCACGGATTGCACATCGGCAAATTGCCATTTGGGCTGTCTGTCTTTATCAATCAGCAGTGCACGTACGCCTTCACAGAAATCGCCCTTAGCGCAAGTGTTCACGCTGACGGTTAATTCCCATTTAAAACATTGTGCTAGGCTGAGTTTGGTACCGAGTTGCGTTTGAATATACGCCAAATGCCAACTGATAGGACTGCCCGCGAGCATAGTCGCGCAGGCTTTATTTAACCAGGCTTCTTCGGTGCTTAAGGTTGACATACGGCTGACGATATCCGTCAAACTGCCCGCCATCAGTCGGTCGATCATCTCTTGACTCTCGGCCAGTAAACTATCGCCCTTAGGGATGTCCACTTGGTTCGACAGCTCGTTGATCATCGTATCGAGTCTTTGATGGTTCAGCGCTGGCGTATCGCTCCAATCGAGGGTCGCCATGGCATCGAACATCAGCTCTTTGTCGTCACGATTCAGATAATGATCGGCAAGGCCAACGTAACAGGCATCGGCGGCGTTCATTTGATAGGCCGTTAAGCCTAAAAACAGCCCCATTTTGCCCGGCATACGGTTGAGGAAATAACTGCCGCCCACATCGGGATAAAGCCCGATGGTGACTTCGGGCATGGCGATACGGGAGGTTTCAGTCACGACTCTATGACTCGCGCCCGCCATCAGACCCAGACCGCCGCCCATCACTATGCCATCACCCCATACCAGCACAGGTTTACCATAGGTATGCAGTAGATAATCGAGACGATATTCTTCTTCGAAGAAGACTTTAGCGACCTCAGTCACTTGTCCCTTGGCGGCTACAGACGCGTGGTATAACGCGCGCACATCGCCACCCGCACAGAACGCCTTTTCTCCGCTGCCATCGAGTACCACACAGGCGATTAACGGATCTTTTTTCCACAAATTGAGCTGCACCGTCATGGCTCGAACCATATCGAGATCCAAGGCGTTGAGGGCTTTTTCAACATTGAGCGTCACCACCCCAACTAATTTACCTGAGGCGGTGGCTAAGGTTTGAAAAACCACATTTTGTGTGGTGGACGTGTGTGCAGCCTTATCTACTAAATTTGTCATTAGCGGTTCTTCCAATCAGCTTTACGTTTTTCCAAAAACGCGTTCACGCCTTCGGCCTGATCTTCAGTATCGAACAATCCGACAAACAGTTCACGCTCTATCGGTAAGGCTTGGCTGCGCGGCATTTGACGCCCAGCTTGGATGAGTGTCTTACAGGCAGTTACGCTGCTTGGGCTCTGATTCGCCACTTTGGCGGCCAGTGCAATCGCCGCATTTAAGGCTTCACCCGTTTCGACCAGTTCCTCGACTAAACGCAAATTCAGCGCTTGGGCGGCATTCACCCGCTCACCGCAGAGGATCATTCGCTTCGCCCAACCTTCGCCCACTAAAGCGGTCAGGTTTTGGGTTCCGCCCGCACAGGGCAACAGGCCAACGGTAGCCTCAGGCAGTGCCATCACGGCTTGGGTCTCGGCAATACGAATATCACAGGCCAGCGCGACTTCTAAGCCGCCGCCCATGGCATAACCGTTAATGGCGGCAATCGATACGCCGCGGAACTGGCTTAAGGTTTCAAATGCTTCGCCAAAGTGTTTTGCCATGCTCGCCGCATTGCCCTTATCACCATCACTAAACAGTTTTAAATCGGCGCCTGCAGAGAAAAACTTGTTACCCTCGCCAGTTAACACCAGCGCGTAAATGTCCTTGTTAGCATTAAGCTCCAGCACTTTGGCCTTGAGCGCCTGCAAACTCTGGGCGGTCCAAGTGTTGGCCGGCGGATTATTCATCGTCAGAATCGCCGTGTGGCCTTCGATACGCTCAACTAAATATTCCATCTGTTTCGGCTCCCTTATATTTCCAATCGGTTATCGCCAAATCCCACAGTCCCATCAGGACAGCTTAAAGGATTTGTCCGGCATTTTCGTCGAGTAAACGACGGGCG
>AACY020561154.1_pt1 | contig 52989 bp, 46 predicted proteins | sample 267378 | NCBI WGS metagenome assembly AACY02 (sample SAMN02954345, study PRJNA13694) | marine metagenome | biome: aquatic; feature: ocean; material: water; isolation source: isolated as part of a large dataset composed predominantly from surface... | reverse complement strand
CGCCGCATCTTCCCGTCACGCGGTCAGTTGTTCCGCTCCAGGACGATCACATGCTCGGCGCGCGTGCGGTCGCCGTGCTCGACGTCGACATCGCCGATATGGCGGACGCGCCAGCCCGGCCGCGTCGCGATCTGCGGCATGTTGCCGGACGGTCGGCTCTCGATCCCGCCGAGCCCTTCGTCGGGCGTCTCGACCGCTTCGTCGAGCGACGCGTTCGAATAAATCACGTTGTCGTGCCACTTCGACGCGCCCGCGGCGGCTTCCATGCCCTTGCCGTCGACGTCGACCGTGTTGTCGGTCATCGCCATGTTCGCGTTGTCGAGCGTCGGGATCCGGGCGGCCGCTCGCCGCACGGGATCGCCGCTGTCGGGCGCCTGCGTGCCGCGCTCGATCGGCGGCAGGCCGGTCGGCATCTTCCCGGCAATCTTCTCGGGTGTCAGCGGATGCTGCGCGACCTGCGCCGCCTGGGTCGCCGCGTCGGGCATGTCGCCGGCCGCCGGCGTCTTCACCGGGCTCTTCTCGATCTGTTCCCGCTGCTTTTCAGGGGTCGGGTTCGATTCCGCGTTCTGCATTGCACCTCCTTGTCCGGCCCGCGCGCGTCGGCATCAGGGCTGCCGCCGACGGCCCGGGAATCGCTACAACGGTCCTTGCAAATCTTTCATGTGCGCGGCTGCGCACGCACGTCTCCGGGCGCACGTGCCGGACCGGCACGGCACCCTTCGTACGGACGGCGCACCCGCGCGCAGCCGGCGCGACGTCCGCTCCGCGCGTCAGCCGCCGCTCGCGCCGCCCGGCGCGGAAGCCGCGCCCGGCAAGCTCGCGCCGCTGTCGCCGCTGCTGCCGGCCGCGCCGCTGCTCGGCGTACCCGACGGTGCGGTCGACGGGGCGGCCGACATGCCGCCCGTTGCGCTCGAGTCCGAGCTTGCGCCGCCGTTGTCGCTCTTCTTCTGGCAGCCCGCGCCTGCCGCCAGGCCCGCAATCAGGAGGCCGGCGAAGACGGCTCGCGATACGTGACGAAGTGAATATCGCTGCATGACACCTCCGCTGATGTCGATGTGGATGGAGCCCGCAGGCGCGCAATTCGCGTGCCTTGTCCAGCCACCGCGGCTGGCCGCTTCCATTCATTTTTCAAATGACGGCCAACCGAATATTTAATTTCCCATCGCGTTGCCGGCCTCCCATACTCGCGAACACATACGAGACATAACGTCCACGGCGGCCGGGCCGGCGCAGCGTTCCCACGTTGCCGGTTTCGCGCCCCGCACATGGAAGGAGACAACGGCGTGCAACTGGAAGCCACCCACCGCCCGGGCATCGTGCCCGGCGCGGACGACGCATCGCATCGAACCGGTTCGGCGGCGCGCGACCCCGTGCTGAGCCCGCGGCTGCACAACCCCGACCTCGCGCCGACCAAGGCCGAGGGCCGGACGTGGGGCCGCTACAGCATCTTTGCGCTGTGGACCAACGACGTGCACAACATCGCGAACTACTCGTTCGCGATCGGGCTGTTCGCGCTCGGCCTGTCGGGCTGGCAGATGCTCGCATCGCTCGCGATCGGCGCGGTGCTCGTGTACACCTTCATGAACCTCACCGGCTACATGGGCCAGAAGACCGGCGTGCCGTTCCCGGTGATCAGCCGGATGAGCTTCGGCATCTACGGCGCGCTGCTGCCCGCGATGATCCGCGCGGTGATCGCGATCGCATGGTTCGGCATCCAGACCTATCTCGCGTCGGTCGTGCTGCGCGTGCTGCTCACCGCGATCTGGCCGGGCCTCGCCGCGTTCGACCAGGACGCGATCTTCGGGCTGTCGACGCTCGGCTGGGTCACGTTCGTCGCGATCTGGCTCGTACAGATCGGCATCCTCACGTACGGGATGGAAATGGTGCGCAAGTACGAGGGGCTCGCCGGCCCGGTGATCCTCGTCACGACGCTGTCGCTCGCCGCGTGGATGTTCAGCCGCACCGGCGGCCATCTCGCGATGTCGATCGGCAAGCCGCTGACCGGCTTCAGGATGTGGACGGAGATCTTCGCGGGCGGCTCGCTGTGGCTCGCGATCTACGGCACGCTGGTGCTCAACTTCTGCGATTTCGCGCGCTCTTCGCCGAGCGCGAAGACGGTGCGCGTGGGCAACTTCTGGGGCCTGCCGGTCAACATCCTCGTGTTCGCGACGATCAGCTTCGTGCTCGCCGGCGCGCAGTTCAAGCTGAACGGCCACATCATCCACAGCCCGACGGAAATCATCGCGACGGTGCCGAACAAGCTGTTCCTCGTGCTCGGCTGCGTCGCGTTCCTGATCGTGACGGTCGCGGTGAACATCATGGCGAACTTCGTCGCACCGGCGTTCGTGCTGACGAGCCTCGCGCCGCACCGCCTGTCGTTCCGCCGCGCGGGCCTGATCAGCGCGACGGTCGCCGTGCTGATCCTGCCGTGGAACCTGTACAACAGCCCGATCGTGATCGTCTACTTCCTGTCCGGCCTCGGCGCGCTGCTCGGCCCGCTGTACGGGATCATCACGGTCGACTACTGGCTCGTGCGCAAGCAGCGCGTGAACGTGCCCGACCTCTATACCGAAGCGCCGACCGGTGCCTATTTCTACACGCGCGGCGTGAACCGCAAGGCGCTCTCGGCGCTCGTGCCGTCCGCGCTGATCTCGATCACGCTCGCCGTCGTGCCGGCCTTCAGCGCGATGACGCCGTTCTCGTGGCTGCTCGGCGCGGCCATCGCGGGCAGCGTGTACTGGCTGCTGGCCGATCGCAACCGGCATTACGAGGAGCGTTCGGGCGAACCCATCGCGGTCGCCTGCGCCCGACACTGAAACACCTGCATACGGAGTCGCAATGAGGATCCTGGTAGTCAACGTCAACACAACCGAGTCGATCACCGACGCGATCGCCGCGCAGGCGCAGGCCTCCGCATCGCCGGGTACGGAGATCGTCGGGCTGACGCCGCGCTTCGGCGCGGAGTCGATCGAAGGCAACTTCGAGAGCTACCTCGCGGCGATCGCCGTGATGGATCGCGTGATGCACTACGACGAGCCGTACGACGCGGTGATCCAGGCCGGCTACGGCGAACACGGCCGCGAAGGCCTGCAGGAACTGCTGACGGTGCCCGTCGTCGACATCACCGAAGCAGCCGCGAGCGTCGCGATGCTGCTCGGCCACCGCTACTCGGTCGTCACGACGCTCGACCGCACGGTGCCGCTGATCGAGGATCGCCTGAAGCTCGCCGGGCTCGACGCGCGCTGCGCGTCGGTGCGCGCCAGCGGCCTCGCGGTGCTCGAACTCGAGGAGAATCCGGCCCGCGCGATCGAGTCGATCGTCGGCCAGGCGCAGCGCGCAGTGAAGGACGATCACGCGGAAGTGATCTGCCTCGGCTGCGGCGGGATGGCCGGCCTCGACCGGCAGATCGAGGAATGCACGGGCGTGCCGGTCGTCGACGGCGTATCGGCGGCCGTCGCGCTCGCCGAGTCGCTGGTGCGCCTGAAGCTGAAAACGTCGAAAGTCCGCACGTACGCGCCGCCGCGCCCGAAGCGGATCGTCGGCTGGCCGGGCACCTTCGCGCAATGACGCGGCGCCGGCCCGCTGCTGCGTCGCACTCGGGCATCGGGTCGCCGGGAGGCGGATCGGCATGCGGGCCCCACTAGACCCGAACGCCCTGCCCGGCGACGCGCCTGACGCCGCGGTCTCTCTCGACGTGCTCGATGCGCGGCTGATGCGCATCCTGCTCGTGCTGCTGACCGAGCGCACCGTGTCGCGTGCGGCCGTGCGCCTGAACATGTCGCAGCCGGCCACCAGCGCCGCGCTCAAGCGCCTGCGCACGCTGCTCGGCGATCCGCTGCTGGTGCGCAGCCGCTACGGGATGGTGCCGACCGAGTTCGGCGCGCGGCTGATCGAGCCGCTGCGCAACGCGCTGCGCGTGATCGACTTCATCCGCATCCAGCAGCCGAGGTTCGACGCGCGCACGTCGGTGCGCACCTACCGGATCGGCTGCCCCGACTACCTGAACGTGCTGTTCGTGCCGAAGCTCGTCGCGCTGTTCCGCGAACGCGCACCGGACGCGCAACTCGTGTTTCACCCGCTCGGCGACGGCTTCGACGACGAGCGCGCACTGGCCGACGGCGAACTCGACGTCGTGATCGACAATCGCCCTGCACGCTCGTCGCGGTTCCGGCAGGACGACCTGTTCGACGATCGCGTCGTGTGCCTGATGCGCGCGACGCATCCGCTCGCGCGGCGCGGCACGATGACGGCGGCCGAGTTTGCCGAAGCGCCGCAGCTGTGCCCGACACCGTCGTGGCTCGAGGCGTCCGGCGCGATCGACAGGCAGCTCGAACGCGTGGGCCTGCAGCGGCGGATCGTCGTCACGCTGCCGCATTTCGAACTCGCCGCGCATGCGCTCGTGCGCACCGACATGCTGCTGACCACCACGTACCGGCTCGCGCGGCACTACGCGAAGCTGCTGCCGCTCGCCGCCGTCGCGCTGCCGGCCGAACCGCCGGACATCGTGTACCGGATGACCTGGAACGAATCGGGCGAGTGCGTCGAGGGCGTGCGCTGGTTGCGCGGGCTGATCGCGGAAGCGACGCGTGCGTGGCTTGATGCCGACGCGATGCAGCCGGCGGTGGCGGCAGTGGCGGCCGGTGCGGTCTTGGACGTCGACGCGCGGAACAGCACGCCGGCCGAGGCCGATACACCCGAACCCGCGCGACGCACGCGCCGCAGGCCGGCAACGCATTGCCACGCGTCGCATCCTCGGCGTGTCGCCCATGCGGCACGCATCCATCGCCTCGCGACGAAGTCGCATTGATCGCGCGTGATCGATCGGCGCGACAACCAGCTGACACGCAGTTCAATCTCCGTCGATCCGCCGCACGGCCCGACAACCGATCAATCGGTTGAGATCCGAGGCTGAGGCCGGCCCAAGCACCCCTCGCCGTCTGCACAGGAACCCTGCCTCGATCAGCCCGAACACGGGCAGCAGAATCTCGAACGTCGATGACATCCGGAATACGCTGCGTGAAACCGGAACGCGCGAGCTTGATGGTTCCGCCGGGTCGCGCCCGGTGCCCCGCGCGGGCCGCCCCGTGCGTCACGCGCCGTCGCGCATCGGTTGCTCAAGCAACTTGTAGGCAACGACGGCCGCGATCAGCGCAAGCCCGCCGCTCACCGTCAGCGCATCGGCGAACCCGCTCGCGAACGCGACGGGCGCCGCCTGCGCGAGCGCGCCGGCGGCCGACGGCGGCACACGCTCGAGCGCCCGCGCCAGGTCGCCGGCCAGCAGGCTCGACATGAACTGTGCGTCGGCGAATGCACTCAGGCCGGGCGCGGCGGACAGCAGCCGGTCGAGCCGCGCCTGCGTGCTCGCCGCCAGCACCGCGCCGAGCACGCCGACGGCCGTCACGATCGCCGAGAAACGCGTCGTCGTGCTGATGCCCGATGCCATGCCGGTGCGGTTCGGCGGCACGCACGCCATGATCGCCTTCTGCGTGTCGCCGTTCATGATGCCCGCGCCGCAACCCGTCACGAACATGCCGAGCGCGACGAGCCGGTAGTCGCCGCTGGCCGTCAGCGCCGCGGTTGCGAGGTTGCCCGTGCCGATCAGCGCGAGCCCGCCCGCCAGCACGCCGTCGGACGACACGCGCGCGGCCAGCGCCGCGCCGAGCGACGGCCCCGCGATCATCGCGAACGCGAACGGCAGCATCCCGAGCCCCGCGTCGATCGCCGGCATCCCGAACCCGTTCTGCAGGTACAGCGGCAGGAACGTCATCATCACCTGCGCACACGCCGCATAGCCGAACATCGCAAGCACGGCGCCGACGAAGCGCGGCTGGCGGAACAGCGCGAGATCGATCATCGGCCGCGCCTGCCAGCGCTCCACGCCGATGAATGCCGCGAACAGCGCGGCGGCCAGCGCGAGCCGGCCGAGCGTCGCCACCGACCACCAGCCGTGCGACGGCGCGCCGATCAGCGCTGCGATCGCGCACGCGAGCGCCGCGCCGAACAGCAGGCTGCCGGCCACGTCCACGCGCTTCGCGTGCGGATCGCGCGACTCGTCGATCGCAACGTGTGCACCGGCCGCGAGCAGCAGGCAGACGGGCAGGTTCAGCAGGAACACCCAGCGCCAGCCGATCCATTGCGTGATCGCGCCGCCGACGAGCGGCGCGATGGCCGTCGCGATCCCCATGCACATGCCCCAAATCGCCCATGCGCGCGCCCGTTCGCGCCCGTCCGGAAAGCGGTTCGCGATCACGGCGAGCGCGGCCGTCAGCAGCAGCGCGGCGCCGCCGCCCTTCACCGCCCGCGCGGCGATCAGCCAGCCGGCCGTCGGTGCGACGCCGCAGCCGAGCGATGCAAGAAAGAACAGCGCGAGCCCCGTGAAGAGCATCCGCTTGCGCCCGAAGCGGTCGGCGAGGCCGCCTGCCGGCAGCAGGCATGCGGCGAACGCGGTCATGTAGGCGCTCACGACCCATTCGATATCGGCGAAGCTCGCGTGGAAACTGCGCGCGATGCTCGGCAGCGACACGGCGACGACGTTGGTATCGAGCACGATCAGCGAGCAGGTGGCGGACGCGACGGCGAGCGTCGCGGCGGCGGGCAGGCGGGCACCCGTGGGCGCGGCGGCAGCCGCGCCTGCGCGCGACGCCGGGGAAGGCTGGGACATTGACTACTCCGGAACAGGAAGAACGAGCCGTATGCTAGGCTCGGCCCGTATTGCCTGTCATTGACACACCGATGCTATTTTATTGACGAAAATTGCAATCATGGACCGACTCGAATTCCGCCACGTGCGCGCGTTCCTGAGCGTCGCGCAGCACCTGCACTTCGCCCGTGCGGCCGAAGCGCTCGACATGGCGCCGCCCGCGCTCACGCGGCAGATCCAGGAGGCCGAGCGCGTGCTCGGCGTGCGCCTCTTTCACCGGTCGCGCCGCGCCGTCACGTTGAGCGCGGCCGGCGAGGCCTATCTCGCCGAGGCACGCGCCGCGGTCGAGCATCTGCAGCGCGGCCGCGAACTCGCTGCCCTGGCCGAGCGCGGCGAACTCGGCCGGATCGAGATCGGCTACGTGTCGTCGGCCGTCTATTCGGGCACCCTGCAGCGCACCGTCGGCGCGTTTCGCGACGCGCACCCGCGCATCGAGCTGAACCTGCGCGAAGTGCCGATGGACGACGTCGCGAACCAGCTCGACACCGGCCGGATCGACCTCGCGTACGTGCGTCCGCCGCTGCCGCTGCCCGGCGGCCTGCGGGTCGTCACACTGCAGCGCGACGTGTTCGTCGCGGCCGTGTCGGCCGGGTCGCGCTACGCATCGATGGCCGCCATTCGCGCAGCCGACCTCGCCGACGCGCGCTTCGCGGTGCCCGAACAGGAGCGCGGCACGCTCGAAGTCGCGCGCCGCGGCCGCTTCGCACCACTGATCGCCGCCCGCCCGGGCGGCCTGCTCGCTGTGCTCGCATGCGTGTCCGTGAATGGCTGGGTTGCGGTGATTCCCGATGCGCTCGCCGGCTGCGTGTCGCTGCCGGGCGTCGTGTACCGGCCGATCGTCGGCAAGCCGATCACGTCGGAACTGGCGCTCGCGCACCGGCGCTTCGAAAAGGCGCCGGCGGTACGCGCGTTCCTGCGGACGGTTCCGTCCGCCGCGTAAGCGCCGCCTGAAACCCGCGTGCGGCGATGGCGACCCTGCCGGCCGTTGCCGCACGAATATGCATTGCACGATTCGATGTTTGTCGGCCGGAAACCGATTCCGTAACCTGCCCGGCAGCCGCGCCGCCTGCGCGCGGATCACCGAGGACACCCCGCCGATGAATCCCTCCTCCGCCCCGCCGCGCCGCCGCGTGCTGCAGCGGCTTGCCGCCCTCGCCGCCGCGCCGCTCGCCGGCGGCATCGCACGGCCCGCCCATGCGGCCGGCGCCGACCTGTCGGGCGTCACGCTCGTGCTCGGCGACCAGGCCGGCGGCCTGCGCGCGCTCGCGGAAGCCGCGCACGTGCTCGACGGCACGCGTTACCGGTTTCGCTGGGCCAACTTCCAGGGTGCGGCGCCGCTGTTCGAGGCGCAGCGCGCGGGCGCGATCGATCTCGCGCCGGCCGGCGACCTGCCCGTGCTGACGGCCGCACTCGGCGACCCGTCGTTGCGGATCGTCGCGACGCGCGTCGGCTCGCCGGCGTCGCTCGGCATCGTCGTACAGCCCGATTCGCCGGTCCGCACCGTCGCCGACCTGAAAGGGCAAACCGTCGTCGTGTCGTCCGCGCGCGGCAGCATCTCGCAGTACCAGTTGTACGGCGCGCTGCGCGAACACGGCCTCGCGCCGCGTGATGTCGACGTGCGCTTCGTGCTGCCCGTCGATGCGTTCGCTGCATTCGAGGCGAAGCGGATCGGCATCTGGGCGACGTTCGACCCGTACTACGGCCATGCGGTACGGCGCGGCGCGCGCATCGTCCGCGACGGCAGCGGCATCAATTCCGGGCTGGCATTCCTGACGTCGCCGATCGAAACCCTCGACGATCGCGCGAAGCGCGCGGCGCTCGCCGACGTGCTGGAGCGGCTCGCCCGCGCGGGCCAATGGGCGCTCGCGCATCCGGCCGACTATGCGAGCGTCTATGCGTCGCTCACGCGCCTGCCGCCCGACGCGGCCACCGACATCGCGCACCGGGCCGCGCTTGCGCAGCGCAGCCTCAGCGGCGCGGACATCGACGTGCTGCAGCGTGTCGCCGACCGCGCGGCGGCCGATGCGATCCTGCCGCGGCGCGTCGATGTCGCATCGATCGCGATCCGCAACGTATCGGCCTGAACGATGACGCGCCTGGCTGCGATCGACGTGGCCGCGCCATCCGGAGGTAGATCGGGCCTCTCGTGACGACGATCGCGTTGCTCGTGCTGCTGCGGCGCGCCCGTTCTGGCCCCCTGAGCCGCCAATCCCTCCGGCCGGTGTACCGCCTCGCATCACCGATGCGGGATGGCGAGCCATCGGCGCCCCGTTACGACGGCCCGCGGGCCCGCTTCCGCGCCCCCCGATGCGGCGATAAGCATAGTTCAAATCGTTTCTTGTCCGGTCCCCGCACGTCGCCGAGAATGCCTCGACAGGCTGTTGCACAGCCTCGCTTCCCAACATTCCGGACCATCGATTCATGCTTCCACTGCGCCTGCTTCGCTCATTGCTGATCGCGTCCCTCATTGCGTTGCCGGCCGCCGCCGCGCACGCCGACAAGCCCGCCACCATCCGCATCGGTGTCGCCCAGCAAGGCGCCGGCGATCCGCCGACGTTCGGCGGATCGAGTGCGGCCACCGCGCAGTTGCAGCAGCTGGTCGAAAAGGAGTTCGCGGCCGACGGCATCAAGGTGGAGTGGCTGTTCTTCAAGGGCGCGGGGCCGGCCGTCAACGAGGCGATCGCCAACAAGGCGCTCGACTTCGCTTACCAGGGCGACCTGCCCGCCGTGCTCGCACGGGCGAACGGGATCAAGACGCGCCTGCTGCTCGCCGCGAGCGTGCGCTCGGGCGTCAAGATCGCGGTGCCGCCCGACTCCCCCATCCGTTCGATCAAGGACCTGAAGGACCGCCGCGTGTCGATCTTCCGTGGCACGAACCTGCAGCTCGTCGCCGACAACGCGCTCGCGAAGAACGGCCTCAGCGAACGCGACCTGCGCGTGATCAATCTCGACGCCGCGAGCTCGCTCGCCGCGCTCGCGTCGAAGGGCATCGATGCGTCGGTGGGCGACTACCAGCTGTACAAGCTGCGCGACGCGGGGCTCGCGAAGATCATCTACGAATCGCAGAACGACGGCCCTCAGCTCACGCGCCAGACCCACCTGCTCGTGCTCGACGAATTCGAGCGCGCGCATCCGGACATCGTGCAGCGCGTCGTCACCGCACTCGTGAAGGGCGCGCAATGGTCGTCCGACGAAGCGAACCGCGACGCGCTGTTCAAGCTATGGGCGAAAAGCGGCGTGCCGGTATCGTCGTGGCAGGCCGACTATGCGAACCAGCGGCTGAAGGATCGCCTGTCGCCGCTGATCGATCCGTTCTTCGTCGCGCGCTACAAGTCCGTCGCGCAGGATGCGCTGGCGCTGAAGCTGATCCGTCAGCCGGTCGACGTCGACGGCTGGTTCGAGCCGAAGTATCTCGACAATGCGCTGCGCACGCTGAAGCTCGAAAGCTACTGGCCACGCTACGACGCGGCCGGCAAGCCGCTTTCCTGACCCGGACCTGCCCCGATGAGCGACACCGCGTTTTCCCTTCCGTCATCCGAGCGTGACGCGCTCGCCGCGCCGCCGCACCGTGCGACGGCCGTGAAGCGGTGGTCGTGGCGGCTCGCGCCGTGGCTGCTGCCCGCACTGTTGTTCGCACTATGGAGCGTCGGCAGCGCGCGCGGCTGGATCGCGCCGCAGATCCTGCCGCCGCCCGAGCGCGTGTTCGATTCACTGGAAGATCTCGCGACGAGCGGCGACCTCGTGCGCCACACGCTGGTCAGCCTGCAGCGCGTGCTGGTCGGCTTCGCCGCCGGCACGCTGCTCGGCTTCGCGACCGGCGTGGCGCTCGGCCTGTCGCGCACGCTGGAAGCCTACGTATTGCCGAGCTTCAATGCGATCGTGCAGATTCCGGTGCTCGGCTGGCTGCCGTTCCTGCTGCTGCTCGTCGGCGTCGGCGAGCCGCTCAAGTACCTGCTGATCGCGCATGCGGCGCTCGTCCCCGTCACGCTGAGCACGTTGCAAGGGTTTCGCCAGACGCCACCCGCGCTCGATGAAGTCGCGCGCGTATTCGGCTATACGCGCCGGCAACGCATCGTGCACGTCGTGCTGCCGGCCGCGATCCCGACGCTCGCGACCGGCGTGCGGCTCGCGTTCACGAAGTCGTGGCTCGCGCTCGTCGTCGTCGAGCTCGTTGCATCGTCCGAAGGGCTCGGCTACCTGATCGTGTACGGGCGGCAACTGTTCCAGCTCGATCTCGTGATGGCGGCCGTGATCGTCGTCGGTGCGGTCGGCCTGCTGATCAACCGGCTGCTCGATGCGCTCGAAGCACGCTTGCGCCGCGGCGTGCCGTCCGCGTTCCGCGGCTGATCGGCCGCCGCTGCCCGCGCCACCGAAGGAGTCCCTCCCTTGACGTATCCTGCTGCCGCGCCTGACGCCACCCCGCCTGCCACCACGGCCACCCGCCGCCTGCGCGCGCCCGACTGGCGCGGCTTCGTGCTGCCGCTCGTCGCGTTCGCGCTGTGGTGGGCGATCGCTTCCGCGCACCTCGTGAACAGCGGGCTGCTCGTCGGCCCCGCCGACGTGCTGCGCACCGCCTGGGCGCAGGCCACGAGCGGCGCACTCGGCCGTGCGCTGTCCGCGTCGCTCGCACGTGAAGCGTGCGGCTTCGTGCTCGGCGCGACGGGCGGGCTGCTGCTCGGCGCCGTGCTCGGGCTGTCGCGCGTCGCGGCGCGCATGGTCGGCCCGAGCTTCGACACGTTCAAGCAGATCTCGCTGTTCGCATGGATTCCGCTGATTTCCGTGTGGTTCGGCCTCGGCGACGTCGCCAAGGTCGTATTCCTGTCGCTCGCCGCGCTGCTGCCCGTTGCCGCGCACACCTGCGACGGCATTCATGCGGTGCCGCGCGCGTATGTCGACGTCGCCCGCGCGCTGCGCTACTCGCGGCTCCAGCTCGTGCGCTACGTGATCCTGCCGGCCGCGCTGCCGTCGATCTTCACCGGGCTGTATCTCGGCCTGATCTATTCGTGGCTCGCGACGCTCGGCGCCGAATACCTGCTGGTCGCCGGCAGCGGGATCGGCAACACGCTGATCGACGGCAGCGAACAGTTCCGGATGGATCTCGTGCTGTTCGGGATCATCGTCGTCGGCGTGACCGGCTGGGCGCTGAACGCGGTCGCGCGCGCGATCGAGCGCAAGGTGCTGGCCCGGCGCGGCGACCTGGCGCGCTGATCGCCTGACTCTTCCTCGTCCCCCTTTTCCTCGCACCGCCATGACGACTCTCGCCTCCGATTCGCTCGACATCCTCCATGTGAGCAAGCACTACGCGCAACGCGGCGCGGCGCTCGCCGTACTCGACGACGTGTCGCTGCACGTGCGCGCCGGTGAATTCGTCACGATCGTCGGCTCGAGCGGTTGCGGCAAGTCGACGCTGCTGCGGCTGATCGCCGGGCTCGATACCGATTACGCGGGCGAGATCCGGGCCGGTGCCGAACGCGTGCACGACACGTCGCTGCAGCGCGGGATCGTGTTTCAGGATCACCGGCTGTTCCCGTGGCTCACCGTCGCGCAGAACATCGAGGCCGCGCTGCGCAACGCGCCGCTCGACGCGGCCGCGAAGCGGCGCGCGGTTGCCGATCACATCGCGCTCGTCGGGCTGAACGGCTTCGAGCACGCGTATCCGAACCAGCTGTCGGGCGGGATGGCGCAGCGCGTCGCGATCGCGCGCGGCCTCGTGAACCGCCCGCGCGTGCTGCTGCTCGACGAGCCGTTCGGCGCGCTCGACGCGCAGACGCGCGCGCGGATGCAGAACGAACTGCTGCGCATCTGGGAACAGGAGCGCATCACGATGATCCTCGTCACGCACGACGTCGACGAAGCCGTGTATCTCGGCGACCGCGTCGTGACGATGGCGCCGCGCCCGGGCCGTATCGAACGCATCGTCGATGTCGCGTTGCCGCGCCCGCGCCGGCGCGATTCGCCCGCATTCGCGCGATTGCGCGACACCGTGCTCGCCGATTTCGACGACCACGAACCGCCGGGCGACGACCGCCCGGGCGGCCGGCGCATCGACACGCCGCGCCCGCACCGGATCGGCGAATGGCGGCTGGCGTGGTAGCGCGCACGACGCACCGCATTGCTCAGCATGACGATGCATATCGATCATCGCTGCGCCCACGCTAAGGTTGTGACGATTCATCGGTTCCGATTGCGCGCGGTCCCTGCTTGAATGGAGACTCGACCGATCCGACTCCAGGAGACTCCCGATGTCCGAAGTCCAGCACGCCGCTCACCCGTCTTCGCATGCTTCGCACGCCGCGCCGCGCACGGCCGCCACGCCGCTCCAGCTTCGCCAGGTCGCCGGCCGGATCGGCGCCGAGATCGCCGGCGTGCGGCTGTCGGGCACGCTCGACGAGGCGACGTTCGACGCGATCCAGGCCGCGCTGCTGCGCCACAAGGTGCTGTTCTTCCGTGGCCAGCAGCATCTCGACGACACCGCGCAGGAAGCGTTCGCACGCCGCTTCGGCAAGACCGTCGCGCACCCGACCGTGCCATCCGTCGACGGCAGCGCGCACCTGCTCGAACTCGATTCCGCGCACGGCGCGCGCGCCAATTCGTGGCATACCGACGTGACCTTCGTCGATGCGTACCCGAAGATCTCGATCCTGCGTGCCGTCGTGATTCCGCCGTTCGGCGGCGACACCGTGTGGGCCAACACGGCCGCCGCGTACACCAACCTGCCCGACCCGCTGCGCGCGCTCGCCGACACGCTGTGGGCACTGCATACCAACGCGTACGACTACGCGTCGACGCACGTGCATGCCGACGATACGCAACTGAAGCGCTACCGCGAAGTGTTCACGTCGACCGTCTACGAAACCGAGCACCCGGTCGTGCGCGTCCACCCGGAAACCGGCGAACGCACGCTCGTGCTCGGGCATTTCGTGCAGCGGCTCAAGGGGCTGTCGGCGCAGGATTCCGCGCATCTGCTGCAGGTGTTCCATGAACACGTGACGCGCCTCGAGAACACCGTGCGCTGGAGCTGGCAGGAAGGCGACGTGGCGATCTGGGACAACCGCGCAACGCAGCACTATGCGATCAACGACTACGGCGATGCGCGCCGCGTCGTGCGCCGCGCCACCGTGCACGGCGACGTGCCGGTCGGCATCGACGGCCGCCAGAGCGTCGTGCTGAAGGGGCCGGGGGCGACGCTGCAATAACGCCCGCGTCGCGCGGCGGCGGCGCTCCATGCGCGCCGCCGTGCCTGCCCCGCTTTCCGCTACCGGACACCGACCATGCACTTCCCGCCTCCGGACCGACGCGCACCCGCGCAACGATGTCGGCCCTCCGTCCCCTCCACTTCCGCCAGGAGCGTCACATGAGCGCCCTACTCGAACCCGCCGCCCAGCCGGTCGACGTGATTCCGCTGTCCGCCCATATCGGCGCGGAAATCCGCGGCGTCGACCTCACGCAACCGTTGACCACGCCGCAGATCTCGGCGATCCGCGCCGCGCTGCTGAAATGGCGCGTGATCTTCTTCCGCGAACAGTTCCTCACGCACGAGCAGCATGTCGCGTTCTCCGCGCAGTTCGGCGAGCCGACGGTCGGCCACCCGGTGTTCGGGCATGTCGACGGGCACCCGGCCGTCTATTCGATCGCGAAGCATCGCAAGGCGACGCGCTTCGAAGGCGAACCGGTGCGCCGCCCGTGGACCGGCTGGCACACCGACGTGACTGCCGCCGTGAACCCGCCTTGGGCGTCAATTCTGCGCGGCGTGACGATCCCGCCGTACGGCGGCGACACGCACTGGACGAACCTCGTGCGGGCTTACGAAACGCTGTCCGCACCGCTGCGCGGCTTCGTCGATGGCCTGCGCGGCATTCACCGCTTCACGCCGCCGGCCGGTGCGCGCGCCACCGGCGCGTTCGACGAGGCGGTCGAACGCCGGCCGCTCGTCACCGAGCATCCGCTCGTGCGCGTGCATCCGGAGACCGGCGAACGCGCGCTGTACGTGAGCCCGAGCTTCCTGAAATCGGTCGTCGGGCTGACGCCGCGCGAGAGCCAGGCGCTGCTCGAACTGCTGTGGGAACACGTGACGCGGCCGGAATTCACGATCCGCTTCAAGTGGGAACCGCGCAGCATCGCGTTCTGGGACAACCGCGCGACCGCCCACCTCGCGCCGGTCGACATCTTCGATCTCGACTTCGACCGCCAGCTGTATCGCACGACGCTCATCGGCGACGTGCCGGTCGGCCCGGACGGACGGCCGTCGGTCGCGCTCGAAGGCTCGCCGGTCGAGGCCGCGGCAGCGGTCGCGCTCAACTGAACCGACGCGACCTGCCGGCAGCCGGCGCGCACTGCATCGCGCCGGCTTTTCCCGTCATCACACGGCGCGGACGAAAACACGCGTCCGCGCGACCCGCTCGTCAATCCAGCCAGACTCCGTCGAAGCGATGCCCGCCGAGCGGCGAGAACGTCAGCCCGTGCACGCGCTTGGACACCGGCAGCGACACGATCGACGTCGCGATCGGCGTGAACGGCACCTGGTCCTTGAACACGACCTGCGCCTGCTCGTACAGCGCCGTGCGCTTCGCGACGTCCCCATTGGAGCGCGCCGCGTCCACCAGCTTCTCGAAATCCTGGTTGCACCACTTCGCGAGATTGCTGCCGTGCACCGCGTCGCAACCGAGCAGCGTGCCGAGCCAGTTGTCGGGGTCGCCGTTGTCGCCCGACCAGCCGTACAGGATCGCGTCGTGCTGCCCGTCGTGCTTCGCGCGGCGGTTGTATTCCCCCCATTCATAGCTGACGATCTTCGCGCGCACGCCGATCTTCGCCCAGTCCTGCTGGATCAGCTGCGCCATCAACTGCGCGTTCGGGTTGTACGGGCGCTGCACCGGCATCGCCCACAGCGTCAGGTCGAAGCCGTTCGGGAAACCGGCCTGCGCGAGCAGCGCCTTCGCGGCCGCCGGGTCGCGCGGCGCGTCCTTCAGCCGCGGGTTGTACGACCATTGCGCGGGCGGCATCGGATTCGTCGCGATCTTCGCGTCGCCGTTGAACACGGTCTTCACGATCGCCGACTTGTCGATCGCGATGTCGAGTGCGCGCCGCACGTCGACGCGATCGAGCGGCGCATGCTGCGTGTTGTACGCGACGAAGCCGACGTTGAAGCCCATTCCCGAGAACAACGTCAGCTTCGGGTCGCGCCGCACCGTGTCGAGATCGGCCGGCCGCGGGAACGCCGATATCTGGCACTCGCCGGCCACCAGCTTCTGCAGGCGCGCGGCCGGATCGGGCGTGATCGCGAACACGAGGCGCGAAAGCTTCACGTCGTCCGGTTTCCAGTAGTCGGGATTCGCGTCGTAGCGGATCAGCGCGTCCTTCTGGTACGTGCGCAGCAGGAACGGCCCCGTGCCGACCGGGAACTGGTTGATGTCGGCCTCGCGATGGCGCGCCGCGAGCTGCGACGCATACTCGGCCGACAGGATCGACGCGAACGCCATCGCGAGATTGCGCACGAACACCACGTCGGGCGTCTTCAGCGCGAAGCGCACCGTGTAGTCGTCGACCTTGTCGATGCGCTCGATGTTGCGGTCGAAGCCGAGGTCGCTGAAATACGGGAAGCTGACCGGATAGGCCTTGCGGAACGGATCGTCGGGATCGAGCATCCGGTGGAACGTGAAGACGACGTCGTCGGCCTGGAACGGCCGCGTCGGCTTGAACCACGCGGTGGTCTGGAATTTCACGTCGCGCCGCAGGTGGAACGTGATCGTGCGCTGGTCGGGCGACACGTCCCAACTCGTCGCGAGCGCCGGCTCGAGATCGAGCGTGCCGCGCTTGAACTGCACGAGCCCGTTGTAGACCGGGTACGTGCTCGCATCGAAATCGGTGCTCGTCGTATGCTGGCCCGGATCGAAGCCGGCCGGGCTGCCTTCGGTGCAAAACACGAGCGTCTTGCCGGACGGCGCGGCGAGCGCCTGCGTGGCCGCGCCGGCAAGCAGCAGCGACGCCGCGATGCAGCGCAGGGCGGCGGCGACATGGGGTGTGCCGCGCGCACGGCGCGCAGCTGACGAAACGAAAGCATTCTTCATGGTGACGGAGACAGGAAAGAGCTGTCATGCAAATGACGACGGCCGATCTTCGCGCGCCTCCCGGCGATCGCTTACCAATTAATTTCGCGTTGCTTATCGTCGTGGATGCAACCCGCTGCCCGTGCATGAAAACGTCCACCCGAGCGCCGGGCGGCCGTTTCGCGCCGCCGTCTTCCGGCCCCCTGCAGACTTGCCCGAAATGGCGCATCGTATCGGCTGGCCAACGCCGGCACGGGCGCGCCGGGATTCGCCCGGCGCCGCCGCGCCGCCGATTCCAGGAGGACATACGATGCCTGTCAGCTCCGATACGTCTGCTCGCCCGGTGAAGACGCCGGGCCCCGATCACCCGATCACGGTCGAACTGCACCCGCGGCGCGTCGTGGTCAAGGCGGCCGGCCGGGTCGTCGCGGATACGCGCCGCGCGCTGGCGCTGCGCGAAGCCGCCTACCCGGCGGTGTTCTACATCCCGCGCGAGGACACCGACCTGACACTGCTGCAACGCACCAATCACGCGACGTACTGTCCGTACAAGGGCGACGCCGCCTACTACTCGATTCCGGTCGGCGGCGAGCGCGCGGTCAATGCCGTCTGGACCTACGAGGCGCCGTATCCGGCCGTCGATGCGATCCGCGGGCACCTCGCGTTCTATCCGGATCGCGTCGATTCGATCGAGGAAATCCCGGCCGGCTCCGATTGAGGGTCGCGGCAGTCGTGCGTCGAATGCCGGGCGGCTGTGCGTGTGCGGGTGCGGGTGCGGATTCGCCGACGCGGCGCGCCCGTGCCGGCGGGTTCTCGTGCCGATCACCGGCCCGAACGAGGCCGCGTGGCCGGCCGCTGATTTGCATATGCGGATTCGTTGGTTGGCCGCCGGCCTGCACGGCCGTATCGTCCTGGATCCGGCACGGGCCGGCCCGTGGCGCGCATCGCCCGCATCGGGGCCGCCGTGCGCCGGCCGCGCCGTCTTTCGCGCGCGGCCCGTGAACCCGCACGCAGGACACCTCGATGAACGACACACCGCACGCAGACGTTGAACCGACACCGGCGAACCCGCATCGCCGCCAGTGGCTGCAAGGCGCGGCCGCCGGGCTGGCCGGGCTCGCGCTCGGCCCGCTCGCGGGCCTGCCTGCACATGCGCAAGACAGCGGCACGCGGCTGCGCGTCGGCTTCCAGAAATACGGCAACTTCGTCGTGCTCAAGGCGCGCGGCACGCTGGAGAAGCGGCTCGCGAGCCAGGGCGTCACCGTGCAATGGCTCGAATTCCCGGCCGGCCCGCAATTGCTCGAAGGCCTGAACGCCGGCGCGATCGACGTCGGCACGGTCGGCGAGACGCCGCCGATCTTCGCGCAGGCGGGCGGCGTCGATTTCGTCTACGTCGGCAACGAGCCGCCCGCGCCGCAGGGCGAGGCGATCGTCGTGCTGCCCGATTCGCCGATCCGCAACGTCGCGCAGCTGCGCGGCAAGAAGGTCGCGTTCAACAAGGGTTCGAACGTCCATTACCTGCTCGTGAAGGCGCTCGAACATGCGGGCCTCACGTATGCCGACATCCAGCCGATCTACCTGACGCCCGCCGACGCACGCGCGGCGTTCGTGCAGCGCAACGTCGATGCGTGGGTGATCTGGGATCCGTACCTGGCCGCCGCCGAGCGGCAGATCGGCGCGCGCGTGATCGCGAACGGCGAAGGGCTCGTGCGCAATACGCAGTACTACCTCGCGGCGCGCAAATACGCGGCCGCTCACCCGCAGGTGGTGCGCGCGCTGCTCGACGAAGTCGACGCGGTCGACCGCTGGGCGCGCGACCATGTGCCCGAAGTCGCCACGCAACTGTCGCCGCTCGTCGGCCTCGACGCGCCGACGCTCGAAGTCGCACTCAAGCGCGCCGGCTACGGCGTGCAGCCGATCAGCGACGCGACGCTCGCGTATCAGCAGAACATCGCGGACGCATTCAGCGCGCTGAAGCTGATTCCGGGCAAGCTGTCGGTCGCGAGCGCACGCTGACGCATCGCGGCCAACGCGCGGCGGCGCGGTGATACGCGTGAATCAGCGTGTGGGGGCCGCGCCGATGCGCCGCCATTCGTCGTAGTCGGTGACGAGACCCGCTTCGTCGACTGCGATATCGGCCGCATACGTGCCGCTTTCGTAGCGGTACACATGCTCCGCCGTGCGCGTATAGCGCTGCTCGCCGCGCACGAACGTGAAATCCGGAAAGCGCAGCCACGCGGTATGGATCACGGCCGCTTCGCCGACGGCCAGCCCGAGCCGCCGGATCGGCAGCGTATTCGTCGACGGGCTGAAACCGAGATCGAGGTCGGTCGCGCCCGCGAGCGCCGGGACGTCGACGCCATCGATCGTCCATCGCCCTGCGTCACAGCGGATATCCCACTGCCGCGGCGGCTGCGTCCCGCCCCACTGCGTGATGCATGCCGAGCGCGTGAGCCAGTCCGGGCCGCATGCGATTGCGTATTCGATGCGAAACGGCGAGCCGTCGATCGCACCCGACACCGATCCCGACAGGTCGACTCCCGTTCGCGACTCGCCGAGTCGGCACCATTCGGCTGCCTGCCACGTCTGCACGACCTGCCATGCGACGCAGCGCGTACGCACCGCTTCATCCTGTTGCGTCATGTCATCGTCTCCGGTCGAGCGCACGGAAGCCGATTGTCCCCCATCGCACCGGCGAACACACGCGGCCTCGTCAACCGATGGTCAGTATCGGTTCGCCGCGCACCTTCCGGCAGTGCTGCTTTGGTACCATCCGTCGATCGGCATCAACCGGAACCGGACAAGGGGCGCGACTTCATGGATTTGCTGGCGACGATGCGCATTTACGTGAGGGTCGTCGAGCGCGGCACGATGTCCGGCGCGGCGCGCGATCTGGACATGGGCCAGCCGGCCGTCAGCGAGCGCATCGAGCGACTGGAGAAGCATCTCGGCACACGGCTCCTGTTGCGCAGCGCGCGCACCCTCACGTGCACCGAGGAAGGCCGGATCTTCTACGAACGCAGCAAGGCGCTGCTCGAATCGGCGGACGAAGCGGTCGCGTCGGTCTCGAAAACGGAAAACGCGCTCGACGGCACGATCCGGCTCGCGGCGCCGCAATGCGTCGGCGAGGTCGTGCTGCCGGGTGTGCTGATGCATGTCCGCACTGCGTATCCGAACCTGCACATCGATCTGGTCCTGAACGACGACATCGTCGATCTGGTCACGGAAGGCGTCGACATCTCGATCCGCGTCGGGCAACTCGGCGACGGCGGATTCGTCGCGCATCCGGTCGGCACGGTCGGCCGCCGGCTCGTTGCCGCGCCGTCGTATCTCGAGCGGCACGGCCCGATCGACACGGCGGCCGATCTCGCGAACCACCCGTTCATCCGCGTTAAAGGCGTCTTCGCGAGCGAGAGGCTGCCGCTGCAGCGCGACGGCGACGCGCTCGACTACGCGCGCATCCGCACGATCATGACGACGAGCCACTGGCGCCCGATGTTCGACACGATCGTGGCCGGCGGCGGCATCGGCGTGGTCCAGCAGCCGGCCTGCGCCGACGCGCTCGCGGCCGGCACGCTCGTCGAGCTGCTGCCGCGGTACGTGATTCCCGATTTCGCGCTCAACGTGCTCGTGCACGCGCAGCGGCCGCTGCCGCCACGCGTGCGGGCCGTCGTCGACCTGCTGAAGCACGACCTCCCGCCGCTGCTGGCCCGCCCTGCCCGATGACGGCGGCGCTTGCCGCCGCCGGTATCACGCCTGCAGCGACTTCCCCGGCTCCTTCACGTGGGCGTCGACTTCCATCTGGTAGAAGCGCGCGCTGACGAAGCCGAACAGCGTCCAGCCCAGGAACACGCACAGGCCGCCGAGCATCAGCGCCTGCTCGCCCGAGCTGAACAGCGCATAGAAGCTGTACGCGGTGGCCACCATCGCGATCACGTTCGTCAGCAGCGCCTTCGCGGGCGGCACCTTCGCGACCTTCTGGATCGTGATCAGCGCGGCCATCGACATCACGTACGGCACGAGGTTCGTGACGACCGCGAGATCGACGATCTTCTGGAACTGGCTGCTCAGCTCGGGGCTGATCGTCATCAGCGCCAGCGCGACCTGCGCGACCAGCAGGATCACCATCCCGACGATCGGCGTGCCGGTGCGCGTCGCACGCGCGAACACCGGCAGGAAGTAGCCGACGTCCGCCGAGCTCTTGAACACCTGCGCGACCGTGAACTGCCAGCCGAGCAGCGAGCCGATGCATGCGATCACCATCAGCGCGGTGACGATCGTGCCGACCGTCGGCGTGAACATCGTCGCGAACGCGATGCCGAACGGCGCATTCGATTTCGCGAGGATCGCATTGGGCACGATCCCCGCGATCACGTTGGTCGACACGATGTAGAAGATCGCCGACGCGATCGTGCCGCCGAGCACGGCGATCGGCACGTTGCGCTCCGGATTCTCGACGGCGTCCGAGTTCGCGCACGCCGATTCGAGCCCGAGGAACGCCCACAGCGTCACCGCGATCGAGCTGCCGACGGCCGGCCCGAACGGCAGGTTGTTAGGATTCCATGCGCCGCCCCAGGTCGCGCCGCTGAACCAGAACCAGCCGATCAGCGACACGACGACGACCGGAATGATCACGCCCCACACCGTCACCGCGCCGATCCGGCCGGTGATGCGCGAGCCGCCGAAGTTCGCGACCGTCGTGAGCACGAGCAGGAAGATCGTCCACAGGCCGGTCTGCAGCGGCGACAGCGTCGCGTCGAACAGCACGGTGCCGTAGCCAACGGCCGTCACACCGATCGCGACATTCGCGATCACGAGCGACAGCCCGTACGTGTAGTTCGCCATGTAGTTGCCGGCCTTGCCGAACGCGTATTCCGCGTAGCCGCCCATGCCGCCCGGCTTGCGGCTCAGCATCCCGCAGCGCGCGAATGCATAGGCCAGTGCGAGCGAGCCGCCGGCCGTGACGATCCACGACAGCAGCGAGATCGTGCCGACCTGCGCGAGCTTCGACGGCAGCAGGATGATGCCGGAGCCCATCATGTTGACCGCCGTGAGGATGGTCAGCTGCCAGACGTTCATCCGGTTCTTCGGCGCGGCCGCGGTGGCCGCGTCGGACATGCGCGCTGCGTTTTCCATGATGTCGATCCTTCGATGTGAGGCCGCCGCGCGGCCGGTCGCTCGTTCAGGCCGTCAGGCAATACACGCGGTACGTGCCGTCCTCGACTTCCACGCCGTGCGTATCGTGCGCGAAGCCCGGGAAGCGCCGGTCGTACGCTTCGAGCGCCTTCAGGTAGCCGAGCACCGGGCCGCCCGCCGGCCCCGCGCTCTCGCCCGGCATCAGGAGCGGAATGCCCGGCGGATACGGCACGACGCCGGTAGCGACCGTGCGCCCGGCCAGCTCCTCGAGCGTGACTTGCTCGACGCGGCCCTGCACCAGATGCTCGTACGCGCGCACCGGGCTCATCTCCGGCTTCGGCAGGATCGAGAACGCCTCCGACATCAGCCGCGTCGTGCCGAGCTGCTCCATCGCCGCGAACATCGTGTCGGCCAGGTCCTTCAGCCCCATGCCCGCATAGCGCGAGCCGTGCTCCTTCGCGAGCGACGGAATCGCCATGTCGAGCGGCAGGTTCGCGTCGTAGTCGCGCTTGAAGTCGCACAGCGCGCTGACGAGCGAGCCCCACTTGCCTTTCGTGATGCCGATCGAGAACAGGAACAGGATCGTGAAGTCGGTGGTCTTCTCGACGACGATCCCGCGGGCATCGAGATACGCGGTCACGACGCTCGCCGGAATGCCGACCGGCATCAGCCCGCCGGCCGGCGCGACGCCCGGCGTGACGATCGACACCTTGATCGGATCGAGCATGCAGTAGCCGTCCTCGATATTGCCGAAGCCGTGCCATTGCGCGCCGGGACGCAGCACCCAGCACGACGGGTCGCTCGCGAGCAGCTCGGGCGATACATCGTGGAACGGCAGCGTGCGGCCGGTGCGCGTCTCGAGCACGGTGTCGGGCTGCCAGCACTCGAAGAACCAGTCGCCCTTCGCGCCGAACTCGCTGTTCATCCGCGCGATCATCTGCCGGAATGCGACGGCTTCCTCGATCGACTCGTGCGTGAGCGCCGCGCCGCCGGGGCCGTCCATCATCGCGGCCGCGACGTCGTTCGACGCGATGATCGCGTAGTTCGGCGACGTCGACGCGTGCATCATGAATGTTTCGTTGAACTGGCCATGCGGAATCGGGTTGCGGCCGTCGCGCACGTGGATGTACGACGCCTGCGACAGCGCGGTCAGCAGCTTGTGCGTCGACTGCGTCGCGAACACCGTCGGGCGATCCGCATGATGGTCGCGCGGGTCGCCGTGCATCGCATGGCGATCGCGGTAGATCGGGTTGAAACGCGCATAGCCGTACCACGCTTCGTCGAAATGCAGCCGGTCGACGCTCGCGCCGAGCAGTTCCTCGACGCGCGCGACGTTGTAGCACAGGCCGTCGTACGTCGAGTTGGTGACGATCGCGTGCTTCGGCTGGCGATCGGCCAGCCCGGCCGTGAGCGGGTTCGACGCGATCGCCTCGCGGATCGCCGTTTGCGTGAGACGCTCGGACGCGATCGGCCCGATGATCCCGTAGCGGTTGCGCGTCGGCACGAGGTAGGTCGGGATCGCGCCCGACATCGTCATCGCGTGCTCGGCCGACTTGTGGCAGTTGCGGTCGCACAGCGCGATCTGGTCGCGGCTCACGCTCGCCATCAGGATGATGCGGTTCGACGTCGACGAGCCGTTCGTCACGTGATATGTGCGATGCGCGCCGAACACGCGGGCCGCGTAGCGCTCGCTTTCGCCGATCGGGCCCGAGTGGTCGAGCAGCGAGCCCAGCTCGCCGACCGAGATCGACAGGTCGGAACGAAACAGCGCTTCGCCGAAGTACTCGAAGAACGCGCGGCCGACCGGCGATTTCAGGAAGCCCGTGCCGCCGGTGTGGCCGGGCGTATGCCACGAGTATTCGTAGACGCGCGAGAATTTCGCGAGCGCGCCGAACATCGGCGGCAGCACCGTCGCGCGATAGCGTTCGATCGCCGCGTGAATGCGCCCGCCGATGAAGTCGGCCGTATCCTCGAGCAGCCACACGAAATCGTCGACCTGGCCCATCACCTTGGACGGCACCGACGATGCGACGCTGCGGTCGGCCAGCAGGAAGATCGGCACGTTGGCGTTGCGATGCCGGATCGCGTCGACCACGGCCTCGGACGGCCCATGGCCGTCCACGCCGAGATCCCAGTCGAGGAGCACGCACTGGATCGACGGATCGGAGCGGATCAGCATGATCGCATCGTCGGCCGACGTGGCCGTGAGCACGTCGATGTCGCGCTGCACGAGCTCCGCGCTCAGCGTGCGGACCGCACGCCCGGTCGCGGTTTCCTGCGTGATCTCGTCGTCGACGAGCAGCGCGCGCATGCCGAGACGACGAATGCCACCGACAGAAGTGTTCATCAGAATTTGCTCCGAGAAATCCCGCCATTGATGGCGGGAAGGAAAGGAATGCTGTTGACAGGCAGCTTCTTCCACCGGATAGGATCACCGGCATGATTCTTGTCTACCGCTACCGCGTAAAGTCGCTCAACGGACTGCTCAACAAGCAGAGCCGTGCGGTGAACTACGTCTGGAACTTTTGCAATGACACGCAGAAGCACGCGCTCAAGTGGAGCAAGAAGTGGCCGACGGGATTCGACCTGAACGTGCTGACGACGGGGAGTAGCAAGGAACTCGGCATCCACTCCGGCACGGTCAACGCGACGTGCGAACAATATGCGAAGTCGCGCAGTCAGCACCGTCGGCCCTACCTGCGCTATCGCGGCAGGAAATCGCTGGGCTGGGTGCCGCTGAAGGGCCGCGACCTGAAGCGCGAAGGCAACGCATTTCGCTTCGCCGGCAACACCTTTCGCGTGTTCAACAGCCGGCTGCTTCCCGAAGGCAAGATCAAGGACGGGACCAACTTTGCGCAAGATGCGCGTGGCAACTGGTTTCTGAACATCGTGATCGAGACGCCGGATGTTCCGGCCCGACCTATCCGTTCCGGTGTCGGCATCGATCTCGGCCTGAAAGACTTCGCCACACTTTCGACCGGAGAGAAGCTGCCCAATGACCAGTTCGGTCGACGAGCGGCGGAAAAGCTGGCGAAAGCGCAACGGGCGCGAAAGCACAAGCGACATATCGCGAAGCTGCACGCCAAGGTGGCGAACGCCCGTGCCGATTTCCAGCACAAGCTCGCGCTCGATCTGGTGCGGCGCTTCGATTACATCGCGATCGGCAACGTATCGGCTGTCAAACTCGCCAGAACCAGGATGGCGAAGAGCGTCTACGACGCATCCTGGTCGTCCTTCCGAAACAAGCTCCGCTACAAAGCGATCGCGCACGGAGCCACGTTCGAGGAAGTCGACGAAAGCGGTTCGACCCAGTCCTGTTCGGCGTGCGGATCGAAAGACAGCACGACGCGACCGAAAGGTATCGCGGGACTGCGAATAAGAGAGTGGACCTGCAGTAACTGTGGTGTCGAACATGATCGAGATACCAACGCTGCTATGAACATTCTCCGATGCGGACGTGCATCGCCAGATGTGGGAATCTTTCGCCTTTAGGCGCGGGAGGACGTCAAGTTTTTGCCCTCGTTGATCCGATGCTTCGTTGGGTTTAATTCGTCTCACGAGCACGCGGACAGCAGGCCACGGGCGGCGGCGTGAGACGCTCGCAAATCCGGTTTGATTCGCCATCCAATTCGGAGCCGACTATGCCATAGATGCCATTTGATGAAAAGCAGACGATTCGGTGAAACGATCGGTCGTTTTCAAATCGCGTTTCACGAACGGTTCATTTTGATGTGCATTGCAGCATGCCGATTCCCGATTATTCGATCGTTCTCGCCCGATAATCTGAGGATCGATTCCGGTCGATTGAATTCGTCAGGTTTTGTTGCTACGATCGGCTGCGCCGTGCGTTGCCCGGCGGCGGCCGGGCCGCACCATACAGGGCTTTTTCGTGCGCCGCGTCATTCGGCATTCAGCATTCGCGGGAGCGTTTCAATCGGCTGCGGCGCGTGCCGGATTTCACGGATTTCACGGATTACGCGGATTACGCGCCCGTGCGAATGCCGCTCCCGTTTTCCGCACATTTACGGGAGAGTTCGCGTGAGCCTGTTGAAAATCGCAGTCGAGCCGGCGCTGATCGGCGCCTTCGTCACCACGCACGAACAGGTCGACGTATTCCAGACCGATTTCACGAATATCGCGGCCATCGTCGTCGGAATCGAATCGGCGCAACAGGTGCTTGAAACGGTCGAAAGAACCGGGTTCGCGATTCCGTTCTTCGTCGCCGTCGAGCCCGGCCAGGAAGTGCCGCCGTCGATCCTGCCGAGCGCGAACGGCGTGATCCAGCTCCGCCACGGAGGGCGCCACTACTACGGCCGGCAGATCTCGGCCGCCGCCGACATCTACAGCGAAAACCTGCTGCCGCCGTTCTTCAAGGTGATGCGCGAATACGTGCAGCGCGGCTATGTCGAATTCGACTGCCCCGGCCACCAGGGCGGCCAGTTCTTCTCGAATCACCCGCTCGGCCGGATGTTCTTCGACTTCTTCGGCGAGACGATCTTTCGCGCCGACCTCTGCAACGCCGATGTCCGGCTCGGCGACCTGCTGATCCACGAAGGCCCCGCACTGGAAGCGCAGCGCAATGCCGCGCGGATCTACAACGCGGACAAGACGTACTTCGTGCTGAACGGCACGTCGACGTCGAACAAGGTCGTCACCAGCGCGCTGCTCGCGCCCGACGATCTCGTGCTGTTCGACCGCAACAACCACAAGTCGGTACACCTCGGCGCGCTCGTGCTGTCGGGCGCGCGGCCGGTCTACCTCGAGACCGCGCGCAACGCGTGGGGCCTCATCGGCGGCGTCGACAGCGCGGCACTCGACGAAACGCGCATCCGCGACGCGATCCGCGACGTCGCACCGGAGCGCGCCGGCCTGCCGCGCCCGTTCCGGCTCGCGGTGATCCAGCTCGGCACCTATGACGGCACGATCTACAACGCACGCGAGATCGTCGACCGGATCGGGCACCTGTGCGACTACATCCTGTTCGATTCGGCGTGGGTCGGCTACGAGCAGTTCATCCCGATGATGCAGGACTGCTCGCCGCTGATGCTCACGCTCGGCCCCGACGATCCCGGCATCTTCGTCACGCAGTCGGTGCACAAGCAGCAGGCCGGCTTCTCGCAAACTTCGCAGATCCACAAGAAGGACAGCCACATCGAAGGCCAGAAGCGCTTCTGCGATCACCGGCGCTTCAACAACGCGTACATGATCCATGCGTCGACGAGCCCGTTCTACCCGATGTTCGCCGCGCTCGACGTCAATGCGCAGATGCATGCGGGGCCGGCCGGCAAGCGCCTGTGGCGCGACTGCGTCGCGCACGGCGTCGATGCGCGCAAGCTGCTGCTGAAGACCTGCCGCCAGATCCGGCCGTTCGTTCCGCAGAGCATCGACGGCCGCCCGTGGGCCGACTACCCGACCGAGCAGATCGTCGACGACCTGCGCTTCTTCCGCTTTCATCCGGCCGACACGTGGCACGGCTTCGAAGGCTATGCCGACGATCAGTATTTCGTCGACCCGTGCAAGCTGCTGCTGACGACGCCCGGCATCGATCGCGACACGCACGAGTACGCGGCGTTCGGCGCGCCGGCGCCGATCCTGGCGCGCTACCTGCGCGAGCACGGCGTCGTGCCCGAGAAGGCCGACCTGTACACGATCCTGTTCCTGCTCACGCCTTCCGAAAGTTTCGGCAAGCTGCAGCATCTGGTCGCGCATCTCGCGCAGTTCGAGCGCCACCTCGACCAGGACACGCCGCTGCGCGAAGCGATTCCATCGCTGTGCGAAGCGTATCCGGAGCTGTACGGCAACATGCGCCTGCGGCAGCTGTGCCAGCGGATGCACGACTTCTACCGCAGCCACGACATGAAGCATCTGCAGAAGCAGATGTTCCGGCGTGCGCAGTTCCCGAAGCAGGCGATGCTGCCGCAGGCCGCGAATACCGAGCTGATCCGCAACAACGTCGAGCTCGTCACGCTCGATCGCATCGAAGGCCGGATCGCGACGGAAGGTGCGCTGCCCTATCCGCCCGGCATCTTCTGCGTGGTGCCCGGCGAAGCATGGGGCGGTCCGGCGCTCGACTACTTCCGTGCGCTCGAAGCCGGGATCAACGCGCTGCCGGGTTTCGAGCCGGAAATCCAGGGCGTCTATCTGCAAGCGCGGCCGGACGGCACGAAGCAGGCTTCGGCATACGTGGTGGCAGCCGGCGCCGACGCGTCGAGCGCATAGCGGCGACCTGGCGGGCGGCCACGCGCCGCTCGCGGTCCCGAGCACATCGTGAATGCATGACGGGCGGCACGACGCGCTCGCCGCGTCACCACGCCTGCCGGTAGATCTCCAGCGCGTCGGCCTCCGTCACCTCGCGCGGATTGTTCACGAGCAGGCGCGTCTGCAGCATCGCATCCGATGCCATCCTCGGCAGGTCGCCCTCCCCGATGCCGACCTCGCGCAGCGTGCGCGGAATGCCCGTCGCGACGATCAGCCGGTCGATCTCGGCGATCAGCGCGTGCGTGCGCGCTTCATCGCTGCCCGTCGCCGACGGCGCGACGATCGCCGCGAGTTCCGCATACAGCGGCGCGGCGGCCGGCGCGTTGAAACGCAGCACGTGCGGCAGCACGAGCGCATTCGACAGCCCGTGCGGCACATGGAAGATCCCGCCGACCGGATAGGCCAGCGCATGCACGGCCGCGACCGGCGCATTCGCGAACGCCTGCCCCGCGAACATCGCGCCGACCAGCATCGCCTCGCGCGCGTGGCGATTCCGGCCGTCGTCGCACGCCGCGAGCAGGTTGCGCGACAGCAGCGTCAGCGCGTGCACGGCCAGCATGTCGGATACCGGGTTCTTCAGCCGCGCGGACGTGTAGGCCTCGATCGCATGTACCATCGCGTCGATGCCCGTCGCGGCCGTGGCCGCACGCGGCAGGCCGAGCGTCAGTTCGGCGTCGAGGATCGCGACGTCCGCGAACAGGTGCGGCGACACGACGCCCATCTTGCGCGCCTCGCCGACCGTGACGATCGACACGGCCGTCACTTCCGAGCCGGTGCCGGCCGTCGTCGGCATCTGCACGAGCGGCAGCCGCGCGCTCGCGACCTTGTCGACGCCGTACATGTCGGCCAGCGCCTGCTGCCCCGGCGCGAGCACCGCGATGAGCTTCGCGACGTCCATCGACGATCCGCCGCCCAGGCCGAGCACGATCTCGGCATCGGCCGCGACGGCCCGTTCGGTCGCGTCCAGCACCACGTGCTCGGGCGGATCGGCGATCACGTCGTCGATCACGGTGACCTGCCAGCCGTGCGCGGCGAGGCTCTCCAGCGCGGGCGCGAGCACGCCGCTGCGATGCAGGAACGCGTCGGTGACGACGCACAGCCGCACGAGCGCCGGAAAGCGCTCGCGCAACAACGCGCCGAGCCGCCGCGCGGCGCCGAATTCGACGACCTGCGTCGGAACGGTACGGAATTGAAACGGGTTCATCGGGCGCCTCCCGGTGGCGTCGCCGTGCCGGTGTCCGGCTGCACCATGTAGCTGGACACTTCGCGACGATCGAGCAACGGGATGATCGCGCCGAACCCGATCCGCTGGAAATGCGGCGTTTCCCGATGCACGTCGAGGCCGTCCGCATCGCGGTAGCGTTCGAGGATCACGACGTGGTCGGGGTCCTCCGGCGACCGGAAATACGCGTAGTCGAGATTCTTCGGCTCGGCGCGCGTCAGGGGCGCGAGCTCCGCGAGCAATTCGACCACGCGGTCGCCGTTGCCGGGCTTGGCGTAGAAATGCGCGATGACCTGCAGGTAAGGTTCGTTCATGTTGCGCTCCGTGTTCGACTGGGGGCCGTCACGACGGGGACGCACGCAATGCGCGGCGAACCGGAAGGATTCGAACGCGACGGCGCAACGCCGTGTCACTGGCGGGTCGTCGCATTGTATTGAATCGGCGCGACCTTCGCAGTGCCGCCACCGCGCCGCGAACGACACGGCGGATCGCCAGTGGCCTCTACTCGCGCGACGCGCCGGCTACCACGGCACCGTCCTCCCCAGGTAGTCGAGATAGTCGAGCCCCGGGCGCACACGCTTTGCGATCAACACGTTCACCAGACTCGGCACGCTTTCCTCGATCGTCAGGCGCGCATCGGGCCCACCCAGTTCCGTACGGACCCAGCCGGGCGCCATCAGCACCATCGCACGCCGCGTATCGGCCTGACGCGCCGCGAAGCTGCGCATGAATTGATTCAGCGCGGCCTTGCTGCCGCGATAGACCTCGCGCATCCCGCTGACGTTGTTCGCGACGCTGCCCTGCCCCGACGACATCGCGCCGATCAGGCCGTCCTCGGTCACGAGACCCTGCAGCGTCTCGATCACACGCATCGGCGCCAGCGCATTCGTGATCATCACGCGCACGAACTCGTCGGTCGTCACTTCGCCGATCGTTTCGGTGGGTTCGTTCGTCGTGCCCGCATTCACGAACAGCATGTCGAAGCGCCGGCCCGACAGCCGCTCGCGCAGCGCGGCCAGTTGCGCCGGCTCGCAGATGTCGAGCGTCTCGATGCCGAGCCGGCCGTCGAACCGGTCGGCGAGGTCGTGCAGCTTCGTGCGCCCCGCTCCTGCGCGCACGGTGCCCGTCACGCGCCAGCCTTTGTCCAGGAACGTCTCCGCCATCGCGAGCCCGAGGCCGCGTGACGCCGCGACGAGCAGGATCGCGGGCGCATTTCCGTCCGATACAGTTGATTGCATGGTTTCCGCCTTTGCCGGGTTTCGTCATGCAGCCACTATAGGTGCGCACCACGACAGGCGCCAGACGCACTGGATTCAACTTATAGTTGCATCCAGCGCCATGTCAAATCGCTCAGAGGCGTATCCTGTCGCCATGGAAGACATCGACCTGAATCTCGTCGCCGCGCTCGACGTGCTGCTGTCGGAAGGCAGCGTGACCGGCGCCGCACGCCGGCTTGGCCTGAGCACGTCCGCGATGAGCCGCACGCTCACGCGGCTGCGAATGTCCACCGGCGATCCGTTGCTCGTGCGCGCCGGGCGCAAGCTCGTGCCGACACCGCACGCCGCCGCGTTGCGCGACCGCGTGCATGCGATCGCAAGCGATGCGCGCGCGGTGCTGCGGCCGGCGACGGCCGACGTGGACATCGCGACGCACGCATCCACATTCACCGTTCGCGCGGCCGCATCGTTCATGGAAATGCTGTCCGGCCCGGTGGTCGCCGCACTCGGCGAAATCGCGCCGCTGGTGCGCATCCGCTTCGTCCCGAAGCCCGATCGCGATCCGCAGGCGCTGCGCGACGGCACCGTCGATCTGGAAATCGGCAAGCGCGGCGACGATGCCCCCGAGTTGCACACCCGCATGCTGTTTCACGACTGGCACGTCGCGGTGGCACGCGCCGGGCATCCGCTGTTTGCATCGGGGAGAATCACGCCCGCGCGCTATGCGGCCTGCCGTCACGTGATCGCGTCGCAGCTCGGCGATTTCGGCGGGCCGGCCGACGACTCGACCGACAAGGGCGGCCCGAGCCACACCGTGCATGTCGTCGTACCGGGCTACCCCGATGCGATGCGTGTCGCGGCCAGCACTGACCTGATCGCGCTCGTGCCACGGTCGAGCCTCGGCAACGCGGTCTCGCCGGGGCTCACGGAGGCCCTCGGGCTGCGCAGCTTCGAGATCCCGGCGCGCCTGCCCGAGATCCTCGTGTCGGCGCTTTGGCATCCGCGCATGCATGGCGACCCCGTGCACCGCCGCTTGCGCGATGCGGTGATCGCCGTCTGCCAGCGCGCGTATCCGGATGGCCGCGCGCCGCGCCCGCCGGCACGCCGCACCAGCATGCGCTCGGCAGGCTGACGCGCGGCTCAGACCAACCGGCCGCCGCCGTCGATGTGCAGGATCTCGCCGTTCATGAAGCCGTTGCCCAGCAGGAACGCGATCGCTTCCCCCACTTCATCGGCGCGCCCGACACGGCCGCCGGGCAATGCCGCCGCCGCGCCCGCGAGGATCGCATCGCGCGCGTCCGGGCCGAACGCGTCGTACAGCGGCGTCTCGACGAAGCCGGGCGCAATCACGTTGACGCGGATCGGCTTCAGTTCCAGTGCGAGCGACTGCGCCAGCGCCTCGACCCCGCGCACGGCCGCGGCAATGACCGACGTGCCTTGCGCGGCCGGACGATCCGACAGTTGCCCGCCTGTCAGCACGATCGAACCGGTCGCGGGCATCAGCGGCAACGCAGCGCGGATCGCATAGACCGGCCCGGCGATACGCTCCTGCAGCGCGGCGAGCAGGTGATCGGGATCGGTCTCGTTCAGCTTGCCGGCAATGAACCGGCCGGCGGTGACGACCAGGTGATCGACGCGCGTGATCGTGTCGAATACCGCCTGCACGGCATGGCGGTCCGCAATGTCGGCCACCGCGACGCGCGCGCCGCCGATCGCCTGTGCGGCAGAGTCGAGTTTCGCGCGGGTCCGGCCCACCAGCGTGACACTGGCGCCTTTTGCCTTCGCGGCCGCTGCGGCCGCGAGACCGATGCCGGAACTCCCGCCGAATACCACGACGTGCGCACCGTCCAGTGCCGAAGATTGCGTTGCCTCGTTCATGTCGACTCCTCATCAGGGATTGAAGGTTCGCGAACGTTAGGTCATTCTCCATTGCACAGGAATGTGGGAGACTCGAATAAGGTTCATTCCATGAAGGAATAAGATGGATTCGCTGCGATCCATGCGCGTGTTCGTCCGCGCCATCGAGCTCGGCAATTTCTCGGCGGTCGCGCGGGAGGAAGGCACCGGCCAGCCGACGATCAGCAAGATCGTCGCCGCGTTCGAGAAGGAACTGGGCGTTCGCCTGCTCGAACGCTCGACCACGAGCCTCGCGCCCACCGACGAAGGCCGCCGGTTCTACGATCGGTGCAAGCGCGTGATCGACGAATATGCGAGCGCGGTGGCTGAAGTGCGCGGGCAAACGGTGCGGCCGGTCGGCAAGCTGGTCGTCAATGCGCCGCTGGGGCTGGGCGAGCTGAGGCTGAACGCGCTCGTGCTCGAATTCCTCGCCGCGTGGCCGGAGATCGAGGTCGAGCTCCAATTGACCGACCGCGTGATCGACCTGGTCGAGGAAGGCGTCGATGTCGCCATTCGCCTCGGCCAGTTGCTGCCGCCCGACGCCGTGGCGCGCCACATCGCGTCGTCGCCGCGCCTGCTGGTCGCCACGCCGGCGTACGTGGCGCGGGCACCGAAGCTCCGCCGGCCGGACGATCTCGCGAAGCACGAGTATGTCGGCTACGCACGCGCGGACATCGGCAACGAACTGGCCTTCGCGCGCGGCGACGAACAGGTCGTCGTTCCGATGCGCGGCCGGTATCGCGTGAACAGCTCGATGGCGCTGCGGGAATGCTTTCTTGCCGGAAACGCGGTGGGCAGCGGGCCCGCGTGGCTCGTTCAGGACCTGATCGACAGCGGTCGACTCGTCCGGTTGCTGCCGAAGTGGGACATGGTGCCGCCGCATGCGCTGCACCTCGTCTATGCGTCGCGCCGGTATCTGCCGCTCCGGACCCGCACGTTCCTGCAGTTCATGGAGCAACGGATTCCCGAGCTGCCCGGGTTCCACGCGATCACCGCCCCGACCGTCATCCCGACCGCGCCTGCGTTGCGACCGCCCCGCTGACCGACGGGCGCCGCGGTCACGGCCGGCCCGGGCACCGGTCCGCCACCGTTTTCCCGATCTGCCGAATCACCGCCATTGCAGCGGCGCGGGCGGGCCGTTCGGCTAAAATGCCGCACTTTCCACCCTGTCCGGCCCGCTCGCCATGCAACCCGCCTCCTCCGCCCAACCCGCCGCTCACGGCGCCGACGCCGCAGATTCGGCGCGCGACCTCGTCTACGGCCCGAACGACCGGCCGGCGCCGATGGTCGCCTTCGTCGCCGCGCTGCAGCACCTGCTGGCGATCATCGTGCCGATCGTCACGCCCGGCCTGCTGATCTGCCAGGCGCTCGGCGTATCCAGCCGCGATACGACCCTGATCGTGTCGATGTCGCTGGTGATTTCCGGCATCGCCACCTTCGTCCAGTGCAAGCGCTTCGGCCCGCTGGGCGCCGGCCTGCTGATCGTCCAGGGCACGAGCTTCAACTTCGTCGGCCCGCTGATCGCCGGCGGCAGCCTGATGGTCAAGCAAGGCACGCCGGTCGAGACCGTGATGGCCGCGATCTTCGGCGTCGTGATTGCCGGGTCGTTCGTCGAGATGGGCGTGTCGCGCATCCTGCCGTTCGTGAAGCGCCTGATCACGCCGCTCGTCACCGGCATCGTCGTGCTGCTGATCGGCCTCACGCTGATCAAGGTCGGCCTGATCAGCATGGGCGGCGGCTATGGCGCGATGGCCAAGGGCACCTTCGCGAGCGCGGAGAACCTGACGCTGTCGGGCCTCGTGCTCGGCACGATCATCCTGCTGAACCGCGTGCCGATCGTGTGGGTGCGCAGCACCGCGCTCGTCATCGCGCTCGTGATCGGCTATCTCGCGGCCGCGTTCCTCGGCCGCCTCGATTTCACCGGCATGCACCAGGCCGCGCTGTTCCAGGTCCCGACGCCGCTGCATTTCGGCATCGGCTTCTCGTGGGCGCTGTTCGTGCCGATGCTGATCATCTACCTCGTCACGTCGCTCGAAGCGATCGGCGACGTCACGGCCACCAGCAAGATCTCGAACGAGCCGGTCGAGGGCCCGGTGTGGATGCAACGGATCAAGGGCGGCGTGCTCGTGAACGGCGCGAACTCGCTGCTGGCCGGCGTGTTCAACACGTTCCCGAGCTCGGTGTTCGCGCAGAACAACGGCGTGATCCAGATCACCGGCGTCGCCAGCCGCTACGTCGGCATCTGGATCGCGGGGATGCTCGTGGTGCTCGGCCTGTTCCCGGTCGTCGCGGGCGTGCTGCAGGCCGTGCCGGAGCCCGTGCTCGGCGGCGCGGCGATGGTGATGTTCGGCGCGGTGGCCGCATCGGGCATCAACATCCTCGCGGGCGTCCATCTCGATCGTCGCGCACTGCTGATCATCGCGGTGTCGCTCGCGCTCGGCCTCGGCGTGTCGCAAGTGCCGGACATCCTCAACAGCCTGCCGCACGCGCTGAAGAACGTGCTGGAATCGGGCGTGGCGACGGGCGGCATCTGCGCGCTCGTGATGAACTGGTTCCTGCCGGAGAAGAAGTAAAAGCAATCGCGGTGCGAACCGCATGACAACGTGGCACGCGTGATGGGCCGCGTCGGTCGTCGTGCCAATCGGCATCGGCGGTCCGGCGCACGGCCCCGCCGCCGGCCGTGTGCTTTGGGCGCGCACGCAGCGTGCCGGCCGCGCATCGGCGGCAATCAATCGTCAAACCGGGTCAAGCGGCCTTGGCCGATCGATTTGTGCTGGTTAGAATCGCAGCATGCCCCAAACCCTCGCGCCCGACCAAGCCCCCGAAACGACTGCCGTTCCGATCAAGGAACGCGCGACCGTCGTCTGCTATCGCGAAGAGCGCGTGTTGCTCGTCACGCGTGCGGCGTCGCGCTGGGCCCTTCCCGGCGGCACGATCAAGCGCGGGGAAACACCGCTCGAAGCCGCGCATCGCGAATTGTGCGAAGAAACCGGCATGACCGGCCAGGATCTGGTGTACTCGATGCAGTTCACCGGGCTCGCGAAGATCCATCACGTGTTCTTCGCGGAGGTCGGGCCGGACCAGATACCGCAAGCGAGCAACGAGATCGAGAAATGCAAGTGGTTTCCGATCGACAATGTCGACCGCCTGCGCGCGAGTATTCCGACGAAGCGAATCGTCGAACTCGTCTACAACCACGAAATCCGCAAGACGTAACACACGTGCGAGCCGTCGCCCGGCTCGTGTCGATCGTCGGGAATCAGCGGCGCGCGAACGCTCAGTGCACGCGCTTTCTTCGCAATTCGCGCGTGGAATAGACGACCAGGAAGATGCCCAGCATCGCGGCGCCTGACGCCATGAAGTCGTTTGCGCTGCCCGAGCTGCGCAGCGCCGCCGGGAAAATACCAAAACTCAATCCCGCACCAGCAAGAAGCAATCCTGCTGCCACACCCCAGATCGGTCCGACGGTCTTGTCGATTTTGTTTTTCATATAGCACCTTTCTACAGTCATGACCTGGCCAGCAGCGATACCGCAACCGTGACCAGCCATTCCACTATAGCGGGGAAAAAATTCACCGCGTTTCAGTGCTTTTACCGATCAAGTTTTTCCAATCTCGACCGTGAGCACGGTTTGGATCGCGCAACACGATGCCGACGGTGGCGTGGCGGAAAACAGAGGGGGCGGCTGCCTGTCGGATGCGGCACGTTGCTCGACAATGCAACCGCCTCCGGTACGTCATTGGGTGTGACCGTCCAGCTTCCGGATCACGTCGTCGTAACTTATCGGCGCCGCGTCAGCGTCGCACCCGTAGTCGCCCGCCCAGTCACCGATAAAAAATACCTCGTTGTCGTGTCCGTGCTCGTAACTTGCTTCCGAGTCGAACGCCAGTTTTCGCAGCTTGTCATAGTTGTCTCGATGGCCACAGCCGAACGTCACTCGTTTGCATTGCCCGTTGTCATGCAAGTCCATGTAATAGATCGGACGACGCCTTTCGATACGCTCGCCGTGGGTCAGTGTGCGCTCGTAGACACGCGCGATGGCACCGCTTTCTCCTTCGTCACGGCATGTCATGTCGAGCCTGTCGTAGAAATCGTGCGCCTTCACGTGCGAGGTCAGCTGCATGCGAACCCTCTTGTCGTCACTGACGCCCTCAGTCACGCGCTGCACAGCCTCATTGAGTATCTGGATGCCCAGCCCCTGTCCTCGCGCGTTCCTGTCTACGCACAGCACATGCAATTCAACTTGCTTCGCGATGTCGGTCGCCTTCGACGTCTTCGGCACGAAGGTTTCGTAAGCGAATACGCCGATCGGCGTCGCCTTCTCATACGGTATCGCACCATTCACGCCAGTGTCCTTGCAAAGGTATCGGGCCAGCTCGGGCTGTTTCGGCCTCGACTGGACGAACAGGCGCGCGCCATCGCCCTGCTTGGAATGCCCGCGGTGGAGCGGGTAATAGTTGCCATAGAGCCAGTAATCGTCGGCATGAACCCAGTCGGGGCTGCACAGCGAGTTGACGGTATTGTCGACATCGCCGGTGCTTTGCAGATGATGCAGGTCTTTTCCCCACGTCGAATTCAACGCGCTCCCCTCTTTCACGGTGACACGCTGGCATTCGATTTCCGCCATTGCGTACCCTGGCAGCGCGCCCACCGCGATCGCCGCCGCGATCAACGCACCCCGTATCGTTTTGAATTCACCCCAGATTCGCGCGTTCATGATATTGCCCTCCGTTGGTTGGTCAGTCCTCGCTGCATGCCGCACACTCACAGACACATCGCCTGCTTCGCGATCGCCCATCGGCGCATCCGGTCCTCGAGTCCGTTGACGCCGCCGTTGATGCGTTTCGTCAGCGACACGAAATCGCCCGAGTCGGCGATCGCGTTGCAACCGTGCCGCGCCCACCACCAGGCCGCCGAACGCGCGGCCAGCGGTTCGTGCTCGAGGCGTTCCGGCTCGCGCTCCAGATCGACACCCAGCGCGTTGCCGCATTCGCGATAGTTCGTACGCCCCGTGATCTGGATGAGCCCGCGTCCGAGGAAGCGCCTGCCGTCGCCCGGCTGAGCATTGCCGAGCTCGATAGCCTTGCGCGACGGCGGCTCATACGCGCGCTGCGCGGCTGTCGGCCCCCACAACTCGCGCGTGAGCGTGAAGCCGAGCGTCTCGTGGCCTGTTTGCGCGACGAACGCCGCCACGCGTGCAGGTGTCGAAATGCCGAACTCGGCCATCGCGTCGGCAAGCGCCGGATGCCAGCGTTGCGCGAGCGTGGCGGACACGGCGGCGGCGGCCCGGAATTCATCGAGTGTCATCGTGGTCTCCTTGCATCTGATCAGGCAGGCGCGTGGTGCGCTCGCCCGGCGGTGGGGAAACGGTCGTGGCGGACGCCACGGCCGCGTCGTCCGCGCGCGTCCGCCGCCGGCTGCGCGGCAATGCCGGAACGTCGCGCGACGCGGCCGGGCCGCTACGCCGCGATTGCCCGTCCATCGCAGCGACGATCGCGCGCAGCGGCTCGGGCTTGACGCTGACTTCGCCCGCGAACGGACGGTCGACGGCAAGCACGAAGAAGAACGCGAGGCCGAGCGTGAGCGCCCAGCTCGTCACGAGCGCGATGTGGAAACGCGTACCCGGGAGGAGGTAGAGCAGCAGAAACGACAAGACGCTCGTGAGCACCACCACGCCCCACAGCGTGACCGGCATCGCCGCGTCGAGCGTCAGCAGGCGCTGTTCGCGATGCTTCGCCATTTCGTTCGCTCGCGCGAGCACCTCGCCGAGCAGCACGCGCTGCCGTTCGCTGCGCGGCTCGATCCGGTTCGCCAGGTCGAACAGGAGATCGAAGCGGGCCGCCGCCTGCGCATCCGCGCTTGCCTGCTGCTGCATCTTCGGCCACTCGTCACGGACGACGCCGTCGAGATAGGCACGCAGCGCGTCGCGCGCCGCATTGGCGACCGGGTCGCCGAATGCGGCGAGATCGCGCGACAGCTCGCCGGCCGCGGTCGCCTCCGCCTCGACGGTGTGCTCCGCGCCGTTGTAGGCGTCCCACACGCTGATCGCCGAAAACGCGATGAGCAACGAGTTGATCGTCGTGATGACCGACACCATCGTGATCGCCATCGCCCGCTGCTCGGGCAGCAGGTCGACGGGCAGGATGCACCGGAACAGCGCATAGGCGCCCAGCGCTGCCGACACGGTTGCGATCACGATGAACAACCCCATCAGCCACGACGGCCAGTTGTAAAGAAAGAGCATGGTCATTCCCCGATTGCGCTTGCGCCGTCGCGACGCCCTGCCTGCGGCACGTCCGCCGACAGCATCGCGCGCGTGAAGTCGGCGAGCCGCTGCTTGATTGCATCGGGCGGCATGCCCGCTTCAAGCGATTGCTGGAGCCGCAGCAGATCCGCCGCGAGTTCGCTTTGCCATTGCACGCGCTCGGTCGCCGCATGGGCGCGATGCGCTTCGAACGTCGCCTGCGCGGCGGCAGCGGTATCGCCGCGCACGAGCGTCTCGAGCGTCTCCACGAGCCGGTGCAGCAGCCGATGCACGGCCGTCGCCGAAAACCCGCCGAGCATCGCAAGCGCCGGCTTGCCGAAACTGCGCATGCTGCCGCCGTCGTACAGGTGCGGCGGCAGCAGCTCGACCAGGATCAGGCCGGCGATCACGCCGAGAATCAGCCGCGCGCCGTACGACGCGTCGTACTTCGGGTCGTAGGTCGAATTCGCGACGTAGCGATGCGCCTGGAACAGCGTGGCAAACGATGCGCCGAGCCCCGCGCAGAACAGCAGGAACAGCGCATTCCACAGCAGTTGGGTGCCGTGCGAATCGAGAAACCCCTGGTCGATATTCGCGACGGACACTTCCGGCGACAGCGACGTCGCGATCACGGCGACCAGGAACGTCGCGGCGGACAGCGTCAGCGCGCGAATCAGCGGCACGGGCCCCAACCACGCAAGGCGCGAGCGGACGCGCAGTTCGCGGTCGAGCAGCGTGACGGCCTGCGGCGTGGCCGGTGCGATCGCAACGGCAAGCCGGCGATGAATCGCGGCAAGCGCGTACGATGCGCCGTGCACCGACGACGCATCGGCCACCGCGGTATCGGCCGCGGCATGCGGCACCCCGGCCATCAGCATCGACAATTGCGCGATCAGGTCGGGGGCGACGGCAATCCCGTGCTGCAACGCGTAGCGCGCCATCGCGCTGCATTCGATCAGCAACTGCCCGACCAGATCGCGCCTCGACGAGGCTGCGTCAGCGCCGTCCGCGGCGGGCGATTCGTCCGCCTGTGTCCTGAACCACGAACGATGCGTTTCCATGTCGACTCCCCCGCGTGTCGGCTCGCAACGTGCGCTACAGCCGCACTTCGTCGCCGCAATTGCCGCCCTGCGCCACGACGAGCATGCCGCCCTTGTCGCGATACACGAACACGTCGGACCAGTCGCGCAGCCGGTAGCGCACTTCCGCGAGCCGTCCGTCGGGCGTGCACAGGAACTGCACGGACTTGTCCGCGCCGAGGAAGAAATCATGCAGTTGCGCGTTCTTCAGCTCGTCGAGCCGCACCACCTTGTTGTCATGCTCGCCGAGGTAGCGGCCGAGATTCGTGAGGCCGACCGCACGCGCCATGGCCGCGATCTCGGCGGCGTAACCGGCGGGCGCGTACCCCGTGCAGCTTCCGTAGCGATTCCAGTGCTGCTGGAAATCGTCGGCGCTCGCGGGTGCGATATACGGCGCGGCATCGTCGGACAGCGTGCCGGCCGGCACCGGCGCCGTGTCGCAGTCGCGCCGCGGCGTATACAGGCCGATCGCCGTGATCCGGATCGGCGCGCCGTCGGCGGCCTGGCGCACCGCTGACGGCTGGCCTGCCGTGCACGTCTGGGCACCCTCGCCGCCGACGCACGCACCGAGCTTCCAGGACAGCGCCAGCGTCCAGTCCTGCGCGTGCGCGCCGGCTCCGGTCAGAATCAGGCTGGCGACGCAGGCAGCCCGGGTCATGCGTAACAGGGTCGACATGATGTGGTTCTCCTCGTGTGTGTGTGACGATTTGCGCCGGCCGACGAATCGGCCGACGGCCGGCGCGGCTCGCGCGCCGTCAGCGGCCCGCCTGCTGCAACAGCTGCCGAAGGTTCTGGAAGCGCGGCAGGCCTGCGCCGAAGCGGTTCGTGACGTCGTACTGAACGATCGGCGTGCAGATCATCCGGATCAGCTGAAACAGTGCGGCGACGCGCTCCGGCCTGCGCGGCCCGAGATGGCCGGCGATCTGCGGATCGCTCACCAGCAGCGCCGCGAGCCCCGTGATGTGCGGCGCCGCCATCGAGGTGCCGGATTCGGCGTTGAACGCCGCGCCCGGCACCGTCGATACGACACCCACCCCCGGTCCGCACACGCCGATCTGCGGGCCGTGGCATGAGAACGTCGGCGAGAAGAGGCCTTCAGCCGTCGCAGCCTGCGCGACGATTTGCGTTTGCTCCCACGTGTTGACGGGCAACTCGCGATGCAGTCCCAGCGCCGACACCGCGAGCACGTATGGCGACGACGCCGGGTACTGGACGGGTCCGCCCGAATTGCCGGCCGCGACGATACATGCGACGCCCGATTGCACGGCCTCCATCAGCTTCTGCTCGACCGCGAGCGACGCCTGCGGTGCGCCCAGGCTCAGGTTCACGACGTCGATGTCGTGATCGATGCAATAGTCGAGCGCCTGGATCAGCGTGCTGAACTGGCCGCCGGGAAAGATCTTCAGCACGTGAATCTCCGCGTCGGGCGCGAAGCCGCGCATCGCCATCTGCGCGTCGGCAGCCTGCGGACTGATGCGCGCGGCGATCACGCCCGCGCAATGCGATCCGTGGCCGATCACGTCGTCCTTCCACGTATCCGGGTTCTGGTCGTTGGTCAGATCGGCGCCGCGCACGATATGGTTCAGCAGCGGATGGGACGCGTCCGCCCCCGAATCGACGATCGCGACGCGCACGCCGCGCCCCGTCGCCGTGGCGGGAAGCTCGTCGAGGCCCATCAGGCGCTGCCCCCACCCGAAGGGGGCATGCGGCGGCACGTTCGGGTTCGGCTGCGACAACGGCGTCAGGCGCACCACATTCGCCTGATCGCTCGACAGCAGCGGCGCCGACAGGTGGACATTCCAGTACGTGTGCGACGGCCGCACCGCCAGCGACTGGAGCGGACCGGGCGCCATCTGCGCGACGGCCAGCGTCGTTTCGCCTCGCGCGTCGGTCGTGCCGCTCACCGGGAAGCCGTCGCCCGTGAGCGTCACCGGAATGCCGGGTTGGGGCTGATCGTCCGCGCCCAGCACGCGGATCGTCACCGGGCGCAGGATGGTCGACGCAATCGCCGCCTGCGGACGAAGCTCGGCCCCGGACTCCTGTTGCGGCTTTTTCCCGTAGCCGAGCGGATGGTCCTCCTCGACGATCATTTCCGGCGGCGCCGTCGCCTGCAGCAGCTGCGCGTGCGCGGGGTCCATCTTGACGACGTACGTGTCGGTCGCCTCGTCGGGCCGCGCGGACATCATCTGTGCATTCTTGTGGCTATTGATCACGCGCACGACTTCGACGCCGGGCAGCCGACCGACCGCATTGTCGAGGTCGTGGGCCGACATCGGGGTCACCGCGGCCTGGCGAGCAAGCACGCCGCGCCGGGGCGCAATCAGATACTGGCGCTTGCCGCTCGTCACATGAACCGCTTCATCGGCCGAATCGGGCGGCACGACATCCGGTGCGGCGGCACCGTCCGCCGGCACGGCTGCCGCCTTCGCGGCGGCGGGCTTCTTGTCCTTGTCCATCGCAATCTCCTTCGTGGCGCGACACTCGAGGCACGCCGTGGGTCAGTCGGTCGCAAGCGACGGACGCGCGCCCCGGAGCGATCGGGTCGTTGCGCGACGCGCGTCCATCGGATACGCCACCGCGGAGGCCGCGGGTGGCGCAGGTCTACTGTCGCGACAGGTCAGTGGAATGCCGGCTGGGCGGGGATCGCCGCGAACGGCAGCAGCCCACCGAGCCGGCCGAGCAGCTCGCCGAGTACCGGCGCGGCGGTGCCGATCACGGCGCCGCCGATGCCTTGCGGCGCGAACGCCGCCTGCGGCTGAGCCGAGAACGGCAGCAACCCACCCAGTTGCCCGGCGACGGTGCCGACCGTCGGTGCGACCGATTTCAGGATGTCGCCGAACACGCCTTGCGGTGCGAACGCCGCCTGCGGCTGGACCGAGAACGGCAGCAACCCACCCAGTTGCCCGGCGACGGTGCCGACCGTCGGTGCGACCGACTTCAGGATGTCGCCGAACACGCCTTGCGGTGCGAACGCCGCCTGCGGCTGGACCGAGAACGGCAGCAGTCCACCCAGTTGCCCGGCGACGGTGCCGACCGTCGGCGCGACCGACTTCAGGATGTCGCCGAATACACCCTGCGGTGCGAACGCTGCTTGGGGTTGAGCCGAGAACGGCAGCAACCCGCCGAGCCGGCCGAGCAACTCGCCGAGCACCGGCGCGGCCGTGCCGATGACCGCACCGCCGATACCCTGCGGCGCGAACGCCGCCTGAGGCTGGGCCGAGAACGGCAGCAGCCCACCCAGTTGCCCGGTGACGGTGCCGATCGTCGGCGCGACCGATTTCAGGATGTCGCCGAATACGCCTTGCGGTGCGAGCGCCGCCTGCGGCTGCGCAGCGAACGGCAACAGCCCGCCGAGCCGGCCGAGCAGTTCACCGAGCACCGGCGCGGCCGTGCCGATGACCGCGCCGCCAATGCCTTGCGGCGCAAGCGCCGCTTGCGGTTGAGCCGAGAACGGCAGCAGCCCACCCAGTTGCCCCGCGACCGTGCCGACGGTCGGCGCGACCGATTTCAGGATGTCGCCGAACACGCCTTGCGGTGCGAACGCCGCCTGCGGCTGCGCGGCGAACGGCAGCAGCCCGCCGAGCCGGCCGAGCAGCTCGCCGAGCACCGGCGCGGCCGTGCCGATGACCGCGCCGCCGATGCCCTGCGGCGCGAACTCCCCTTGCGCAACCGCCGTCGCGTAAGCCGGAACATATCCCGAGACCGCGTGCGATACCCCCGGCAATGCATGGTGTACATGAGTCATTTTCGAATCCTTAATGAAGAGGAATCAGTCGGAGCACGACTCGCAGGCCCTGCGTCGTGTGCGCCGTCGACATGCCGGCCGTCCACGCATCCATCGGCCCGGTACGCATGGGTCGGCGGAAACATCGGACGAATCGGCAGATCGATTCTGCGAGTCGGGTCCTGCCGGTTCCATACGGCAAATGCGGTACGCGTCTCGCTACGGCGAGCCGGGCTCGGTAACGTGAAAGGGAACGGGGAGCCAGCCGGACAGCACGGCCGTATGGAGAAGCGCGCAGATGTTGGGCGAGCCGGTCTTGCCGAGAAGATGCGCGCGATGCTTGCGGGCGGTCTGGTCGCTGATGCCGAGCGCGCGAGCGACCTGCTTGTCGCTCATGCCGGCGGCAAGCAGATTCAGGATTTCGCGTTCGCGCGACGAGAACGGGTCGGGACGATGCCGAATACCGTTTTTTTGAGCACATCAGGAAAAAGAGCGAAATAGCGCATGGTCAGCTCCGCCGATTTCCTGAAGCCGAATTTATTGAGGAGATTTTCGCGATGCTTGCGCGCGGTATAGACGGAAACGGACAGTTCGGCCGCGATTTCACGGTCGGTAAGGCCTCGCGAAATCAGGCCCAACACGACTGTCTCACGTGTGGTGAGTTTCAATATGGATCCCCGTCGACAATTGAAAGGGCATCCCCTTCTTTGTCACGGGAGCGGCGGTCTCCTTTGAGCACTCACGACAACCTCACGGGCGACCGGACATCTCTCTTGATGCACGCGACATACCACGGCGGATGCGCTTGGAAATGCTTTTTCTATTTCTGGGTCGCCCATTGCAAAACGACTTTTTGATTATTTGCGGCTGCAGGATCGTGAGACCAGCCGTGTGCCGACCATTTGAATTCAGGGCGATCGTGAGCATGCATCATACGCCGAGCACTCGATTTCTCATGATGATTGATATCACTGATTGAATCGATCGCCATGACATGCACTCAACTTGCATTTCATTTGTGAATTTATATTTTTGTTTATTATTTCAATCATTAAAAACAAAAATGAAAACTTTCACCCGAACATTACAAAATAACGACATCGACTTCGACGATTGAAAGCGATCCGATTGGCACAACGGGAACGCGAAGCCGTCTGAACACCATCGCCGACTGCTACGCTCGAGGGCCCCCACGTCACCATGGCGACGTTGGGATCGTCGTCACCCGACGTGACAGTCGCGCCGGGAAAGGCATGGATATTGCGCCGCGGCCTCATCCTTCCGAGCCAAAACAGGAGAACCGATGAGTGATCCCACCGCACATTCCCGGGCGACGCCCAAAGCCGTGCCGCCCCCAAGAGACCCACATCTTCGCGCGCTGGCGAACTGCATTCGCTTCCTTGCAATGGATGCCGTCCAGAAAGCCAACAGCGGTCATCCTGGTGCGCCAATGGGATTGGCTGACGTCGCGACGGTCCTGTTCAAGGAATTCATGCAATTCGATGCATCCGCGCCCCACTGGATCGATCGAGACCGGCTGGTGCTTTCCAACGGACACGCGTCGATGCTCCTCTACAGCCTCCTCTACCTGACGGGTTATTCCGACATGACCCTGGACGAGATCAAGCGCTTCCGGCAAGTCGGCAGCAAGACGCCGGGCCATCCGGAGTACTCGCACGCCGAGGGAATCGAACTGACGACCGGCCCCCTCGGACAAGGCCTCGCGGAGTCCGTCGGAATGGCGCTGGCCGAGCGCATCATGAATGCGCACTTCGGCGATGATCTTGTCGATCACTACACGTACGTATTTCTCGGTGACGGTTGCCTGATGGAAGGCATCAGCCACGAGGCCATCTCCTTGGCCGGCCACCTCCGGTTGGGCAGACTGATTGCGTTTTGGGACAACAATTCGATTTCCATCGACGGCGCCACCAGCCTCGCGGTCTCGGACAACGAGATCGAGCGCTTTCACGCGGCCGGATGGCGCGTCCTGGAAATCGACGGTCACGACACGGATGCGATTCGGCGCGCTATCGAAACCGCTCGAACAACGAATGACAGACCGACCTTGATCGCATGCAGGACGATCATCGGGTTCGGCTTTCCGACGAAGGCCGGGACCGAGCGCGCGCATAGCGACGCGCCGGGCGAGGACGAAATCGCGGGCGCACGACAGACCCTCGACTGGCATTCGCCGCCGTTTGAAATCCCGGATGACCTGCTGAAGGCATGGCGAGAGATCGGGGCGCGCGGCCGCAACACGAGACTCGCGTGGGAAGAACGCGTCGGCCGGGCGCCGCAGGCGCTGCGTACCGAATTCGAGCGGCGCAATGCGGGCAAGCTTCCAGATGACTGGAAGCAGGCAATTGCCGCGGCACGGCAGGCGTTTATTGCCAGTCGTAGTGAAATGGCCACCCGCAAGGCCAGCGGCGAAGTGCTGGATCGTCTCTTTGACGCGATTCCGGAATTGCTCGGCGGCTCGGCGGATCTTACGGTGTCCAACAATACGAAGACGAAGAATCAAATCGCGATCGAGCCTGGCCAGTTCAAAGGTTCGTATCTCCACTACGGCGTCCGCGAACACGGCATGGCCGCTGCAATGAACGGCATTGCACTGCATGGCGGCCTGATTCCGTACGGCGGTACCTTCCTTTGTTTTTCGGACTACTGCCGCCCGGCGATCCGGTTGAGCGCGATGATGCGGGTGCGATCCATCTTTGTGATGACGCACGATTCGATCGGCCTCGGAGAAGATGGCCCGACCCATCAGCCCGTCGAACATCTCGCGGCACTTCGGGCCATTCCGCAGCTCGCCGTGTATCGGCCGGCCGATCCAATCGAAGCGGCAGAGTGCTGGGAACTGATTCTCGAACAGCCCCGCAGGGCTGCGCTCCTCGCATTGTCGCGACAGCCGGTCCCGCTCGTGCGCAACGAGCCCGGCAACGACAACGAGTCGGCGCGTGGCGCCTACATTTTGCGGAAGGCCGATGGCGGACCGCGCCGACTCACGCTGCTCGCGACAGGCTCGGAGGTTCACCTCGCTGTCCAGGCTCGCGACATCCTGCAGAAGGAAGGTGTGCCGACGACCGTTGTATCGATGCCGTGCCGCCTGCTCTTCGAGGAGCAGCCACGCGATTACCAGGAGGCTGTGCTGGGCGCGTCTCCTGCGAGAGTCGCGGTCGAGGCCGCGGTCGAACTGGGATGGGAGCGATACATCGGCCCGAAAGGCCGATTTGTCGGCATGCACAGCTTCGGCGAGTCCGGAAAAATCAACGACGTGTACGAGAAATTCGACATCACGGTAGAGGCGATCGTTCGTGCCGCGCGGGACGTGCTGCGAGATAACGGCATGCACTAGTCGAGCACGCGACAACGCAGCTGTGTCGGGCGGCGTGCTCCCCGCGCCCGCCGTCGAACTGCTGGACGCGTTGCGTCACCTGACAGGATCCTTGCGTAAGGAAGGGCAACGCCTGTCTTGAGGGCCGTGAATCCGACATGCCCGCGATCCGATCCGCGGGTCGCTCGCGCATTTCACCGAGGTTCCGATGGAAGCGACTGCAGCGTCGAACCGGTAGCCTCGACGTCCGCACGAACGCGGCCCCGCTCTCCGCCCACGCCTTCAGAAGCAGTCCGTACGATATGACGATACGCCTTCGGCGAATGCCCGGACATGCGCTTGAACGCATGACTGAATGCGCTTTCGGACGAGTAGCCGAGCGACTGCGCAAGCACCGCGACCGGCATGTTCTCGTCGCGCAAACGGCGCTCGGCAAGACGCATGCGCCACTCGCCAAGATAGGCCAGCGGCGCGACACCGGCGCTCGCCCTGAAGTGAGAAGCGAACGTGGTCCGCGACATCGCACACGCGGCGGCAAGCTCGTCCAGATGCCATGAACGAGCGGGATCGCCGTGCATCAGTCGCAATGCGGGGGCGATGCGCGGGTTGCCGAACGCGCGCAGCCATCCCGTCAAGGACGCGGACGTTTTCAGATGTGCGCGCAGTATCTGAATGAACAGCAGTTGGGAAAGCTGGGCCGATACGAGTTGTGCCCCAGGCAGGTCGGCTGCACGCTCTTCCACGAGTTGCTCGAGAAGCCAGCGGACCTTCACGGCCTGCGGCAAGACGGCCGGCACGTGAATCCATGGCGGCAGAACGTCCGACAGCAAGCTGCCCGTGACCGGATCGAGCAGTACGTGTCCGCCGATCTGCGCGAAATCGTCGCCATCGCCCAGTTTCACCGTCGACTTTCCGGCGCCCGAGAACAACGCCATCGCGTCGACCGGCGGAACGCAAGGGTCGCTTGCGAGGACGAAAGACCGCTTTGCCGTCAGCAACCCGACGTCACCGCGCCCAAAGCGGATGGGCGTTTCTTCTCCGTCGATGGAAACCCAGCACGCGCCCTTTACCACCGCAAAGAACTTGATCTTGTCCGGTGCCGGAAATCGAACGGCCCAAGCGCCGCCGGCGGAGAAGCCTCCCGTCGCCAGCGATTCGGCGTTCGTGAGTCTCAGGATGTCGGAGAAGGGGTCGTCACTCATCATCGTACTGTCGCGCAAGTAAATCGCACTATAGAGCATTAACAAGCCGCGGGCCGGGTCTTAACCTCCCGGTTCTTCATCCTCGACAATCAACGACATGAACAGCAATACCAGCCTCAAATCGGTTCTCGTAACCGGCGGCACCGGCTTCATTGCACAACACTGCATCCTGGCGCTGCTGAATCGAGGCTATCAGGTGCGAACCACCGTTCGCTCGCTCACGCGCGAGACGCAGGTGCGCGCCCAGCTCGAACGAGGCGGCGCAGCACCCGGAGATCGTCTGTCATTCGTCGCGGCGGATCTCCTCGCTGGCGACGGCTGGCAACAGGCAACCGCCGGCTGCGCCTACGTCGTGCATGGCGCGTCGCCCACGCCCACCGGCACGCAGACGAGTGAGGGCGATTGGGTCAAGCCCGCCGTAGCAGGCACGCTGCGCGTGCTGCGTGCGGCGCGGGACGCCGGTGTAAAACGCGTCGTGCTGACCTCTGCTTTCGGTGCGATCTGCGCCGGACACGGGCCAATGAGCCGCCCCTTCGACGAGACCGACTGGAGCAACCTGACGGCCGCCGACGTCTGGCCTTATCAGAAGTCGAAGACGTTGTCGGAACGCGCGGCGTGGGATTTCGTCGCGCGAGAAGGACGCGGCATGCAACTGTCCGCGATCAATCCGGTGACGGTTCTCGGGCCCGTGCTCGGCGACGACTATTCGCACTCCATCCGCCTGATCCGGGGCATGCTGGACGGCCAGCCGGGCAATCCGCGAATCAATTCCGGTTTCGTCGACGTGCGCGATGTCGCCGACCTGCACGTGCGCGCGATGACCCACGAAGCCGCGAACGGCGAGCGCTTCATTGCCATCGCCGGCGAAAGCATGTGGCTCGCCGAAGTCGCGCAACTGCTCAAAGCGCGCATGGGGGATGCCGCGCGCCATGTGTCCACCCGGGTGCTGCCCGATTGGCTGGTACGCATCGGCGCACTCAGGGATCCCGCGCTGCGAGGATCGCTGCCGCTGCTCGGCCGCAATCTGAACGCTACCAGCCAGAAGGCCATCCGCTTGCTCGGCTGGTCGCCCCGTCCACGCGAGGACGCCATTGTCGCCACGGCCGAAAGCCTCGTGCGCCTCGGGCTACTGCGTGATGCCAGCCGGCGATAGCATCCGCACGGCTGCCTGCCGCTGCCATCTTGTTTCGGCCTGAAAATAGGGGAGCCTGCGCGCCGAAAGCTCGTGTCTCCGGTTTTGTTCCTGTCTTCCACGGAGGCTCCATGCCTGACACCACCACTGCCCGTCTGTGCGGAACACGAGTGGAAGCCGCAAGCACACCGCCACCCAAAGATCACTTTGAAATCATCGATCTGCGGGGCGTTGACGGAAGTCGCCGGAATGCGCGGGAAGCCATGACTGGCGGAAGGCAGCAGGAGTCGAACCTACCCGGGAGTGTCTGACACCCCCAACTGGATTTGAAGTCCAGCCGTACCACCGGATACGAATGCCTTCCGTGGGAAAAAGAAACCGAAGAACAACGAGCGCCTACGCCTGAATACCCGCCCAACCGCTGTCAGGCCGCAGGTAGTGAAGATCGCGGTGGAAGCGAGTATACCCAACCCGATCGAAGAACTCGAGAATCTGGATCGCGCGCTTGCGACCGAGCCCCGTCGCGTCGCGGAACGTCGCCGCATCGAGCCCGCCGCCGCGCGACGGCGCGAGATGCGCGACCAGCGCCGCCAGTTCGCGCGCGACGTCCGCATGATAGAACAGGTCGCGCACGACCTGTTGCACGTCGCCGCGCCGCGCGAGCTTGCGCAGCAGCGTGCGCACCGCGTCCTCGGCCGCGCCCGTGTCGCGGGCCAGGTCGCGCACCCACGGCGGATCGAAGCGCCCCGCATGCAGCAGCGGCAGCAGTTGCTGCGCCAGCACTTCCTCGCGCGGCTCGAGGCTCACCGAATGCGACGGCAGATGCAGCCACGGCCCGCTGCGCGCGACTTCGCCGCCCGCGACCAGCGCATCGACGAGCGCACGCCACAGCGCATCGCCGACGAGCGGCGCAGCCATCCGCCGCAGGCGTGCGGCGTCGAGCCCCTGTTCGTCGGGCATGCGTTCGTGATACGTGCGCAGCGTCTCGATTGCCCGCGTCTGCAGCGCGCGCCAGTGCACCTGCGAAATCACCGCGCCTTCGTTCGACGCGGCATCGCGTTGCCCGATCGCCAACGCATCGCCAGGCAACGCCAGCACATTCGGCGCGAACCCCGTCAGGTGCGTGAGCGTCGTCCGCGCAATACCGAGCGGCGCCTGCGCGAGCAGCGCATCGAGGCGTCCTTCGTCGAGCCATTCGGCCAGCGCATCGAGCCACGCGCGGCGCTGGGGTGTACGACGCTTGCGTGCCGGCCCGAATGGATCGAGCACGCGGCCGCCGCCGACGGTACGCGTTGCCTGCGGATTGCGGACGATGAAGCGGTCGCCCGGCAGCGCGAACACCGGCTCGTCGAACACCAGCTGCACGCGCATCCGCTGGCCGGCCGCGAGCGTGTCGCCGTCGAGCAGCGCGACATGGGCCACGCGATGCAGCGTGCCGAGATGCACGTGCAATGGCGCCCAGTGCGTCAGCGTGAGCCCCGCATCCTCGAGCAGCGTCAGTTCGACGTCCAGACGCGGCGACGTCGCGACGAGCCGCGCATCGGCGACGGTATCGCCGCGTTCGACATCGGCCTTGTCGACCCCGGCCAGATTCAGCGCGCAACGCTCGCCCGCGCGGCCGGCCTCGACCGGCCGGTTCTGCGCGTGGATACTGCGCACGCGGGCCGCACCGCCCGTGCGCACGATCGCGAGCGTGTCGCCGGTCGCGACGCGGCCCGCGAACGCGGTGCCCGTCACGACGGTGCCCTGCCCCGCGAGCGTAAACACGCGATCGACCGCGAGCCGGAACAGCCCGTCATCGCGCCGGGCGCGCCACGCGATCGCCGCATCCGCCAGGTAACGTTTCAACGCAGCGACGCCCGGATCGTCCGCGGCAGTCGCACGCGTTTCGAAGATCGGCACGCCGGCGAGCGTCGAGTCGTTCAGCCACGTGGCGATCTCGTCTCGCACGTCGGCCACCCGCGCAGGGTCGACGCGATCGCATTTCGTCAGCGCGACGGCGCCGTGCGTGACGCCCAGCAGCTGCAGGATCGCGAGATGCTCGCGCGTCTGCGGCATCACGCCGTCGTCGGCCGCAATCACGAGCAGCGCGAAGTCGATCCCGCATGCACCGGCCGCCATCGTATGAATCAGCTTCTCGTGGCCCGGCACGTCGATCAAGCCGAGCACGTCGCCGTTGTCGAGCGGCGTATACGCGTAACCGAGCTCGATCGAGATGCCGCGCGCCTTCTCTTCCTTCAGGCGATCGGTGTCGACGCCCGTCAGCGCGCGCACCAGCGTCGTCTTGCCGTGGTCGATGTGTCCGGCGGTACCGACGATCATGCAGCGGGCCCCGCGAGCGGCACGCATTGCGCGACGAACACCGCTTCGTCGGCGGCTTCGAGGCAGCGCAGGTCGAGCCGCAGCGCATTGTCGGCCACGCGCCCGATCACCGGGCGCGGCCATGCGCGCAGCCGTTTCTCGAGTTGCGCCAGCGCGCGACCGCCGCGCTTGCCGTCCGCCGTGCGCACGACGAGCCCGGCGCTCGGCAACTGGTCGACCGGCAGCGCGCCGCTGCCGATCTGGCTGAACATCGGCTCGACCGTCACGTCGAAACCGCTGCCGAGCGCGGCCTGCAGCGCCGGACGCACGCGTTCGGCAGCCTCGGCGATCTCGCGCTGCGGGCGCGTCAGCAGCCGCAGCGTCGTGAGCCGGTCACGCAGGAACTCGGGCGACTGGTAGAGGCGCAGCACCGGCTCGAGCGCCGCGAGCGTCAGCTTGCCGACGCGCAGCGCGCGCTTGAGCGGATGCTTCTTGATCTTCGCGATCAGCGCGCGATCGCCGACGATCAGGCCGGCCTGCGGGCCGCCGAGCAGTTTGTCGCCGCTGAACGTGACAACGTTTGCGCCGGCGGCAACGGTTTCCTGCACGGTCGTCTCGTGCGGCAAACCCCATTGCGACAGGTCGGCGAGCGTGCCGCTGCCGAGATCGACGGCCACCGGCAGCCCGTGCTCGCGTGCGAGCGGCGCGAGTTCGGCGAGCGTCGCCTCCTTCGTGAAGCCGCTGATCGCGTAGTTGCTGCAGTGAACCTTCATCAGCAGCGCGGTGCGCGGGCCGATGGCGTCCGCGTAGTCGCGCAGATGGGTGCGGTTGGTGGTGCCGACTTCGCGCAGCCTGGCGCCCGCGCGGCTCATGATGTCGGGGATGCGGAATGCGCCGCCGATCTCGACCAGCTCGCCGCGCGACACGACGACTTCCCGCTTCGTCGCCAGCGCCGACAGCGCCAGCAGCACGGCCGCCGCATTGTTGTTGACGACGGTCGCGGCCTCCGCGCCCGTCAGTTCGCACAACAGATCGTCGATCAGGTCGTCGCGATCGCCGCGGCGGCCCGTGGCGAGGTCGAATTCGAGGTTGACCGGCCGCGTCAGCACGTCGACCACCGCGCGCACCGCGTCGTCGGGCAACAGCGCGCGCCCGAGGTTCGTGTGCAGCACGGTGCCGGTCAGGTTGAACACGGCGCGCACCGCGCCCGCGCTCTGCGCGGCCAGCGCATGCGCGACGGCCGCGGCGATGCGCGGCTCGTCGAGCGGCTCGGCCGCAGCCGGATCGTGCTGCGCGGCGGTACGCCAGCGCTCGAGCTCGGCACGCACGGCGTTCAGCACGCGCGTGCGGCCATAGTCGGCGAGCAGCGGTTGCAGCGGCGCCGACGACAGCACGCGCTCGACAGACGGTACGCGCGCAAGCACCGCATTCAATTCATTCAAACCGGGTTCGGTCACGTCGTGGTGGCTCCAGTCTCATGCTTCGCAGCGGGCCGGCG
>AACY020359398.1_pt1 | contig 53212 bp, 42 predicted proteins | sample 267378 | NCBI WGS metagenome assembly AACY02 (sample SAMN02954345, study PRJNA13694) | marine metagenome | biome: aquatic; feature: ocean; material: water; isolation source: isolated as part of a large dataset composed predominantly from surface... | reverse complement strand
TAATGATGGCCACGCTGTCTCCAGCCGAGACTCAGTGAAGTTGAAATTGCGGTGAAGATGCCGTATACCCGCGGCTAGACGGAAAGACCCCGTGAACCTTTACTATAGCTTGGCACTGAACATTGACCCTACATGTGTAGGATAGGTGGGAGACTATGAAGTTGGAACGCTAGTTCTGATGGAGTCGTCCTTGAAATACCACCCTTGTAGTGTTGATGTTCTAACTTGGCCCCATTATCTGGGGTAAGGACAGTGCCTGGTGGGTAGTTTGACTGGGGCGGTCTCCTCCCAAAGAGTAACGGAGGAGCACGAAGGTTGGCTAAGTACGGTCGGACATCGTACGGTTAGTGCAATGGCATAAGCCAGCTTAACTGCGAGACAGACACGTCGAGCAGGTACGAAAGTAGGTCATAGTGATCCGGTGGTTCTGAATGGAAGGGCCATCGCTCAACGGATAAAAGGTACTCCGGGGATAACAGGCTGATACCGCCCAAGAGTTCATATCGACGGCGGTGTTTGGCACCTCGATGTCGGCTCATCACATCCTGGGGCTGAAGTCGGTCCCAAGGGTATGGCTGTTCGCCATTTAAAGTGGTACGCGAGCTGGGTTCAGAACGTCGTGAGACAGTTCGGTCCCTATCTGCCGTGGGCGTTGGATGATTGAGGGGAGTTGCTCCTAGTACGAGAGGACCGGAGTGAACGAACCGCTGGTGTTCGGGTTGTCATGCCAATGGCATTGCCCGGTAGCTATGTTCGGAATCGATAACCGCTGAAAGCATCTAAGCGGGAAGCGAGCCCCAAGATGAGTCATCCCTTGGACTATAAGTCCACTAAAGAGCCGTTCGAGACTAGGACGTTGATAGGTCAGGTGTGTAAGCGTTGTGAGGCGTTGAGCTAACTGATACTAATGACTCGAGAGGCTTAACCATACAACCCAGATGGGTTTTGCTAAGTAGCACTTAGACGAATACAAACACTTAAGAAGTGGTCATAAAATGCTCCTGCATTTATGACATCAAGTACCTCCATGTACTTGTGAACTCAAACAGCTTTCCAAATTCATTTACTGCCCACATAAGATGGGGAGTAGATACCAAATTTGCTTGGTGACAATAGCATTGTGGTCCCACCTGATCCCATCCCGAACTCAGAAGTGAAACGCAATCGCGCCGATGGTAGTGTGGGGTCTCCCCATGTGAGAGTAGGTCATCGCCAAGCGCCTAACTAAACAATGAAGCCAGCTGAATAAGCTGGCTTTTTTGCATTTAGTGTTTTCAGTTCTTGCTTTTTTCACTTTTACATTCTCCCTTAGATACCATTTCAGATTGGGTTACTCTAAAAATTTAGGTACATAACATCAGGCCAATAAAAAGAGCAACCTAGGCTGCTCTATTCTGAATTGGGGTTAGCGTGACCATGCTAGTTTGCTGCTGCGCAAAAAGTAACGAATAAGCTTATTGCCCATTAATTTTGGCTTTGAACTTTGCTTTAGTGACGTCATCGGCGAGTTGATACCAATAATCCAGCATATGGCTGATTTCGGCTTGAGTTGGTGAATCAGGCGCTGTGCTTTGTGTTATTGCAGCTGTGGATGCGACTGCTGTGGTGGTAACTATAGTGGACGTCGCAGAAGAGGTGGCAGGCAGAGTTGGTGCACTCGTTGTCGCTGATACTTGAGGCAGGCTTTGCTGAGTGGTAAACGTTATCGAGGCGGGATGTTGTCCCTGATTATACTGAAAGATTTCCTGCTCGAAGTTTCGGCCTATCTGTAACCCGTTTTTCACTAATCTATCTTGGTCGAACGCAATCACTTGATTATGCTTATCTAAAAGCATGAGTAATGGTAACTCATCGAATTGCTTTGCAGCCTTAGCCGAATCTATATTGGGCAGTTTGAGATGTAATTCTTGGTCTGTTTGATTAAAGCGAATGACCAGCACGTCCGATTGATAGCGTACTGAATTTGCCTGTTTACGGTATTGAGCATTGTAGCGAAAAGCGATTTGGTTCAATCCATTACTTAGCGTAACAGGTGAGGTGTTTAATGGCTTTTGTCCATTTACGGTGAGCAGCTCGACATCGCTTGGAAGCTTTAGAATGATTTCGGCACAAACGGGTTGTAGGCTGGCAAGCAATAGGGTTGATGCACACAGTATAGAAGGGGATTTCATAAGCTTTCTCTTCGTTTATATCACGTATTAATGATAAGTGAGATAGCGGATTACACAAAACCTTAGATGGCAAAGGAATAAACTCATTTAGTTTATTTTGTTAAGGTTTAGAGCATGCAGGGATGAAACTAAAAGAAAAGGCTCACGAAGAGCCTTTTCTGATCCAAAGCACGAAGCTAGGTTAAACCTAATTCTCTTTAACTTAATCTAAGTGGAAGTAATGCAAATTACTTTGCTTTATCTTGGCTTAGGTTGATGCGGTACACGGCAAAACCGAGTTCATCTTTACTCAGTTTGGTCATTTCGCGTTGTTTATTCGCTTCGATAAAGGTTGCGGCTTTATCGCTATCTTGGGTTTGGAAGCGAATATCAAGGGTCACATTCGTGTTGATGGTTTTGAAATCCCAGTTGTAGTCAGCACTTGGGTTTACCATGCCTTCGTACTTGCCTGTTGCTTCATTGTACTTAGATTGCGCTGTGATATAGGCCGCTAAGGCTTCACGGTTGGTATCTGGCAGTTCCAGAACCACATGGTCACTGCCTGTACCGGCGAACTTACCACCAAAGGCGCGATAGTTATTTGAGGCCACGATAAATTCTTTGGCTGCAAATTCTTCGCCAGTGAATACTTTGCCATTTTCATCGGTATAGCTTAAATCGACGATACGGTTAGCATTGGCGTTGACAACAGCGCAGTCACGGTCGAATTTACTTGGTTGAGTGACATCAATTTTATAAGTTAAACCATCGAGTACGTCGAAGTTGTAGGTTGGATGACCGTCCCAGTTGATTAACTCCTGTGGCGTTGTTTTACTTGGGTCGATTTGCTTAAACTGGTTAGCGGAACATTCCAGCCAGTCTTTCAGCTCTGCACCTGTGGCCTTTACCGCCACCATGGTATTAGGATAGAGATAAAGATCAGCAGCATTTTTAAAGGTTAATGCGCCTTTATCCACCTGTACGTATTGGTCTGCATCGCTGGTTGTGCCATGGCGTCCGCCGGCTTTGAATGGCGCAGAGGCCGATAATACAGGCAGATCTTTTAGCGCTTCAGGGAGTTTGGCTTTGACGTTGGCAATTTGTGCATCGGAAACGATTTGCACCGTTGGATCGTCCTGCACTAAGGTCAAGAAGCTATACATATCGGCGGCAGCAACCCCAATTGGCTCATCCACGAAGGCAAGCGTGCCTTGGTGCTCTTCAGCTACGGCATCGATAATTTCTTGGTCACGGTCGACTAATGGCGTTTTAGTTGCGCCATCATAGATAGGACGAGCCTTAGTCGTTGCACTAAGTACCATCCATTTACCGTCTTTACGCTCTAGTTTAAAGTCAACCACACCTAAGTTGTCACCCCAACGTCCAGGCATGACGGCTGGGACGCCGTTTAATAGACCCTTGGTCACATCTGTATTAGGTAGGTCGGCATATTTGGCATCGGGGAAGATGGAGTGGCTGTGACCAAACATAATGGCATTAATATCTTTTACATTCGTTAACGCGTAGGTAGCGTTTTCCGCCATGGGATCGCCAGGATTCTCTGTTGAACCGATACCAGAGTGGGGGATCGCGATAATCAAATCAGCGCCTTTCGCCTTCATTTCAGGCACATATTTCTTTGCTGTCTCGACGATATCTTCAACCTTAACTTTGCCAGTAAGATTTTGTTTATCCCACAATAAGATTTGTGGCGGCACAAAACCAATATAACCAATCTTAATGGTTTGGTTATTTCCTTCGTTATCGATAATTTGTTTTTCTTTAATGATATATGGGGTGAATAAATGCTCACCTTTTTTCACATTATTCCAACAACCGTTTTCATCAGCACAATATACGTTGGCGTTAATATAAGGAAATTTAGCACCATGAAGTGATTTATTTAAAAAATCTAAGCCATAGTTAAATTCGTGATTCCCGATATTCCCCACTTCATAATCTAGTAGGTTCATCGCTTTATAAGCCGGGTGAACATCACCCATTTGCAGACCGACTTTAGCCATATAGTCGCCCATTGGACTGCCTTGAAGTAGGTCACCGTTATCAACGAGCACACTGTTTTTGGACTCCTGACGAGCCGCATGAATTAAACTTGCGGTACGCGCGAGACCAATTGTTGGATCGACTTTGCCGTTGTAGTAGTTGAAATCCATGATATTCGTGTGCAGATCGGTGGTTTCTAGTACACGTAAATCCGCTTGAACAATTGGCTCATCATCTGAGCCACAGGCGCTTACACCAAGGGCGGCAGTGATCATCACTGCGAGTAGTTTTTTATTTAACATAGTTTTCTCTATTTATATTTATGTGACCCTAATACATGCTCTATTTTTGAGCATGTCCATCATCCAGTTAACTCATATTCTGAAAACTGTTCTGAAAACGATTAGTTACAGAAGCATTAAGTTAACGAGCAGGATTATAAAGACATTTGATGATCTGAATGTGACATTAATTGGATAAAGGCTGTATTAAATTGTGACAATGAATTTGATTGGTTAAATTACAGTCGATATATGACGTGATTTTTGTTTGTCTGTTGGATAAACACTTGGATTGGTTGTTTGTTAAAAATAATTAATATTTGTTATTTAAATGGTTTGGTTTTAAGCCGATTTTTATATCGTTATCGCGTTAACCTTTAGCGTTTTTATAATTGTTCTTAGGTAACTTATTATTTTTAAATTAAATTATTTTTATATTTATCATGTTGTTTATAATTTTTGTTATTCAGATGTAATGTGGGCATGGCAGTGGTGCTCGCTTGATGATGTTATTTGAGGTTCGTCACACATAAAGCGATACAATTTAGCCTTGAATACGTTGGTCGAAAGCTTGGCTGAATGGCGGTTAACTTGCTAAGGTTGTGCATCGACGACAGTGCCTTGAAGATGCACTCGTTGGAAGAGAAGCCAAAATCCGTTACTCGCACCTTTCACTTAAAAAATATAAAGACAGGGCAGTGACACTTAAGGGAGTTAATATGCGTAAGTCTGTTATTTTTACCGCTGTTACCGCGGCGTTGTTATTGGGCGCCTGTTCTGAAAATTCTGCTGTAAATTCTGAAGCGACTAATGCTGTTGCAGCCAAAGCTGCTTCAACATCAGCTCAAATAGATGCGACCAATGTGTTATTAAGCAAGAGTCCATTACAAGATCAAGCTCCGCAGTTTAATTTGATCAAGAGCTCGGATTATGCCCCCGCCTTTGCGCAGGGGATAAAAGAGCACGAGGCTGAAATCGCCGCCATTATTGGCAATAAACAGGCACCGACCTTTGAGAATACCATTTTAGCTATGGAAACGTCGGGTGGGTTGTTGACTCGAGTGTCACGCACCTTCTTTAACCTGGCGGGTTTGATCTCCGATGATAATTTTCAAAAAACGGAGGCGGATTTAGCGCCTAAGTTATCGGCTCATCGCGATAACATTTATTTAGATCCAAGCTTATTTGCACGTGTTGAAACCGTGTATCAACAACGTGACACGTTAAATGCTGAAGATAAGCGCCTAGTCGAGTTTTATTACGAGCAGTTTGTGCGTGCTGGGGCCAAATTATCCGATGCCGATAAAGCCCAAATGCGTGATTTCAACGCTGAGTTGGCCACCCTTGCGACTGAGTTTTCCCAAAACAGCTTAAAGTCATTTAAAGACGATGTGATTGTCGTGACAGACAAGGCACAGCTAGACGGTTTATCTGACAGTGAAATCGCGACCTTAGCGGCCGCAGCGCAAGCAGCGGGTAAAACGGGTTACTTGATTACCTTAGTGAACACGACGCGTCAGCCTATTTTAGCCAGTTTAAATAATCGTGAACTGCGCCAAAAAGTCTGGGAAACCTCGGCCCACCGCGCCGTTGCTAGCAATGGCCCTTTAATCGTGAAGATGGCGCAGCTGCGCGCCAAGAAAGCTAATTTACTCGGCTTTGATACTTGGGCTGCCTATGCCGTGGCCGACCAAATGGCTAAAACGCCAAGCGCAGTGTATGAAATTTTAGATGACTTGGCGCCTAAGGCGTTGGCTCACGCTAAGGTCGATGCGGCGGATATCCAAGCTGAAATCAAAAAAGCTGGCGGCAATTTTGAATTGCAACCTTGGGATTGGGCTTATTACGCCGAGAAAGTGCGCCAACAAAAGTATGCCCTCGACGAGAGCAGCATCAAACCTTATTTTGAATTCAATTCAGTGCTCAAGGATGGTTTGTTCTTCGCAATGAACAAACTCTACGGCATTAGCATTAAACCTCGCACCGATTTACCAGTATGGCATAGCGATGTGCTCGCCTTTGAGGTTTTCGATAAAGACAACAGCTCAATTGGCCTGTTCTATCTTGACCCTTATGCTCGTGAAGGTAAGGGCGGCGGCGCGTGGATGGATGAGTTTGTCACTCAGAGCGGACTACTCGGTACTAAACCGGTTGTGTATAACGCCCTGAATATCCCGAAACCTGCTGACGGCCCAACCTTGATGACCTTCGATGAAGTGACCACTATGTTCCATGAATTTGGTCATGCGGTGCACGGTTTATTCTCCAAGGTGAAATACCCGAGCGTGGCAGGTACCTCTACGGCGCGCGACTTTGTAGAGTTTCCATCTCAAGTTAACGAAGATTGGAACATTGACCCAGCAGTCATTGCCAATTACGCCAAGCACTATCAAACTGGTGAACCTATTCCTAAAGCCTTACTCGATAAAATCTTAGCCTCCAATAAATTTGGTCAAGGTTTTGATACTGTTGAGTATTTAGCGGCTGCATTACTGGATATGGAATGGCACTCGATTGGTGCCGACACCCAAATCAAGGATGTGGAACAGTTTGAGCATCAAGTGTTAGCCAAACATGGCCTCGATTTCGCGCCGATCCCACCGCGTTATAAGTCGAGCTATTTTAGCCATGCCTTCTCGGGTGGCTATTCAGCCGGTTATTACGCTTACCTGTGGACAGAAGTGTTTGCCGCCGATGCCTTCGCCTATATGGGCCAACATGGGGGCTTAAAAGCTGAAAACGGCGATAAGTTCCGTGAAGCGGTATTGTCTAAAGGCAACAGCGAAGATTTAATGCAGAATTACATCCACTTTACTGGTCAAAAACCTACGACCGATGCCTTATTAAAACGTCGTGGTTTAGTCGACTAAACGAGTCATTGTAAAAAGGGCCAACGGCTTGGTAGGGCAACCTATCAAGCCTTTTTTTACGCTATTGTTTTTCGATAATCTTTACTCTAAAATCCCGCCACATTTGACTGTGGGATAACTTCTTTATCCCGTATCGACGCCCCTCGAAAATCAGGCTCAGTTTCCCCTCCTTTGAGCCCTTGAGTACAGCTAAAGCGTAGCCTCTTTATATTGGATGTAGCATTAATGGTTTCGCAATTAAGTGAAGCAGTGCTGGATGTGATCGCTGACGCCTTGGTAGACAAAGGCTATATCTTTTTACCCGAGTTAGTTCCTAGTCATATAAGCCAAGTATTGCTGGAAAAAGTTCGAACAACAGAAATACATGAGTTGAAAGCGGCCTCCATCGGACGTGGTGCAGAACAACAACTTAACCCCGATATTCGTCGTGATCGGATTCAGTGGTTAGAGGAGCAGCATGAGCCTGATTCACTCTATTTGGATTTGATGATGCAATTAAAGGATGGGCTCAATCGTCGCTTATTTATGGGGTTGTTTGACTATGAAAGTCATTATGCTGTGTATCAACCCGGCGCTTTTTATAAGAAGCATGTGGATGCGCTAAAAGGCAGTCAAAACCGCATCTTAACCACGGTGTTTTTCTTAAATCCGGATTGGACGCCAGCAGACTGCGGCGAGCTGATTATTTACGATGAAGCCGATAATGTGATTGAACGTATAGCGCCAAAAATGGGGCACTTTGTGATTTTCTTAAGCGAGCGTTTTCCCCATGAGGTGACAAAAACCTTGGCGCAACGTAACAGTATTGCCGGTTGGTTTAGGGTGAGCACCAGCATGCATGGCTTTTAAAAGGGCTAAAAAAACCACCTTAGTTAAGGTGGTTTTTTGTATACAGTGATTCAATCCAAGGTATTAGGCTAAAGATGCTTGAGTATCTTTGGCATTAAACTGTTCAATATCCAACTCATTTTCTGATTTACCAATCACAACGGCAGTCATCATATCGCCAGTTACGTTCGTCGCGGTGCGGATCATATCGATAATACGGTCGATTGCGGCGATAAAGGCAATACCTTCGAGCGGTAACCCAATCACACCTAAGGTCACTGTTAACATCACCATTGCGCTGCCTGGCACGCCAGCAGTACCGACAGAGGCAACCGTGGCGGTGACGGCAATCATCACATAATCTAAGGTATCGAGTGGAATGCCGTAAATCTGCGCGATAAAAATAGCCGAAATTGCAGGATAGATACCACCACAGCCATCCATGTTCATGGTGGCACCGAGCGGCATAACAAAGGCGCTGTAGCGCTTAGAAACGCCCATGGTTTCAACTGCTCTAGTACTGGCAGGCAACGTGCCAAAGCTTGAAGAGGTACTAAAAGCCACTAATTGCGCAGGCATAGCCTTGCGGAAAAATTGCATAGGGCTTAAGCCTGCAAATTTCACAAAGCCACCATACACAAAAATCATATGTATCAGGGCTGCAATATAGATTGCGGCGATAAACTTACCTAGAGGTAATAGGGTCGATAAACCATATTCACCCACCACCCAAGCCATCAAACCAAATACACCAATTGGGGTGAGTTTTAACACCATGCGAGTCAGTTGAAACATCACTTCGGCGCCCGCTTCAATTGTGCGTTTAAGCGGCTCAGCCTTCTCGCCAACCTTGTTGATGGCAATCCCGACTAAAGCGGCAAACACAATAATTTGCAGTACTTTACCTTCGGCCAGTGAGGCAAATGGATTGACAGGGATCATATCGAGTAGCACCTGCGCAAACCCTGGTATATTGCGCTCACGCACTTCAGTGGTGGCCAGTTGCATCGTGCCGCCCATATCAATAAGCGAACCAACGGCTAAGCCGATTAACGAGGCGATTGTACCTGTTAGCATAAACATGCCTAAGGTCTTAAGGCTTAAGCGTTTTAGATTGGTTTGAGAGCCTAGCGAGGTAATACTTACCACGATAGCGCAGAAGACCAGTGGCGCAACTAGCATCTTTATCGCGCTAATAAATAGATCGCCAAGCGGTTTAAGCACAGTTGCGCTTTCGCCTAATAACACGCCAACGAGCGCACCTAAGATAAAGCCTGTGAGGACTTTTTGCCAAAAAGGGATGCGGCTAATAGTTTGAAGGATCATGCGTTTTCCAAAAATATATCATTACAAGCCCATAGACCTGAGATGCTAGTATGTGTATCCACTTGAAGTAAATGAACTTATACCAAGCGGCGCGTCAGGTACAGGACAATTTCTGCCATTAAAAGGCATTGTATCGGCAGTGACAGGGTTATAACAAACCGATTTTCTTATAACTTATTGTGATAAATGAGTTTGTTGTGAAACAGTTGGTTTTTACATCGTTTTAACGTCAAGGTTGTAACCCAATATTTAATGTAAAAAATTATTAATTTCATAGAGTAAGTTTTTATGTCGGACTTAATTGTCATGTTTTCGGGAGCTTTTTTGGCGGCCACCTTGTTACCGGGTGGATCTGAAGTTTTGCTCGTCGCCCTGTTAAATAAAGCCCCGCAAGCTTGGTTAGCATTAGTTGCTGTAGCCAGTATTGGTAATACCTTAGGGGCGATGACAAGTTTTTATCTTGGACGTTTAGGGCGGTTTGCGAAGTCCCCAGAGGCATTGAGTGAAGGCAAACATGCCAAAGCCTTAACACTTATCGAGCGTTATGGCGTGTGGTCCTTATTACTGTCGTGGGCACCGATTATCGGGGATATATTATGTTTACTTGCGGGTTGGTTAAAGCTACCCATGTTACCCGCGTTGAGTATGATTTTTATCGGTAAAATAGTTCGTTATCTTATGGTAGCTGCAGTGACATTACACTGGCTTGGTTGATTTATTAACGCAGTTGTTCGGTTAAAGGGCGGGATTTAGTAAAGGAAGTCATTGTATTACTTGGAACTTTACTGATATTTAAGCGTCTTAAGTGATTGTGGATAAAAGGTTTTGAGCTGAGCTAATTTTTAGCCCATTGATGTATAAGGGGAATACTTTGAAAAAATGGATACTAGCGGTTGCGATTTCCGCTGCACTTGCAGGCTGCGCCTCTGAAACTTCAACCCAAATACCTACAGGTATAAGGTTAATTGAAAATGTGCAACTCACAGATTCACAAGTCGGTATTCCCTATAAAAAATATCAGCTTGCTAATGGCCTTACCGTAATTTTGCATCAGGATCGCTCTGATCCTCTAGTGCATGTTGATGTGACTTATCATGTCGGCTCAGCCCGTGAACTCGCTGGTCGCTCTGGGTTCGCTCATTTGTTTGAACATATGATGTTCCAAGGCTCAGAGCACGTTGCCGATGAGCAGCATTTTGAGGTGGTGACCGAGGCGGGTGGAATGCTTAACGGTTCCACTAATACTGATAGAACCAACTATTTTGAGACAGTCCCTAGCAATCAGCTCGAAAAAATGCTGTGGCTTGAGTCTGACCGTATGGGCTTTTTATTGCCAGCGCTGACCAGTGAGAAATTTGAAGTGCAGCGTGAGACGGTAAAAAATGAGCGCGCTCAACGGATTGATAATCAACCCTATGGCCGAATGAGCGAGCGTTTTAATCAAGCTATGTTTCCAGTTGGGCATCCATATTCCTGGCCTGTTATTGGCTGGCCTGAGGATCTTAACCGCGCCACAGTGGATGATGTTAAGCACTTTTTCCAGCGCTGGTACGGCCCTAATAATGCAACGCTGACGATTGGTGGCGATTTTGATGAGCAGCAAGCTTTAGCTTGGGTTAATAAATACTTTGGCGAAATCCCCCGAGGCCCAGAGGTTCAGTCCGAACCTAAGACCTTAGTTACGCTTGATAAGACCCGCTATATTTCGATGGAAGATAACGTACATTTACCACTGATCCGTATAGGTTTTCCGACTGTGTATGCCAGTCATCCCGATGAGGCTGCGCTGGATTTATTAGCCAATATTTTAGGTGGGGGGAAAACCTCATTAATCTATAAAAATCTGGTGAAGGATGGTTATGCAGTGCAGGCCAGCGTGAGCCAACCTTGTCAGGAGTTGGCATGCCAGATGTCGATTTACGCCCTAGCTAATCCACAAAAAGAGACGACGCTTGCTGAGCTTGAGCAGCGGATCTTGGCATCTATTAATGAGTTCGAGCAGCGCGGCGTGACCGACGAAGACTTGCAAAAAGTAAAAGTCCAGTTTGAGGCCGATAGCATATTTGGTCTGCAAAGTGTCAAAGGAAAAGTATCGACTTTGGCGCTAAATCAAACCTTGTTTGGTGAGCCGAATAAAATAGCTTCTGACCTTGCTCGTTACGCTAATGTCACTAAAGACGATGTGATGCGCGTATTTAAAAAATACATCAAAGACAAACCTATGGTGGTGATGAGTGTGGTGCCGCAGGGTATGAAGGCCTTAGTTGCCCATCCCGATAACTTCACTGCCCAAACGCTGCCGGTCGCCCAAACGGCGGTTGAAGGTGAATTACCTACCGCTAAATTGGTTTCAAGCTTTGATCGTTCAAAAATGCCCGCAACGGGGGCTGCGCCTGTGCTGAAAGTGCCGCAAATCTGGACCAGTAAGTTAGCCAATGGCATTGAAGTGATGGGCACTCAAAGCGCCGAAACACCAACGGTTGAGTTGGTGATTTATCTTAACGGTGGTCATCGACTCGTCCCCGTCGAAAAGGCGGGACTGGCAAGCTTAACTGCGGAAATGCTCAATGAATCGACCCAAAAGCGTAGCAGTGAACAATTGTCACAGGCGCTTGAGATGTTAGGTAGTACGGTCGATTTTAGTGCTTCGGAATATCAAAGCACGATTAAAGTTTCAGCACTCACCGAGCATTTGGATGAAACCTTAGCCATCTTAGAAGAAAAGCTATTTATGCCAGCCTTCAATGAGGCCGATTTTGCTCGGGTTAAACAGCAACAACTCCAGCAAATTCAGCATATGCAGTCTAATCCGAGTTATCAGGCCAGTGCTGCGCTGTATAGCTTGCTCTATGGTAACAATAACGCCCTTGGGGTGAGTGATGCGGGAACGTTAGATTCAGTAGCCGCGCTGACACTTGCGGATGTGAAGGCATTTTACGCCGAGCAGTATCGTGGTGCTAATGCCAAAATTATTACTGTGGCAAATCTGCCTGAAAGCGCATTGCTACCAAAACTTGCAGGATTAAGTAAATGGCAAGGTGAGGCCAGTGTATTGCCGCCACTAAAATCATTCCCTGCACTTAAAGGGGGCACTATTTATGTGATTGATAAACCCAGCGCTGCCCAGTCGGTGATCAATATTGCGAAACGCGCCTTACCCTATGATGCAACAGGCAATTATTTTAAATCGTATTTAATGAACTACCCTCTAGGGGGGGCTTTTAATAGTCGTATTAACCTTAACCTACGTGAGAATAAGGGCTATACCTATGGCGCGCGTACAAGCTTCTCGGGAGCGGGTGAAGCGGGGGAATTTATCGCCTCTAGCGATGTGCGTACTGATGTCACTGCTAAAGCCTTAAATGAGTTTATTAAAGAAATCAAAGCTTATCAGCAGCAAGGGATGACTGATGCGGAGCTGACCTTTATGCGAAACTCGGTTTCCCAAGGGCAGGCGTTGGATTATGAGACGCCTTATCAGAAGGCGGGTTTTATGCGGATGATTCAGCGTTATCAATTAAGCCAAGATTTTACTACCGAGCAGGACAAAATTATAAATACTGTAACAAAAGATGAACTCAATGCCCTCGCGGCTTCCGAGCTAGATATCTCACAAATGATCATCTTGGTTGTGGGTGACAAGGCTAAAATTGAAGCGGATTTGGCAACTTTAGGCTATCCAATTGAAACTTTAGTATTGTAAATTAGCTTTTTGGCCTTATATATACCTAACAAACCCAAAGATACGAGTTTCAACCTCTTTAGGTTGTTTGGGTATAAATTGCAGACAAGTTAATCGTGCAGCACAAAGTGGCTGTTGTCTAAAGTGTTAAAGTGTATGGCGGTGACAGCATTAGCTGTCACCGTCTGCGTTTAATCGCAGAAGAATGTAATTTGGCTTGCCCCATGGACAGGTTTAGATTTATTTTGAGGCGTATTTTGAAAGATAAGCCTCAAAATAAAGGTCTGACTGTTAACCTTGTCGCGATAGCGAACCACCAATCAGAGAAGCGCAAATTGAAGCCATTCAATGAATTAGTACAACATTTCTCGGACGCTCAAGGGCGCGCCGCACTCCTTGGCATGCAACGTGGAATTGAGCGTGAGGCGCTACGTATTGATGAATCTGGCTACCTTGCGCTAGATGGTCACCCCATCGAGTTAGGGTCGGCCTTGACTCACTCGCGTATTACAACTGACTACAGTGAAGCACTGCTTGAATTTATTACTCCGGTGAATAATCAGGTTGAGCCGCTATTGCAAGGCTTGACCCAGACCCATGCCTATAGTGTGCGGCATTTGCATGGTCAGCGTCTTTGGCCAGTGAGCATGCCCTGCTATGTAAAAGATGAGGCGAATATCCCCATTGCTCGGTACGGTACGTCGAACACGGGTAAGATGAAAACCTTGTATCGTAAGGGCTTAACTTATCGTTACGGCGCTTTGATGCAGATTATTTCTGGGGTACATTTTAACTTCTCGGTATCGCGGGAATTGTGGCAACGCCTCTATGAACTGAGCGATAAAGGCTTGAGCTTTGAGGATTTTATCTCCGAGTCTTACTTCGGACTTATCCGCAATTATCGCCGTTTGGTCTGGGTGTTGCCTTATTTGTTTGGTGCCTCTCCAGCGTTGTGTAGCTCATTTATCAAGGGTCAAAAGACCGATTTACGTTTTGAAAAGTCGGGACGCGGCACACTGTATCTACCCTATGCAACGTCGCTACGGATGAGCGATTTGGGTTATACCAATAAAGAGCAAGAAGATCTTAACATTAGCTATAACTCCCTGCCCGAGTATCTGGCTGGGGTGAGAGCCGCGATTAAGATGCCATCGGCCAACTTTGCCAATATCGGCGTGAAAGTGGATGGTGAATATCGCCAGCTCAATGCTAATGTGCTGCAAATTGAAAACGAATTTTACTCGCCTATCCGCGCTAAGCGCGTCACCAAAAGTGGTGAGAAGCCCTCCGAAGCCCTTGCACGTGCAGGGGTTGAGTATATTGAGGTGCGTGCATTAGATGTGAACCCTTTTAGCCCGATTGGGATAGAGGCTAGCCAAGTGCGTTTCCTTGACTTGTTCTTACTCTATTGTTTATTAACAGATTCTCCTAAATCAGATGCGGCAGAGGAAGCTCGTTTAAGTGCTAACTTAAAATCAGTTGTACTTGAAGGCCGCAAGCTAGGGCTTGAACTGATGACCGATTCGGGTACGCGGCCATTGCAGACGTGGCTCTTGGATCTCTTTGAGCATTTGGACTCATTGGCTAAGTTACTCGATGGTGATAAACACGATTACCAAGTGGCCTTAGCCCATTGGCGTGAAGCTGTAAATGACCCACACAAAACCTTGTCGGGCCAAGTGCTTCAGCAATTGGTAACCAAGGGGCAAGATCATGGGCAGTGGGTGATGTCATTGGCACAGCAATATCATCAATATTTTATGGATTACCCCTTATCTGCTGAGGTTGTCAGCGATTATCAAGCTGAGGCACAAGCATCGCTTAACAAGCAAGCGGACATCGAAGCGGCGCAAAGTGCGGTATCCTTTGATGATTATCTGACTGACTATTTCGGCGCGCCAGCCTAATGAGTCAAGGTGTGAAGATGCGGACATTTATTCTCGCTGCCAGTTTGCTTGGGTCTACTGCGTTACTCTCAGGTTGCGCTTCATCCCCTGAAGATGATTTAAGTTGTGGTACGGTATCGGGCTATTTACAACCCGATGCTAGTACCCATTGGTATCGAGTGGTGGTGACTCATCTAGATGGTAAGCCTGTGGTCTCAAAGCCTAATTATCAATTAGCACCTGGGGAATATGAGTTTACCGTTGCCGAGTTAATTGATGCTCCATCCCTTGGGGTGTCCCTTAGTGCGCGAACGCCAAAAACCTTTACGTTAGTGGTCGAAGGGCACCAGCGTTACCACATAGGGGCATTATTCCACACGGATAAACGCTACATGGGTAAAGATACCAACTATTGGGAGCCTGGTGTGTGGCAACAAGAAAATCATGAATGTCAGTTTGATTTAAGTCCTGAAACAAAATAGTTCGTTTTAACAATGGATTGTCATTTCTGTTAATGAGTATGACCTGGAAATAGGCGCGAAGGTGATCTTAGCGCCAAAAACAGGATTGGTGCTTTGCCTCATTCTATCACTGTGCGATGATGGGCAAGTTTTACTTCTTTGGAGAACAAGCGCTTAATGAAATGGCTTTCGACAACTCTGTTATGTGCATCCATAGGTTTTCTGTCTGGTTGCGCCACTTCTCCGCCAAAATCTCCTGACAACCTTTGCGATATTTTTCAAGAACATCGTTCATGGTACGAGGCCGCTAAGGATACCCGCGATAAATGGGGCGTACCCGTGCATGTGCCTCTGGCAATGATGTATCAAGAAAGCTCGTTTAAACATAATGCGGCGCCGCCTATGCAGTACTTTTTAGGCTTTATTCCCATTGGCCGAGCCAGTGATGCCTATGGTTATGCGCAAGCCAAATCCATGACGTGGGATGACTATGTTCGCGAGACTGGTAATAGTTGGTCTTCGCGCAGTAATTTTGATGATGCCATGGATTTTATGGGCTGGTTTATTTACAAGACCAATAAAATCAATGGAATTTCTAAATGGGATGCGAAGGCGCAGTACCTCAATTACCACGAAGGTTGGGGAGGTTATCGTCGAGGCTCTTATAAGTCTAAGGCTTGGTTAGTCAAGGTTGCAGCTAAGGTGGATGATAGAGCCAAACGTTATGCGGCTCAGTATAAAACCTGCAAGGAGGATTTAGATTCTTCTTGGTTATGGCGACTATTTTTTGATTAACCTTGCGCCCATGTACGAGGAGCTTATTGACTATAAGCTGTTGCCGAATGTTTATTGCGGCAGCTGATTATTAGCCGCTATGGCTTCGAGTGCATTAACGGCCTGTTTTTTACCGCGCTTTTGCTCATACATTGCATTATCAGCCTGTTTAAAAGACTTAGCCCAATCATTATCGTAAGGGGCGATGCCTACACTAAAATTGAGATTTAGCGGCGACTCATGATGTAACTTAAGGCGCATGGCATCCAGATCGTTTTCGAGTAATTCAAGCGGGCCATGGCATAGGGCGACAAACTCATCGCCACCAAACCGAGAGATAATGCCTTTGTGTTTCCAGAAACCTAGGATTGTTTTAGCGACTTCTTTTATTGCCACATCGCCGACCTGATGTCCCTGTTGATCATTGATAATTTTGAGATTATCCATATCAATGATCACTAAAAAGCTGCCTAATTGAGCCTTAGGTTGCCAATGTTGTAGGGCATCTTCGAAGTTTTTACGGTTATAGAGTCCGGTTAAGTTGTCGAAGTTGGCGAGTTTAGTGATTTGTAATGACTTTTGATACAGGGCAATGGCGTTGCTGGCCTCGTGGGTAAGAATAGAGACCAAATTACGGTCGTAGTCGTTAAAGGCGCCAACACTACTGCTGTCGAGATTCAGCATACCGTAAAGTTTGCCATCAATCCGTATTGGGCTTGAGAGTGTGGAGCGTATCGGTTGCTTGGCTGCTGTAAGCAGCACCTGTTGCTGTTCATCTGTTAGCGTGCTTGCGGCATTGATATTTTTCATATCATCCACAACGACTACACGGTCACATTTACCCTTGGTGAGTCGATACTCGAAGGATTGTTCAAGGGAAAAATTCAATTGTTTTAGCTTGTTAAGATCGAGTCCAACTACTGATTCGAAATGCAGTCTATGGTTATCTTCATTGACTTTGATAATGCTGCCCATTTCTGCACCGTTAATAATACAGACGGCTTTATTCAATAGGGCATCGAGAAATGCATGTTCATTTTTATACTGACTCGACAGGTGGGCAAGTTCGTAAATGGCATCGTTAATGTTCACGACTTGCTCTAGATGTTGCCATAGGCGAGTTAAACGCCCTTGGTGGAGATAGTAGATTAAGCTGTAGGCAATGACATAGATAAGGCACACAAACAGCAGAGGGAGAATAGTCCAGCCTTCTGTCGGAGCATTAAAAACGAACAATAAAACGAAAAGCACTATCGGTACAATCAACAATAAGAGGTGATAGCGATAGTCTAAGCGGTCAATAGTTTTACGTTTAAAATTATCCCTTAATTTCACTCGGCAGTTCCTTTATTCGTGCTCCGGTTAGTCTGATTGAATCGCCACATCACTAACTCATTCACGCTGAGTAAGAATAAGTATATAACGAAGTTGATAAATTCACTGATAAAGGAATAAATATATTCCCTTATCAGTGAGTTGCGCTGCTCGGTTAGGCTTTAGCAAACTCGGCTAAAATCCACGCAAGGGGCGCTTGGTATTGGCTTGGCATCCAAGTTTGCAACGCGCCAATACTATCTGTTAACACGCTAGTATTAGGCACTGAAAGATTTAAGTGCCCGACTTTACGGCCTGGGCGAACCTCTTTGTTGTACCAATAGAGCTCAGCATTAGGCAAGCTTAACCAGCGAGGATCGTTATCAATACCGATCAGATTGACCATCACGCATTGAAAGTTAACCTGTGGCTGCGGAATCGCAATCCCACACAAAGCTCTTAAATGCAGTTGGAATTGATCCATATGGGTACCCGCTTGGGTCCAATGGCCTGAGTTGTGTACCCGCGGCGCTAACTCGTTAACCAGCAGCTTATCGCCAACTCGGAAACATTCCATCGCCATTACGCCGACATATTCCAGCTCATGCATAATAGCGCTCAGCATGCCTTCCGCTTGCGCTTGCAGGTGATTCAGACGAGTCAGTGGCGAAATTGAGGCCATCAAAATGCCATCTTGGTGCAGGTTGAGTGTTAATGGATAAAACACGCATTGACCTTCACGGGTACGCACGCCGACTAAGGAGACTTCTTCATCGAAGTTGATTGCTTGTTCGGCAATGGCTAAGTTGCGCCAATCTTGGGGGATGTCACCCGCTTCAGCTTGTTTGAGCCAATGTTGGCCCTTACCGTCGTAACCGCCCGTGCGACGTTTCATCAACACGCGTGGGCCAAAGGCTTGATACAAGTTTTCGACGTTGGTCTTATCATCGACAAGTGTCCAAGGTGCCGTTGGGACTTGGAGCTGATCGAGTAAGCTTTTTTGGCAGTAACGGTCGGCCAAACGGCTAAATACTGGGCCGTTAACAAAATGCGGATGGCTACTGAGTTGTAAGCTTAGGGCGGATTCTGGCCACTGCTCGCGTTCGGCGGTGATAATATCCTGAGGCGCTAGCGGCAGGATTTCATCGGTTGGCGTCATGATATCGACGGCGCGAACATCAATAGCCAGTGGCTCGCCTGCGTGGGTCAGCATAGCGCCGAGTTGACCATTCCCTAACACCCAAACCTTTGATTTTGCATTTGCTTGGGTCATTAGGCTTCCCTCGGATCGGGATTATCTAGCACAGCGCGGGTTTGTTCTTCCCTAAAGGCTTCTAAACGTGCGGCAAGATCTGCATCGTTATTGGCGAGAATTTGGCAGGCCAGTAGACCAGCGTTAAAGGCTCCAGCGGTACCGATGGCGAGTGTGCCTACGGCGATACCCTTTGGCATCTGCACGATAGACAGTAAGCTATCCATGCCCGATAGCGCTTTGCTTTGTACTGGTACACCTAATACAGGTAAGCGAGTTTTTGAGGCAATCATACCGGGTAAATGAGCTGCACCGCCCGCGCCACCGATAATAATTTTAAAACCACGGTCAGCGGCTCCGGCTGCAAACTCCATCAGCTTATCTGGCGTTCTATGGGCTGATACAACTTCAACATGGTAAGGCACTTGCAGTTTATCCATGATCTCAGCGGCGGCTTCCATTGTGGGCCAATCACTCTTAGAACCCATAACAACAGCAACAAGGGCTTGCATGATAACTCCTTAACTCACTAATTTTAATTATATTTCGACCTTGTTTCAGGTCTGGGTACAGTCGATGTTCGCGGCTCCTGTAAGAGCAGGGAGCATCATGGCGCAGAATAATACCATGTAAAGCCCGATTTCTGGCGTTTTTTGCGCGTAAAAATAGTGCCTTTAGGATGGATAAAGTGTTCGTCGAATTGGCCTAAATAAACCCTATACCCCAACGCAGATACTGTGCGTTGGGGATAAAATATCAATTTGCAATTAGTGGGTTGCTGCTGGATTAGATTCGACGATATGCTCAAATGATGGCGCTTCGGCTAAGGCTTCCCGCAGGGTAGGATAAAACTTCAGTATCCCTTCAATCGGTTGCACTTTAGCCCTTGCAAGGGTGCGAATGGGCTGAAACTGCAAATCGGCAATAATCAACTTAGTATGGTTATGCTTACATTTTTCAATCAGTTTATTGAGTGCTGCAAGACCACCAGCATCCAGAATCGATACCCCATCTAAGTAAAGTACAATCACTTGTTTATCTTGAGTGAGGCTGGCGATTTCGGCAAAAATACGATCGGCAGCGGCAAAAAATAGCGGGCCATTAATTTTGAGCACGGCCCAGTCGGCGGGCAGAGGCTGATCGATATAACGCTTGTTGCTACTGATATCATACAGCTTGGTCATCTCCGCGATTTCTTTCATAAATAGTAGCGCGGCTAAAATAATCCCCACGCTGATGGCGATCACCATATCGAATATCACCGTGAGTGAAAAACAGCTTAAAAACACCAATATATCGCTGGTGGGCGCAGTTTTCAGTAAGTGCACTGCTTTGGGGGCTTCACTCATATTCCAAGCTACAACCAGTAATAATGCGGCCATGGCCGACATAGGTAAGTAGGCAAGTACTCCTGCGAGCGCGACTAAACCAACCAAGACCACTATGGCATGGATCATCGATGCGATCGGACTCTGAGCACCCGCTTTAACGTTTGCCGCACTGCGGGCAATCGCCGCGGTTGCTGGGATCCCGCCAAAGAAGGGGGCGATAATATTGCCTATCCCTTGGCCGAGAAGCTCGCTGTTCGCGCTATGGCGCTTGCCTGTCATACCATCAAGCACAACGGCACATAGCAGCGATTCTATGGCACCTAACATGGCAATCGCGAAGGCGGCAGGGAGTAAGGCTTGAAAAGTGGCCAGATTAAATTCAAAGGTTTGACCATTGGCGCCAGTTTGTAACCAAGGCCATTCAAAGTGGGGGAGAACCGCAGGGATACCTGTGCCGACACTGCCGTCGCTTAATTGGTAATGGAAACGTGTTCCTATGGTCTCAATATCAGCGCCCATAGCATTTAACACTAAAGCGAGAATACTACCCAAAACGATGGCCGGAAGGTGGGCAGGTACTGGGATTTTTAATCTAGGCCAGAGTAGCATAGTGGCTAAGGTAGCAGCAGCCACTAATAAGCTTGGTAGGTGAAGTGCAGGCAATGCCTGACCTAGTGCCATGAGTTTGGCAAAATATTGCTCTGGCATGTGCTCTATATGCAGACCGAAGAAGTCTTTTAGCTGCAAGGTTGCTATCACTACCCCAATCCCTGCGGTAAAGCCTAAGGTGACCGATTCAGGAATGTATAGGATTAATCTACCCAGTCTTAACATCGCCATGGCAACCAGCATCATGCCAGACATGACGGTAGCGATCAGCAGTCCCGCCAACCCAAATTGTTGGGCGATGGGATAGAGTAAGACGACGAAGGCGGCCGTGGGCCCCGAGACGCTATAACGGGAGCCACCTGTCATGGCGATAATAAAACCACCGACAATTGCGGTGTATAAGCCATATTGTGGAGCGACACCGCTGGCTATCGCCAGTGCCATTGCCAGTGGTATCGCAATGATCCCGACGGTCAGACCCGCCATGAGATCTTGTCCAAAACGTTTAAACGAATATTTATCTTTTACGCACGCTTCGCTAAGGGCGTGGGCAATTCTTAATGAAAACAAATGAGCAGAGTGTGACACGAGTGGGTCCATAAACGCGGCTTATTACAAGGCTCTATTCTAGAGTCCAGAAGAATGTTCTTGTGTGATCATGGTTGCAAAAGACGCTTAAATGTCTTTGTTTTTAATAAATAGTATGCTTGGTAAAGTGAGTGTGGCGATTTCTCTTATCAAATAACCCTTTTGTGCTTAGGCTGCGTTTATAGGGATATCAACCATTGGGGTCACAATCACTAGGTCACTATCATGCGATATCCATCTTCAGTCTTTCGCCACAAAACGCATTTAAGCTTTGTTGTTTCGGGATTAACAGTCGCTGTACTACTCGGCTTGAGTGCTTGCAGTGATAAATCCGCGAAGCAGCAAAACCCTACTGAATTAGCCGTTCAAGCAAAAATTGCCGCGGAGCAACAAGCAGCGCTAAAGCAAAGTGCAGAACTTAAGCAAAGCGCAGAGCTTAAGGAAAGTGCCAAGCGTCAGGCCAATCGGCAATTGGATGCTGCAATCGCCATACAGGAGCAAGCCTCGTTAGCTAGGCTGCAAACAATGAATGCTGAGGGGCGATCGTATATCGCTCAACCTGCGGCCAGTATCAGTGCGGCGCCCGCGTTAAACGGCGATTGGCCAGGGGCTGTACGACCTGAGCGCAATCGATTCGAGAAGCAAGTGCAAAACGGCATCATGGTCGCAGGGGAGATCCCTGTATCGACTTTTGCAATTGATGTCGATACCGGCAGTTACACGACGTTAAGGCGAATGCTAAAGGAAGGGCGATTGCCTCAAAAGGACACGCTGCGGGTTGAAGAAATGCTGAATTATTTTTCCTATGACTATCCACTGCCGGGGAAAAATGAGGCGCCCTTTAGTGTTACGACTGAGCTTGCTCCATCACCCTATAACGATGACATGATGTTACTTCGCATTGGTTTGAAGGGGTATGAGCAGAGTAAAGCTGAACTGGGCGCCAGTAACTTAGTGTTTCTGCTGGATGTGTCAGGGTCGATGGCATCGCCCGATAAGTTACCTTTGTTGCAAACTGCCTTGAAAATGCTGACCCAGCAACTGGATGCTCAGGATAAGGTATCGATTGTCGTCTACGCCGGCGCTGCTGGAGTGGTGTTAGATGGCGCGGCGGGTAATGACAGTCAAACTCTTCATTATGCGTTAGAGCAGCTTAGTGCGGGTGGTTCAACCAATGGGGCGCAGGGGATTCAGCTTGCTTATCAGTTAGCGCAGAAACACTTTGTTAAAGGCGGCATTAATCGAGTGATACTTGCGACCGACGGTGACTTTAATGTCGGCACGACCAATCTCGATGAGCTAATCGATTTGGTTAGCGCACAGAAACAACAAGGGATTGGGTTAACTACGCTCGGTTTTGGCATGGGTGATTACAATGACCATTTGATGGAGCAATTAGCCGATAAAGGCAATGGACAATATGCCTATATCGATTCCCTCAATGAGGCGAGAAAAGTGCTGGTGGAACAATTAAGTGCAACCTTGCTCACCATAGCCAAAGAGGTGAAAGTGCAGGTCGAGTTTAATCCTGCTCTTGTGGCCGAATACCGTCTTATCGGTTATGAGAACCGCGCCTTAGCGCGTGAAGATTTTAATAACGACAAGGTGGATGCGGGCGAAATAGGCGCAGGGCATACCGTCACGGCACTTTACGAGCTGCGTTATGTTGATGCGGGTAATTTGGCTAATGATCAACTTCGCTATGGGTATAATCCCAAAACGGGCAATGAAAAATATAGCCGCGATGAAATCGCCTATCTGAAATTACGTTATCAGCTACCGGATGCCACTCAAAGCCAGTTACTTACCTATCCAATCCGTGCCGATCAAAAAGTGAAATCCTTAGCGCAGGCGAGTGATGATTTTCGCTTTGCCGCTGCGGTGGCAGGATTAGGACAGTTACTGAATCAAAGCCACTATTTGCATCAATTTGATTATAATAAGCTTAGTGCGCTCACTCGTTCTGCGCTGGGGGAAGATACCAGCGGCTACCGACATGAATTTATGCAGCTTGTGGATACCGCTGCAATGCTTGCACAAACACAGCGAGTGCCAATCAAAAAATCCTTTGATGTCGGAGATAAACCTTTCCCGCCCGAGGATAAACCGCATCAGCAATGAGCCAAATTATTATGTTTCAGTTAGTTAACCATTAGGGAGCTGCCATGGCCCTGGCGATACCGCAAATGCATGCCCATGAGCATACCGATGAACAGTTAATGCAACGCTATGCCAAAGGCGATGGCAAAGCGTTTGAGCAGCTTTATCTTAAACACAAAGGCGCATTGTACCGTTACTTTGTGCGCCAACTCGGTGACAAACAGTTAGCCGAAGATTTATATCAAGAAACCTGGGGACGAGTGATCCGTGCCGCCGCCAATTATGAGCCGAGTGCTAAGTTTACTACTTGGCTCTATCGGATTGCCCATAATCTGTTGATTGACCACCTCAGAGCTGTCAAACCCGTCGACTTAGTTAGCCATGATAATGAGGAAGGGCTAGATACCTTTGTGGGGGCGGAGCAGGAACAACCCGATGTACATTGGCAGGAAACGCAAAAGAGCCTGTTACTGAAAACCTGTATTGCCCTGTTACCCCAAGTGCAGAAAGAGGCCTTTATTCTCAATATCGAAATGGGCTTTACCGCAGCGGTGATCAGCGATATCGCAGGGGTGACACTCGAAGCGACCAAGAGCCGCATTCGCTACGCGTATCAAAGCTTAAAAGATTGTGTCAATGCTAAATGGCAGGAGGTTGGTCATGAGTAATTCCACTCTGTCATCGGAAGAAGAGGCACTACGTCAGGAAGTCTCGGCTTGGTATCACAAGCAAGCACTGGAAATGCCACCCGAGCGGCTCGACCAAGATATTTTGCGCCTATCACAAGCTCATTTGGCTGAAATGAATGTGAGTCAGCTAAAGCCTGCTGCTACGCCTGTGTGGCGCCGTTTCCCATGGGCGTTATCGAGCGCCGCTTCCTTAGTGCTGGTTGTGGGTTTAATCGTACTGAATAGAGGCAATTTTGAGGAAGAGTTAGTCGCGCCAGCAGCGTTGACGATGAGTGCGCCCATGCCCGCTCAAGCACCGTTAGATAACGCTGCTCAGCAAGCCGAAATGGCGCGTCAAGCGAGAATGGAAGATGCCGCAACACAAAGTAGGCAAAGGGAAGCGATGAGGGCCGAAGCTAAGATGTCAGCCCCGGAAAATCAGCAAGCAGAGTCTCGAGCATTATCGCAAAGGGCGCGTGCATTGTCTCAGAGTGATGAAGCCACAGCTGCGCTGCGTGATAAAGATGTGTTGATGGCGTCGTTAACACGTTTGCAAGCGTTAATAGACTCGAAGCAAATACAGGAAGCCTTAGCTCTTGAGCAAAGCTTAGTGAAGCAGTATCCCGAGTTGTCTAAAACCAATGCTGAATCTACCGATGACACAAAGGCAATTGAGAAATTTAAAGCTCTACAGCATCAGCTTCATTCTGTGAGCAAATAAAGCGTAAATCAGTGGGCTGGTCTCATTAAGGCCACTCACTGATATTAATATCTTATTCTTAACGTTGTCGTATTAATCTAGGACACTTTTTACAGATCGTAATGTTAATTACTTGATCATGGTCATAAAGTGCACAGGAACTCGCCTGTTATATTGGATATTGATAAACGACTTGACTAGTATCAATAGTCAGTCCTAAGTTCAGGAGGCGATATGCTCAAAAGACTCATGCATGATCATAAACATATAGCAGTGCTATTGAATGTCTTGAAAAATAAACAGATGAAATTAGTTGAAGGCGAGGCGATTAATTTTATTGTTGTGAGAGACATCGTTGAGTATATGCAAGGATATGCTGAGCGTAGCCATCACCCCGTTGAAGATATTATTTATGCTTATTATTTGGCACATAAGGCGAATGATGAGATCGACAAGCTAAGTGCCGAGCACCAAGTTGTGACTGCGGCTTCATCGGCATTAATGAATACTTTAAACCTGATATTAAGTGACATTGTTGTCGCAAGGGATAAACTGATTGCCGATTTTGCCGAATATGTTGACTTACAAGAAAAACATATGCAAATGGAAGAGCGGGAGATTTTCCCCTTACTTGCGAAGTCTTTAACCGAGCAAGATTGGAAGGAGATTGAACAACAATGCCAAGCATCGTTAATTGATGATCCGCTATTCCTTGACCGAGAGCAGCAAGCCTTTGATGACTTACGTTCCTATTTAAAAGCGTCCGATTAGGGGTTGTAAGTCATCTGAAGGGTAAAAACAGAAAAAGCGCCATAAGCGCTTTTTCTCTATATCCTGTCAATAAAAAAAACAGCAGGTTACAACTGGATGGTGTCTATATCGTAATCAAAGTTGTTATCAATCTCTTGCAGTTCCTTGAGTAAACGATGTTTGTCCTTTAACGCCTCGATTTCGCGCCACTTACGCTTTTTATTAGCACCACGCGAACGGTCGGGTCTTTCTACAACTTCATCTAGCGCACAACCATAATCTAAACGATCCATGGTAACCTCCTGTTGTTGTATGTTTTGTCAGCGATTAAATAACATATTTTCAAAACAGGGTGCAAGAATTATGTTTCATTTGTGTTAACTTGAAATGAAATTTGGATGATATGTCATTGATCTTAACTATCACTTTAGTGGTAGTTGCTTCTTGAAATGTTTATTTTATTAATGAGATACAATAAAAAAGCCAGCAATTGCTGGCTTTTTGTTCGATCAGATTTTGCCCCGTCGATAAAGATTGATTAAGCCATTGCTTGAAGCATCTAACGCAGTCGCTTCTTGATCTGCACCTATACGGGCGAGGACGTCGTTACCTAAGGTTTTGCCAAGCTCAACACCCCATTGGTCGAAGGAGTTGATGTCCCAAATGGCGCCTTGGACAAAGGTTCTGTGCTCATAGAGCGCAATCAGTGCGCCTAAGGTTTCTGGAGTCAGCTTATCCATTAACAGAGTGTTGCTTGGCTTATTGCCCGGCATGACTTTGTGTTTGGCGATAAGTAACTTTTCTTCATCACTCAAGTTGCTCTTGCTCAATTCAGCCAGCGCTTCATCTAAGGTACGGCCTTGCATGAGTGCTTGAGTTTGTCCAAAGCAGTTAGAGGCTAACTGATCATGGTGTTCACCGATAGGGTTATGGCTTTGCAGCGGCATAATGAAATCAGCAGGAATTAATGCAGTACCTTGATGCAGCAACTGATGGTAAGCGTGTTGACCGTTTGTGCCTTCGCCGCCCCAAATCACAGGACCTGTGCTGTAATCCACATGAGTACCATTGAGCGTGACTGATTTACCGTTACTTTCCATATCCAGTTGTTGGAAGTAGGCAGGAAGTCCGCGCAGATAATGATCGTAGGTCAATACCACATGGCTTTGAGCATTAAAGAAATTGCCATACCACAGTGAGAATAGTCCCATGATGACGGGCATATTTTCCGCTAAAGGCGCAGTGGCAAAATGGGTATCCATTTGGTGCGCACCCTTTAATAGGGAGCGGAAGTTATCCATGCCGATGAGTAAAGCAATGGGTAAACCAATGGCAGACCACAGAGAATAGCGACCTCCAACCCAGTCCCACATAGGGAAGATATTAGCGGCATCAATACCAAACTCAGTTGCTTTTGCCACGTTAGAGGTCACGGCAACAAAGTGTTTCGCGACATCGGACTGTGAACCACCTTTAGCTAAGAACCACGCTTTGGCCGTTAAGGTGTTGGTCAGCGTCTCTTGTGTACCAAAAGACTTAGACGACATGATAAAAAGCGTGGTTTCAGGATCGAGCAGCTTGAGTTTTTCACTGATCGAGGTGCCATCGACGTTTGCAACAAAATGGCAATTGAGACCTGTTATCCAGTATGGGCGTAAGGCTTGGGAAACAATTTTAGGGCCAAGGAATGAACCACCGATACCGATACTGACAATATCGGTAATGGCTTTGCCTGTGTAGCCTTTCCACTGTCCTGAGGTGACTGAAGTGACAAACTGCTGCATCTTGTTCAGCGTTTGCTGTACTTCAGGAACGATATCTTGACCTTCGGCAATGATGGATTGGTCCGCGGTACTGCGTAGTGCGGTATGCAAAACGGCACGTTTTTCGGTGGTGTTAATGATATCACCGGCAAACATCGCCTTGATTTTAGCGTCAAGCTTGGCTTCTTGCGCCAGTGTCAGCAGCAAGTTGAGAGTCTCAGGTGTTGCTCTATTTTTTGAATAATCTAAAAATAAGCCACAGGTAGAAAGCGACATGTTGCTAAAGCGTGCAGGATCGCCTGCAAAGAGTTCCCGCATATGCGGGATCTGCTGGCTATGGGCTGCTAACGCCTTCCAGGTTGTGCTTTGGGTCAAGATAGTCATCGAATCGTCTCCGAAGATACTTAGTTTGCCAGTTTAGCCTTGAGCATGACTTCGAGTTTGCCTTGGTCGATGGCGAAGTTACGGATGCCTTCTGCTAGCTTGTCAACGGCCATAGGATCTTGGTTAAAGTCCCAGCGGAATTGGGCTTCGGTTAAAGGCTCACCCGCAGCAACTGTAGTGCTGGCAGGAATGAGTTTAGGTTGAATAGCGACTTGAGAGTTTGCTAGCTCTTCAAGTAATGAAGGACCAATAGTCAGGCGGTCACAACCCGCTAATTCGATGATTTCACCAATATTACGGAAACTTGCCCCCATGACTACCGTGTTATAGCCATGCTGCTTGTAGTAGTTGTAAATTTCAGTTACAGAAACGACACCAGGATCATTTACTGCGTCATAGTCTTTACCTGTGTCTTTTTTGTACCAGTCGAGGATGCGGCCAACGAATGGAGAAATTAAGTACACGCCAGCTTCAGCACAGGCACGTGCTTGAGCGAAGCTAAATAATAGGGTTAAGTTACAGTTGATGCCTTCTTGCTCTAACTCTTTGGCGGCACAAATGCCTTCCCAAGTTGAGGCTAATTTGATCAAAATGCGAGATTTATCTATTCCTGCTTCTTGATATAGACGAACAAGCTTATGCGCTTTTGCAATGGATTTTTCTTTATCGAAGGATAAGCGGGCATCCACTTCAGTTGAAATTCGGCCTGGAACCAGTTTCAGAATTTCCACGCCAATGTTCACTGCAAGTTTATCGCTGGCATCATCAATCTGTTGCTCAATATCAGCACTTTGTAATTTAGCCCATGCAATAGCATTGTCGATTAGAGCGCTATACTCAGGGATTTGAGCGGCTTTTAGAATGAGTGATGGGTTAGTGGTTGCGTCTTCTGGTTGATAGCGCTTAATTGCTTCAATATCGCCAGTATCGGCCACAATAGTAGTGTATGACTTGAGTTGCTCTAATGTATTTGCCATGAAAAACATCCTTCTCAGATAGCGGTCAAAACTCAGAAATGAACTGATGACTATTAGAAGCGATTTTGCCAACTTTTCCAACCATCAATGTAAAAAAATTACAAAAATGGTAAAACTATATCGTTTCTTGCTGAACATAGTGGTGAATGCCACTTAATCAGTCTTAGCGCCATCAGGTTAGGTAGTGTAGATGCCTTAAAAACAAAAAGTCGCTGCAAGCAGCGACTTTTTTATTCTTAACAGTGCAATTACTTCAGAACAGGTTGTTTTTCAGTAGTTGTCACGATGGCTTCGATGCGGCGGTTAGCTGCATGAGCTTCTTTCGAGTCACCAGCCACTAATGGCTTAGTGATACCGTAACCGTTAGAAGTTACGCGGCTTTGGCTGATGCCATATTTTTCAACAAGGATCTTAGCAACAGCGTCAGCACGCTTGTCAGACAGAACCATGTTGTATTCTGGTTTACCTACGTTAGAAGCGTGACCCGCGATTTCAACAGTGAATTCTGGGTTCTTGTTCAGGTAGTTAGCCAGTCTTTCGATGTCTTTGTAGTACTCTTTCTTCACTACTGCAGAATCGTTAGCAAACTGGATAGAACCTACATCTTCTTGCTTTTTAACGTTTTCATAGATAGTACAGCCAACAGAGTCAACTTTGTGAGTTGCAGGCGTTGCTGGGCACTGATCTTTATCGTCGTATACACCATCGTTGTCTGAGTCAACTGGTGCTGCTGCAACAACGGCGGCAGCTACAGGAGCCACTGCTGCTGGAGTACCAAAACGGTAGCTTAATTCTAAGCCCCAATAGTTGCTGTCAGCTTCGATTGTGTTGAAGTCTGTGTCGTCTAAGTTTTCATAACGGCGGTATTTAGCTTGTAACTTCAGATTATCGGTGAAGTTATAACCAACACCTGCGCCAAAGTAAGGCGCAAAATCGTTAGAGCTGTATGAGCTTGAAGTTGTGCCAGTATGTTGGCTGTTTTCTAAGGTGTAGTACATTGCACCCGCTTCTGCAGACAGGCTCCAACGGTTACCTAGTGGCCATACACCGACTAAGCCCAGAGTTGCACCTTTAACATCTGCATCATTGCTAATGCCACCATTAGTCCAATCTGCACTACCTAGATCACGATAGCCGATTTCTGCACCAAAGTAGTCATTAAACATATAGCCTGCGAAGATGTCCCATGCGTATGGGTTATCATCGCCGTTATCAGTTGCAATGTGTTCATAGTTATTAACGCCTAAACCTGCACCAACATACCAAGGAGTTAACTCTTGAGATGCACTGGCAGCAAGTGGAAGCATTGATGTAAGTAAAACTACTTTTAATGTATTCTTCATCATTTTTTCTAAGTCCATTGTTTATGATTCTCCACCAATATGCTTTGCGGGTTTTAAGCAAAACATTGCTAGCACTTAGTGTGGGGATCCTTTGGTATTGTAGCCAGCGGTTAATTATCACTGCATTTGTTAAAATTTTCCAGTGCTTAGTCTGAAGTTTTTTTATGGGGCTCCATCCTGTAATCAACTTGAGATGTTAAAAAGGCATCCTTTCGGATGCCTTTAAATTGTATTTATTTTGTTAATTTAATTAACTGCTAGCGAGTCCAAACCCAATTTTCGATTTCAGTTGGGTCAACACCATGTGCTTTAATATAGTTACGGTGATCAACAAGTCTTTGCAACATATCTGTTGTGATTGAAACGTGTTTAGTCTCATCAATGACGCCTTGTTGGAATAGTTTATAAGCCATATCAATAACAAGGTGGTAGCGAGAGGTTCCATTACGCACACCCATATCAAATGGTGTAGTTGTTGAGCCTTCTTCTTCATAACCTTTAATTCTAAAACGGCGGCTTCCTTTGTAATCAAAAATTAACTTTTTGATTGTATTTGGATAACCGTGATAGTTAAATACTACTCCTTTATCTTGAGTAAATATTTCATCCATCATCCATGGTTTTTCTTTAAATTTACGGCTACCTAAACCATCACTGCTTAATTCGGTGACGCTCACAAAACGGATTCTGACTCGAGGCAGCATTTCCCGAATGATCACTAAAGACGCCATACATTCTTGAGTGACATAATCACCACAGCCAGCAAGGACGATATCTGGATTTTCATCTGAAGCAAAATCCCACACCATGACGCCATCTTTGGCTTGTTTACGTGCTTCATCTAAGCTTAGCCATTGTGGCAGCTCTTTTTTACCTGCGACTAGGATGTTCAGTTTGTCACGATCCGCAAAAGCACGTTCGGTATACACTAAGGTGCTGTTTGCATCAGCTGGTAAATAAGCAGAGATAATCTTTGGATGTTTTTCTAACATCGCACCTAGGAACGATGGGTTTTGATGCGAGTAACCGTTGTGATCCTGACGCTCTAATAATGAAGAAAGTACTACGTTGCACGCTGGTAAAGGTTTACGGAAATGCACCCCTTGACTGGCATAAACATACTTACAATATTGGTCGGCCATGGATGAAACTACTTGCGAGAATGACTCGTAGGTTGGGAACATGCCATGACGACCTGTCACTGTGTAGCCATGTAACATACCAAATAGTAAGTTCTCAGAAAGGAGCTCTAGTACACGGCCATCGCGAGACATATCTTCATCCCAGCTTTCAATTGGCCATTGCCATGCACGGTCGGTTTCTTCAAATACCGCTTGCAGTTGGTTTGAATAGGTTTCATCAGGGCTGAAAATGCGTAAATTGCGTTGATCACGGTTCAGTTTGAATGCGTCACGCATCCATTCACCCATTTTCAGCATGGAGTAACCGCGGTGTCCGCGTGGTACTTCTGGACCGTAACTGAGTTTTTCTAGATCTGGATTGGATAAAGCTCTAACAACTTCACCACCATAAGTGAGATGTTGGCGACCACAAGCTAAGTGTTTTGGTGGGATCAATGAGCTAATATCCGCATCAAAAATCAGTTCACCTTGAGCATTGATTTGATAGAGCTCTTGGAACTGGTAGCTAGCTAACCAGTTATCCAATGCGGCTAGATGGCCTTTATCGGTCGCGCATTTATTGACAATCACTTGGTGTGATTCGCAGTTGCCTTCTAACTTCTTACCATTATATTCGCTTACGCCTGTCCAACCTTTGGCTGTGCGCATTAAAATCACTGGCCAGCGAGGTTTTACAATATCTTCGCCTTTACGTGCTCGGGCTTGGATATCATTAATCATGCTATAAGCGGTATCCATGGCGGTTGCCATTTGAACGTAGATATCTTCTTCCGCTTCGCTGTCCACAATAATGGGGTGGTAGCCAAGACCGCGGAATTCAAGATCTAATTCTTCATGGCTCATGCGTCCCATACGGGTTGGGCCAGAAATTTTATAGCCGTTAATATGGACGATAGGTAGTACAGCACCGTTGGTGGCAGGTGATACCAATCGGTTTGCATACCAAGATGCGGCTAATGGGCCTGTTTCTGATTCTCCATCACCTATTAATACTGTCGCGATAAGATCGGGGTTATCAAGCACTGCGCCCCAGCCAACGGATAATGAATAACCTAATTCACCACCTTCCAGAATTTGTCCTGGTGCTTCAGGATTAGCATGTGAAGGATAACCGTATGCTGCTGAGAACTTTTTACAAATATCCTCAATGCCCGTTTCATTATAAGGAATGGTTTCTGGATAGTAGTGGCTTAGAGAGCCTTCAATGAATAAGTTAGCTTGTACGGCAGGGAAGCCATGTCCTGGACCAACTAAGTAAATAAAGGGACGATTGTGTTTTACAATGAGTCGGTTAACGTTCGCGTAGACAAAGTTGATACCAGGACACGTTCCCCAGTGACCGAGCAAGCGAGGCTTAATGTCCGAGTGCGCTAGTGGGCGCTTATGAAGTACGTTTTGCTTTAAGTAAATCTGGGAGGTGGCTAGGAAGTTAGTGGCTCTTACGTATTTTTTAAGAGCATTTATCTCATGTGTTGTCGTCATATTAAGCCTCACTAGAGCAGACGGAAGTGAATAATGTTTTCTTGGAGTTACTATATTTGTAATTTTATTACAAAAATGTGCCCTACATCCAAATTTTAAAACTTGTGTTTGTCGTTAACGCATGTGAATGAAGTTTGTTAAATTGTTAATTTAATATTAACAGTAACTTATCTAAGCTTTATGAACGTGAGCTTGTAGCTATTTAACAATGTAAACCTAGGCTTGATCACATGAGTAATTTCGAATACTGTGCTATTTTGCTGCGTTGAATTCGGTAGCCGTGATGTTGTAAATTCACGGAAGGATAATTTGAAAGAATAAATCTACCGATATTCTTACCTTTATTTGGAAGGATTCATTCACCACAAATGTTGCACCTCGCTAAGTATAGGTGGGGGAGGGCATTTGCTACGGGAAGAAGTAAAATAATATGTTAGAAACGATTGTAAACTTTTTGAACGCACTGCTCTGGGGCAAATTGCTCGTTTACGGACTGGTGGGTGCGGGGCTCTATTTCACCTTACGACTTGTATTTATTCAACTTACACACTTCAAACACTCTCTAAAAGTCATGACCATGAGCCGCCAAGGCTGTGAAAGTGGTTTGTCTTCATTCCAAGTATTCTGTACGAGTATGGCTGCCCGAGTGGGTGCCGGAAACATGGCGGGTGTAGCGGTGGCCATTGGCTCCGCCGGACCTGGCGCTGTCTTTTGGATGTGGTTAATTGCCATGTTGGGTATGGCAACGGCTATGGTAGAGTCCACTCTTGCGCAGGTTTATAAGGTGCGTGATACCAACGGCCAATTTCGTGGTGGCCCTTCTTATTATATGGAGAAGGGACTTGGTCAGAGATGGATGGGGGTGTTGTTCGCTTTCTTCCTGATCATCGCTTTTGGTTTGGTGTTTAACGCGGTGCAAGCCAATACCATTACGGGGGCGATGGAGCGCGTGTTTGGCTTCGATCCGACCTATGTCGGTATCGGCTTAGTGTTAGCCAGTGGTTTTGTTATCGTCGGCGGCTTACGTAAAGTTGCGCGAGTATCTGAGTTTATCGTGCCAATTATGGCGTTGGCTTATATTCTAATAGCTTTCATTATTGTGTTGTTCAATTTAGAGCAATTACCCGCAGTTATTAGCCTGATTGTAAAAAGTGCTTTCGGTTGGCAAGAGGCAGCAGCAGGTGGCGTTGCTTATACAGTCGCTCAGGCGATGCAAGCAGGTATTGCCCGTGGTTTGTTCTCAAATGAGGCGGGGATGGGCAGCGCGGCAAACGTGGCGGCGAGTGCCTCACCTAATCCTAATCATCCAGCATCTCAGGGCTTTGTGCAGATGATGGGAGTTTTTGTTGATACTATTGTTATTTGTACCGCAACGGCTGCCATTATCTTGTTGTCTGGTGACATAGGTTCTAGTGATGATGGTATTCGTCTTACTATTAATGCGATGTCGAATCATGTTGGTGATTGGGGCGGTGCCTTTATTGCGATAGCGATTTTTCTATTCTGCTTTACCTCAATCATTGCTAATTATTCCTACGCCGAAACCAATGTGATGTTCTTAACGGGTAACAGTACTAAGGCGTTACCGTTATTTCGCCTGTGCGTATTAGGCATGGTGATGTTTGGTGCCGTAGCCAAAATCAGCTTAGTGTGGAACTTAGCCGATGTGTCAATGGGGCTAATGGCAACGGTCAATATCGTCGCATTGTTGCTGTTATCTGGCTTGGCGATACGGGTTATCAACGATTACTGTGAACAATTAAAGAGTGGCAAAATGCCTGAGTTTGACCGCAGTAAGTTCCCCGAATTGATGGAACAACTTGATGATGGCATTTGGCAGGACAATAGTGCCAATGAGTTGGCTAAATCGCGTACTGAATCTGCGGTTAGTCGCTAAGCTCAAGTTCACTGATTAGCGCTATCGGAAAAACCACGTCATCCGTACGTGGTTTTTTTATGCTTGTTCAGTATCATAGTGGCGTATTTTATTTGTTGGAGCGTGTTAATGTTGATTTTGGTTTCACCGGCGAAAACCCTAGATTTTGAGCAACCTCCCTTGACTCAAACCCATACTCGGCCCGATTTTTTAGCTTATAGCCAAGAGCTCATTCAAGTTTGCCAACGGTTAACCCCCTGTGACATAGCAACATTAATGAAGGTCAGCGATAACATTGCGGGCTTAAATGCGGCACGTTTTGGCGAGTGGACACCCGATTACAGTATTGATAATGCTAAGCAAGCTATTTTCGCTTTTAGAGGCGATGTTTACACAGGTTTTGATGCTGAGACCCTGACACCTGAACAGCTTGAACGTAGTCAGTCGCAGTTGCGCATTTTATCTGGGCTATACGGGTTACTGCGGCCATTGGATTTAATTTTACCTTATCGCTTAGAAATGGGGACGGCCCTTGCCAATCCTAAAGGTAAGAATCTCTACGATTTTTGGGGCAACACTCTCACCGTAGCGGTCAATAATGCGGTCGCTGCGCAGGGGGATGAGATCATTATCAACCTTGCATCCAATGAATATTTTAAGGCGATAAAGCCAAAGCAATTAGCAGGACAATTAATCACTCCTGTTTTTAAAGACTTTAAAAATGGTCAATACAAAGTCATTAGTTTCTTTGCGAAAAAAGCGCGGGGAATGATGGCAAGATATATTATTGATCAGCAAGTGAGTTCGATTGATGAATTAAAAGCATTTGATGTGGCAGGTTATTACTACAGTGAAGAATTGAGTAAACCGAATGAGCCAACATTTTTACGTGAAGCGCAATAACGTATTACGGCTTAAATAAAAAGAGCTGCTTAGGCTTAATGCCAGTCAGTTAAGCTGACTGGCATTTTTCTTCTTATGGGTGAATGATTTACTTATGCGGCTTATTTCGATTCAGTGCTAATGGGCGTTAACACTAAATTTGAGTTTGCCATGATATAAGCAAATTGAGCATATGCCGCCACATTTTGTGCCAGAGCCTTAGGATTGATTTTATCTAAGGTATCGTTAGGTGTGTGGTGATAATCGAAGTAATCGTGGCCATCCTGTCTTAATGATGCAACAGGTACGCCTAATGCGGGTAGCATAGAGACATCAGGTCCGCCAGAGGCCTGATTATTACCAAGGGCGACACCGTTGTATGTCATTGGTTTTATGCTCTCTTGAACTTGGGCGAAAACGTTGTCACTTACCTTAGTATCGATTTGATAAATCGGACCCGCGCCGAAATCTGATTCTGCAGCAATATAATGTAGAGGTAACTCGGCTTTGTGTGCTTCAGCATAAGCCTTACCCCCCACTAAGCCAATTTCTTCGGCTGCATATAGTACTACTCGCACTGTACGAGCGGGCTTTTGTGGAAGATCTTGAATATGTTTTGCTGCCGCTGTCACAATCGCAACGCCAGCGCCATCATCAATTGCACCTGTACCTTCATCCCATGAATCTAAATGGGCACCAATCAGCACGATTTCGTTAGGTTTACTACTGCCAGTGACTTCTGCAATAACGTTGTAAGAGGTATTTGTACCTAAATCCTTCGGTGACATATGTAGCTCGAGCACCGCATTCGGATCGCGTTTTAACATAGCATCGACTAAGTCTGCATCGGGATTAGACATCGCCGCAGCAGGGATTTTAGTCACACCATCTTGATAACGCATCACGCCAGTGTGTGCCATGCGGTCATGGTCGGTGCCTATTGAGCGAATGACGATTGCTACGGCTCCCTTTTGTGCTGCTGCGACTGCGCCCTTCGAGCGGCCGCCGACACTTTTACCGTAACCTTCACCAGTTATATGACGCTCCGTTTTTTGATCGATAAAGGCAATTTTACCTTTTACATCATCAGGGTTGGCTTGTTGTAATGCTTCTAGGCTATCAAAGCGAGCTATTCTAGCCCTAATGCCCGTTACTGGCGTTGCAATGCTGCCACCCAATGCAGTAATCACCAAAGGTTGCTCTACCGGAGAGATAATCTTGGCTTTGGCTTCTCCACGTTCCCAAATAGGAACCTGTACTGGCTCTTTATAAACCTTATCAAACCCGAGGCTGGTTAACTTATTCATTGCCCAGTTCACGGCAATAATGTCTTTTGGACTACCAGCAAGGCGCGGTCCTACTTCTACCGTAAGAGATTCGACAATGTCATATCCAATCGAAGAGGCTAAAGCGGTTTGTTGTAATTGAGAAGGGATATCTGTTTTGACTGGTGTTTCGATATGAGTTTGGCAAGCGCTCAAACCACTAATAAAAAGGCCTGTTATCAACGTTGTTTGGTAGGGTTTCATAGGTTTCCTTTGTTTTTATTAAGCATGTCCCACTTTTGAAAACAATCTAGCAAAAAGTGTGCTTTATGTCCCGACTATATCTGTAAGGCAACGCTATATTAGCGCAGGGGTTAGTTTTAGGAGAAAATGTGCGTAATGAATATTGAATTAATGCAGGAGCGAGCCGATCATGCCGTGGTGCTATTAAAGGCACTCGCAAACGAACGCCGTTTATTTATCCTTTGTTATTTACTGAATGAAGGAGAAATGTGCGTTGGCGAAATGAATAAAAAATTAGGCTTAAGTCAATCGGCACTATCACAACACCTTGCTTGGTTACGCAAAGATAATTTAGTAACCACACGCAAAGAAGCGCAGACCGTATTTTATTCACTGAAGAGTGATGAAGTGCGTGAGATGATCCATTTACTAAACAATATTTATTGTCATTAATGGTTTTCAGCAGATATAAAAAAACCGGCAATTGCCGGTTTTTTTTATTTACTAAGATAATTAAGCAACAAGCGCTTTGATCTTAGCGTTCAAACGAGCCTTATGACGAGCAGCTTTATTCTTGTGAATAAGGCCTTTAGTCGCCATACGGTCAACGATTGGTTGTGCAGCAGCGAAAGCTTCGGTTGCTGTTTTGTGATCACCAGCTTTGATAGCTGCGATAACTTTTTTAACGTATGTACGTAACATTGAGCGACGGCTGGCGTTATGCTGACGACGCTTTTCAGATTGAAGCGCGCGCTTCTTTGCAGACTTGCTATTAGCCAAGGTGCAACTCCTAAAAACTGGATTTGATACTTTTAAAGGCCGAGGAATATGCCTGCATTTAGTCACTTTGTCAATGACTATGATTGAATAATCATCATAAAGATAAATTAATTCAACCTGCCTTGGCTATCTTCAACCCAACTCGTGTAATATGTGGCGCAATTCTAGCAGCTATTACCGCAGTGTGACAGAGCCTGAGTCGATTTTTTGAGATGAATCACCTAATCCATTCGATATAGGTCTGGGGGACGTTTGAGTAAAAAATTATTGAAGTCAGGCATGATTGTTAGTGCTATGACATTGATTTCCCGTGTTTTAGGTTTGGTTAGAGATGTTGTCGTTGCCAATTTAATGGGTGCAGGGACAAGCGCTGATGTTTTTTTCTTCGCGAATAAAATTCCTAACTTTTTACGTCGATTATTTGCCGAGGGCGCCTTTGCACAGGCATTTGTTCCTGTACTGACCGAATATCAAGAAAAGCATACCTCGGATGAAACTCGCGAGTTACTCAGTAAGGTGGCGGGGACCTTAGGTCTCTTAGTGACGATTGTCACGCTTGTCGGTGTGATTGCATCTCCTGTGTTGTCCGCCTTATTTGGTGGCGGCTGGTTTATGGCCTGGCTGAATAACGAACCTGATGGCGCTAAGTTTGAGTTAGCAACGGTCGTACTAAAAATCACTTTTCCTTATCTGTGGTTTATCACCTTTACTGCTTTAGCGGGCTCAATCTTAAATACTCGAGGACGCTTTGCAGTATCGGCTTTTACGCCAGTGTTTCTAAATGTGGCCATTATTGTGGCGGCAATGTTTTTCGCGCCGACGTCTTCTCAGCCCGAAATTACCTTGGGATGGGGGGTATTTTGCGGTGGTTTAATTCAGTTTTTATTCCAAATTCCGTTTCTGCTCCGAGAGAAAGCGTTAGTAAAACCTTCGTGGGGTTGGCAACATCCTGGGGTTGTGAAGATTAGAACTTTGATGATCCCTGCATTGTTTGGGGTTTCTGTCTCACAAATCAACTTGTTATTTGATACCTTTATCGCCAGCTTCTTGATGACTGGTTCTATTAGTTGGCTCTATTATTCAGACCGATTATTAGAGTTTCCACTTGGTTTATTTGGTATTGCTATTGCAACCGTGATTTTACCCGCGTTATCGCGAAATCATGTGAATGCAGAAGGAGATGGCTTTGGTAACACCATGGATTGGGGAATTAAAGCGATTTTATTACTCGGTTTGCCTGCGATGATGGGGTTGATAGTGCTCGCACAGCCTATGTTAATGGTACTGTTTATGCGCGGCGCCTTTACTATCAATGATGTGCAAATGGCCTCTTACAGTTTAATGGCTTACGGAAGCGGTTTACTGAGTTTTATGTTAATCAAGGTCTTAGCACCAGGATATTATTCTCGCCAAGATACTAAAACCCCCGTACGCTATGGCATCATCGCTATGATCACCAATATGGTCTTTAACTTAATATTTGCAATCCCATTTGGTTATGTGGGTTTGGCGATTGCTACATCCATGTCAGCCTTGCTTAATGCCACATTACTTTATCGCGGCCTGCATAAAGCAGGGGTTTATCGTATTACCAAACCGACTATGGTGTTTTTCCTTAAAGCCGTGGTCTCTACGGCATTGATGGTGGTAGTCTTGTACTATTTATTACCCACGCAATCTCAATGGGTAGAATGGCATTTAGCTTTACGAGCTAAGGCTTTGATTGGTTTGATTGCTGTTGGGACTATCACGTATTTACTTGGGCTACTGGCGTTGGGAATTCGTCCTTGGTCAATGAAACGGGGAGTTTGATTGCTGATTCTTATCGTTAGCTGTTATATAATCAGCCGATTTGCGCTTGGCAGTTGTCTAAAGTTATGGAATTAATCCGTGGTACACATAACATTTTGTCATCTCACCATGGCTGTGTGCTGACGATAGGTAATTTTGATGGCGTGCATCGCGGCCATGCACAGGTGATTGCTAATCTGGTGCAAAAGGCCAAACAGCTGTCGTTACCGCCAACAGTGATGACATTTGAGCCTCAGCCACAGGAGTTATTCCGAGGTGAGAATGCCCCCGCGCGTTTGAGCTTACTGCGGGATAAAATAATCCTATTGGATGAGTTAGGCGTTGAGCGGTTAGTGTGTATTAACTTCAATCGCGCCTTTGCTGATCAACCTGCTGAGCATTTCATCGAAGAATTGCTGGTGCGTAAACTCGGAGTGAAGTATCTCGTCGTGGGCGATGACTTTTGCTTTGGACAAGGTCGAAGAGGCAACTTCGAAATGCTGATGCAAGCCGGAGTCCGTTACGGCTTTACCGTGGTCAGCACCCAGAGCTTTATGGTGGGCTCACAACGCGTGAGTTCGACCGCGGTAAGAGAACAATTGGCTAAAGGAAACCTAGAGCAGGCAAGGCGTCTACTCGGTCATCCTTTTACCTTAAGCGGCCGCGTGGCCCATGGCCAAAAAATTGGCCGAACCATAGGTTTTCCCACCGCCAATATCGCCCTCAAGCGAAATGTGGTGCCGGTGCGCGGGGTGTTTGCGGTGAAACTCTATTGGGAAGATAGCGATATTTATGAAGGGGTTGCCAACATTGGTTTCCGCCCGACCGTAAATGGTCAAGTTTGTCAGCTTGAGGTGCATCTTTTTGATTTTGAAGGTGACATTTATGGCAAGCATGTTGAGGTTGAGTTAGTGGCAAAACTTCGCGATGAACAACCTTTTGATTCATTGGATGCACTAAAACAACAAATTTTGAATGATGCAAATGAGGCCAGAGCTTTATTTGGTAACGATGCAGGCTGATATTTATCAGTTTAATTAACGGTATAGGATCAATGAGCGACTATAAATTTACTTTGAATTTGCCGGAAACTGAGTTTCCGATGCGTGGTAATTTGGCAAATCGCGAGCCAGAGATGTTAGAGCGCTGGACGAAAGACGGTCTGTATCAGCAGATCCGTGATAGCCGAATTGGCCGCACACCTTTTATTTTGCATGACGGCCCACCGTATGCGAACGGCAGTATTCATATTGGTCACTCAGTCAACAAAATTCTTAAGGACATTATTGTTAAGTCAAAAACCATGTCAGGTTTTGACGCGCCTTATGTGCCGGGTTGGGATTGCCACGGTCTGCCAATTGAACTGAAAGTTGAGCAAAAAGTCGGTAAGCCTGGTCAAAAAATTTCTGCGGCCGAATTCCGTGAAGAATGCCGTAAATATGCCGCCGAGCAAGTCGATGGCCAACGTGCTGACTTTATTCGTTTAGGCGTGCTGGGCGATTGGCAAAAGCCTTATTTAACGATGGACTTTGCCACCGAAGCCAATATCGTACGCTCTTTATCTAAAGTGATTGAAAACGGTCACTTACATAAAGGTGTTAAACCTGTTCATTGGTGTACAGACTGTGGTTCAGCATTGGCAGAAGCCGAAGTGGAATACGAGGATAAAACCTCTCCCGCTATCGATGTGGCCTTTAGTGCGACTGACAGCAAAGCCGTTGCCGCTCAGTTTGGTGTAAGCGATTACTCACATCCAGTTGCTATGGTGATTTGGACAACCACACCTTGGACACTGCCTGCGAACCGCGCGTTATCTATCAGCCCTGAGCTGGATTACAGCTTGGTTGAATTTGTCAAAGAGGGGGCGACTCACGCGGTTATTCTGGCCGACGTGTTAGTTGAAGCTTGTATGACGCGTTACGGCGCCGAGAGCCATAGCGTGTTAGGTAAAGTTAAAGGTGCAGCGCTTGAGCTGGTTCGTTTTAAGCATCCATTCTTAGCCTTTGACGTACCTGCAATTTTAGGTGACCACGTGACGACTGACGCCGGTACGGGTGTGGTTCACACAGCACCTGGCCATGGTCAAGACGACTTCGTGGTAGGTCAAAAATACGGTTTAGAAGTGGCAAACCCAGTTGGCGATAACGGTGTCTACAAACCAGAGACTGAGTTCTTTGCCGGTCAACACGTATTTAAAGCAAACGACAATGTGGTTGCATTGCTAAAAGAAAAAAGGCGCGCTATTACATCATGTTGCGTACCGTCACAGCTATCCACACTGCTGGCGCCATAAGACACCCATTATCTTCCGCGCAACGCCACAATGGTTTATCTCTATGGATAACCACAACCTGCGCAAGCAAGCATTAAGCGAAATTGAGCAGACTCAGTGGATCCCTGACTGGGGGCAAAGCCGCATCGAGAAGATGGTTGAGAATCGCCCAGATTGGTGTATCTCCCGTCAACGTACTTGGGGCGTACCAATTACATTATTCGTACACCGCGAAACTGAAGAGCTGCACCCTGACAGCGTGTCGTTAATGGCGCGTGTGGCCAATCGTATTGAGCAGGAAGGCATCCAAGCTTGGTGGGATCTCGATGCTGCTGAATTACTGGGTGAAGAAGCCGAACAATACCGCAAAGTGACCGATACCCTAGACGTATGGTACGACTCAGGTTCAACCTTTGCTTCTGTGGTTGGCGCGCGCCCAGAGTTTCATGGTCATGGTGTAGATTTATACCTCGAAGGTAGCGATCAACACCGTGGTTGGTTTATGTCATCTCTGATGATTTCTACCGCTATGACAGGCAAAGCACCTTACAAGCAAGTGCTGACCCACGGCTTTACCGTTGATGGTAAAGGTCGCAAGATGTCGAAATCTATCGGTAACGTGATTGCGCCGCAGCAAGTGACTAACAAACTAGGTGCGGACATTTTGCGCCTCTGGGTTGCGGCAACCGACTACAGCGGTGAAATGACAGTATCGGATGAAATCTTAAACCGTAGCGCCGATGCTTATCGCCGTATTCGTAACACCGCTCGTTTCTTACTGGCGAACCTTAATGGCTTCGACCCTGCGAAGGACTTAGTGGCAGTAGAAGATATGGTGGCGTTAGACCGTTGGGCTGTGCGCCGCGCGGCCGCTCTTCAGCAAGAAATTATCGAAGCTTACGAGCAATATAACTTCCATATTGTGACGCAAAAGCTGATGCAGTTCTGCTCGGTTGAGCTAGGTAGCTTCTACTTAGACATCATTAAAGACCGTCAATATACCGCTAAGCAAGAGGGCCATGCCCGCCGTAGCTGTCAATCGGCATTGTTCCATATCGCCGAAGCTATGGTGCGTTGGATTGCGCCAATCCTGAGCTTTACTGCCGATGAAGTGTGGCAATTACTGCCAGGTCAACGTGATGCTTACGTGTTTACCCAAGAATGGTATCAAGGTCTGCAATCTATCACTTTAGATACTGATTTAAGTGATGCGTACTGGGAAAATCTGCTGACTGTACGTAACGAGGTCAACAAGGTCATCGAGCAAGCGCGCCGTGATAAACGTATTGGTGGCTCCTTAGAAGCCGAAGTCACACTGTTTGCTGATGCGGCTTTAACTGAACAGTTAACGCACATTGGTGATGAGCTGCGTTTCGTCCTGTTAACTTCAGAAGCCAAAGTATTGCCATTGGCAGATGCGACAAGCGATGCCGTTGAAACTGAGCTGGCGTCATTGAAGTTAGTGGTAAATGCAACAACAGCAGAAAAATGCGAACGTTGTTGGCACCACAGGGAAGAAGTGGGCACGATTGAGGCTCACCCAACGCTGTGCCATCGCTGCGTAACCAATATTGAAGGTGACGGCGAAGTTCGTCTGTTTGCGTAAAGGATCTGTATGCCATTAACTTGGAAAGACAGTGGCTTACGTTGGTATTGGGTAGTTGTATTGGTGTTTTTGGCCGATCAACTATCCAAACAATGGGTCTTAGCCAATTTTGATTTGTTCGAATCGGTGCAGTTATTACCTTTTTTTAATTTCACCTATGTACGTAACTATGGCGCCGCATTTAGCTTTTTAAGTGAAGCGGGCGGTTGGCAACGTTGGTTATTTACCTTAGTGGCCGTTGGTTTTAGTACCTTGTTGACTGTGTGGCTGCGCAAGCAAGCGGCATCCCTCTGGAAGTTAAATTTGGCTTACACCTTAGTGATTGGTGGCGCCCTAGGTAACTTAATCGATCGATTGATGCATGGTTTTGTGGTGGATTTTATCGATTTTTATTGGGGTAAGAGCCATTATCCCGCCTTTAATATCGCCGATTCCGCGATTTTTATCGGCGCAGTGCTGATCATTTGGGATTCGTTTTTTAACAGCAAATCCGAACAAGATAAAACCGAAGAGGTGAAGTAGTGACTGTGACACGTTCGTTATTGTGCCATATGAATATTGTGCTTGAAGATGGTTCAACTGCCGATAGCACTAAAGCCTCGGGTAAGCCAGCACGTTTAAATATCGGCGATGGTACTTTAAGCCCAGCATTCGAAGCGCAGCTTGCTTCCTTAAATGAAGGCGACAAGCACAGATTTACGCTTGAAGCGGTTGATGCCTTTGGTGAGTCAAATCCCGATGCGATTCATTATATGGATAGAACCCGCTTCCCAGCCGATATGGAGCTAGAAGTGGGTGTTATCGTGAGTTTTGCTGGTCCTGGCGGCAGTGAGATCCCCGGCATTGTGCGTGAGGTTGCGGGCGATTCGATTACGGTCGATCTCAATCACCCTCTAGCGGGACGCAAAGTGACATTTGAACTCGACGTGGTGAAGGTACTGTAAGATGAAATTTGATCCTACCAGCCCAAGTTTAAATATTATGCTGGCTAATCCTCGCGGCTTTTGTGCTGGTGTGGATCGCGCCATTAGCATTGTTGAGCGTGCGCTCGAGTTATTTTCGCCGCCGATTTATGTTCGCCATGAAGTCGTGCATAACCGCTATGTGGTGCAAAATCTGAAGGATCGCGGTGCCGTATTTGTAGAAGAGTTAGACCAAGTACCGGATAACAATATTGTTATCTTCAGTGCGCATGGGGTTTCTCAGGCGGTACGCGCCGAGGCTAAGGCACGTGGTTTGCGGGTATTCGATGCGACTTGTCCGTTAGTCACCAAAGTTCATTTACAAGTGACCCGTGCGAGTCGCAAGGGGATTGAATGTATTTTGATTGGCCATGCGGGGCATCCTGAAGTTGAAGGCACCATGGGACAATACGATAACCCCAATGGTGGTGTTTATCTGATTGAGTCCCCGGCAGATGTCGAGACTTTACAAGTTCGCGATCCTAATAACCTCTGCTTCGTGACTCAAACAACGCTCTCGGTCGATGATACACTCGATATCATCAGCGCCTTATTAAAGCGTTTCCCGTCTATCGAAGGCCCACGTAAGGATGATATTTGTTACGCGACGCAAAACCGTCAGGATGCGGTGCGTAACTTATCGGCCGATGTTGATTTGTTGATTGTGGTCGGTTCGAAAAACAGTTCTAACTCTAATCGCTTACGTGAATTAGCATTAAAAACGGGTACAGAGTCTTATTTGGTTGATACTGCAGATGATATTGATTCATCTTGGTTTGAGGGTGTAACTAAAGTTGCTGTAACAGCTGGCGCGTCTGCACCAGAGGTTCTTGTACAGCAAGTGGTTCAAGCCATAGCGAAATTAGCGCCAAGTGTGGTGACTGAAGTCGAAGGACGAAAAGAAGATACTGTCTTTGCCGTACCCGCTGAACTACGTTAATTAATGTAGAAAATAGTAGTCAATTGAAAGAGGCCAATGGCCTCTTTTTTATTGTCTAAGTATGACTAAATTCAAACAAAGCATAATGAGATTGCAGCTTATATGCTATTGTTACTGGCCACTTACATTTTACTCATCTATTATTAACTGTTAGCAATGGTTTTATCGTAAGATTAAGATTTAAAAGGGTAAATAGCTGAAAAGCATGTCAAAAATATGACTAAATTCGAACGATTGACACATCAAGAATTTCAACGAGGCTTCTCACTAATAGAAGTGCTTGTTGCATTAGTGATCTTAGTGATTGGCCTGATCGGTATTTTTAATTTACACATAGTGGCTAAGCGCGGCAGCTTTGAATCTTTTCAGCAGACACAAGCTTCTTACTATGCCAACGATATTATTAACCGTATGAAGCTTAATCGAACGCAATTAGCCAATTATAGCGGAGAATATACTGGAACGCTGGCTAAGCCGGCTAAAGAGTGTGATGTTGCTGTTGGCGCAGTCAGTTTATGTTCTCCAGCTGAAACTGAAGCTTGGGACCTTTATCAATGGGAGCAGAGTTTCATGGGCGCTGCGGAAATCGTTGATGGCCAAAATGTCGGTGGATTAGATACTCCAACAGCTTGTATAGCCATTGATGGAACGACGGTGACTGTTGCCGTGGCGTGGAGAGGTATTCGTGAGGGAGCCGGCACAACATACACAGGGAATGAATGTGGTGAAGATCTTGGCACTCGTCGACGTATTTTTGTCGTATCAACAGTGATTATTTAGGCGAGCAGACAAAATGACGAATTTTCAAAAGGGAATGTCGTTAGTGGAGTTAATGGTTTCGATGCTGATCGGGCTATTTCTTACGCTAGGGCTGTTCGCTATGTTTAGTATGTCATCTTCAAATGTGGTAACGACTAGTCAATTCAACCAATTACAAGAAAATGGCAGGATTGCATTGGCGCTGATGGAAAGAGATATTAGCCAACTAGGCTTTATGGGTGATATTACTGGAACCGATTTTGTACTTGGCACCAATATGACATTAAGAGATGGCATCGCGAATGATTGTATTGGGGCTGGGATAAATAATGGCACATTGCCCAATAATGAACCTGCACACTTTAGAAGACTGTGGGGATATGAAGCAGGTAAAAGTGCTGTGGAGTTAACGTGCTTAAATGGTGTTAATGCAAATACGGATGTGATCCAAATAAAAAGGCTGATCGGGCCTCCAGTTACAAATCCCAACGGAGAGCGCTATTACATGGCAGCAAATTCTAGTCAAGCGGTGTTATTTAAAGGGGGTAATCCTCCGAATCCTGCGCTTGAAAATGCACGATTTTGGGAATATCAACATCATATTTATTTCATAAAGAATGATGGTTTAGTACCGGTGTTAAGACGTAAAACGTTAACAAAAAACAATGGTATGAACAATGAAGAACAATTAGTCGAAGGCATAGAAAATATGCGTATTCTCTATGGTTTTGATAATGATGGCGATGATACGGCTGATAGTTTTATGCCTGCTGAAAATGTTACACCTTTAATGTGGGATAACGAATTATTTCAGCGTTTAGTTGCTGTTAGAGTTTATTTATTAGTTAGAGCAATCGATGAAGATAAAAGCTATACAAATGATACGACTTACACTTTAGGTGACAAGGAAATCAAAGGATTAAATGACCACTTTAGACGAAAAGTGGTTTCAACCACTATGGTGCTTGCCAATCCTGTGTTAATTCGCAATTAGAGGACGAATAGATGAGAAAGCAGAAAGGGATAGTATTATTTTTCGCACTCATTGTACTGCTTTTAATGACAATAATAGGTGTCGCCTTAGCCGTCAATTCAACCCAATCAATGCGGATGTCTGGTGCGGGTTCTGAGCGGATAGAAGCAAAATCAATTGCGGATGGTGGTTTAGAATCCTCTATAGAAACTAATAAAGGTACTAGTCTAGCAACTTTATCTAGTGTCATCACTACGACAGAATTCGGTTCCCAACAAACGCTAACGCCAATTCCATTTGAAGTTGACGCTGCAGGTCAGGTAATCATTGGTGCAAAGGATGTTGGTTGTCAACGGAGCACTAAACCCAATAGCGGGAATATTATAAGTTGTAGACGTGTAGAAATTAGTAGTACTGCTAATTTTGGGCGTGGTAATTTGGGAAAACTCACTGTTGTTGCGGGCGTAGAACAAGAAGTTTTAACCGGGAGTTAATATATGTTTATCAAGAAGCTTGCTTGTCTTGCATTATCCGTGATGATTATTACGTCAGGATTGACTTTTGCCGATGATACTGAATTATATGTATTTGAATCATCAACTCGAACTGGCGCTAGACCTAAAGTATTAATTATTTTTGATAACTCTGGCAGTATGGCGACGATCGAAAATTCTGCTGTAGGTGGTTATGACTCAAATCAGATTTATCCTGCAGTTGGTTCATCGCATTCATATCAAGGCAGAATGGTATACTTTACAAAAGGCTCGGGGATAGATAATACATCTTTGCCTACTCCTGACAGCCCATCAGAATCTAGGCGTTTTCTTGACAATATTAATGGTTGTCATGTGAGCAAAGAGGCTCTAGATAAATATGGGCGATTTACTGGCTATATACGTGAATATGCGACTAAGGGACAAACGGGAACTTGGGAAGAAGTTCCTGATAATAATGGAGCTAATATTAGTATTATCGATTGCTGGGAAGATATTGAAGCAAAAGATCCTATCAATGCGACAAATGTTAATAATGGATTTCCAGTTGATGCGATAAAACAAAATAAAACACCAATCCCATACAATTATGTTAATAGCAGTTCGGATAGTGCTTGGGATAAAGCCCTATCTGATGCTAAAAATACCAAATTTGGTACGGGGTTACCTGTCACGTTGTATACTGATAATTATCTACGTTGGTATACATTGGTTCAGCGTGGGGAATTGCCTGTAGTTCCGCAATCTAGGCTTGATATAGCCAAAGATGCAATTGTTAATATAGTTAATTCAACTCCTACGGTTGATTTTGGTTTAGCTGTATTTAACTTAAATTATCCTACTGAAGGTGCTAGAGATGGTGGGCGTATTGTCTCTGGAATAAAGCAGATGACCTCAGCAGCTAAAAGCTCTTTATTGTCGACTATTGAAAAATTACCTGCGGATACAAATACTCCTTTGTGTGAGACATTGTTTGAGGCCCATCAATATCTGTCTGGAGGCATAATAACCTACGGACACAAAGATAGTAACTATAACTTTAGTGCTGGGAATAAATATACCGCTAATATTCCACCATACGATATATCTGTTGAATCAGGAGGGAAATACATATCACCTTTCAAAGTTTGTTCGGATATTGCTTATATTATTTATATTACAGATGGGACTCCCACTGTAGATAGTAATGCAAACTCCGCAATCAAAACATTAACTGCTGCTGGAAGCTCTATCGGTGACTATTCTTCTTTTTCTGAAGGGTTAGATAAAAATAACAGTCCTAGTTATTTACCTGCTTTAGCTAGTTATATGTTTTCCAATGATATGATTAATCAAGTTGATAGCACTGGTGTTAATCAGCGTCAATATGTAAGAACTTTTACAATTGGTTTTAGTGAGGGCGCCGATGATGCGGCTCCATTATTAAAGGAAACTGCACGTAGAGGTGGGGGGAAATATTTTGCTGCTAAAGATAGTTTAGAGTTGCAATCAGCATTAAGTGATGCACTTACTTCAATTTTAGCAATTGACTCTAGCTTTACCTCACCGAGTATTGCTAGTAATAACTTTGACAGAACTCAAACATTTGATGCGGCATACTATGCCATGTTTTTACCCGGTAAAGGGCCTCGTTGGAGTGGAAATCTAAAGAAACTTAAAGTGACATCGAATGGTGTTTTAGTCGACAGTAATGGTATTTCGGCAATTAGTGATAACGGAAATATTAAAGATTCAGCCTGTACATATTGGACTAATTGTACTTCAGGAGGTGATGGTAATAAAGTTGAATCCGGTGGTGCAGCTTCCAAGCTAAAGCTTACATCTTCTCGAAAAATCATCAGTAATTTGTCGTCTGGTCTTGAGGCATTAACTGTAAGTAATATTACACGTATGACGAACAACAGTTCTGATGATTTGGCTGCATATTTAAGAACTGATGAAATAGAAATTAATAATACAGTTGATTGGCTGTATGGTTATGATGTTGATGATGAAAATAAAGATGGAAATAAAACGGATAAGCGTCCAGATATTATGGGGGATCCTCTACATTCCAAACCTTTAGCACTAAATTTTGGTACTACTTCATCTCCTAATATTCGAATTTTGTTGGGAACAAACCAAGGTTTAATGCATATGTTTGCAGATACAGGTAATTCGGTCTCCGAGCCTTGGGCTTTTATCCCTTATGAGTTATTACCAAATATTGCCGCTTTGCGAGCCAATGTTTCTAATGGTGGACATTATGTTTATGGTATGGATGCTTCACCAGTTGCATATACTGAAACAAATACTAATGGTGAAATTAATAAAGCTTGGGTATTTATGGGAATGAGACGAGGTGGAGCATCTTATTATGCTTTAGACATTACATCTCCTGATAATCCTTCTTTAATGTGGAGAATTTCTCCAGATAGTGAAGGTTTTGAAGATTTAGGGCAAACATGGTCAGATCCTGTAGTCACTAAGATCCCTGGGCATAAGGGCCCAGTATTAATTTTTGGTGGTGGGTATGATATCAGCTACGACTCTACTCCAACTGTAAACCCACTAGGTAGAGCAATTTACATCGTTGATGCACAGACAGGAGGTTTAATTCACTCTTTTGGAGCGTCAAGTACGAATAAAACCGTCATATCTGGGATGCAAGATAGTATCCCTAATTCTGTCGCTATTTTAGATAGTGATAATGATGGTCTTACTGATAGAGTATATGCTACTGATACTGGTGGTAATGTTTGGCGGTTCGATTTACCTAGTGAGAATGTTTCATCTTGGACTGGTTTTTTATTTGCATCATTGGGCGGTGATGATTCATCCGATAGACGTTTTTTTGCTGAGCCTACAGTAGCGCAAACAGTCTTTACTAATATATCTCAAGTGAGTGTAACTTCAGAGAGTGGAGCAACATCAACGGTAAAAACCTATCAAAATGTTCCGTATGATGCGGTTGTTATCGGAAGTGGTAATCGACCTCATCCCTCTGGAACTGCAACCTCCGATATGTTTTTCACTTTACAGGATCGAAATGTTGTAACCCGAAGTTTTGATGGTCAGAATAATGCGATACCAGAAACTATTCAGATTTCTAATTTATATGACGTTACATCTGCGGCACCTGTTTCTGAATCTGAAAATATTGCTTTTGGAAAAAAAATGGGCTGGTATTATGACTTTACTGAAACAGGAGAAAAGAGCTTAACAGCTGCATTAATTGTTGATGGCAAGGTCTATTTTACATCTTATGTTCCTCCTGCAAACTCAATAAATGCAAATGTTTGTGCAGCATCAGGTAAAGGACGGTTATATGTTTTCGATTTGCATAAAGGAACTCGTTCGTACAGTAATATTTTTTATGATCTGGGAGAACGGGTACCTGATACACCACAAATAGTTATTCCTGCTCCTGAAACTGGAGAGCCTCCATATGTTTATATCATTGGGGTCGGTAAAGGTGAGGTTAATGATAAAGGTGAACCATCTGGAACAATTAAAGTAGCCTCTGGTTTAGGTGTAAATAAAATTTATTACCATATAAATGAGTAAATATTTGTATATGAAGATTAAAGATAACGGTTTTACATTAATTGAAGTGATGATAGTTGTTGTTATCATCGGAATTTTATCGGCAATCGCATATCCTTCTTATACTCGATACGTGGCGCAAAGTACGAGAGCTGAAGGATTGTCGGCGTTGATGAGATTAGCTAATTTACAAGAACAGTATTACTTAGATAATCGTAAGTATGCTACTGATTTAACTAAGCTGATAGGCGCAGATCCCTATATTACTGAACATGGTAATTATTCTGTGACATCAAGTGGTACAACATCATTTACGCTAAAAGCAGTCGCTCAAGGGATACAGGCAAGTCGTGATTCTTCCTGTGCTCCTTTGACCTTAACAGATACAGGGGCTAAAGGTCCAAGTGCGGAGTGTTGGAAATGAAACGAGTCATTCTCTCCACGATTTTGGTGTTGATATCGAGCAAAGTTTGGGCTGTTACTGGAAATCCTCAAGTCGAACAGGATTTCAAATGTTATGTAACGTTTAATAATAATGCTGAAATTGCTTTTTATCGTTGGAAGATGAGTGAAATGCCGTTACGAATGGCTAGCCTTGTAGGCACTCTTCGTCATCACTCAAATGATGGTAAAAAGTCATACATCAATGCAGTTGAAGAATGCGTTGAACTTAATGCTTCTTTCAACAGCCTTAAGGCTCAAGAATTGGATAAGTTGACACCTAGATAAACACTTTTAGTGATTCATTTTAAGCTTAATAAAAACTTAGCGCCAAAACGATGTTTTTAAACTCAGTATTAAAAATGCCAAATCGTTTCATTTGATTTGGCATTTTTGAAATTTAATATAGTGATAATTTGTAAGTGGATGCTCAGTCAGTTATAAGCAACTTTGGTTATCACTTCCCTCTTTAATTAATCCTGATGTACTAATTTTTATGCTTTTAGAACCATCACTTTCTCCACTTGGGCAATATATAATAGATGTTTCAGTAGATACTAGGCCATCAGAAGTAAAGTTCACGGTTTTATCTGTCGGGCCAGTTAGTGAAATCGTATCTTTAGAGTTAAATCCATCTATTACCTTTAGGACTTTTTTTGAACCATTTTTTTCAATATACACACTAAACCCCTTACTCCAGTCATTACCACAGGGGGAGGCTGCATAGGGGCATACTGTGACTGTAGAACCGTAATTCACCGCTTGATTTCGCGCAAAGGCAAAAAGGTCATTAATTTTTTGTATTTCATTTGCGCTACGAGTCGCTTCATACATTGCTGTAAAAGAGGGGACGCCAATAGAAAGAAGTAAAGCCGCAATTGCGATGGTGACCATTAGTTCAACTAAAGTAAAACCTTTTGAGAGAGTAAACATTGAATAATCCTCGCGTTAACTCGGTTAAGTATATGCGAGAGAGCCTACAAGATCAGTAACTATCTAAGATATTCAATATAACCAATAAGTTGTTTTACAGTGTCGTTTATAATTAGCACAGCCAATACACAAGGTTTAAATGGTTTTAGTTATGTACGAGTAATTTATATTCAGTATAGAGAAAGCTGATGCTCTGCATCTCAATACTGTGGCAGTGCATTAACAACTTAGCTGCATTCAATGGGTCGTGTACTAGCATATTTATCAATATGCATTTATTTACAGTCAATATTTTTTGCGGTAGATAAGCGAACTCGTCCCGCTTGATTGACCACTATTGCTTTAGAATTTTTGTTATCTATTGTTCGTGGGCAATATTTAAAGGTTCCGTTACTGCCTGATGCAAGCCCATCTGGCTGAAATCTTACAGAGCTACGGTTGTACTTTATAAAATCTTTGCTATCGAACTCATCAATAGTCATTATCACTTTATCATTTAAATCAAGTGTTTCAGCTGCACCTGAGTCAGTAAAAACTGAGATACCTTGCTGCCAGTTATCAGTGCAGTGTCCATTAACGAGAGGACAAGCAGTTACCCTATATCCGTAGTTTATTGCGGTGTTACGTGCAAATGCGAATGTTTGTTGAACAGTTTTTATATTCGAATCTGCTCTAAAATGGTCAGTTATGTCAGTATACGATGGAGCCCCAATCGTAAGGAGAAGTGTTGATATGGATAAAGTGGTGAATAGTTCTATCAGGCTAAAACCATTTTGATGGGTTTTCATAACAGTTCCTTTGTCAT
>AACY020558273.1_pt1 | contig 54405 bp, 42 predicted proteins | sample 267378 | NCBI WGS metagenome assembly AACY02 (sample SAMN02954345, study PRJNA13694) | marine metagenome | biome: aquatic; feature: ocean; material: water; isolation source: isolated as part of a large dataset composed predominantly from surface... | reverse complement strand
GACGAAAAATCTGATCAAATTACAGCTCTCCGTGCCGAAGTTTTCTCTTTATTCAAGGGTATATCAAGTGCGGAGGGACGCTTGTTACTACTAGGATGCAAAGAACAACAGTCAATCTTAAGAGCATATGGAGAAACAATTTCAGAATTCTATAGGTATGCCTCACGAAATAACGATGATATGGATTGTGTAACGCTAGAAAAATGGCGTGTGAAACTTCTTTCTGAAAGGGAAAGACTGTATTCATCATTATGTAAAGCCTACAAAAATACAAAAGCATAAAGTCATCAGTTTTCTACTCCACAGGTTGGGATGTTAATCTTTCAAAACTTCGGGAGAATCAATCGTCGTGATCAGCATGTATAAATCCCTGAATACATTTTTCATAACGCAGGAATGCGGCTTATTGAGCTAAATGAATACACCAAATATGGTTTCAGTTAGACACCACTTGATGAATACAGTCAATTAAAGTGCAATAAGAACCTAGGCGTTTATTAGCACGCTTAATCGATATTAGTGCCTTGATGATGGAATGATTATTCCAACGTTAATGAAAAAACATTATTATTTCTGCTTTATAACTCTCCTTCTGAAAGCTCGGACAGACAAAACTCTTTTCTGATATACAGCTAACACGGAAGTTACAGGAGTTCACTATCCCCCTCGGAGTTGCCGCAGGGCGAATAGACAAATTGCGTGAGTCTCGGCATGGATGCCGAGCTAGCTTTCGCAGGTGCAGGGACGCATCCTTCGGAAGCGTTAGCAAATTTGACTATGAGCACAAGGGGCTTTCAACTCCGTTGGGGCGTCTTGGAGAATCCAAGGAGGATAGGGCGAGCAGTCCTCCTTGGTCGGGTGTGGGTTGAAGACCCACGACTTTGACTTATCTCGGCCGTAAGGCCGCAATCAATATTGCATTGTGCTAAACAGCACCAATATTATCCCGAGGGGTAAAGCCCTACGACTTTTCAACTAAAGCATTCAAACGTAGTTTGAAAAGTTATAAAGTCTAACCTTGGTGTAAATCAACTCAGCCTGAGTTGCAAAAAACCATTATTATTTCTGCGTTATAACTCCGATGCCATAAGGATTACCGTGCCCATGCATTTACCCGAACATCAGTTCGATACAGCGCAAATTTGCCCTTTATGCCAAGGGGCGAATCAGTGTGCTATGACTCTTGGTGCAGATATCAGTGACTGTTGGTGTACTAAGCAGGCGTTTCCGAAGTTGACTCAATTGCTATCTGGCGATTTGGCGGTAGGTTTATCGACAGGCGATGCAGCGGGGCTGAGTGCCGATAAGTTAGCGCAACTATTAACGCTGCCTGCGACGGCTTGTATTTGTGAGACTTGTTTAAGCCGGATAAAGCGAGTGCTAACTGCTTCAGTTACTTCAGAAGATAAAAACAGCCCATCGGGATTAGGCGATGGGCTGGGATATGAGGTGAAATAGCGGGCTATTAATTGATGGTGTAATCCAGTTGTACGCTACTTTGTGCTTCTACGGCTTTACCATTTTCAAATTTGGGTGCGTAACGCCATTTATTTAAGGCTTCGATGCTTTCTTTTTCAAATAAAGTGCCACCCTTAGAGGCTAAGATTTCAGGATTTTTCACAAAGCCATGTTCATCCACGGTAAATTTAAGTTGAACCCAGCCGCTTTTACGTTTTTGGACGTAGGAGGCAGGGTATTTAGGCGTAGTGCGAAATAGCGGTTGTTGTTCCTGTGCGTCGGCCCAAGGGCGCATTTTGCCGATAGCGATACAGTGAGCGGTCGATTCTTCGCGTTTCCCTTGGCGCTCAAAGAGTTCGACTAGATAAGCATGGGCGCTTAACGCATAAGGGTGACTGTAGTTAAGGGCTTCAAACTGCTTCACTACTTCTAAAAGCAACGGAATCGCCTGGTCATCATGCTTTTCTGCATATTCAACTGCCCCCACTACGTAGGTGGCTTTGACTCTGTCGAGGGCATTTTCGGGCAGGATTTCTTTATAAGCTTCGTATGCATCAAAGGCATAGCTTCTTACGCTTCTCGTGTATAGCTCAGTATTGGATAAGCGGTTAAAAGCGGCCATTTTTACATCGGCGATCAGTTTCTTGTTATCGGATTTTTCAGCAATTGTGATTACATCAAGCAAATCATTTTTCGCATCTTTGGCTTCGACGGCGGTTTGTGCTGCACCAAGTAAGGGATCGATAAGCTCAAGCGCTTCTTTACCATAATGAACTTTATAATTTGTGAGAGCGAGTTGATATAACTCATTCGCTTTCGCTGTTTGTGGCAAATTCTGTTCTGCAAATGGGTAAGGGGCGACTTGCTTCTCTATCGCTCCAGCCCAGTTCATGGCGAGGTTAGCTAAGTCGACACTGTCCTTGGCATATTGAGCTTCACCGAGTTCGAAGGCCCTTTTGGCACTGGTTTCTATTTGGGCGTTATCACCTTGTTTGAGTGCGGTTTGATAGTCACTGTAGGCTTGGGAAAAGGTGTTTTCCGAGGCATTTAAGGGTAACGAAGTACTTAAGGCTAAGGCAAATAGACTTGCTAAAGGCAATATTTTTCCGTCTAACATCTTGTATATCCTTATATTTAGTTCTATCGGATAGTACAAATGTTTCACTCTTGATACAAGCTTGTTTTCGCTCTGTTGGTCGTTAAGGGGATTGTAGAAGGTAAGCATTTGCCTACCTTCTGACTTTGCCGATTGGTTTGGTACTCTTTAGTGCGTGACTTATTTAGTTACGAACTGCAAACCAAATTGACCTAACTCGCCGTAGTGGAATTGGCAATGCTGATTGAGCGGCAGATCTAACACCCCTGCATAGGAGCCTGTGATCACATACTGTCCTCGGGTTAAGCCAATCCCTTGGGCAGATAAGAAGTTGACCAACCAATAAAGCCCAGCTTTAGGGAAACCATTTGGATGAACCGCGGCTTTTTGCAGAGTTTCACTTGCTTGCTGTCCGCTTGTGGCGATTTCAACATTTAGGGCGAAATGGCCTGTTTCAGCCGAGATTGAGATTTCTGGTCCTAACCATAGGCCTTGATTGACTAAGCCATCGGCAAGGGCATCGAAGTGATTGGCTTCGCTTGGGTTTTGATAACGACTTTTGATTAGTTCTAAGGCGAGGCGCGTTTTACCTAGGGCGGCGTCGATTTCGGCTTCCGAATAGGGCGTGGCTCGTGGTGGTAAATCGCTGCCAATTTCAAAGGCGAGTTCGGGTTCGACACGGGCAAGCCCTTTGCTCGAAGGATAAAGTGGACACTCGGCGGTTTCGACATACACATCATGTTGATAGATAGGTGCTACCACGGTTTTTTCTGCGGTTGGGAGTAGGCACTTCCACCCCGCAATCGGGTTGCCTTGGGCGCTAAACTGCTGCGCAATGGTTTGCTGGATGGCAAAGGCTAGGGGGAAATTCTTGGGCCTTAGCGCTTCTTCCAACAGCGCGCCAGCTTCACCCTTGGCGCGTCGCTGGGCGAGTTCTTGTGCTGCTGCGTGAATCGACTCAAGCTGTGTTTTAGCGTCTGTCTGTGACATGTTTAATCCTAACTAACGTATTTAAAAGGCTTATACAGAGTGGTTGATGCCGTAAAAACTGAGCGAAAAAGGTATAAATCGACTCTGTAAATCCAATTTGAGCTAAAAGAGAAATTGCGCTCAATATACCTTTTTGTGCTGCTAAAGGCTTGATAAAACTTAGCTTGAAGTGCTCTGCATTTATCGCTGGGCAAGATTGATTTAGTGTCAGCTTAACTATCCAATCTGGCGGATAAGTTAATCGCTTTTTAGGCTAGATCTTAGCGCGCTGCGGTGCCAGAATGGCGTTCCTTTCTGCGGTACTACTGGGACTTTTCCGTGAATCAAAGCCACTCTGGATCCTTGGCAACTAACCATGCTCAATTAGGATTATTGTTTATTTCTGTCGCCGTGCTGTTTTGGGGCATGTTACCCATAGCGCTTAAGCTGTCGGGGAGTTTTATCGATCCTGTGACTTTGACTTGGTTCCGTTTTTTAGTGGCGCTCTTGGTCAGTATTTTGGTGCAGTGGAGTGCGGGGAGCTTGAAACAGTTTGCGGCGCTCGATGCCAAGGTTTGGCTCAGGCTTATCCTCGCCGGACTGTTTTTAATGCTTAACTATGTGTCATTCGTGTATTCCCTCGACTATCTAGCCCCCGGGGCCGCGCAGCTTAATTTTCAAACCTCGCCATTTTTCCTCGCCTTTGGCGGCGTATTGTTTTTTAAAGAACGCTTGAATGCGGTGCAGCTCAGTTGTTTTGCTAGCTTAGCTTTAGGGATGTTGATGTTTTTCCATCCCTATTTAGATTTTTCCGCCACCGATAACCATGAGATCTGGCTTGGGGTGATGATAGTGCAGTTTTCGGCATTATCATGGACTACCTATGCGCTGCTACAAAAGTCACTGTTGAACCGTTTATCCCCCGCTAACGTACTCTTAGTCATCTACGCCTTAGGGATCTTTGCGATGGCGCCCTTTAGCGACTTTAGCCAATTTGCGCAAATGGATAGCTTCGACTGGCAAGTGGCGCTGTTTTGCGCCGCCAATACCTTGATTGCCTACGGTTGTTTTGGGCAATCGATGAAGTACTGGCCGACAGCACAAGTGAGCGCCATGCTGGCGTTAACGCCGGTATTTAGCTTTAGCGCCACGGCGTTAGTGGTCAGTATAGGTTGGTGGCCAGATGTATTTAAGGCCGATAAATTAGATGCGCTATCGCTATTCGGCATAGGTGTGATTATTGTGTCAGTGATGGTGGTGCAGTTACTGCCCATGTATCGCCAGCGCCGTGCTCGACGTTTGCAACCCGCTTCACAGACTACTGAATAGGTACCCGAGTGATCACACGCCTGACTGATATTGAATTAGAACAGATCCGCGGGGTTATCTTTGATCTCGACGGTACGCTTGCCCATTCAAACCCCGATTTTAAAGGCTTAAGGGAGGCATTAGGTATTGGATCGGGTACCGATATTCTCGAGCATATACATAGCCTCGACACCACAATGGCCAAGATGCAGGCGCTCGAAATTGTCCATGACTATGAGCTAGAAAGTTCGCGTCAGGCGAGCTGGATTGAAGGGGCGCAGGCGTTAATTGCCTTTTTAAAGACGCGGCAACTGCCGCTGGCGATTTTGACCCGCAATATGCCCGAGGCGGCCAAAATTACCATCGAAAAACTCGGTATCGATATCCCTTTAGTGTTGACCCGTTACGATGCCGAGCCTAAACCTCACCCGCGGGGGATCCACTTGATTTGCGAGCAATGGCAGTTGAATCCGGCGGATATCTTGTACGTGGGGGATTATCTATTCGATCTGCAAACCGCGCAGAATGCTGGTAGCCGCTGCGCCCTCTATTGCCCAGAAGAGGTGCCCGACTATGCCCAAGCGGCGGATTTGCTTATCGCCAATTATCAAAGCTTTATCGACGCTTGGGCATTAGAAACTAAAGGCTAACTATGGTGTGCCCGAATTAATCCCAATGTGGGGCAAAGTCAGGATTTGCGACCCTATGATTGCGATCCAGCTGATTGATTTGCTCGATTTCTGCTGGCGTTAAGTTAATGCTTGCGGCCGCTAAGTTGCTGCGAACATTGTCTCTTTTGGTTGAGGAGGGAATGGTGGCAAAACCTAATTGTCGTAACCAGGCCAACACAATTTGTGCGGGAGTGGCTTGATGCACTGATGCTAAGTTGACTATGGTTTCATCCTGCAACACTGCGCCATAGGCAAATGGCATGTACCCAGTTACTAATACATTGTGTTGTCTGCAAAAATCCGTCACTTTGCGATTGATGAGATAGGGATGCACTTCTACTTGATTGGTATAAATAACACCTTCGCCTAAGATGGCAATTGCTTGCGCGAGTTGTGCATTGGTAAAGTTTGATACGCCAATGCGACGAGTCAAGCCTTTATCTAATACTGCTTTCAGCTCTGAGAGATACTCGACCATACTCGGCTCATCGCTGTTCAACGGCCAATGGATGAGTAACAAATCAAGATACTCGGTTTGTAGCGCCGTTAGGCTGTCAATAACGCTAGTCTCAAAGCGTTCCTTGGTCAGGTTTTCAGTCCACACTTTGGTCGTGATAAACAGTTCTTCACGTGGGATCCCTGAGGCGTTAATCGCATTTCCTACCGCTTGTTCATTGCCATAAATCTGCGCCGTATCGATATGGCGTGAACCTTCTTCGAGTGCCATCAACACGGCATCGAAAGCGGCGTTATCTTTAAGTCTGAAGGTTCCTGTGCCCAGTATCGGCATGGCTGTCAGAGGCGCTTGGTTAGATGTTGTCGCATTGGTTTGAGTCATATTCTTCCCCTTATTCTGTGGATGGGGTAACTGTCGCCGATCGTGCTTTGTCGATAAAGAGGCTAAAGCACAAATGATTTTTGCTATTACCGCAACAATCGACTGCACTTAACGCCCTAATCACTTGCATATTTATAGGGTTAGCCGAGGTTGAATAAAATCGATAAAGGCGGAGATCCGCCGAGCAACGGTTGAGGTCTTGTAATAGACGGCATTGACTTGTTCCCGCTCTATGTTTGCGACTCGCTCGTTTTCCAGTAAAGGCAATAAACGTCCGCTAGCAATATCATCGCTGACCATAAACCCAGATAGGCAGGCGATGCCGTTACCCGCGAGGGCTAATTGGCGCACGGTTTCACCGTTGCTCGCCCGCATTGTGGGGACGATTTGCTCCAACCCTTTGAGTGGCCATTGATTTAAGACCTTAGCGCCCGTAAAACCGATAAGGCTGTGGTGGTTTAGCTCGCTGACGCTTTTAGGTAACCCACGTTTGGCGAGGTATTCCTTAGAGGCGACGATATGCAGTTTACTCTTGCCTAAGGGCCTAGCGTGCAGGGTTGAGTCGGTGAGTTTTCCGATACGAATCGCCACATCGGTGCGCTTCTCAATCAAGTCGACAAAGCCTTCGTTCGAGGTGAGTTCCAGCTCTATCTCAGGATAAAGCAGCTTAAATTCGTGTACTAAGGGAACAATCTGATGTAGCACAAAAGGGCTGGCAGCATCGACTCTAAGCTTACCCTTAGGTTGCTCCCCGCGGCTCATAAGCTCTTCTTCCGCTAACTGTATGGTTTGCAGCCCAAGCCTAACTGCATCGACAAACAGGCGTCCTTCATTGGTTAATTCGACTCGTCGAGTGGTGCGGTTGAGCAGGGTAACTTGTAGTTGACTCTCAAGTTTAGTCACGGCTCTTGAAACCCTCGCGACTTGAATATCGAGCGCTTCGGCCGCCGCGGAAAATCCACCACTATCGACCACTGTGAGCAGTATCTGTAAGTCATCTGAGCGAGTCAGCATGTCAGTCTCCAACGAGGTAATTAGTTACATATATAGCAAAAATCATTTGTAAAAATCACTCTTTTTGACAATAAACTTTATCGTCAAGATAGCGCCATCTGAAGTTAAGCGAGCTGGTTTAACTTCAGCTCTATTAGCCCTTATCGAGCTTGTCGCTCGTTTAATACAGGATGGACGCCATCATGCCTTTAGCTTTACTCGCATTGACGCTCAGCGCCTTTGCTATTGGAACAACAGAGTTTGTCATCGTGGGATTAATTCCCACTATGGCGCAGGATTTACAGGTTTCTCTCCCCTCGGCGGGATTATTAGTAAGCCTCTATGCCCTTGGGGTAGCCGTTGGCGCCCCAGTCTTAACAGCCTTAACGGGCCATTGGAATCGTAAGCATGTATTGTTGGCGGTAATGACGCTATTCGTTGCGGGAAATGTGCTCGCATGGCAAGCCCCGAGCTATGAAACTTTGATTGCGGCGAGAGTGATTACAGGCTTAGCCCATGGGGTGTTTTTTTCGATTGGCTCAACCATTGCCACAGGACTGGTACCAAAGGAAAAAGCGGCCAGCGCCATTGCGATTATGTTTACAGGACTGACCGTCGCACTGGTAACAGGTGTGCCTCTCGGTACTTATATTGGCCAGAGTTTTGGTTGGCAGTCGACCTTTTTAGCCGTTGCTTTGCTTGGCCTTATCGCCCTGATAGGCAGTGCATTCTTAGTGCCGAACAACCTTAAGCAGACCCGTGCAGCCAGTTTACTGACCCAAGCTAAAGTGTTGACTGAGCCAAGGCTGCTGTTGGTATTTGCCATTACAGCAATTGGGTATGGCGGTACTTTTGTTGCCTTTACCTTTCTCGCACCTATTTTACAGCAGATCAGTGGCTTCGATGCGAGTGCGATAGGGGTGATCATGTTGGTGTATGGTGTCTCGGTTGCCATAGGCAACATCTGGGGCGGTAAGATGGCCGATAATATGGGGCCAATCAAAGCGCTAACTTATATTTTTACTGGGTTAGCCGCAGTGCTGTTTATCTTCCACTTTACGGCGTTAAACCCGATTACCGCTGTGTTAACCATACTCGTTTGGGGCGCTTTTGCCTTTGGCAATGTCCCTGGATTACAGGTCTATGTTGTCAAACTGGCTGAAACCTATGCACCAACCGCAGTAGATGTGGCCTCGGGACTCAATATAGCCGCCTTCAACATAGGGATTGCCTTAGGTGCCTGGGGCGGCGGACTCATTGTCGAGCAGATGGGATTAATGCAAACCCCATTGATTGGTGCGCTAGTGGTGATTGTGGCGCTGTTATTAACTCGCCTGAGTGGCTATTTGGATACTCGAACTGAGGCTGTTGATACGTCAGTCGATGGTGTTAAGCAATAGGTTATCGTTGCAATATGGGTTTGCTGGCCACACAGTGCTTGCAAGCCCATTAAAGTATCTAGTGAATCTAATACCCTGCTGTATTCGTAGTTAAGGCATCTTGTTTATCTTGCTTGAGCCCAAGGCGAATACTGTCGAGCAATGCCACTAACCAGCAGAGCAAAAAGCCATAGAGCAGTTCATTGGCATTGGCCATGGTGGTTTGGGTTTGTTGAGTGATTTCGGCGGATATCACGCCGACATCTAGGGGTAAGGTGCCATTTTGGATCTCTAAGGCGATCACTTGTGCCACTTGATAAATTTGCATAAGCAACAGTATAAGGCTGATGACAGCTAAGCAGAAAAACACCAGCGCCGAACGTTTATGTTTAAGGTAAAAGTGGCCGCTGCCGGGGGCGACAAAGGCGGATAACAGGCCAGCGGTAAGGGCTTTTTTCATCGAAATACACTAATTGTGTTGCTAAAGACTAAGGCGACACTAATAGACCTATTGGCTTAAGTGCAAGTTAATTTGCCATGGCGACTAACATTCCAATAAAGCCTGCAAACAGAGTACAACCGACCTGCACCATGATTAATAAGGTTTTATCTTCGCTGCATGACTTAGCCAGTGCTGGAAGTGTGGGGTTAAATAGGTCGGCTATCAGTACTAAAAAATCCATTTAGTGTCCTTAAGTTAGGCATCCATCGATTGACTATACCTGCTCGAATTATCAACTGGCCAGTGAAGTTTGAGTGGTAGCGATTTTAAGATAACAAAAAAGGAGCCTAGGCTCCTTTTTTAATGCGTTTGTTTAAATCTGCTTAACCTAACGGCTTAGGTTTGGCGATTACTCTTCGCGTGGTTTACGTGGTCTACGCTCGCCTGCAGGCTTGTCTGAACGTGGTTTGCGGTCAGCAAATGGTTTGTCACCAGAGGCTGAACGTGGTTTACGCTCGCCCATTGGACGATCACCACGTGGACGACGGTCGCTACGTGCGCCACGGCCAGAGTCTACGAAAACTTGATCGCCAGCTTCACGGATGTTCAGTGGCTTGCCACATACACGCACTTTCTTCAGGTGCTGCAGCACTTCTTTTGGCATGCCGTCTGGCAGGTCAACGGTAGTCACTGCGTCGTATAACTGAATGGCACCAATGTAACGGCTGTCGATGTTAGCTTCGTTTGCAATAGCGCCAACGATGTTGCCCACACCCACGCCATTGTCACGACCTACGTCGATAACATAACGGCACATCTTCAGATCTGGGTTGTCTTTTAACGCTTCAGCACTACCAAGGCTTGCAGGCATTGGACGTGATTCACGGCCACGACGTTCACCGCGCTCGCCACGTTCAGCACCACGTTCACTGCGCTCATCGCGAGTACGTTCTTGAATCGCTGGTAATTGCAGTGGACGCTCTTGCTGAACTTGGTGCAGCAGAGCTGCAGCCAGCAGATCGGTATCCACTTCCAGTTGTTGACATAACTGGGCAACCGCTTCGCGCATAAAGTCCAGATCTTGAGTCATGGTTTGCGCTAACTGCTCACCTAAGCGAGACAAACGACGTTCTGCAACAGTCTCTGGGCTTGGTACTTTCATTGGTGAAATACGGCTGTTAGTTGCGCGCTCGATGGTGCGCAGCATACGCATTTCACGGCTGGTCACGAACAGAATCGCCATACCCGTACGGCCAGCACGGCCAGTACGACCGATACGGTGTACGTAAGCTTCAGTGTCGTAAGGAATATCGTAGTTCACTACGTGGCCGATACGCTCAACGTCCAGACCACGGGCCGCCACGTCGGTTGCGATCAGAATGTCTAACTTGCCGCTTTTCAGCTGTTCAACCGCACGCTCACGGGCTTGCTGGTTCATATCACCGTGCAGTGGTGATGAAGCATAGCCGCGGGCTTCGAGTTTTTCTGCTAATTCCACGCACGAGTTACGGGTACGAACGAAGATGATGATACCTTCAGTATTTTCAACTTCTAGTACGCGTACTAGGGCTTCTAACTTGTTGTGTTGAGACACTTGCACGAAACGTTGCTCGATAGAGTCAACAGTGGTGTGGCTCGCAGCGATGCTGATGTTAGTCGCATCTTTTAAATGCTTGTTAGCAACACGCTTGATTTGTTCTGGCATAGTGGCCGAGAACAGTGCAAGTTGGCGCTGCTCTGGGGTGTGTTCCAGAATCCATTCGATATCGTCGATAAAGCCCATTTTTAACATTTCGTCGGCTTCGTCGAGTACCAGCGCTTGCAGGGTTTCCAGCTTTAAGGTGCCACGGCGCATATGGTCCATAACACGGCCCGGGGTACCCACGATAACCTGTGGACCACGCTTCAGGGCGTTTAATTGCTGATGCATGCTCTGACCGCCATAGATTGGCAGTACATGGAAACCTTTCATAAATTTCGCGTAGCTGCTGAAAGCTTCTGCTACTTGCACCGCTAATTCGCGGGTTGGCGCTAATACTAAGATTTGTGGAACAGCTTGGCTGGTCACTTTGTTGAGCAGGGGCAGGGCGAAGGCGCCAGTTTTACCTGTACCTGTTTGTGCCTGACCTAAAATATCTTTGCCAGCCATTAATGGGTCGATACTGGCTGATTGGATTGGTGTTGGGTTTTCGTAACCTAGCTCGTCAAGAGCACGCAACAAATTCTCGGACAAGCCGAGTTCACGGAAAGTTCTTTCACTGGATGACATTGGGTTGTAGCCTTGTGGATGCGCCCGGATTGGCGCTTAAGTTTCACAGACAGAAAATCAACCCCGTGTCGATTTCCCGCACCGAAAACGCCAGATTATAGCAGCATTTTAGCCGCTTTACCAAGTGACTCTCGGATAAATACAGGGTTTTGCGTGGATTTTTTTGCCAAAACTGAGCAAGAAACGCGCCACTTCGCTTAATTTTTCAAAAAGTCGCCATTGAGTCGTAGGATTTCGAAGGCGGATTCCGTTACCGCTGCGAGAAACACATAATCCAAAGTGTCGGGGGTATCTTCCGGGGTGTGATATTGCGGATGAGTCGGGACGCCAAAATAGAGCCAAGGGATCTTAGCTTTATGGAAAGGATAATGATCCGAGGCTCTGAGCCAATCTGTGCTCTGGATGCTTCGTCCCACGGGTTTGGGATGGCTCAACTTAATACAGAGGCGATTATTCGCGTTTAGCATCGGCCTAAATTGCGGAAATTGATAGAAGTTGCGGCTACCCTCGAGGTAAATAGCGTAGGGGCGGCTCGGGTGGCCAATCATATCGAGATTGAGCATCAGTTCAAATTGCGCCTCGGGCATTCGCTGCTTGAGTTGCTCGACGAGGGCCGTACTGCCAAACAGTCCCGGCTCTTCGGCATCGGTGGCGACAAACATTAAGTTAATGTTGGGCAGCGAATCGGGGGCGGCGCTTAGCTGCGCTTGCCAGTGGGCGGCGAGAGCCAACAGGGCGGCAACACCTGAGGCGTTATCATCGGCGCCGTGGTAAATCTTGCTGCCACTCATGCCGAGATGATCGTAGTGAGCCACCACAATGCGCCATCGATGAGTGGATTGGCGTGCGGGGATTAACGCCACCATATTGCTTCCCGTCTCTTGGCTAAAAAGCGTGGCATATTCGAAGGGAACCTCGAAAGTTTCTCCCCAAGGAGTAAGCCCAAGTTGTTGATACTGGCTGTGCAGATAGTCGCGTGTCTTGGCGGCGCCTTGCGTTTGGGTTTTACGCCCCATGAATTCTGCTGCGCTGAGTGTTGCTACTGTTTGCTTAAGAGCTTCTGGTTCGGCCCAATTCAATCGAATTGCCTCAGGTGAACAAGTGTATTCGGCGGGTTGATTGGAACAGGCGGCAAGGCTTAAACACAAACTAAGGATAAACAAGCGCAATAAGCTCAAGCCTATGCGGTGAGACTGGGGGCTAATGATTGCTATGAATGGGTGCGCCAAATTGCCCATGGCTATCCTTAAAATTGGCAATAGGATGATCAATCCTAAGCCTAACAGGGATTTAGCTTGGCTGCATGGGCCGTAATGCTGAATCAGTCTAAGACGCGGATCTCGGGGGAGAGTGTCGCCTCCTGATGACGGCTTAAATGAAAGTGCTCCAAGCCAGAGACCAAATGGGTTCGTGAGCAAATAGTGACTTGGGCGTTTTTGATGAGTCCGCCTTGGTCTAAGGTGGTGATCCGGCCATCGGGCAAGGCGAGTAGGCTACTATTGGCTGAGCTGTCTAACACTGTCACTTGTAAACGTGTGGGTTGACCGATAAGCGGATCGACAGCGGCAATAACCAGCGCCACAAGCGTTAACCCCAAGCAGGCAATCAGCAATACATTAGCGCGACTTAAGCTCGTCAAACTCGGGCGATGTGTTGGCAACATGTTCTCCTCGATTGATAACGGCGAATGGCTTGCCTGAGAGGGTTCTTATACAGCAATAAATTTTAATCACAGCGCCTTGGTGATGCCCAAGGCGCTGTTAAGCTTATCGCTATGACTGCTTGGCTAGCTTAGCATCCCGTTCCAGCAGCGGCTTTAAGAAGCGCGCGGTATGGGATGTTGGATGCTGCGCCACATCTTCTGGCGTGCCAGTTGCTAGAATAGTACCGCCACCGCCGCCGCCCTCAGGGCCTAAGTCGATAATCCAGTCTGCGGTTTTAATCACATCCAAGTTATGCTCAATCACCACAATAGTATTACCGTGGGATTTGAGGCGATGCAGTACATCGAGCAGCAATTGGATATCGGCAAAGTGCAGGCCCGTTGTCGGTTCATCCAAAATATACAAGGTCTTACCCGTATCACGCTTAGAGAGTTCCTTCGCGAGCTTCACCCGCTGGGCTTCACCGCCCGACAGTGTGGTCGCGCTCTGGCCTAGACGCACGTAGGACAAACCGACATCCATCAGGGTTTGCAGTTTACGGGCAATCGCTGGCACGGCATCGAAAAACTCCCGCGCATCTTCCACTGTCATTTGCAGCACTTCGTGGATGTTCTTACCTTTGTAGCGCACCTCTAAGGTTTCGCGGTTATAGCGTTTACCCTTGCAGGCGTCGCAGGGAACATACACATCGGGTAGGAAGTGCATTTCGACCTTAATTAAGCCATCGCCCTGACAGGCCTCACAGCGACCACCTTTCACGTTAAAGGAGAAACGGCCCACCTGATAACCACGGGTACGGGATTCCTGCGTCGCGGCAAAAATCTCCCTGATAGGCGTAAAGATGCCAGTATAAGTGGCGGGGTTAGAGCGCGGTGTGCGGCCAATCGGGCTTTGGTCGATATCGACCACTTTATCGCACTGCTCCATGCCGACAATGCGATCGTAAGGTGCGGGCTCATCGACAGTGGCACCGTTGAGTTGCTTATGGGCAATTCTAAAGAAGGTGTCGTTGATCAGGGTCGATTTGCCTGAACCAGATACTCCAGTCACGCAGGTGAATAATCCCACAGGGATGGTTAAATCCACATTGCGCAGGTTATTGCCGCGGGCGCCATAAAGCTCAATCACTTGTTTTGGATCGTATGGCGTACGTGGGGTGCTGATATGAATGTTGCGTTTGCCCGAAATATATTGGCCAGTCACGGACTCGTCGCAGGCGACAATTTTCTCGATCGGACCGTCGCAAATCACTTCGCCGCCGTGTACGCCTGCGCCGGGTCCGATATCGATAATATGATCCGCGATGCGAATCGCATCTTCATCGTGCTCCACCACGATCACTGTGTTACCTAAATCCCGTAGGTGGATTAAGGTCTGCAACAACCGCTCGTTATCCCGTTGGTGCAAGCCGATTGATGGCTCATCGAGCACATACATTACGCCGACGAGTCCAGCGCCGATTTGGCTGGCGAGACGAATACGCTGTGCTTCACCGCCTGAAAGAGTTTCGGCTGAACGCGACAGACTTAAATAGTTGAGGCCGACGTTAACGAGGAAGCCTAAGCGATCGCGTACTTCCTTCAATACCTTCTCGGCGATCTGTGCCTTTTGGCCGCTGAACTCAAGTTTGTCGAAGTATTCGAGGGCTTCACCTATCGACCAAACGGTAAGTTTCGGCAGGTTTAGATCGCCAATAAACACGTTACGGGCTTCTTCACGCAGGCGTGAGCCGCCACAGCTTTGGCAGGCCTGAGTGTTGATAAACTTGGCTAATTCTTCGCGCACCGCGTTACTTTCGGTCTCGCGGTAGCGCCGGTCCATATTATTTAAGATGCCTTCGAAGGGGTGATTACGCACCACCACATCGCCACGGTCGTTGATGTATTTGAAGGCGATGCTGTCTTTGCCTGAGCCGTAGAGGACGATTTTTCTCACCTTATCCGACAGCTGTTCGAAGGGGACTTCGACATCGAACTTATAGTGGTCGGCGAGCGAACTCAGCATCTGGAAGTAATAGAAGTTACGTCTATCCCAGCCGCGAATCGCGCCGCCCGCAAGGGATAACTCAGGATTCGTGATTACTCTGTCGGGGTCGAAAAATTGTTGTACCCCTAAACCATCACAGGTGGGGCAAGCGCCAGCCGGGTTGTTAAAGGAGAAAATCCGTGGTTCAAGCTCGGCCATCGAATAACCGCAGTGCGGACAGGCAAAGTTTGCCGAGAAGATTAATTCTTCCGTGGTGCCTTCATCCATGCTGGCGACTACGGCAATCCCTCCGGAGAGCTCGAGCGCGGTTTCAAAGGATTCGGCGAGACGTTGCTGAATATCGCTGCGGACTTTAAAGCGATCGACCACCACTTCGATGGTGTGCTTAACGTGTAAGTCGAGTGCGGGGGGATCGGTTAAGTCGCAGACTTCGCCGTCGATTCGGGCGCGGATATAGCCCTGCGCCGATAAGCCCTCGAGTAATTTTACGTGCTCCCCCTTACGACCGTTGACTACGGGGGCCAGCAGCATTAAGCGGCTGTCTTCGGGCATTTCTAACACTTTATCCACCATCTGGCTCACGGTTTGCGCCGCCAGCGGTTGGCCGTGTGTCGGACAACGTGGTTCGCCCACACGGGCAAACAACAGACGCAGGTAGTCGTAAATTTCGGTGATCGTTCCGACGGTGGAGCGCGGGTTATGGGACGTCGATTTTTGTTCGATGGAAATCGCCGGGCTCAAACCTTCGATATGGTCGACATCGGGCTTTTCCATCAAGCTTAAGAATTGGCGGGCATAGGCAGAAAGAGACTCAACGTAACGTCGTTGGCCTTCGGCATATAAGGTATCAAATGCTAGGGAAGATTTGCCTGAACCCGATAACCCTGTGATAACGATTAACTTATCCCTTGGGATAGTCAGGTTGATATTTTTGAGATTGTGGGTCCGTGCGCCGCGTATTTCAATCTTATCCATCTATCGCTCAAGTCTTATGCTTAAAAAAAATGAGCCTAAGTATCGCACAGTTCGGCGGCCGAGTTTAGTCGATTCTGTGATCTTGCTGACATTCCGAATGGGCGCGGTTGTGGGGCTGGTATTGCTGATAAAAGGTGATGCAGTTAGCGGATTAACTAAGATTAATCCGTATAACGACTTTGAACTTACCCAACTTCTGTAAGCATCGAGTTAACTATTTGTAGCCAATGGGCTTTTAGATAAGCCTTAAAAATAAAGGCCTAAGCGTACGCTAAGGTGCGAGCATCCGCATTGGCGCGGGGCAAAATCCGCTGTTTACACTCACGGTATGGGCGGTTTTTCCTTTTGAGCAAACGCTTTTGGGTGTGTTAACATGCGCCCCCTAAAAGACTTCAATCCAGGGCAAAATCATGGGTAACAACGGACTTTCAGGAACCGAGAAAAAAGTCGCGTTTTCTTTAGCCAGCGTATTTGGTTTACGTATGATGGGCTTGTTTATGATCATGCCCGTCTTTGCACTCTATGGTCAGCATTTAGAAGGTTTTTCTCCCCTTTGGGTGGGGATTGCCATTGGTGCCTATGGCTTGACTCAGGCCGTTTTGCAGATCCCTATGGGGATTTTATCCGACAAGTATGGTCGTAAACCTGTTATCCTCGCTGGATTAGTATTGTTCGCCATCGGCAGCTTAATTGCCGCCAATGCCGATACCATTTACGGCGTGGTATTTGGCCGCGCCGTGCAAGGTATGGGGGCGATTGCCGCCGCCGTGTTGGCCTTAGCGGCGGATTTAACCCGAGATGAGCAGCGCACTAAGGTGATGGCCATTATCGGCATGTGTATCGGCGGCTCCTTTGCCCTGTCGTTACTCGTCGGCCCGATTGTGGCGCAGCATTTAGGCTTATCGGGTTTATTCTTGCTAACCGCAGGCCTTGCGGTACTTGGCATGTTGATTGTGCAGCTATTAGTACCGAATCCGATTTCCCATGCACCTAAGGGCGATACCTTAGCGGCGCCCGCCAAGCTCAAGCGTATGCTGACCGATCCACAGCTGTTTCGACTCGATGCGGGCATTTTTATTCTGCACTTAGTATTAACCGCAGTGTTTGTCGCCTTGCCGCTCGATTTAGTCGATGCGGGTCTGGTGAAAGAAAAACATTGGATGCTGTATTTCCCCGCGTTTGTGGGGGCATTCTTCTTGATGGTGCCGTTAATCATCATCGGGGTGAAGCGTAAGAATACTAAGGCAATGTTCCAAATTGCTTTAGTGATCATGATGTTTGCCCTTGCGGCGATGGCGATGTTTTCGAACAACCTCTGGGTATTGAGCGTAGCGGTATTGCTGTTTTTTACCGGCTTTAACTATCTTGAGGCGTCGCTGCCGAGTTTGATTGCGAAATTCTGCCCAGTTGGTGAAAAAGGCTCTGCCATGGGGGTCTATTCGACTAGCCAATTTTTAGGCGCATTCTGTGGCGGTATGCTCGGTGGTGGTGCGTTCCAATTAGTTGGCGCCGTGGGCGTGTTTATCGTCGCGCTGGTATTGATGTGCGTTTGGTTATTATTGACCCTAGGGATGAAAAATCCTGTGCTGCTTAAGAGTTACACCTTAGAAGCTGCCGTAAAAGATAAGGCCCAAGCGCGGGATATGGCGTCGCAGCTGTCACAATTGATGGGTGTGGTCGAAGCGATTGTGGTGCTAGATGAGAAAGTTGCTTACCTCAAAGTTGATGAGCATTTCGATTTAAGAGAAGCCCGAGCTGTGTTAGGCTCTGCTCAATAATATGTGTTATTGCCGCGAGTTTTAGGGAAGCGGATTTTCCCTTGCGGCAACAATTATAAACAACATACTGAATTAATAGATTATTTAAAGAATCGCAGGAGATTTCAATGGCCAGTCGTGGTGTTAACAAGGTAATTTTGGTTGGCAATTTGGGACAAGATCCAGAAGTACGTTACATGCCAAACGGTAACGCAGTCGCTAACATCACAGTTGCGACCAGCGAATCGTGGAAAGACCAACAAGGTCAACAGCAAGAGCGTACTGAATGGCACCGTGTGGTTCTGTTTGGCAAGTTGGCTGAAATTACGGGTGAGTACCTGCGTAAAGGTTCACAGGTTTACCTCGAAGGTAAACTGCAGACGCGTAAGTGGAAAGACCAAAGCGGTCAAGATCGTTACAGCACTGAAGTGGTTATCGACCAAAGCGGTAGCATGCAAATGTTAGGCGGCCGTAACCAAGGTCAAGGCCAAGGTGCGCCTATGGGCGGCATGCAACAAAACGCGGGTTACCAAGCGGCTCCGGCTCAAACTGCGCCAGCGCAAAACCAATACGCGCCAGCACAGCAAAGTTACCAAGCACCTGCACAGCAACCACAATCTGGCTACAATCAGCAGCCAGCCCAGCAAAGCTATGGCCAGCAACAGCAATCCCATGCTCAGCCACAACAGAGTGGTTATGCGCCTAAGCCTGCTGCACCAGCGTATCAAGCGCCAGCGGCACCAGCACAACGTCCAGCACCACAGCCACAACAAAACTTTACCCCAGATTTGGATGATGGTTGGGACGACGATATCCCGTTCTAATTTTCCTACTTTTACAGTGTAAATAATCGTTTTTTAAAAGCCCTGCCATATTGTGCAGGGCTTTTTGTTTATATATGCCTTGTCTGTCCTTGAATAATTTTCTTTGCATAGTTGTTAACAGTTGTTATGATTTAGGGTGGATTGTTTGGGTTCACTAAAGGACTCTAACTTTTGAAAATAAATTAACGTTATGACAATTACTAAAAGAAAGGAATTCTTCCATGGAAGATGTAATAAGTCAGGAAAGTAATCCATTAAAAAGTGATGAAAAACAAATAACAGTAGATAACAATATTCAGAGAATTCCACTGTTTCACGTTTCTCTTGCTAAATTGACAATTATGTTTGTTGCCACCTTTGGTCTATATCAAATTTATTGGTTTTATAAGCAATGGCAGGCATTAAAAGAGTATTATGATTTAGATGCATGGCCTATTGCTCGGTGCATTTTTACGGTATTTTTTACACACTCTTTGTTCGTTTATGTTAATGAATATATTAAAGAAGATAATAGAAGCTATCGTTGGAATCATTCAGCTTTAGCGACAGCTTACGTTTTACTCATCGTAGTCTCTAGTATTCTTAATAAAATTGAAGTTTTACCAACATTTTTTATTTTAATTTCTATTTTTATACCTTTAGCAGTTTTGTATCCATTGTATGAAGCTCAAAAAGCAATTAACTTTGCGCTTGAACCTTTAGACTATGAGGAAAATTCAAGTTTAACTTGGTTGAATTGGATCTGGATTGCTCTTTTTGGTTTCTATTGGGCAATGGTTATCTATGCATTAACTGTGTTAGTCAGACTTGCTTAATTTAGAATAAAACAGGCTTTAATTAAGCCTGTTCTGAATTGCCAATGTGTGGCAGTGTGACAGAGGAATATTTTTATAAAGTTAACAACGAGTTTTCCCTCATATACTTTCAAGCTCTAATATTATTTTTTCTTATTAATTCATGGTTTTGATATTTTTGGTACGGTGTAAGGTATTGATTTTGTGACTTAAAGCTTTTTAGCGGCTATAGTAAAAAGTCAATTTATCAGTACTGAGGTAAGCATTTTCTCCGGTTAATGAACCCAATTGGGGGGAGAAAATGAATTTTTATGAATAATTTCAAGCGAATCCAGTTTAAACACCTGTGGCTATGGCTGCTATTTATCAGCGTGGCCTTCCCCTTAAGGGCGGTTGAAGCGCCTCTGTGGCCTGAGTCGGCCGATTTACCCTTAAGTCCGCGAGTACACACAGGCACCCTGGCTAATGGGTTGCACTATCTGTTGGTAAACAATAAAACCCCTGAACAGGCGGTTATCGTCCGTATGCGGGTAGATGTAGGCTCTGTGATGGAAACGGATGCCGAACAAGGTCTAGTGCATTTTTTAGAGCATATGGCGTTTAATGGCTCTACCGGACTCGCGGCGGGGGAGATGATCCCGACCTTACAACGCTTAGGTTTAAGTTTTGGGGCCGATACCAATGCGGTGACTGAATTCCAGCAGACGGTTTATCAGTTTAATTTACCGAGCAATAGCCAAGATAAAGTCGATACCGCTTTGTTTTTAATGCGCGAAATCGCCAGTAATCTGTTGCTGGATCCCGCGCTTATCGAGCGTGAAAAGGCGGTGGTCTTGTCTGAACTACGTGAGCGTAGTAGCGCCGATTTAGAAAACTATCGCCACCAGTTAACCTTTTTAATGCCGCAAACCTTGCTATCGCAGCGCTTTCCCGTGGGAGAGGCGACGAGCATTCAAAATGCGAATCGTGACAAGTTATTGTCCCTCTATCAGCGTTTTTATACACCATCCCGCACCAGCTTAATTGTGGTGGGGGATATTGATGTTGATCGTATCGAGCACAAGATCAAACAGCAATTTACCGACTGGCAAGCCGCGCCGCAGGCTGCTAGGGTGAAGGCACAATCCATAGGCACGGTACAGGCTAAAACCGCTGTTGAGGCGGCGGCATTTTTTGACCCAAGCCTGCAAACCTCGGTTTCCCTCGGGCTGTTAAAACCGCAAACCCCTAAACCAGATACGATTGCGCTGCGTGAGCAGGAGATTTTATTAGAGGTTGCCCATGGTATTTTGTATCGCCGCCTAGAATCACAGTTGCTACACAGCCAAGGCTTATACGGCGTAAGCTTACAAATCGGCCCGCAATACGATATTGCCTACGGCACGCAAATGACCTTGGGGACGCAGGAAAACAACTGGCAGCAGGGAATTGCGTTATTAGAGCAAACCTTGCGTCAGGCGCTGGAATTTGGTTTTAGCCAACAGGAAATTGACCAGCAACTTAAGCGGATGCACAAGGGCTATCAGCTCAGTGCCGCTGGCAGTAACACCATTCACAGCGTTAATATTGCCGAAAGTCTAGTGAATACAGTGGCGAGCCGACGTGTGCCAGTGGAGCCCGCATGGCAATTGGCGCTGTTTGAAAAGCTGATGCCGAGTATCACGCCGCAAAAACTGCAGCAGTCGTTTAAACAGGCTTGGGAAGGGACGCCTTATCTGTATCTCACCAATAGCAAACCCATTGAAAATGTTGAAAAACAACTCTTAGCCGCCTACGGCGCGAGCCGAAAGCAAGCCGTAAAAGCACCCGAAACCAAGAGCATTGCCGAGTTTGCCTATAGCCAATTTGGTGAGCCGGGACAGATTGTTGCCGATCAGCGCGATGCCACAACTGGGATCCGTAAGCTAGAGTTTGCTAACGGTGTACGCCTCAATGTAAAACCCACCCCCTTTAATCAGGGGATGACGCTGGTGAGTCTCAATATCGGTTTTGGCGAGGTGCCATTCCCTGAGCTAGATGGTTTGTCTTACCTGTTTAATAGCGCTTTTGTGCAGGGTGGTTTAGGGCTGCACGATTGGGACAGTCTGCAGGATATTTTTGCTGGTCAAGATATCTCGGTGGGCTTGAGTCTGCGTGAACAGAGTTTTGGCGGCGAGATCAGCACCAATGCTGCCGAACTTCGCACCCAATTAGGCGTGCTAACGGCTTACCTAGTCGATCCCGGGATGGATCAACAGGCCGAGCAGTTATTCCGTGAGCAAGTGATTGCTGAGCAGCAGAGCATTCATAGCAATCCGCAACTAGAGTTTTCGAATCAGTTTGCCCGTATTGCTCACAATGGCGACAAACGTTATGGCTACGGTAATCCTGATGAAATCCTCAAGCGTCAGTTTGCTGAACTCGCGCCTAGCTTCCATTCTGCCGTTCAGCAGGGGGTGATTGAACTGGCGATTGTTGGGGATTTTGATGAAGACAAAGCGATTGCTGAGGTTGCACAAACCCTAGGAGCCATTGCGCGACAGCCGATCCTTAAGGGGCAGACGATTGTGCCTGTGTTTCCCAAAGTGCCGGCACAAATGAGCCTGACGCATTATGGTCAAGTCGATATGGCGGCGCTAGCGCAGGTATGGCCGACGACGGATATGAGCAATCCCCGTGAGCTGGTGGGGTTAGGTTTACTCGAGCAGGTACTCAATATCCTACTCACTGAAAATGTTCGCGAAAAAGCTGGTGCGAGTTATTCTCCCTCGGCATTTTCATACAGTGACTTAAACCCAACGGGTTATGGTTATCTTGGCTTATTTAGCGTGACAGCTAAGACCATGTTGCCAGAGGTGGCTAAGTATTACGTCGCCGCAGTTAAGCAGGTTAAAGCGCCTTCGGGGATCAGTGAGGATTTACTCAATCGCGCCCGCCAACCTGTGTTGGAGTGGATGCATATGGCGCCGCAAAGCAATAACTTTTGGTTAGATTTGGCCTCAACCGCCCAAAGCCAGCCGGAGCGTTTTGCGGGCTTTAACCAACGATTGGCGCTGGTACAGCAAATCACCCCCGCCGAGTTAAGTCAATTGGCGCAGAAATACCTCAAGGATGATAAGCGCTTAACCATCGAAACCTTACCTGCACCCATCACGGCTCAGTGAGTGATTAAGTCGCCATACCTCTGAAGACCTCCCTCCTGTGATACTCGTGTCACAGGAGGTTTGGTTTTATTGATCATTGCAATACCACTCGGTCGCAATTGGAAATCGCTGTTGTCGAAAATGCCACTCACGTTTAAGCCGCGCTCACATTAGGCTAAACGCAACTTTTTGCAGGGTGTTCATGTCATGTTTCGATATCTTTTATGTTGCTTTGGTTTGGTCCTAATGTACCCGACAGGGATAGATATGTACTTAGTGGGATTGCCACAAATCGCCAATCAACTTGGGGCAACTGAGGCGCAGCTGCACATTGCGTTTTCTGTGTATCTTGCGGGCATGGCGACGACTATGCTGTTTGCGGGCAGTTTAGCCGATAGGATTGGGCGAAAACCTATCACGCTCTTTGGCGCCTTACTGTTTGCGTTAGCCTCCTACTTTGCGGCGCGCTCGCAAAGCAGTGATCTGTTTTTAATCGCTCGCTTTGTGCAAGGAGTCGGGGCAGGTTGTTGTTATGTGGTCGCGTTCGCAATTTTGCGTGATGTCTTAGACGATAAGCGCCGCGCTAGAGTGCTCTCAATGGTGAATGGCGTGACCTGTATTATCCCTGTGATCGCGCCTGTAATTGGGCATTTGATCATGCTTAGGTTTCCGTGGCCGAGTTTGTTTTACACTATGGCGGTAATGGGATTGCTGGTGTTTGGACTATGTCTGTTCGTCTTGCGTGAGACTTATTCTAAAGCGTCATTTCACAGTCAAACTTTGCCTAGAGTGCAAACTGAATCCTTTAAACAAGGCTTTTTTATCAGCCGCGTGGTTATAACGACCTTAGGCGTAACCACGATTTTAAGCTATGTGAATGTGTCCCCCATGCTGATTATGGGGCAGATGGGGTTTGACCGAGGCCAATATTCCAACATTATGGCGATGACTGCATTGGTAAGTATGCTGGCCTCATTTTCGACGCCCTTTTTGCTTAACCAGTTTAAAGAAAAATCGCTAATTTTGTTCTCTCAGACATTATTTGCCGCAGCAGCGCTGGTGTTTATCTTGACCCAATTGGGTTGGCTGGGTCAGTTATTCAATCTGCTCGGTTTTGGTTTGGTATGTTCAGGGTTTGCGATTGGATTTGGGGTGACCATGAGTCAGGCGCTCAGCCCATTTGTGGCGCGGGCTGGGGTGGCTAGCTCATTACTAGGGATAGCCCAAGTCTGTACTTCGGCCTTGTATATTTGGGTGATGGGGCTGCTCGAAGTGAGTGCGATTAATATATTATTAGTTATCCTCGCCGTTGGAGCGCTGATAAGTATCACGCTAATGTTAGCAGTGCCTAAATTGTCGGAAATGGTAGCGAATGAGCAAATCCTTGAGTCGGCTTGACCTCAATCTGTTGTTTACTTTTCAGTTGTTATCGCAGGAGCGGAGCGTATCTAAGGCCGCCAAAAAGCTCAATGTTACGCCATCGACCGTGAGTAAATCGTTGGCGAAGTTGCGCGATTGGTTTGATGATCCGTTATTTATAAAAACGCCTCAAGGATTGCAGCTCACGCCATTAGCCCAAAGCATGGAGCAAGACTTAGCCGATTGGTTGCAAATGGGCAAACAGCTCATGGGTAAGCGCGGGGATGATATGGCGAAAGGGCTTAGCTTCGAGCTGATGCTTGAGTCTCCTTTGTCGCTCATTATGCTTAATCAGTTAACGCAGGCCATTTACCTGCACTACCCAGATGCAAAAGTGAAGGTGCGTAATTGGGATTATGATTCACTCGAGGCCATCATTCGCGGTGAGGCCGATATGGGGTTTACCGGTCGAGAGAGTCATCCCCGCTCGAAGGAATCCCTTGATTTATTGCCTTATTTTATTGATTTTGAGGTTTTATTTACCGATCTCCCTCGGGTGTACTTACGCCGCGATCATCCCGCTTTACAAGAAGAGTGGAACATAGATACTTTTCTTAAATATCCGCATATCAATATCTTGTGGGAAAAGAGTGAAACCTGGGCCTTGGATGATGTACTTATCGAACTTGGGTTAACTCGCAATATAGTGCTGACCTTAGCCAGTTTTGAGCAGTCACTGTTTGTCGCGGCAGAGCCTCACCACAGCATGATGGCGGTAGCGCCGCAATATTGTGAGCAATATGCTCGTCAATTACACCCTGATTTAGTGAGTCGCCCGATCCCGATAAGTGGCGAATATCTTGATAAACTCGCCATTCCTTTTACCTTAATTTGGCATAAGAGAAACAGCCATAACCCCAAAATCACTTGGCTGCGAAACAGGATAAAAGCCATTTTTCAGCCACAGACGCAGAATTAAAGCTGATATTTACCGTGTTTACTTTATTGAGTTGAGCAATGTCTAACTGCTGGCACAAAGGTTGTTTGGAGAGCATTAATTGTTGGTGCCGCTGACGGGGATAAATTCTATCTCGGTATGCTGCAGGCGTTTATAGATATCAATATCGAAAGTTCGCCGACGGCCCTGATTGTCGGTTAAATATTGCTCAGTAGTGGCTAGTATCACAGCATATTCAATTCACATGCTTAAACAACATAGGCTCATCAGACGATACTGCCTTTGTCTTCAATCTTATTTGTATCAATTAAACGCCTAAAAAATGTGATTTGTATCAACTTTGGCGTTGTTGCTGAAATGTTTGTTAAGTTATTGAGTTTGTGAAATATTTGTTTTTGTTTTGGGTGGGAATTGCCATTGTTGTCATTGTATAACTGCGTAGACTGAACTGAATTTTTTGTCTGCTAATGAGGGATACGATGCTTAACAATCAACTAAAAGGATTCGCGGTTTTGACTTTCGCCTGTTTGGGCGTGACCGCTTGTGGTGGCTCCGATAATAAAAAGGATGAGGACACCTCGAAGACCGATACCTATGTGCAATTTTACAATGCTTCGGCTGGAAGTACGGCTACCGCACTGAAGATTGGTGATAAAACCTATGAGAGCGTGAACTACGCCGATGCGATGCCAAGGTTCACTTCAACGCCTGGCGTCAGTGCCGTCGAGGTGATGGGTAAAGATGCGTCGAACAAGGATATCTCGCTCTACAAAGAGGATATCGATTTAAAAACCGCGACAGACCATTTCTTTGTCTTACATGGGGATTTTGCCTCGCCATCGCTGCTGAATATCAATTACTCCCGTACTGAACTCGATAAGCAAAACGCCGAAGCGGACAAGAGTAAAATGCAATTATTGATCGCCCATACGGCGATGAATGCGCCCGCCTACGATGCCTATATTGCTAAAGCAGACCAAAGCTTTGCCGATGCGGTGATGCTTGGCAGTGTCTCCTACGGTGAGGTCTCAACACCGCAGATTTTGGACACTGGGGATTATAAGGTTTACCTCGCTCCCGCGGGAACCACTAATGTGAGCTACACCACGGCAAGCATTAACTTTAAGACTAAGGTGCCCTATAAGTTGATTTTAAGGGAAAGCTTTGGTGCCTCGGATGCCAAAATCAGCTTAGATAGCGTCGATTCGACCACCAATGTGCGTAATCATGTTGCCCTCGAAAGCAGCGTCGATTTTAGGGTATTCAATGGTTTGGCAACGCACAATGTTGATGTCAAAGTGGTGAGCAATAAACAAGAAGCCCTATTTAGCAATGTGGCACCCTTTGGCGTGACTGCCTATCAAGGCGCTGAGTTTAATGACTTTGGCGTGAGCGTATTTGATCATACTAGCCAAGCCAAATTGCTCGACAATGTGTTGATTACCCTTAATCAGGACGATATCAAAACCATCTTCATCTACGAGCAAACTACCGAAGAAGGTAGCCAAGTGAAGGCGATGGAGATGAAGCAAACGCAAACGCCGAGTCCCTACAGCTTTAAGTTTGATATCGTCAGTTTTGCCGACAAGAGTAACCTGACGTTGTACTTCTTAAAGGCGAACGACACCATCGAAACTGCAGCCTATAAGATCAGTGCGGTTAATCCAACGGCGCCGCAGTCGTTAGTGGTGCCAAAAGGTGAGTATTCCATCAAGGTGATCGCGGTGGAAAATGGCACTAAAACCGTGGTTTATGCTTCAGAGATGATGGATTTTAATAACGAAGATAATGTTACTATGGTGCTGAATAAGGACGCTTCAACCAGCTTTGGCTATAATCTCGTTAAGCTTTAATCGCTTAGACTGGTTCAATAGATTGGGCAATAAAAAAGCACTACCTTGGTAGTGCTTTTTTGTATTCTGCGGCGTTATTCCGACAGTTTTAACTCTTGGCCAGGCTTAATAATGCTCTTGGCATTCAGCTGGTTCCACTTCATTAAATCCGCGAGTTTCACTTTGTTTTTACGCGCGATTTTATCTAACGAGTCACCGGACTTCACCTTGTAAGTGCTGGCTTTCGCCGCTGGCTTATCTGCGGTTTTACCGCTGGTTTTAGCCTTTGGCGATTGAGACGTTGTTTGAGCTTTGCTCTGCTTTGGCGTCTCGGTCGAGGCGTTATCTTCGCTGCTCATCGGCGTTAACAGGGTCAACTCTTGGCCGATTTTAATTCTATCGGAGCTGAGGTTGTTTGCCTGTTTTAACTCTTTGACTGAAATGTCAAATTTCGCGGCAATTGTGCCTAGGCTATCACCGGATTTCACAATATAGCTCTGGCTGTCGTAACGTTTCTGCGCGGACAACTGGTGCTGATTCTCTTGATATTGGCCGATGTTTTCAATCGGCAGGGCGATTTGGTATTTGCCCTTACTTGGGATCACGCTTTGACGATAACCTGGGTTATAGGTTTTAAACTCCACCTTAGTGATCCCTGCGGCATTGGCGATTTGACTGAGCTCGACCCCGTTAGGTGCTGGCAAACGCTCTAAAAATGGGCGGTTGGCAATCGGCATTACTTTGAGATTGTAATGGCTAGGGGCACGGATAATTTGAATAAAGGCGAGCCATTTAGGCACGGTTTGTACTTGGCGCGCAGGAATATTCAGCGACCAAAAATCCGTAGGTTTGCCCTTAGCTTTGTTTCTATCGATAGCGGCTTTGATCACTAGCTCGCCACTGTTATAACCCGCAACGGCGTTGATCCAGTCGTTACCTAAGGTGTCGTGCAAGTGCTGTAAATAGTCGAGCACGGCATCGGTCGAGGCTAGTGCATCTTTACGGCCATCGTAGGCCGAGTTGATGGTCAGGCCAAAATTACGTCCCGTCGCAGGGATCATTTGCCAGAGTCCTGCGGGGCCATTTGCCTGGGCAAGTGGGTTATAACCACTTTCGACAATAGGCAGGAGTGCCAGTTCGAGCGGCATATTACGGGCTTCGAGCTGGCTGACAATATAGTACAAAAATGGCTCGGCGCGCTGGGTCACTTGAGTCATAAACTTTTGCTTATCATCGAAAAAGTTACGCTGCTTGCGGACTTCGGCATCGTCATGCACATCAATGGTGCGGGCGTGTTGGATTTTTTCCCACACATCGGTATAGCGCTCGTCGATAACATCCTTTTCAACCTGCTGAGGTTGTGTTGTGTGTTCGCTATTGCCTTCGGCTTCTGGCAAGGCTGCGGCGTATTCCGTAGGCGAAGTTTGCGCCGACGTGGTTGCACAGCCGCTGAGCTGGCCCATGAAGATGGCGGCCACGAGTGCAGCTAAGGCATGGGGTTGGCGAAAGGTTTTCCGCATGATTGTCCTGTAATCAGTGATGACTTGGTATTCCATGATTTGGCACATGCTAATCTGTTTTCGCATTCGTGAATAGCTTTGCTGGAAATTTGACCACCTAGGTTACATTTAGATTTAGCCTCAAATGGGCTAAGATAGCGGTGATTTTTCATAGCAGTGGGTTACAGAGTGCAGACGTTAGCGCAGTTAAAAGCGGGACAATTACAAGGGATTACTCGTTTACAATTGGTTGAAAACTTAACCGAGTTTCCGCGGGAGATCTTCGACTTAGCCGATACGCTCGAGATCCTCGACTTATCCAATAACCAGCTCAGTTCACTGCCCGAAGATTTACCTCGCTTAATCCATTTGAAGATTTTGTTTGCTTCCAATAACCGCTTTGAAGTGCTGCCAGAGGTGTTAGGCCAGTGTCCGAAACTGGAGATGATAGGCTTTAAAGCCAATCAAATTCATTCAGTTCCTGAGGCGTCATTGCCCTTGCATACCCGCTGGTTGATCTTAACGGATAACCAAATTACCGCCTTGCCGGAACGTATGGGGCAGTTGCATCGTCTGCAAAAATTAGCCTTAGCGGGCAATCGCTTAACCTCGCTGCCTGCATCCATGGCCCAATGCCATAACTTAGAGTTAGTGCGTTTGTCGGCAAATGCCTTAGCCGCGCTGCCGAGTTGGTTGCTTAAGCTACCAAAACTCACCTGGCTGGCGTTTGCGGGTAATCCCTTTAGTCATACGCTGGTCGATCCCCATGCCGATGTGGCCAGTGTGCCCAATGTGACACTAGCGGACATTGAACTTGGAGAAAAACTCGGTGAAGGTGCTTCCGGTATTATTTACCAAGGACGTTGGTTAAATCCTGCAATGGTGGCTGCCACGGGGAGCGAGCATATTGCTGTTAAGTTATTTAAGGGGGAGGTGACCAGTGACGGTTATCCTGCCGACGAATTGGATTGTTGTTTAACCACGGGTGAGCACCCAAATCTTATCAAGGTCTTAGCGCATATCAGCCAACAGGATCAGCTCGGGCTAGTGATGGCGTTAATTCCCCAAGGATTTTATAACTTAGGCTTACCGCCTTCCCTTGAAACCTGCACCCGCGATACTTTTAAGGCGGGCAGCGAATTCAGCCTTAAGGGCATAGTTAAGATAGCCTTGCAGTTGGCCGAGACTCTCGCGCATATGCACGCCCAGCAAATCAGCCATGGGGATGTGTATGCGCACAATATGATGATTAATCGGCAGATGGCGCTATTGTTCGGTGACTTTGGTGCTGCTTCAAACTTGGCCAAGCTATCCCTATCAGAGCGAGAGGCGATGGAGGCCATAGAGGTGAGAGCTCTTGGTTGTTTGATTGATGATTTGTTGCCCTTCGCTAATCGCTTGGAGGACGAGGGGCTACACGCACAGCTGCTGCAGTTAAAAGAGCAATGTATGCAGGCCGACTTCGCCAGTCGCCCACGTTTTAGTGAGGCGGCCAAGGTATTAGCGGCACTGAGCTAAGCTCACACTGGCATTATGCCTAAAACAACAAGGGTGGTTCCATTGGTGAAAACCGATGTAGAGACATTAAAGCAAGGGCGATGGTATCTCATCAGCAATGGAGAGCTGGCATTATGAGGTTGATTTCTAAAGTAGCAGTGCTCATGCTGGGCCTGACCCTGAGCCTCATCTTGAGTTTGAGCCTAATGAACTCTGCGCCAGCTTGGGCGGGCTGGTGGGATAACCTGTGGCTACAGGAGTTGCCCGTCGACCAAACTAAGCCGCCAAAGACTGCGCAACGCTTCGAGTTTACGGGAACCTTACCCGCCCACACCCAGCTCGAATTAGTTGGTTATTACACTTCCTCTGTGTGTACCCGCAAAGAAATCCGTTTCCCAAATGGTGATATTGCCAACCCCTATCGCGCCACGCTGAATAAGAGTTCGGTTCTGCGACAGACCCTTGATACGACCGACAATGCCAAACCTTTTAACCTGACGTTAGCCCTGCAAGGGGGCGGAGATTGCGATTGGCAATTAGAGGATTTAGTTCTCGATCTTACCCTGCAGCCAAGTCATCCCATCTGGCAAAAGGTTAAGTCATTAAAAGATGACTATTTACATACGTCACCGCTATTAACATCGAGGGAACCTGCGACCAAAGCATCGCCCCATGATGGCTTTTATTTGAGTCAGGAGCTGACTATCGAGCCCGTGCTTGCTGGCAGCGAAGAAGATACCAATCTGGTTGCGGCGTTGCCGCTTAGCCTAAATCCCGTGTATTACCCTGTGGTGATTTACAGCCCCAAGACCGACAGCCCCTTTGAGGTAAAGCTTAAGAGTAATCTGCAATCGAGTAGCCGTTTATGGTCAAGCGTGGCGACACAAATGGTGCGATTCGATAAACAGCCAGTGCTGCGGGTGCAGTTTAATCCCGAAATTCTGCCAGATTATCAAGTGAATGTGTGGCGTCAGCCTGAGCATATCTCCGTCCATTATCCCGATGGCACAGAGTATCGTTATCCGCGCGGGGACGTTCATCTGTATGCCTATGGTAAGCCTGAATCTATGCTCAATACCTTAAGTGAGAGTAGCAAGGCCGAAGATAAGCGATTATTAGCACACATCTATTGGGCTGGTCATGCGTTGGCGAAGGATGAACAAAAAGCGCGCAAATACTACCGAGAGGCGGCCGAGGGCGATGACTTGATTGCGATTCAGTGGATGCAATCACAGGCAGCCTATGCGGGCGAGGTGGAGCTGAGCCGTTATTGGCTACAACGCGCGGCAAGGCTTGGGGATGTCGAGGCCACATTGGAACTTATTCGTCAGCCATTTGAGACCATACTGCAAGGCAAACAGAATACGGCCGAGGCGAAAAGCGTCCAAGCCAGCGCTTGGGAGCAGTTAAATCAGCTGGTTAATCAAGGTGTTCCCGAGGCCATGAGTATGATGGCGCTGTACCAAGCATTGCCTTGGTCGCCCTACCATGATGCAAAGGCAGCGTTAACTCACTATCGTATGAGTGTGCAGGCTGATCCAGCCTTAGCCCATAGCGCCGCCAGTGATTACTATTATTTGCTCGAGGATTTTGAACAAAGCCAAGAGTTTTGGCAGATTGCCGCCGAGCGCGACCTCTATGTTGCCGCTGAGTATGCGGATATTCTGTTAAAACCCGACACGCGTGATGCGCACCAAGCGCGCATCTGGCTCGAAAAAGTGGTTTCGCAGGGCGATAAACAAGGCATGCAGCGGGATGTGTTGGGGCGTGCCTATTTTCAGCTTGCGAGCCTACTCGATACGGGCGAAAGTGGCAGCGTTGAGCCAGAGCGCGCCCTTGCGCTCTATCAGCACAGCATTGAACTGGCTAAATCCTTTACGAATGATTACGAAGCTAAGGCCAAGGCAAGAGTACAAGCGCTTGAAAAGCTTTGAGAGTCATGCCAGTTTTAGTGTTTGAACTTGGGATAGTCTAGCCCTATCGTCGCTATGATTATCGATTTATCCCCATATCCAGCTATGCCTGAAATGGCTGCTAACGAGCAGTGAAGACTGCTTGGTTAGCGGCAGTACTCTGTATTCTCCTAGGAGCACGTTATGTCCGAATTACCCCATGATTACACGCATATTTATCTTGAGCAGCCCGGCGAGCCTGAGGTGATGCAGCTGACACGCTCGCCATTGCCCGTACCGAGTGCTGGCCAAGTCTTAATCCGTAACCGCGCCGCCGGGGTGAATGGACCCGATATCAAACAAAGGATGGGAATGTATCCGCCACCACCTGGGGCATCGCCGATTATTGGGCTGGAGGTTGCGGGGGAGATCTGCGCCTTGGGCGACGGCGTGACCCAATGGCAGTTAGGAGATAAGGTTTGCGCCTTAGTGCCCGGCGGTGGCTACGGCGAGTACACCTTAACCTATGCCGAGCATTGTTTACCTATCCCACAGGGCTTTTCTGAGGTGCAAGCTGCGGCGCTGCCCGAAACCTTTTTCACTGTGTGGGGCAACCTCTTTATGCGCGCGGGACTCAAGGCGGGTGAAACCGTGTTGATCCACGGGGGCTCGGGTGGCATTGGCAGCACGGCGATTTCCCTTGCCAAACATCTTGGTGCGACCGTGATTGCGACCACGGGACAAGATGCCAAGCGCGACTATTGCGCCGGATTAGGTGCCCATCTGGTGGTGAACTACAACACCCAGAACTTCGTGGAAGAAGTCATGGCCTTTACCCAAGGCAAGGGCGTCAATGTGGTGTTTGATATTGCTGGTGGCGACTTTATCAACTTGAATCTTCAAGCATTAGCGCTAGATGGCCGCATGGTGTCAGTGTCGACCCAACGTAGCGGTAAGGCAGAGGTGAACATTCTGCAGTTGATGGCCAAACGTATTGTGTGGACGGGGTCAACCTTAAGACCGCAGAGCGTTGCGGCAAAAGCCGAAATCGCCAAGCAATTACGTGAGCAGGTTTGGCCTTTGCTCGATAGCCAGCAAATCGTGCCGCATATCTGTGCCACCTTTCCACTGGCCGAGGCGGCCAAGGCCCATGCGCTGATGCAGTCGGGAGAACATAGAGGCAAAGTCGTATTAACCTTGTGATCCCGCCTGGCTACATCTGTGTAAACGCACTCGCCTCAATCCTTTGATGGAGGCGGGCTGCCGAATTAAAACTTGCTGTGATGTTTTTTTAGACTAAAGTCGTTAATGACAAAATTTTTTAGAGACTTTGGCCGAAATTAATGCGTAATAAGTGAAAATTTCATGGTATGAGGCATTGATTATCGGAAATATTCTGTAAAAATACCCAGTTGAAAACGTCAGAGACTTTCCGGCGCGATTCGTGGATCAAAGCAAGCGACGCTTCGCTTATTCAGACTAAAAAACTCATAGTGTATGTGTTGATTTAAGGGTATTGGCATATATGTATAACACAGCAAAGAAACAGGTTTGGTATGGTGAGCTGAGAACATCGAAGGGCACCGCGATTGTCGTCCATGACAACCAGCTGCCAGAGGCTTCCCCTGGACGAATCTACCTCTACAATACCGAACGTGATGCTATTGTTGAGTATGTAGAAGACATCGTAAAAGTGAACCTACATGACTTAGATGATGCAGCGGTAAAAGCGGCTGAAGCTAAGTTTAGCGGCGCATGGAAAGCAGCTCGAGCTCAATTTATGGGCAAGCATCAAGCTCGTATCGACCTGAACAATGTCAAAGATTCAGGCCCTGTTCGTAAGGCTAAAGCTGAAGTTGAGCCTGAAATTGAAACCGATGCCATTGGCGCCGATTTTGATGAAGATTGGGGCGATGATTTCGACGATTAACACTGAGTTTGCCTAGGGCAAATTTAGTTAGGGTAAGGAATAAATCACTTTATTCCTTACCGGCTTTTCCTTCCTTTATTCGACAAACTTATCCCTAAACACACTCATTTTAGCCTTCAATATCAAATTGATAGCGGCTGATATGATGGTAGATTTTCCCCGGCACTAACCAAGCGTCATCACCCAGTTGGGGTTGATTCGGCGAATCAGGTAATTTTTGTGGCTCAATACACACGCCCTGATAGGCGTTCAAACTTTGTTGGTTTCGCCCTAGGGTTCCCGCTAAAAAGTTAGCGCAGTAGAGCTGCACGCCGGGCTGATTGGTAAAGACCGTCATGGCGCGACCGCTGACGGGGCTCGATAGGCAGCCAAAGCGGCGCAGCGCGCAATCGGGATTGTCCAAGAGATAACAATGATCATAACCTTGGGTGCTGGCCAGCGCAGGATCTTGGAGTTTGTCCCCAAGAGTAACGCCTTGAGTTAAATCGAAAATACTGTTTTTGACCTCGGCAATTCCCGTAGGTATGCCCACCTCATTCATGGTGAGGTAGCGCGTAGCATCGATTTGCATCCGATGTTGATGATTGTTCGGCAATCCATCGAGGTTGAAGTAGGAATGCTGTGTCAGACTGACGGGGCAAGGTTTATCCACCGAGGCGAGGATTTCCACATAGAGATTATTGGCTGCGAGGCGATAGTCTAACTGGACAGTGCAATTGCCGGGGAACCCCATGTCGCCATCTGGGCTGACTAACGATAAACGCACACCGTCGGGAAGTTGGCCTAAGTGCCAGTTTTTTCGATTAAAACCTTCGCGGCCGCCGTGCAAGCAGTTGCTGGCCTGATTGATATCCAGTTGATATTCATGCCCTTGATATTGCATCTTGCCCATAGCAATTCGGTTGGCAAAGCGCCCAGCGATGGCTCCAAGGTGGGCGTTTTGGGTTAGATAATCTTCGGCACTGTCGCAGCCAAGCACGATATTGGCGCGTTGCCCCTGTTTATCGGGCGTCCAAAGTGAGCGAATAATGCCACCTAAGCTGAGCACTTCTAAGGCGATGATGCCATTGTCTATCCGCACACGTTCGATTTCACCGCCGCGGGGATCGGTCCAAGGATCTAGTACACTGAAACGCACCATTTAGCTTCCCTCTAATGTGATTTAACTGCTTGATTTTGCCTCTTAAAAATAACAAATACCATAGGATTCAAGGTTGAATTCGTATGGTATTTGTCTGGAAGAATGGATTGAGCGTGATTAACGGACTAGCTGTCGATGCGCCCCGCGCCCGCACTCGCCGAGCAGAGATACACAGTGGCATCGATTCCAGTCTGCTCATAAAATGCATGCTCGACCGCCGAGACTACGGCATCGGTGAGTTCGTGATCCACTAGGGCGACAACACAACCGTCGGTCATGCGAATGCCGCCACGCTCTCCAATCACTTGGCCGACTATGTCCACCAAAGTGTCAAATTCGGGCAGTGTCACCTCAAAATCATCCCGCAGAGATTGATGGGACTGTGCCATTAACAAACTGAATTTAGATAGATTATTTTGCTCTAGCGCCCGAGCAGCACTCTGAGTGCGTTTGTTTTCGGTGACGACGTGTTTGGCACGGCGATACAGGGTGTCATCCAATTGATCTTTAGCACTTTCGAGCTGGCGCAGGTCGAGGTGGCGCAGGGCATCGAGACCAAAAAAGTCGGCAGCCTGTGCGCATTCTTCGCGGCGTTGTTGATTTATTGCCGCCAGACGTTGTTTCTCGATATGGGCATCGATAATGATAAGGCTGAGGTTTTCAGGGATCGCAATAGGCTCGCTATCCAAATCCAGACAATCGATGAGCAGGGCATGATCCGGTTCGCCCATGGCGCAGATCATATGGTCCATAATGCTGCAAGCCGATGAGACATAACGATATTCACCGCGCTGTGCGAGTTGTGCTACCGCCATAGGAGATAAATGCAGTTGGCTGCTGTCGCTGATGGCGGTGCCAAAGGCGACGACTAAGGCGCCGGAGGAAGACAGACCTGCGGCTAATGGCACATCGCCGACAACCGCTAAGTCTAACCCTTTGGCGATAAGCCCAGTGTTGGCCATGGCCACCGTTAGGCCTTTGAGATAATTGACCCAACCATCTTCGGGATTGATTTCGGTGTCTTTACCGAAACTCCATTCCTTGATTTGTCCCGGAAAGGCGTCGGCAACGGCGCGAAACTTATTGTCCTCTCGGCGCTTAACAGCAATTACAGTATGAAAATTAATGGCGGCGGGCAACACGAAGCCGTCGTTGTAATCCGTATATTCACCGATCAAATTAACCCGACCTGGGGCTTGGTATAAATCATCGGCTTTAGTGCCAAAGGTTTGGACAAATAACTTAGTGGCGCGCTGCGCAGGGTTCGACATGCTGAGAAGACTTCCAAAAAAGCTGAGCTAAATTGCGTTCTTGTCTTCGATTTATATCACGACTAACTCGGCCTTGTAACTGAGATTTTGTAGGGTATAGACGATAGTCTCGTTAGGGAAAATCGATACAGAACAAGCAACCGATTAGTTCTGTGTAGTGCATTACCGCAATTATTTGATTTTGATTGTTTTTAACATTTTGAGGGGAAAGATAAGTCGGCTCAGGAGGTTTGATTTCCTGAGCCAACATCAACCTAAATAAGATGATTTTTATTCAAGGCTAGATTAGACCGAGCCAGAGGTCGCGTTAGCGTTGATTGGTGGCTTGTCGGCATTGGCTTCGGCCTCTGCGCGGGTTTCTGAATCGGGTAATAACTCATGGATCACATGGTCGACAAAACCCGCACCCGCCGCTTCGTACAAGTTATACACGCTGTGTACGCCAGAGGTTCTCAGTGAGGCGGCATCATCGCCGTACTGCACAATGGCGCTGAGTTTACCCTGATAGTTCAGCTTCTTAAGCTGCTCAACGGCGAACAGATTTCCCGCATGGTGCGGCATGGCCAGTAGCACTAGCTCAAGATTTGGCGCTCTGTCGAGTTTCTCCCAAAAGTCAGTATCCGCGGCGTCACCTTGCACGACGTTGCGGCCATTGGCACGGTGTAAATCCACCAGTTCCTGCTTGTGTTCAATCCCGAGGATTTCACCATCGAAACGCGCGCGCAGTTCATCGTAGGCTCCGCTACCAATGCGGCCCATACCTAAGATCAAGAAGCGGGGATTACCAATGGCAATCGGTCTGTCTTCGGGGTGCAACGGGGGCTTCTCGAGTCGAATCAGACGTTGTTGGAAACGTTGATAAATATTGCCCACGGTAGCGTTGAGTGGCGCCGCAAATAAGAAGCTGAAACTTAAGGCGACCGCGATAATCACCAGCCATTGCGGTGGTAGCCAACCTTTGCTGGTGGCAACGGCGGCCACGATAAGGCCGAACTCAGAGAAGTTACCTAAGTTGAATGAGGCCAGCATAGAGGTGCGTGAACGCAGTTTGAATCGTGTCAGTAAGTAGACGAATAACAGGATTTTTAACGGCACTAACAGCACTAATAAGGCCGCGAGTACCACATCGGATACCGTGGGTAAGCCGTTGAGGCCAATGGTTAAGAAGAAGGCGACAAGGAAGAGTTCTTTAAAGTAGAACAAGGATTTAGCCAGCTCAGAGGCCTTTTTATGCCCCGCGAGTAAAATCCCGATGATCAGTGCGCCGAGATCCGGTTTGAGGCCGACGGATTCAAACAACCAAGCGCCGACAACCAGCGCCATCACTAATCCAAATAGCACTAAGAGTTCGCCGTGACCAACACGGTCGAAGGCTTTGTAAATTAGCGGTTTTGCCAGAGGCAACAGCAATAATGCCAACGCCCAGACAGACGGGATAGCGCCCTTAGAAATAGTTAAGAAAACGACGGCAAAAATATCCTGCATAATCAGGATACCAATGGCGACACGGCCATAGAGGGACTGCACATCGCCTTTATCTTCCAATACCTTAATCGCGAATACCGTACTGGAGAAGCTGAGCGCAAAGGCGATTAATGACAGCTGTGCCACGCTCAAACCGTCGAGCTGGCTTAAACCAATCAGGCCGAGGATTTTGAGGATGGGAATAAACAGCACCATGGAGAGCACTAAATGTATGCTCGAGCCCGCCCAGACTTCGGCCTTAAAGAGGCTACGAATATCGAGTTTAAGACCAATGGCAAACAATAATAGGGTGACACCGAGGTTAGCGAGTTCTTGCAGTAGAGGCAGGCTTTCTTTCTCAATACCAAAAACAAAGAGTACAAAGCCTGCCACTAAGTAGCCGATCAGGGGAGGCAGCCCTATGCGGCTAACCAGCATGCCGCAGATAAGTGTAATGATGAGAATAGCCGGTTCCATAATGCTCCAATCTAAAAAGTCCACGTTAAACAGGGATTGTATAAGAAATCGATGACAGCGTGATAAAAAAGCGGACTTTTAATGAAAAAAGTCCGCTTTTTATTGGTTTTACGCTAAAACGGCGCCGTGATAAATTGGCGTTTTAGCTGAGATTATTTCACTAAGTGATCTAAATGGGCGGCAAATTCCTTCGGTCCCATAAAGCCAGTCACTCTTAGATCTTCCCTCTGCTCACCTTGCTCGTTAAACATCAGCAGCGTGGGTAAACCTAGTACGTTGTATTTCTCTAGCAGTGCTACATCAATGGCATCGCTCTTAGTCACGTCGGCCTGCAATAACACTATCTTGTTCATCCGAGTTAATACTTCTGCGTCCTTAAAGGTGATGGCCTCAAACTCTTTACATGCCACACACCAATCGGCGTAGAGGTCCAGCATCACAGGCTTGCCCGCCGCTGTCGCGGCGGCGATTTCACGGTCTAAATCCTCAATGGATTTAATGCGTTTAAAGCCGTGCTCCTGCTCGGTTGTCGCCACTGTGCCCATTGACGTATGGGTAAAGCCAAAGTGGCCCATGACAGCTTGGAAACCGTAGGAGAAACTGGCCAGCAGCGTGAGTGTCAGCAGCACTGAGCGCACGGTTTGTTTCCAGTTGAAGGCGCTGAGTTTGTTTTGGTGCATCAGGTAACCGGTGAAGCTAATGCCCCAGAGTGACCAGAGCACATCGGAAACCACACCAGTCCAAATACGGCCAAGCATCACAATCGATACCGCAATCAGGAGGAAACCGAACACGGTTTTAATGATGTTCATCCAAGCGCCTGCGCGTGGCAGTAACTTACCACCCGAGGTACCAATGATGAGTAGCGGCACACCCATACCCATACTCAGCACGTAGAGCGCGAGGAAACCTTGCAATAAATCGCCGGTTTGCGCCACATAGACTAAGGCGCCTGAGAGTGGGGCCGTTGTGCAAGGTGAGGCCACTAATCCCGAGATCACCCCCATCAAAAACACGCCAACTAAATTGCCGCCCTTTTGATTGTTGGAAATCGAGTTCATCTTCTCCTGCCAGCTAGAAGGCAGTTTAAGATCGTACAAACCAAACATGGATAAACTGAGTACAAAGAACAGGATAGCTAAAAAGATCAGCACGGCGGGATGCTGTAGCGCCGCTTGGTATTTCATCCCCGCAGAGGCAACCACTAGACCTAAAATCGAGTAGGTGATTGCCATACCTTGCACATAGGCCATCGACAGGGTGAAGGCTTTGGCGGTTGATAGTTTTTGCCCTTGGCCAACAATAATGCCCGATAGGATCGGATACATGGGGAAGACACAAGGCGTGAGCGCCAGACCAATACCTAGGCCGAAGAAGATCACTAAAGTCCAGAGTAAACTGTCGTTAGACAGCATCTGGCTTAGGCTGTCCTGCTGAGTAATAGGTTGGCTTGGGGCGCTGCTAGTTTGCTTAGCGTCAGCAGTGGCGGCAGGTTCAGTCGTTTCGTTGCTGTCTGCGCCAGTTGCAATATTCCCATCATTGGCAGCGACGGCTTTTAAGGTCACGTCTCGCTTGGTCGGTGGATAACAGAGTTTACCCTCGGCGCAGCCCATAAAGGTCACGGTTAAGGTGCCGTTATCATCGGCTTGTTTCAGGCCAACGGGAATATCGATATAGGTGTAGTAAACCTCTTGCTCACCGAAATATTCGTCGTTGTGGGGCTTACCCTTTGGCAGGTCGATGGTGCCAAGTTCGGCGCCATTGACGCTAAATTTGAGCTTATCCCGATACATATAGTAGCCGTCGGCAATGACCCAATTGAGGGTGACCTTATTACCTTCTTGCTTAAAATCGAAGGCAAAGGCTTGATCGACAGGCATTAACTCGGGTTCGCTTTTTAGAAAACCAAAGCTATTGGCGAAGGCGTTGCCACTTAGGGTGAGAGGCGTAAAGAGCAGTAACGCGGTGAAAACAAGGCTAAGTAGTTTTTTCATGGCTGAGTGTTATCTTTTATCCAATCTAAGTAGGCTGGTAGCCCGTGAGTCACGGGTACGGCAATAATTTCAGGCACTTGATAAGGGTGGAGTTGAAGTACAGGCTGTTCTAACTCGGCATAGCGGCTTTGTAAACATTTAATGTGTAAGCTAATTTCTTGCTCCTCACAGATTTTTCCTTCCCATGCATAAATGGAGCGGATCGGCGCCGAAATATGTACGCAGGCGGCGATGCGCGCTTCCACTAAGGCACGTGCAATGCGCTTTGCTTGAACTTCATCTGGGCAACTGGTGCTGACCACAAGATATTGAGCTTGCATGGTGTGAGGTATCGTCCCTTAACAATCTTAAACTTCGCTTAAGCCTATTAGGCTAAGCTACTTTACGTGTTTTTATGGTCTCATACATTAACTGGGTAATAAAAGAGTGAGCTAAATATCAGAAGTTTCACTCCCTTACCGACAGCGCCAGCCAAGAGACTTGAATTAAGACCGGATAGCCCCCATTTAGTTTTCAAGTAAGCGAGATAAATCTGAGGTCGGTATGTTTTTAATCCTGTTTTTATTATTTGTGCTGATCCCAGTTATCGAACTGTCAGTGTTAATTCGCGTGGGTGAAGTGCTCGGCACTTGGACCACTATTGGTCTGGTGTTATTTACCGCCGTGTTGGGAGTGTCGCTCGTGCGTAGCCAAGGGCTGAGCACGCTGATGCAAGTGCAGCAAAAACTCACCCGAGGCGAGGCGCCAGGGCAGGAAATTGTCGAAGGCATGATGCTAGCTATGGCGGGTGTATTGCTGGTTATCCCAGGCTTTGTGACAGATTTTATTGGTCTATTATTACTCACGCCCTTAACGCGCCGCCCGATTGCCGCCTTAGTGTTTAAGCGTATGCAGCTGCGCGTGGTGTCTGGTTTACAGGGCGGAATGCACGGCGGTTTTGGTACGGGTCCATTTGGACCTCATTCAGGCTCACAGTCGAATCCATTTGGCCAATCCCCCTTTGAGCAACATACTCACTCCGACGGCAATGTGTATGAAGGGGACTTTGAGCATAAGGCTGATCCGAGCGATAAACGCCCCGAGAGTCATCAATTGACCGACCAAGACCTTGATGCGAAAGCGAATGAGCCTAAAGACGCTCAGCCAAAGGATCCAAAACCTTAGTCATATATCCCGACAGCTAAGCTGTACTCAGGCACTATTCTGCAAGCTCCCATAGGTAAACCTCTGGGAGCTTGTTTTTATTTGGGCTTTGTCGCAATAGTCTGCGGTGGATCACTTGCCTCACCTTTGCTTCGATTTAGGGGCGTACTATAGTAAACCTCGAACATATTATTCATGGAGGTTGAATATGCACTTAACTAAGTTAAAGCTGATGTCGGGATTGTTGTCTGTCGTAACTTGCTCGCTGATTACCTATAGCGCCGTGGCAGGGCCTTTAGATCCAAATTGCGACCCTGAAAAAGTTGCTAAGAATGCAGCGGTCAAGGCTACCACTGGCGTGAGTGGCCGCTGTACTCCCGAGAAAGCCGCCGAGCGTACGGCGAAAGATGCTAAGGATGCCGTTGGGGATGCTAAGGATAAAGTGACGGATTCGGTCAGTGATAAGGTCGATGATATTAAACCCGACGATAAGTTATCCGACAAAGCCTCCGATGCACTAAAGCAAGATAAGCAAGATAAGCACGAACACGACAAGCACGATAAGAAAGAGGGGGTTGATGCTAAGAAAGTCGTGAAAAAGGTCGTCAATTAACGCCCGGCTCGATAGTCATTCACTCTTACCGCGCCTAGATTTTATGCTAACCAAGCTGAAATCTAGGCGTTTTTGTATTCGGCTTAAGTGGATAATCGAGAAAAGGAAAGGGCCAATCGATGAGCAATACTACATCGATCGGCCACGCCGGGAAGCGTTTAGGGAGAGTGGCGTGCTAGTTGGTGCTCGCCACTGCATTCGGTTTGATGTTAAAGGCCAAGCTGTACATCACTGGTAGCACTATCAGGGTCAGTAATGAGGCAAAACCTAAACCAAAGATGATAGTGATCGCCATCGAGCCGAAAAAGGCGTCGGGGATCAGCGGGATCATCCCGAGCATAGTGGTGATTGCCGCCATTAACACGGGGCGCACACGACTCACACTCGAATCGACAAGGGCGGTATAGGCGGGTTTACCTTCACCGAGCTCGAGGTTGATTTGATCAACCAACACAATGCCGTTTTTAATCACCATGCCCGAGAGGCTCAGCAGGCCTAGCAGCGCCATAAAGCTAAAGGGGGCATCGAAAATCAATAATCCCGCCGAGACACCAATCAAGGCCAGTGGCACGGTAAACCAAATCACTAAGGGCTGGCGCACAGAGTTAAACAGGAACACTGTGATTAAAAACATCGCCAAATAACCCATAGGAATCGAGCTAAATACTGCGGTTTGGGCTTCGCCTGCGGTCTCATACTCGCCGCCCCATTCGAGGTGGTAACCGGCGGGAAGACAGATGGCTTCAACCTTATTCTTCACTTTACGCAGTACAGAATCGGCGGTCTCATCGCTGCCAAGCTTTGGATCGGCCAGAACCGCTAACATCCGCATCCGGTCGCGACGCTTCACTAGCGGGTTTTCCCACTGGGTTTCGAACTGGCTCACCACTTGGGTGGCTGGCACGAAGGTGTTGTGCTCGGTACTCCAAATTTGCAGTTTCCACAGGCTGTCGGCTTGTAAGCGTTCTTCGGCGGGCGCACGGGCAACGATAGGCAGCAAATGGCTGGTTTCACGGTACAGGCCAATCTGTTTACCGCTAAAGTTGATGAGCAGTGCGTTATCCAGATCCTGCTTACTGATCCCAGTTTCCCTCGCCTGAGCATTTTGCAGCTGCGGGCGGATCAACGGCACTTGATTGCGCCAGTCATGGCGAACACCGTCCATCGTTGGCTCAGCATGGAAAATCGCTTCGGCCTGCGCGCCTAATGCACGCAGCACTTCGGGGTCATCACCGTAGAAACGAGCCTCAATCTTCGCGGCGGGAGACGGGCCGTTTTCCATATTCTTGAATCGATATTGCGCCTGCGGGAATCGTTGATTTAACTGTCCTTCTAACTCAGACATATAGACTTTGAGCGACGCTAAATCCTCCATCTCGATGATCAACTGGGCAAAGGCGGGGTAGCCTTTCTCGGGTTGATAGGGCAGGACGAAACGCTGCGCACCTTGGCCAATCACTGTGGTTAAGTGTTTTAGGCCGCTGTGTTGTTCCTCGGCTTGCTTGAGTAGCATCTGCTCAATATCGGCGGTAAAGCGTTCTGTGCCTTTGATATCCGTGCCTTCAGGCATCCAAATATCCACAAAGAAGATTGGCGTATTTGACGCTGGGAAGAACACATTTTTGATATGCCCAAAGCCAATTACCGCAGTAACGAGCATGGCACCGACCAAGAGAATACTGGTGAGCCTAAAACGCAGGGCAAAGGTTAAACTCGCGCGGTATAAGCTAAAGAACCAGCCCTTGTATGGGTCCTGTTCTTCATCGTCTGCTGGCGCATCTTTAAAGAGCAAGTGGCAGAAGAAAGGTGTCAGGGTGATCGCAGTAATCCAACTGATAAATAAAGAGATCATTAACACTTGGAACAGGGAGCGACAAAACTCACCGGCGGCATTTTGTGATAAACCAATCGGCGCAAAGGCGATAATCGCGATCACTGTGGCGCCAAGTAGCGGCCACTGGGTTTGCGACACAATTTGTTTTGCGGCTTCGAGGCGAGTCTTACCCCGGCGCAGGCCAATCAGAATACCTTCCGTCACCACAATGGCGTTATCGACCAGCATACCAAGCGCGATGATCAGGGCGCCGAGGGAGATGAGTTGCAGCTCAATGCCCAGTACTTTCATCACGATAAAAGTGCCGAGAATGGTCAGCAGCAGGATTAATCCCATCAGTAAGCCAGAGCGTAAGCCCATAAACAGCAATAGCACGGCAATAACGATGGCAATCGATTCTAATAGGTTGATTAAAAAGCCATTAACTGTGTCATCTACCGCCAGACTCTGGTTATAAACCGTGTCTAGGTTCATCCCAATCGGCCGCTGTGATTCTAGCTCGGAAAGGCGCTGGCTAACGCTTTTACCCACTTCAACCACGTTAACGCCGCTTGAGAAGGAAATCCCCAGTGATAAAGCTGTCTCGCCACGGTTGTGATAGAGCACACTCGGGGTCTCGTCGTAATCTTTCTCAATATTGGCAATATCCCCTAAATAAATGAGTTCGGTGCTACCCGGTGGGCTGACAATCAGACGCGCCAGATCCTGCACACTGCTGAATTCACCCGTAGGGTGGATACGAATGCGATTATCGCCAACCACTAAACTCCCGGCGTTGGATACTACGTTTTGGTTGTTGATAAGACCGTAGATATAGTTTTGATCTAGCCCCAGTGCCGAGAGTTTTTGTTGTGATATTTCAATCACCACTTGCTCGGTTACACTGCCCGCGACTGAGACTTTTTTCACCCCTGGCACTAGCACTAATTCGCGGCGCAAATAGTCGGCGTAGTTGGTTAATTCGCGGTTGCTATAATCCGGGCCTGAAAGATTGAACAAAATCCCATAGACGTCGCCAAAGTCGTCATAGACCTTGGGCGAGGTGCTGCCGGGGGGCAGTTGTCCTGCGGTATCGTTCACCTTACGGCGCACTTCATCCCACACCTGTGGCAGGCTGGTTTTGTCGTAGGTTTCTTTGATTTCAATTTGGATCTGCGACAGGCCAGCACTGTTGATTGAGGTCACGTGCTTAACCGCATCGAGCTGCTGTAATGCATCTTCGAGGGGCAGGGTCACCTCCTCTTCGACTTGCTCAGGTGATGCGCCTGGGTAAGCGGTGATCACTAGGGCTTCTTTAATGGTAAATTCGGGAAATTCTAATTGCCCAAGACCCGTAAAACTGACGCCGCCACCCACGAGTAGCAGCAACACAAACATCCAGCTGATGACTTTGTGGCGGATGGAATACTCAGCAATATTCATGAATTACACTCCGCGCTGCCAGCGTAGTGGTTTGACTTTCATCCCGTCGGATAACTGGGAAACTCCTGCACTCACAATCAAGTCGCCCTTGTTGATGCCGCCTAAGACTTCGATGCCTTGAGTGGTGACACGCCCTAAGGTGACGGCTGTGGGTTTCACTTCACCCGACTGAGACTGATACACCCACACTTGAACTTGGCCGTCTTGGTCGCGTTTATCGATGGCGGTGACTGGCACTATGGCCGAAGCGGTTTGGTCTGGCGTCTTCACTAAGGCGAGGGTTAACTCGGCGCTCATCCCAGGAAGTAATTGAATATCCTTAGGTTGAGGTAAAGAGAACACTACTTCGTAGGCCTGAGTCCCAGGAGTGACTTGGGTTGAGTATTCCTTGAATTTCGCATCAAACTCCATTCCTGCTAATGCGCTAAAACGCACCTTAGCGGTAAAGTTTTGCTGCTGCACATAGGTATTTAAGCTCGCGGCCATCGCCTCGGGAACTTGAATACTGACATCGAGCAGGTTGTTGTTTTGCAGCGTTAAAATCCCTTGGTTGGCCTGCACGATTTGGTGGTTATCCACTAAACGTTTCGCCACTGTGCCGCTAAAGGGAGCGATCAGTTGGGTGTAACTTAATTGGTCACGGGCGGCCGCTAAGGCGGCTTTGGCCGATTTTAGTTGTGCTTGGGCGCTATCAAACTCGGCTTGGGAGATTAATTTGCGCTTGAGTAGCTCGGTTTTACGCTGAAAATCCGCCGCCAAGAGTTCATGCTCGGCTTCGCGGGTCATCAGATTGTTATGGGCATCCCTGTCATCCAACTTTGCCAGTAGGCTACCTTGGCGAATCTGCTGACCTTCCACTAGGGCAAGTTCTGTCAGTTCACCTGAAATCCGAAACGACAACTCGGCGCGGCTATTAGCACTGACGCGGGCGGGAAACGTCCTAAAATCTCCCCCTTCGAGTTGCATCACCTCAAACAGTTTGACGGGGCGAATGGCACTCGCCTGTACCGAACTTTCCGCGGGTGTACAGGCGGAAAGTAGTGCGGGCAACAAAGCCGCCAAAGGGAGAAGTCGATATGATTTCATGGTGGGGTGTCCTCGGTAACCAATTTATCAGGATTTCAGGGGCGCGAAGATAACAGCTAAATTTGTTGCAATAAACGGGATACTTTGGGATTATGAATCCCATATTATGAGATTGATATTGAGCTAGAGATGAAGACAGAGGACTTAGCGCTATTTCACCGAATAGCCGAAACCGGCAGTTTGATCGAAGCTGCTGATTTACTTAACTTGCCTAAGTCGACCGTGAGTCGACGTTTGCAGGCCTTAGAAGATGAGCTGAATATCAAGCTATTCCACCGCCAGAGTCGTTCGATGACGCTCACCTCGGCGGGAAGCCATTTCTATCAGCGTTCCTTGAATATCTTGGCTCAGCTCGATGAAACTCTATTTGAGATGACCAATGATGATGCCGAGATCAGCGGCCATCTGCGGATCCAAATGTTCCCTATCCACAGCATGAACGTGCTGATGCGGGCGATTTTCCGCTTTATGGATCTGCACCCTAAGTTGACCGTTGAAGTGATCAACAGCGCTGAATCCGTGGATATGGTGAAGAATAACCTCGATGTGGCCTTTGTGGTCGAGCCTGCATTGGACACCTTAGACCTAGTAGTGCGCCCCATCTTCACCACAGATCTGCGCTTTTATGCCAGTCCCCAATACCTCGCCGAGCACGGTACGCCGCGGACGCCACAGGAGATTGAGTCCCATAACGTGGCCTTGTTTAGGCTATCGAACGGCAAAATCTTCAATGAGTTATGGATTGGTGCCGAAGAAGAAGTGCGGGTCAGAGGCAATTTCTGCTCTAACAGTGTCGAAGTGGCGGTGGAGTTTGCTCTACAAGGCCGAGGCATAGTGTATGCCCCGACCGAAGTGGTGGTCGAGCATGTGTCTAACGGCCAATTAGTCACCCTGTTACCCGAGATTGATCCACATCCAGGTGAATGTTATTTGGCTTATCCTTCAAGACGTTATGTCAGCCTTGCCTGTCGCCGCTTTATCGACTTTATCATGCAAGAGTTGGCGCCAGAGGGAGTACCGACCAATATGAGTGCCGAAGGTAATTTGGGGCGTCGCTCCTGCAAACCTTCGGAAGAACCCTTCCCACCGAATGATGTCCGTTTTCGCCTGAAACACGCAGTGTAATCAGGCGTCTCTCAATGGCTAAGTTGCCGCGGATACTGTAGCTGTGTGCAGCATGTGCGGCCACTTAGCCAGCGCTAGCGACGCAGCAAATAGTTGCCGTTTGTGCCTTGATATGAGCCTGTTTTTCCTTAACGGCCGCGACCTTAGTTGCGGCCTTTTACGCTAAATCTTGCCGAGTTAGATCTTGCAGAGTTAGATAGCGTCGGCGGTCGTGACCTTGGTAGGTTCACAAATCCTTTGGGCTAGATAATAACAGGCAATCCCCATCAAGAGATTCGTTATTGGCAGCGCCAGCAATAAGCCTTTCACGCCATCGATATAGGATCCCAGCGCCGCCAGCGGCAGCATCAGCAGCACTAAGCGGCACAGGTTAATCACTAACGAACTCATGGGTCTGTGGTACGCATTGAGCGCCGTGGCAAAGATAATCACTATACCCAAGGGGCCATAAGCGCAGGGCAGCACCAGAATATAAAAGCTTAACCACTCTAACACCTGCGGATCGGTACTGAATAAATGGGCGATAGGCTGAGCCAAAAACGCCAGCGGAATATAGAGTAAGGTTTGGAATACTAAGATAAATTTAAGCGATAATAGCAGTGCTTGTTTGGCCCTTTGCGGCTGCCCAGCACCGAGATTTTGCGCGATAAATGGCATTAAGCTTGATGAAAGCGCCATCACTACAATCAAGAGCACCGACTCTAAGCGCGTGCCCGCACCAAAGGCTGCGACGGCGCTGTGGTCGATATGCGCCAGCATCGCCATAATCACCGCATTGGCGAGTGGGTTGATTAAATTCATCAGTGCCGCAGGCTGGGCGATATGGGCGAGCTTACTCCAGTTAGCGCGCATTCTATCGATATCAAATGCCGCCCACTCCAACATATTGCGTTTAATAATCAACAAATAACCCGAGAGCGACAGGGCGACTAGCCAGGAGCACAGCGTCGCTATTGCTGCGCCTTGGATCTCTAAGCGCGGAAACGGTCCGATACCGAAGATTAATAAAGGGTCGAGAATTAAGTTGATGATCGCGGCCAGCGCCATAATCATCGCGGGGGAGCGGGTATCTCCGGTCGAGCGTAATCCCTGATTACCCACCATCAATAACACCAACAGTGGCGCGCCCACATACCAATACACCATATAGTCGTGGATCAGCGGCAGACTGGTGTCATTGGCACCAAGCAAACTAAACAGTGGCTTAATAAAAATGCTACCTAGGGCGGATAAACTGGCGATAAGGATAAAGGTCAGCAGCAGTGCATCGTGCAAAAACACTTTGGCACGAGGGGCATTGCCCGAGCCAATCAGTCTGCCAAGGTTGGTCGATACGCCAGCGCCAATCCCAATCGCAATGCTGGAAATAATTAAGGTCACCGGAAAGGTAAAACTGATCGCCGCTAAGGCTTCTGTCCCTAACTGGCTGATAAAAAAAGTGTCAGCGAGGCTAAAACCCAGAATGGTCATAATGCCAATCAAGTTAGGGAGGCTCATGTTGAGCAGTACACGACCAATTGGCGCGCTAAGCAGCCCGTGTCTGTCTTTCATGGGGAAATGGTGCCTTGTTTGCGAGCGGAGGCGGAATTCTAGCAGGATTGTGCTCGCTTGAAAAAACTGACATCAAAAAAATGAATTTTTTTTTGTAAAGGCACTTGGATCTGGCGGGGGCTAACCCCATATCACAGACATCAAAGGGGACGGCGAATACGCTTCCTCTTTTTCATCACAAAATCGCCTCGATTGTTGGGCATTAAATCATTAGGAGAGTTCATAGATGAATATTCGTCCATTACATGACCGCGTAATCGTTAAGCGTTTAGAAGTTGAATCAACTTCAGCGGGTGGCATTGTATTAACCGGTAGCGCCGCTGAAAAATCGACTCGCGGAGAAGTACTGGCAGTAGGCAACGGCCGTATTCTCGAAAATGGCACTGTAAGACCACTGGATGTGAAAGTAGGTGATGTAGTGATCTTCAATGAAGGTTACGGTGTGAAGAAAGAAAAAATCGACGGTCAAGAAGTCTTGATCCTGTCAGAAGCTGACCTGATGGCCATCGTAGGTTAATCCACGACATCAATTCGACATTCCAATTAATCATCAAAAATTTAAAGGATACTCAATATGGCAGCTAAAGAAGTTGTATTTGGTAATGACGCACGCGTAAAAATGCTGGCTGGTGTAAACATTCTGGCTAACGCAGTGAAAGTGACCTTAGGCCCTAAAGGCCGTAACGTGGTATTAGACAAGAGCTTTGGCTCTCCACTGATCACTAAAGACGGTGTGTCTGTTGCAAAAGAAATCGAATTAGAAGACAAATTCGAAAACATGGGCGCGCAAATGGTGAAAGAAGTTGCTTCTAAAGCCAACGACGCCGCCGGTGACGGTACAACAACTGCAACCGTTCTGGCACAAGCCATTGTGACTGAAGGCTTAAAAGCCGTTGCAGCGGGTATGAACCCAATGGACTTAAAGCGCGGTATCGATAAAGCCGTTGCTGCAGCCGTTATCGAGCTGAAAAACCTTTCTCAAGATTGCGCCGACTCAAAAGCTATCGCTCAAGTAGGTACTATCTCTGCTAACTCTGACGAGTCAATCGGCCAAATCATTGCCACTGCAATGGAAAAAGTCGGTAAAGAAGGCGTGATCACCGTTGAAGAAGGTCAAGCACTGGAAAACGAACTGGACGTAGTAGAAGGTATGCAGTTCGACCGTGGCTACCTGTCTCCATACTTCATCAACAAGCCAGAAACTGGCAGCGTTGAATTAGATCACCCATTCGTACTGTTAGTAGACAAGAAAATCTCTAACATTCGCGAACTGTTGCCAATCCTTGAAGGTCTGGCAAAAACCGGCAAGCCATTACTGATCGTTGCCGAAGACGTTGAAGGCGAAGCCTTAGCAACGCTAGTTGTGAACAACATGCGCGGTATCGTAAAAGTGGCTGCGGTTAAAGCCCCAGGCTTTGGTGACCGTCGTAAGGCAATGCTGCAAGACGTAGCGATTTTAACTGGCGGTACTGTAATCGCTGAAGAAATCGGTTTAGAGCTTGAAAAAGCAACCTTAGAAGATTTAGGTACTGCTAAGCGTGTTGTGATCACTAAAGACAACACCACCATCATCGATGGTAACGGCGAACAAGCGCAAATCGAAGCGCGCGTTAGCCAAATCAAGCAACAAATCGAAGAATCAACTTCAGACTACGACAAAGAAAAACTGCAAGAGCGTATGGCTAAATTAGCTGGCGGTGTTGCGGTAATCAAAGTCGGTGCAGCGACCGAAGTTGAAATGAAAGAGAAAAAAGCTCGCGTAGAAGACGCGCTGCACGCAACTCGTGCTGCGGTTGAAGAAGGCGTGGTACCAGGCGGTGGTGTTGCTCTGGTACGTGTAGCTTCTAAGATTGCTGACGTTGAAGTGGCTAACGAAGACCAAAAACACGGTGTGGTTATCGCACTGCGTGCAATGGAAGCGCCACTGCGTCAAATCGCAACCAACGCAGGCGAAGAAGCCTCTGTTGTAGCGAACAACGTGAAACACGGCAGCGGTAACTACGGTTACAACGCGGGCAACGACACCTACGGTGACATGTTAGAAATGGGTATCCTTGACCCAACTAAAGTGACCCGTAGCGCACTGCAATTCGCAGCGTCTATCGCAGGCCTGATGATCACCACCGAAGCAATGGTAGCTGAACTGCCAAAAGCTGATGCGCCAGATATGGGCGGTATGGGTGGAATGGGCGGAATGGGCGGCATGATGTAGTGCGACGAGAGTCGAGCAGGTGTAGCTAGCCTGACTGGAACTACCTTTGGCATTCCACAAAAATTGTGGATACAACGCCGGGGGGCATGTTGAAGATCAACGAGCCCCTTTTAATCCAGTAGAAATAGTTGTTTCACCCGTTATCCGGGTTGCCAAGACCCGGATAATAGACTGAAAAGTCTATCTTCTGGGTATTGGTCAAAACCAATACCCAGTTATGATATTGAGATAGATGTGTTTGGTGTTCTGTTTAGTTAAAGAACTAAGAAGCATCTATCCTATTTACTGTCCGAGGTCTTCATCTCGGCTTAATATAACAGGGCATATGGGAAATCCTGTGTCTCTCGCCAAAGCGATATTCACTCTGAAGAAGTCACGAACACGTGAATTTTTCCAGGGATAACTATTGAGCAGCTATAGCACCTGCCGGTGTGAAGCTGTGTCTGATGATTGTTCGGCTTCCTTCCGTGAAGTAGCGAACCTGTTGTGCAACCAGCAGTAGCCTAGGGATAGTGCGTCACCAGTAATGGTGGGGTGCAAAGCTTCCTGACAATGTACTCCCCATTCATTGGGTTTGGTTTTACCGCGAGGTAGGCCAAAGACTTCGCCAGTAGCAGGCGGATGAGAGACTAGGCTGGATCATATGGTCAACTTATGTGAACTACTAACAAGCACCGTCAGCCGCGAAAAGCGCAAGCTACTGACGCGCTTTAACCAAAATGGTACAAGGCTGGTTATCTCTCTTACATCTGGAGATACGTTGCCATACAGCCTTCGGTGTATTGGTAGGACCTAAGTGATTCGTGTCATCGGCATGGAACTCGGCAACCCCATCCCTTCGCCCTACATAACTAATATTATGAGGGCAGATGACCCGTAAGGGAAATTGTAGAAGGTGTGGGAGTAGGAGGTTGGAAAAAGCGAATGCCTTTCTGTAATGGAAAGGATAGGGGGTTAAATGTTCCTCCATCGGAAACGAAGCCCACGTCCAACTGGTCTTTAATCGTGTGAAAGCTTGGTAAGCGCTCACGCATAGTAACTAAAGGGCAAAAAATTACATTTTGTCCGACCCCTGATGGGAGCAGAAGAACTCTCCTATCAGGGGAGATCTATCTGCTTTTCAATCTGGGAGTTGTTGTTCACTATCAAGGAGAAAAGCAAGATGAGTACTAACTTTGTAGTACCTGCGTTCTCCCATCCGCCACAAGGATGGCATGCCATTGATTGGTATGCCGTTCAACGGCAGGTGCGAGGGTTACAGGTACGGATCGCGAAGGCAACTAGGGAAAAGCACTGGCGTAAGGTCAAGTCCTTACAACGGATGCTGACCCGCTCGTTTACAGCTAAGGCATTAGCTGTGAGACGTGTAACTGAGAACCGAGGCAAAAAGACGCCCGGTGTTGATGGGGAGTTGTGGGGTACGCCTGACTTGAAATGGCAGGCTATTACACGATTGCAGCGGCTGGGTTATCGCCCAAAGCCGCTGCGCCGAGTATATATTCCAAAGTCGAATGGCAAACGTCGTCCGCTAGGAATACCGACGATGTTGGATAGAGCTATGCAGGCACTTTACCTGTTGGCCCTAGAACCAATATCAGAAACTTTGGCAGATCGTAATAGCTATGGCTTTCGTCCCGTGAGAGCAACGGCAGATGCGATAGAGCAATGCTTTATCAACTTGAGTCGTAAGAACTCGGCAGAGTGGATACTCGAAGGGGATATTAAAGGATGCTTCGATAACATTAGCCACGATTGGTTACTTGCCAACATTCCGTTGGATAAACAAGTTCTCAGACGTTGGTTAAAGGCGGGATACATGGAATCTGGTGGTCTTCACGCTACCAAAGCTGGAACGCCGCAGGGAGGGATTATTTCTCCAGTATTAGCCAATATGGCACTTGATGGATTGGAAGAAGTATTAGAAGCCCATTTTGGGAAGAAGAATACTAAAGCCAGTTACAAGACAAAGGTTAATTACGTGCGTTATGCGGATGACTTCATCATCACTGGAATCTCGAAAGGGTTACTAGAATATGAGGTAAAACCCTTAGTTGAAGCCTTTATGGCTGAGCGAGGTTTAACGCTATCGCCGGAGAAAACGATCATTTCCCATGTGGAAGAAGGCTTTGATTTTCTGGGGCAGAATGTTCGTAAGTACCGAGGCAAGTTGCTTATCAAGCCAAGCCGAAAGAATTTGCGAAATCTACTTCAGAAGGTGAAGGACATAATATCGGGTCATAAAACGGTTCCTGCGAAAGCCTTGATACAAATGCTCAATCCCGTTCTTCGAGGTTGGGCAAATTATCACAGGCATATCGTAGCCAAAGAGACCTTTAATTATGTGGACTATCGGGTTTGGAAAATGCTGTGGAAGTGGTGCCGTAGACGTCATGCCAATAGGCGTAAACGATGGGTTAAAAGTAAATACTTTAAATCCTACGGTACTCGCAACTGGGTATTTTCGGGTGACGGTGTCGGAAACACTACGCATCGACTCGTTTACTGCATGGATACGCCGATAAAGCGGCACATCAAGATTAAAGGGGAAGCGAATCCTTTTGATCCATTGTTTGAGGAGTATTTCGAGAAGCGCCTAGAGCGTCACTGGAGAGAAACCATGCAAGGTCAAAAGAAGGTGCTAATCCTGTGGTTCAGGCAGCAGAAATGCTGTCCTATTTGCAGGTTTCCAATTACTAAAGAAACGGGGTGGGATGTCCATCATATCGTTGAAAGGGTAAATGGAGGATCTGATGAACTAAATAATCTGGTGATGTTGCACCCAAATTGTCATCGACAATTACACTCAATAAATCGTGACAACTTAAATTAGGTTCGGTAGTGTGGTCATGCGGCATGCAAGCCGCCGGTGACTCCGGCAGGAATCGCTGATGGGTTCGATTGAATATTTGGACACTGTCCGGGGGACAATTTATTGCTGGCTGTGCTTGTAATAGAGGTGAAAGAATATTCTTTATGGCTCGAAGCGTGGTTGCTAAACCGGTTATGTGAACCACGAACTGTCCTAGGCTAGGGCAGTATAAATACGCCAGATATTTAACTTCTGGGGCCCCAGATCATATCAGAGCACCAGCTATGAAAATTGATCTGAAAATTGAGGTAAAAGTGAATGTAGCTCAAATCATCTATGCCGTAACTGGATTGATGACACTTGTGGGGACATTTTACGGATATCTCTAAAACCAAATCCTAGGCTGCTTTTGTAGCCTAGGTACTATCGAATTTAAATTTAATTTGTTTGTTGTACGATTTTAGTTGCTGGTCAGTATTTACTACTGACTTATAAAGGCTTGAGCCGTATGCGGGGAAACTCGCACGTACGGTTCTTAGGGGGCGGCGGCCGTGGTAACACGCCGTTGCTACCCGACATTTTTGCTGGTTTAAATCGGTGATTACGGCGTTGCTGCTCACTCACATACAAACAACGTATGCTACGCTCACAGCGCCTTGTACTAACACGATTTATCCTGCGCAAAAAGCACCTGTGGTCTTTAGCTTAATCGCTTAAAACCCAAATAGTTATAAAAGAAAATGAAAACCCC
>AACY020556720.1_pt1 | contig 54582 bp, 57 predicted proteins | sample 267378 | NCBI WGS metagenome assembly AACY02 (sample SAMN02954345, study PRJNA13694) | marine metagenome | biome: aquatic; feature: ocean; material: water; isolation source: isolated as part of a large dataset composed predominantly from surface... | reverse complement strand
GGCTGTTCACGAGGAGGCGCCGCGGGTGTGGCCGGCCCAGAGCGTGCGGTTCGGCTGCACCTGCTCGGCCGAGCGGGTCGAGGCGGCGCTCGCGCAATACTCCGCCAAGGACATCGCGACGATGACCACGGACGCCGGCACGGTGACCGCCGACTGCCAGTTCTGCGGCGCCCATTACGCCTTCGATCCGGCGCAGCTCGGCTTCGAGGCCGGCGCCGAAGGTCCCGGCGTTCCGCCCAACCGCTGAGGGCGCGGTCGCGCTTTCGTCTCGCTTCTGTCACTCTACGTTCATCGAACGGAAGGGAGACCGCCATGACCGACGCCGCGGAGGATCGGCCCGAGCGCCGCGAGGTCGTTCGCGCCTGGGCCGTGCACGCCTTCACCGCCTCGGGCGCGGTGCTCGGCTTCCTGGCCGCGGTCGCGGCGCTGGAGGAGGACCGGGTCGGCGCGTTCCTCTGGCTCGGGCTGGCCCTGTTCGTCGACGGGATCGACGGCTCGCTGGCGCGCAAGGCGCGGGTGCGGGACGTGACGCCCCAGGTCGACGGCGCGACGCTCGACAACGTCATCGACTATTTCAACTACGTCGCCGTGCCGGCGCTGATGATCTGGATGTTCGGCATGGTGCCCGACGGCTTCGCGGTCGCGGCGCCGGCGGCGATCATGGGCGTGTCCTGCTACACCTTCGCCAACACGCAGGTGAAGACCGAGGACTACTACTTCCGGGGGTTTCCGGCGATCTGGAGCCTGATCGTCCTCTATTTCCACCTGCTGCAGACCGACCCGTGGACGAATCTGGCGATCCTCGCCGTCTGCGCGGCGCTGACCTTCGCGCCGCTCGCCTATGTCCATCCGTTCCGCGTGCGCCGCTGGCGCAAGCTGACGATCCCGGTGACGGCGCTCTGGGCGGCGACGACGCTGCGGCTCGTGCTTGCGGACCCGGCGGACGGCGGGAGCGCAGCGTCGCCCTTCGTGTTCTGGCTCTGGGTCGCGGCGTCGCTCTACTTCGTCCTCGTCTCGGTGCTGCGCTCGATCTCGCCGGCGCCGGAGGAGGCCGGCGAGTAGCGCGACGGCGCTTGCCCGCCGCGCCATGCTCTGATCGCCTGACCGGCGGACAGGGCGGGCGCGGCTGGCGATGAAACTCCTGATTCTCGGGGCGAGCGGAGGCGTCGGACGGGAGGCGACGTCGCTCGCGGTCGATCGCGGGATGGCCGTGCGGGCGCAGACCCGGGACGCGGCCAGGATCGCGCCGCGCGCGGGCGTGGAGGCGTTCGAGGCGGCGCCGACCGATGCGCGGCGGCTCGCGGACGGGCTCGCCGGCGTCGACGCGGTTCTCTTCGCCCTCGGCGTCGACACGATCCGCCCGACGACCCTGTTCTCCGAGGCGACGCGCGCGCTGATCGCCGCCATGGACGAGACCGGCGTCAGGCGCCTCGTCGCCGTGACGGGGGTCGGCGCGGGCGAGACGCGCGGGCATGGCGGCTGGCTCTACGACCGGGTGATCTTCCCGCTCTTCACCCGCAACCGCTACGCCGACAAGGACCGGCAGGAGGCGCTGCTGCGCGCAAGCGCGCTCGACTGGACCATCCTGCGCCCCGCCGCCTTCGCGGCGAAGGCGGGCGCGGGCGGGCTCGAAGTCCACACGAGCGTCGCCCCGAACGTCGTTCTGCGGTCCGTCACGCGGGAGGAGACCGCCGCGACCGCGCTCGACGCGATCGAGCGGGGGCTGTGGCTGCGGGAGGCGGTGTTCTTCGGGCGGCCCTGAGGCCGCGGTGCCTACTCGACGACCTTCGGCACCGTGAAGAACCCGTCCTCGGCGGCGGGGGCGTTCGCGAGGATGTCGTCGCGCCGGTCGCCGTCCGTCACGACGTCGGCGCGGCGCTTGAGGCGCATCGGCGTGACCGAGGTCATGGGCTCGACGCCCTCGACATCCACTTCGCCGAGCTGCTCCGCGAAGGCCAGGATGCGCGAGAGCTCCGCCGCGAGGGCGGGGAGCTGGGCGTCCTCGACCCGGATCCGGGCGAGATGGGCCACGCGGCGGGTGGTCTCCTCATCGACGGCCATGGCGTTCTCCCTACCAGTCGCGCAGGGCTTACGCCGCCGCAGGGGCCGGAGCAACCGCGCGGCGCGGCGTCTCGCGCGCCCCGTGACGGACCCACGCCGCCAGCAGCAGCGCCAGCACGACGCCGTTCAGGATGTGCCACAGGAAATGCGTGCCCATCGGGAACTCCGCGCAGAAGCGCCCGTCGAGCGACCGGAAGGTCAGCGAGGCGGTGAAGACCAGTCCGGTCCCGAGCAGCCAGGCGCCGACCATCCGCCGGCGCAGGGCCAGCAGCGCGCCGCAGACGACGATCGCCGCGAGCGCCGGGAGGTAGCCGGTCGCCGGCTGGAGCGCCGGCGGGAAGGCCGCCGCCGCGGCGTTGCGCAGCCCCGCCGAGAAGAACAGGAAGGCGACCGCGATCACCACCGCCTCGGCCCGGCGCGCGCCGAAGTAGCGCCAGACCGCGAGGCCGAGATAGGTCACGATGAAGAGCAGGATCGGGATGACGTCCGCCGCGCCGGCCCAGCGCTGGGCGAAGGTGTGGAACAGCGTCGAGCCCACGCCGACCGCGAAGGTCAGCCCGACCAGGACGCGCATCGGCCAGTCCAGCCGGTCCGACCGCTTCGCGAGCGCGTAGCCGAGCCACGCCGCGAGGAAGAAGGCGAGATTCGTGACCGCGTTGACCGGCTCGGACCAGAGCTCGGGGCCCGTCCGCTCGCAGTAGATGTCGACGCTCGCCGTCCAGTCCATCCGCCTCTCCCGTCGCCGCGCGGCCCGCGTCGCGGACATAGCCGCCGGGGACCGCCGCGCCAAGCGCAGGCTTGCGAGTCGCGTCCGCGGAGGTCAGCGTCGCCGGGTCTTCACACCCCCTGGGAGAGGCTCCGATGAAGATCACCTGGCTCGGCCATTCCGGCTTCCGCATCGAGATCGCGGGGCAGGTCCTGCTCGTGGACCCGTGGCTCCGCGGCAACCCGTCCTTCGACGAGGCGCGCTTCGACGAGGCCGTCTCGGGCGCGACGGCGATCCTGATCAGCCACGCGCATGGCGACCACGCCTCGAACGCCGTCGAGATCGCCAAGGCGACCGGCGCGACCATCCACGGCATCTACGACTGGATCACCACCCTCGTGGCCGCCGAGGGCCATGAGGGCGTCGGGTTCAACAAGGGCGGCACGGTCGCGATCGGCGACGTCGCCGTCACCATGGTGAACGCGGTCCATTCCTCCTCGGTCGCGCTCGACGGCCGGCCGGTCTACGCCGGCGCGGAGGCCGGCTTCATGATCGCGGGCGAAGGCGAGACGATCTACTTCGCGGGCGACACCGACGTGATGGCGGACATGGCGCTGTTCGAGGAGCTGCATCGTCCGACCATCGGCATCCTGCCGATCGGCGGGCATTTCACCATGGACCCGGCGCGGGCGGCCTTCGCGGCGAAGAAGTTCTTCTCGTTCAAGGCGATCATCCCCTGCCACTACAAGACCTTCCCGCTGCTGGCGCAATCGGCGGACGCGCTGGCGGAGGCGGTGTCGCCGACGCCGGTGAAGGCGCTCGAAGTGATGGAGCCGGCGACCTTCTGAGCGGGGCGCAGCGTCACCCGCCGAGTTCGGCGTGGCGGGGGCAGCCGGCGAGGTGGTCGTTGACGAGGCCGCAGGCCTGCATGGCGGCGTAGACGATCGTCGGCCCGCAGAAGGAGAAGCCGCGCGCCTTCAGCGCCTTCGAGAGCGCGCGGCTTTCGGGCGTCTCCGCGGGGACCTCGTCCATCGCGGTGAAGCGGTTGATCCGGGGGGCGCCGCCGACCGCGTCCCACATCAGCGCGGCGAAGGGCTCCGCCCCGCCCATGTCGAGAAAGGGGCGGGCGCCGCGGACGGTCGCCTCGATCTTGCCGCGATGGCGGACGATCCCGGCGTCGCCGAGCGCCGCGGCGATCTCCGCCTCGCCCCAGCGCGCGACCCGCTCGGGGTCGAATCCCTCGAAGCGGGCGCGGAACGCGTCGCGCTTGCGCAGGATCGTGATCCAGGCGAGCCCGGCCTGGAAGCCGTCGAGCGTCAGCTTCTCCCAGAGCGCCCGCCCGTCATAGTCGGGCACGCCCCATTCCGCGTCGTGATAGGCGACGTACAGCGGATCGGTCCCGCACCACGGGCAGCGGTCTGCGCCTGTCTCCAAGCGGGCCTCCTTGTGACGCAGGGCACAGCGGCGCGGCGGCGCGACGCTCCAGACTGGTCTCGGCGTGTCGCCGTCGTCCGCGGGGGACGGCGAGCGCATGCCGATGCCCTAGCGTAGGGGAAGGCCGACAATGAAGACATCCGCAATCGCCGCAGCAGGGTTCCTGGCGCTGGCCGCAGCCGCCGCGCCGGCCTCCGCCGCCGTCATCCAGACGGTCCGCGTCGAGACCACCGCGCCCGCCTCGCCGCCGAACGGGGTCGCGACCGTCCCGACGCTCACCGACACGGCGGCGACGATCAGCGATGCGACCGGAGCGATCACGGAGGACATCCTCGCCGTGCTGCCGGAGCCGCCCGAGACCGACGGCTATAGCGTCAGCGCCTCCGCCGGCCGGTTCGGGCAGGTCGGCCTCGAGGGCTCGACCATCCTCGTCGGCCGGATGCTGGCCGAGGTCGGCGTGCTGAACACGGCCATCGCCAACACCAGCGCGCGCCCAGTGCAGGCGACGGCGAACTTCATCATCGACGGCGGCTTCCTCGAGTTCGTCGGCGCGCCCGGCACCTCGATCACCTTCGAGCTGTTCCTCGAATCGGGCGTCTTCAACTCCGTCACCAACGCGCTGGTCGGGTCGCGCCGCCGCTTCGAGACCACGGCGCAGATCGCCGTCGACCCGTTCTCCGGCGTGAACTTCACGACCACCGGCGAGGACATCGGCGCGACCTTCACCGACGAGCCCATCGGACGCGGCAGCGGCCGCGTCGACATCCCACTGTCGTTCCAGAGCGTCGATCTCGGGATGATCGGGCCGAACGACGTCATCGCGCTGGCCTATTTCGCCCAGATCCGGGCGAACGCGACGGCGGGGAACGAAGGGGTCGGCTTCGCCTTCAGCGATCCGCTGAACGTCGGCCAGCAGCCGCAGGACCCGGTCGTGCGGCTGTCCGTGGAGACGGCGCCCGTCTCCGCCGTGCCGCTACCCGCCGCGGCGCCGCTGCTGCTCGGGGGCCTCGGCCTGCTCGGGCTCGCGCGAAGGCGGCGCGGCTGACCGCTCAGACCAGCACGTCGACATGCTCGAACCGGGTCACGTCGACGAGGCCGAGGTCGGAGATCCGCAGTTCCGGGATCACGGCGAGGGCGAGCAGCGAGTGCTGCATGTAGGCGTTGTTCAGCCGGCAGCCGCAGGCCCGCATCGCCTCGCCGAGCCGCTCCGCCTGCGCCGCGACGGTCTCGGCCCGCGCGTCGGACATCAGGCCGGCGATGGGCATCGGGACCAGCGCACGCTCCGCGCCGTCCGACCAAAGGGTGACGCCGCCGCCGACCTCCGCGAGACGGTTGGCGGCGGCGGCCATGTCGGCCTCCGACGTACCGACGACGATCATGTGGTGGCAGTCATGCGCGACGGTCGAGGCCATGGCGCAGGGCCGGTCGTAGCCGAAGCCCGACACGAAGCCGTTGACGACGCCACCCGTGCCTCGGTGGCGCTCGACCAGCGCGATCCGGCAGACGTCCTGCGCGGGGTCGGGCAGCACGGCGCCGTCCGCCACCGGCAGGTCGCGCTCGAGCGCGCGCGTCGGCGCCTGGTTCTCGATCACCCCGATCACGCGGGCGCGCACGCGCGCCGCGCCGGGCGGGGCGGCGACGCGGAAATCCGACGGCGCCAGCGGCCGCGCGAGGCGGAGCGTGTTCCGCGCGCTTTCGGGGTAGGCGTATGGCGCGATCTCGGCCGTCAGGCGTCCGCCTTCCGCGAGGACGCGGCCGCGCGCGATCGCGGTCTCCACCGGCAGCTCGGCGAGGTCCGAGGTCAGGAACAGGTCGGCGCGGCGGCCGGGCGCGATGGAGCCGAGCTCGCGCTCCATGCCGAAATGCTGGGCGGCGTTGATCGTCGCCATCTGGATGGCGGTCATCGGCTTCAGCCCGCGCGAGATCGCGTGGCGCACGACGCGGTTCATGTGGCCCTCATGGACCAGCGTGCCGGAGTGGCAGTCGTCGGTGCAGAGCACGAAGTGGCGCGGATCGAGGCCCATTTCGGTGATCGCGCGGACCTGCGCCGCGACGTCGTACCAGGCCGAGCCGAGGCGCAGCATCGCGCGCATGCCCTGGCGGACGCGGGCGACGGCGTCCTCCATCCGCACGCCCTCGTGGTCGTCGGCGGGGCCGCCGGCGGCATAGGCGTGGAAGGCGCGGCCGAGATCGGGCGCGGCGTAATGGCCGCCGACGGTCTTGCCCGCGCGCGCGGTCGCGGCGATCTCGCCGAGCATGGTCGGGTCGGCCGCGGCGACGCCGGGGAAGTTCATCACCTCGCCGAGGCCGCAGATGTTCGGCCAGCCCATCGCCTCCGCCACCTCCTCCGGGCCGATGCGCGCGCCGGCGGTCTCGAGGCCCGGGGCGGAGGGCACGCAGGACGGCATCTGCACGAAGACGTTGACCGGCGCGGCGGCGGCCTCGTCATGCATCAGGCGCACGCCGGCGAGACCGAGGACGTTCGCGATCTCGTGGGGATCGACGAACATCGTGGTCGTGCCGTGGGGGATCACGGCGCGGCAGAACTCCGTCACCGTCACCATGCCGCTTTCGACATGCATGTGCGCGTCGCAAAGGCCGGGGACGAGGTAGCGGCCCCCGGCCTCGATCACCTGCGTGTCGGGGCCGACGCAATGGGCGGCGTCCGGCCCGCACCAGGCGAAGCGCCCCGCCGCGACGGCGAGATCGGTTCCGGGCAGGATCTCGCCCGAATGGACGTTCACCCAGCGGCCGCCGCGGATCACGAGGTCCGCCGGCGTGCGGCCGGCGGCGACGTCCACGAGACGGGCCGCGCTCTCGGCGAAGGGGGTCATGCGGCGGGCTCTCCGGCGTGAGGGTCCGCGCAGGATGCCGCGTCGGGCGCGCCGGATAAAGCCGGATGCGCGTGGAGCGCGCATCGGCGCGCGCTTTCGGCTCGACGCGGGCGGGGCGCGGCTTCATCTTCGCTCGCGGCAAGAGGGAGCGCCGCCCCTCCGTCGGACCGGAGAAGACCGCGCCATGCAGGACCGATGACCCCCGGAAGCGAGGACCTTCTGAGGCGCTGGCTGACCGCCCTCTCGGCCCAGCGCGGGGCCAGCCTCAACACGATCGACGCCTATCGGCGCGACGTCTCGGGCTGGCTCGGCTTTCTCGCGCGCCACCGAGGCGGGCCCGTGTCGCCCGCAGCGCTCGGAGCGGCGACCACCGCCGAGCTTCGCGCCTGGATGGCCGCAAGCCGCCGCGCGGGCCTTGCGCCGCGGTCCGTCGCGCGGGCGCTCGCGGCGGCGCGCTCGTTTCATCGCTGGCTCGCCGAGGCGGAGGGGATCGAGAGCCCCGCCGTCTTCGCCGCGCGCGGGCCGCGGGCGCCGCGGCGGCTCCCGCGCCCGGTCGCGGCCTCCGACGCGCGCGCCCTCATCGGCGTGGCGGACGCCCTGCCCTCCGAGGCCTGGATCGGCGCCCGCGACGCTGCCCTGCTCACCCTGCTCTGGGGGTGCGGGCTCCGCATCTCGGAGGCGCTGGCGCTGCGCGAGCGCGACGCGCCGCTCGGCGAGGCGCTGCGCATCCGCGGCAAGGGCGGCCGCGAGCGGCTGGTCCCCGTGCTCCCCGCCGCCCGCGAGGCGGTGGAGGGCTATCGGCGCGTCAGGCCCTGGACCGCGACGCCCGACGACGCCCTGTTCCGCGGCGCGCGAGGCGGCGCGATGGGGCCGCGCGCGGCGCAAAAGGCCATGGAAGCGGCGCGCGGCGCGCTCGGCCTGCCGCAGAGCGCGACGCCGCACGCGCTGCGCCACGCCTTCGCGACCCATCTGCTCGCCGCGGGCGCCGATCTCCGCGCCATTCAGGACCTGCTGGGCCATTCGGCGCTCTCGACGACGCAGGTCTACACCGCCGTCGACGGGGGCCGGCTGAGCGCGATCCACGCCGCCGCCCATCCGCGCGCCCGCGGAAAGGCCGGCTGACCGCGCGGCGACCGGCGGTCGGACGCCCGCGCGCCCGCCGTCAGCGCAGCGCCTGGAACAGAAGCCCCGCGACCATCGAGCCGGTGAAGGCGAAGCCGAGATAGAGCGCGAAGACCTGCCGCTTCGCGAGCGCCCAGACCGCGACGGCGGCGGGGATCGACGACACCCCGCCCGCCACGAGGAAGGCCATGCCCGCGCCCGGCGCCATGCCCTGCTCGATCAGCCCCGCCACCAGCGGCAGCGCCGCGTAGCCGTTGAGATAGGCGGGCACGCCGACGAGCGTCGCGAGCGCGATCGGGCCGATCCCCTCGCCGCCGACCAGCGCCGCGACCTTCTCGGCCGGGATGTAGGCCAGCATCAGGCTCTCGAGCAGGAAGGCGAAGGCGAGCCACTTGCCGAGAAACAGCGTGTTGGCGAGCGCCTTCCTGGCGAAGGTCTCGCGCCGCGCGGCCTCACCCCAGAAGGCCCAGGCGACAGGCTTGGGGTAGCGCACCTTCGCGCCGCCGCAGCCGCCGTTCCCGACGCCGGGGCGCAGCGGGTCGGTCAGCCAGCCGCCGCGGCCGAGCGCCATCACGCCGAAGCCGCCGAGCAGGCCGATCCCGACCGCCGTCAGCGTCTTGGCGACCGCGAAGTCGAGGCCCAGCGCGCCAGCGGTCAGCGCGAACATCGAGGGGTCCATGACGGGCGAGGCGAGCCAGAAGGCCATCACCGGCGCGAGCGGCACGCCCATCGCCAGCAGCGCCGCGATCAGCGGGATCACCCCGCAGGAGCAGAAGGGCGAGAGCCCGCCGAAGAGCGCCGCCGTCAGCACCATCGTCGCCTGGCGGCCCTGGAAGACCCGCGCGATCAGGTTGTCGGCGCCCGAGGCGGCGGCGTAGGCTGCGAGGCCGATGGAGAGCGCGAGCCAGGGCGCGACGTCGACCAGCGCCGCGAGGGTGAAGCGGACGCTCTCCGCCGCCTGATCGGGCGAGGCCAGCGCCAGCGCGGCGAGCACGGCGGCGATCAGAACGAGCACCCGATCGATCGAGGCGGCGGCGAGGCCGAGGCGGCGCGCCCCGAGAGCCAAGGCGGTCATGGCGATATCCCTAGCGAAGTGGTTGCATTGAAGCGCGAAAAGCGGGTCACGCGGCGTCTCCCGCCGCGCCTGCGACGCCGGCGCAGCACTCCGCGTCGACATAGGCGAGCAGCGCGTGCATGGCGTCGAACTCGGCGCGGTTGACGGTCTCCCGCCCGCGCCGCTCCTGACGCACGAGCCCCGCGGCGACGAGCGCGCCGAGGTGATGCGCGAGCGTCGAGGGCGCGATCCCCAGCAGGCGCTGGATCTCGCCGATGTTCAGGCCCTCCGGCCCCGCCCTGACGAGCAGGCGGAACACCTTGAGGCGCGCCTCGTGCCCGAGGGCGGCGAGTTTCGGTGCGGCGTCGGCGTCTCTCATGGCGGCTTTATAGAACTACATCTCTAGAGATGTCACGCGGACTCCGCGTCGCGCCCCTCGATCGTGCCGGCGAAGACCCAGCTCAGGCCCGCCATCGCGGCGGCGGTCAGCAGGCAGAGCGGCAGGCCGCCCGCCTGGAAGCTCAGCCCGGAGAGCAGCGTACCGACGAGCCGACCGGCGGCGTTCGACATGTAGTAGAACCCGACATCCATGGTCACGCGCTCGGAGGAGGTGAAGGCGAGGATCAGGTAGGAATGCACCGACGAGTTCAGCGCGAACACGACGCCGAAGAGAAGCAGCCCGCCGATCACCGTCGCCGTGAGCCAGCGGTCGGGATCGCCGAGCGCCGCCGCGAGGCTCCCGCCCTCCTGCGCGGCGAAGGCCGCGAGCGCGAGCGCCGCGGGGATGAAGGCGAGCAGCCCGACCCAGCGGGTCGCCATCCCGGCGATCTCGCGCACCGCCTTGGCCTTCGCGCGCAGCAACTGCGGCGCGAAGGCCTGCACGGCGCCGTAGCCGACGATCCAGACCGCCATGAAGGTCCCGATCGCGAAGAAGGCCGCGCGGTTGCCCTCCGGCGTGCCGTCCGACCAGACGGAGTAGAAGTAGATCGGTATCCCGACGACGAACCACACGTCGCGCGCGCCGAACAGGAACAGCCTCGCGGCGCAGAGCCGGTTCACGTCGCGGTCCTTCGAGAACACTTCGCTGAACTTGACCTTCGCCTTGCCGCGCGGAAGCCCCGCCGGCATCAGCGCCGCGACGGCGACGAGGATGACCGTCAGGCCCGCCGCCATGCCGAGCACGGAGGCCTCGAAGCCGAAGGCGGCCAGCAGCGCGCCGCCCATGAAGAAGCCGACGCCCTTCACCGCGTTCTTCGAGCCCGTGAGCGCCGCGACCCAGCGAAACAGCGCGCCCTGCTCGTTCGCGGGAGCCAGCAGCTTGACGGCGCTCTTGGAGGACATCTTCGCGAGGTCCTTGGCGACGCCGGACACCCCCTGCGCAAGGGTCACGAAGGCGACCGACAGCCAGAGCGTCCAGCCCGGATCGAGGGCGGCGAGCGCGGCCAGCGCCCCGATCTGGAGGATCAGCCCGGCGTAGAGCGTCGCGGTGAGGCCGAAGCGCGCGGCGATCCAGCCCGCCGAGAGGTTCGTGACGACCCCCGCCGCCTCGTAGAGCAGGAACAGATAGGCGAGCTGGAGCGGCGTGAAGCCGAGCTCGTGGAAGTGCAGCAGCACGAGCATCCGGAGCGCGCCGTCGGTCAGCATGAACGCCCAGTAGGCCGCCGTCACCGCGGCGTAGGCCGCGAGCGGGCGGGCGGGCGCGGCGGCGCGCGTGAGGGTCGCGTCGGCCATCGGGTCAGCCCTCCAGCGAGCGGGCGACCATGCGGGCGACGTCCGCCAGCCGCCAGGCGTAGCCGTATTCGTTGTCATACCAGGCGTAGACCTTCGCCTGCGTTCCCGCGACGACCATGGTCGAGAGGCCGTCCACGATCGAGGAGCGGGTGTCGTTCAGGTAGTCGGAGGAGACCAGCGGCCGGTCCTCGTAGCCCAGGACGCCCTTGAGGGGGCCGTCGGCGTAGTCGCGGAAGAGGCCGTTGATCTCCTCGACCGAGGTCTCGCGCGCCATCTCGAACACGCAGTCGGTGAGCGAGGCGTTCAGGAGCGGCACGCGGACGGCGTGGCCGTTCAGGCGGCCCTTCAGCTCCGGGTAGATCAGGGTGATCGCGGTCGCCGAGCCGGTGGTGGTGGGGATCAGGTTGGTCAGGCCGGAGCGCGCCCGGCGCGGGTTCTTCGTCGGGCGGTCCACCATCGTCTGCGTGTTGGTGACGTCGTGGATCGTGGTGATCGATCCATGCTTTATGCCGATTCGCTCATGCATCACCTTCACCACCGGCGCGAGGCAGTTGGTGGTGCAGGAGGCCGCCGTCACGAGCCGCTGCGAGCCGTCGTAGAGGTCGTGGTTGATCCCGTAGACGAGGTTCAGCGCGCCGCCGTCCTTCACCGGGGCGGAGACGACGACCTTCGCGACGCCGGCCGCGAAATAGGGCTCCAGCGCCGCCGCCTTCGTGAAGGCGCCGGTGCAGTCCACGACCATGTCCACGCCCATCTCGCGGAGCGGCAGGTCCTCGATCCGGCGATGCGCGGTCAGCCGCATCTCGCGGCCGTTGATCGCGAGCGCGCCGTCGCGGGCCTCGACGGCGGCGTCCCAGCGGCCGTGGACGCTGTCGAATTCGAGGAACAGGGCGTGGCTCTCGGGGTCGTCGAGCAGGTCGTTCAGCAGAACGATCTCGCCGCCCGCCCCTTCCGCCTCGAAGGCGCGGAGGACGAGCTTGCCGATGCGGCCGAGGCCGTTGATCGCGATGCGGGGCATGGGGCGGGCGTCCTTCCTAGGTCAGGCCTGCGCCGTGTCGGCGCGGCGTTCGCTGTAGCGGTCGGCGAGCCACGCGCGGCGGCCGCGCGTGAGCAGGGTCAACTTGGCCAGTTCCTCGGCCACGTCGACGACGCGGTCGTAGAGAGCGGAGGGTTTCATGCGGCCGTCCGCCTCGAACTCGGACCACGCCTTCGGCACGGAGGACTGGTTCGGGATCGTCAGCATCCGCATCCAGCGGCCGAGGATGCGGAGCTGGTTGACGGCGTTGAAGCTCTGCGAGCCGCCCGAGACCTGCATGAGCGCGAGCGTCTTGCCCTGCGTCGGGCGTACGCCGCCGGCGGCGAGCGGGATCCAGTCGATCTGCGCCTTCATCACCGCGCTCATGGCGCCGTGGCGCTCGGGGCTCGACCAGACCATCCCGTCCGACCACGCCGCGAGGTCGCGCAGTTCGGCGACCTTCGGATGATCGGCCGCGCAGCCGTCGGGCAGCGGCAGGCCCGCAGGGTCGAAACGGCGCGTCTCGGCCCCGAAGCGGCGCAGGAGCCGCTCGGCCTCGTCCGCCAGGAGCCGGCTGTAGGAGCGCGCCCGCAGCGAGCCGTGCAGCAGCAGGATGCGCGGCGGCCCCTCCTCCGGCGCGGGCTCGGGCGGCGCGAGGTCCGCCCGGAAGGCCGCCGGGTCGACGTTCGGCGTCGCCTCCATGCGTCAGGCCGGGAACAGGTGGCGGGTGCGGTTCGCCAGCGCGACGAGCGACAGCATCACCGGCACCTCGACAAGCACGCCCACCACGGTGGCGAGGGCCGCGCCCGAGCCGAGGCCGAACAGGCTGATGGCGACGGCCACGGCCAGCTCGAAGAAGTTCGACGTGCCGATCAGCGCGCAGGGGGCCGCGACGTTGAAGGGCACCCGCCAGCGCCAGGCGGCGACGTAGGCGAGCGCGAAGATCCCGTAGGATTGCAGCAGGATCGGCGCCGCGATCATCGCGATCACCAGCGGGCGCGAAAGGATCGTCTCGCCCTGGAAGCCGAACAGGAGCACGACGGTCGCGAGCAGCGCCGTCACCGAGACCGGCTTGATGCGGTCGGTGAAGGCCGAGACGGCCCCCTCCCCGCCCCGCGCGATCAGCCGCGCGCGGGTCAGCGCGCCCGCGGCGAGCGGGATGACGACGTAGAGCGCCACCGAGAGCAGGAGGGTCTCCCACGGAACGGGGATGTCGGTCACGCCGAGCAGGAAGGCGACGATGGGCGCGAAGGCGACCACCATCACCGCGTCGTTCACCGAGACCTGCACGAGCGTGTAGGCCGGGTCGCCGCGGGTGAGCTGCGACCAGACGAACACCATCGCCGTGCAGGGCGCGGCGCCGAGCAGGATCAGGCCGGCGAGGTATTGCTGCGCGTCCTCCGGCGCGATGAAGGGCGCGAACACGACCTCGAAGAACAGCACGCCGAGCGCCGCCATGGTGAAGGGCTTGATCAGCCAGTTCACCACGAGGGTGATGATCAGCCCCTTCGGCCGGTCGCCGACATGGGTCAGCGCCGAGAAGTCGACGGCGACCATCATGGGATAGACCATCGCCCAGATCAGCACCGCGACCACGAGATTGACCGAGGCCACCTCCACCGCGGCCAGCGCGCCGAACAGCCCCGGCGCGAGCGCGCCGAGCCCGACGCCCGCGGCGATGCAGAGCGCCACCCAGACGGAGAGCCAGCGCTCGAAGGTCCCGAGCCCCGCCGCGTCGGCGGCGGGGGCGTCTGCATGGGTCATGAGGGCCTCAAGCGTCCGTCTTGCTGTCGGTCATCGCGCCGATGCGGTCGACCTCGCGCTGGAGGGCGAGCGCGTCGAGCTTCTCGAAGGGCAGGCTCGCGAAGGCCGAGATGCGATGCTTCAGCATCCGGTAGGCCTCTGAGAAGGCGAGCTTCTTCTCGGCGTCCGTCCCGGTCGCCTTCACCGGGTCGGGGATGCCCCAATGGCCGGTGATGGGCTGGCCGGGCCAGGGCGGGCATTCCTCGTTGGCGGCCTGGTCGCAGACCGTGAAGACGAAATCCATCCGCGGCGCGTCAGCGCCCTGGAACTCGGAGACGTTCTTGGCGCGCAGGCCCGAGACGTCGTGGCCGAGCTTCTCGAGCTGGGCGACGGCGTAGGGGTTCAGCTCCGAGAACGGCTTCGTGCCGGCGGAGAAGCCGCGGAAGCGGTCCGCGCCCTCGGCGTTCATGATCGCCTCGGCGAAGATCGAGCGGGCGGAGTTGCCGGAGCAGATGAAAAGCACGTTGAAGGGGCGCGGCTCGGCCATGGCGGTCTCCTTTGCGCGCGGGCGGGACAGGACGGCGGCGGACAGGGGCGCGCAGATCTCCGGCCGGCCCCGACAGCAGTCGAGGGCGAGGTAATCGATCAGGGCGCCGGTTCTGGATATGTCGATTCGGTAGCGGATCTGTTTCCCGGCGCGGGCGCCGTGGACCAGACCCGCGCGGCTCAGCGTCGCGACATGCGCCGACAGCACGTTGCGCGCGATCCCGAGCGCGTCGGCGATCTCGCCGGCGGCGGCGTCGCCGGGCGCCCGGCGGGCGAGCAGCCGGAAGATCGCGAGGCGCGACGGGTGCCCGAGGGCGGCGAAGGCGGCGGCGTCTCTTTCCATGCGTCGACAATACGCGAATCGACGAAATGATCAAGCCCAAGTCGCGTCGTCGCGCCGAAGGCGGGTCCGACCCTGCGGTCGCGCTCGATCGCGTCGAAGCCGGCCCATCCCTCCCGCGCCCGCCTCGGCCGGGGAGGGCGCCGCGTCGCGGCCGGCGGGATCAGGCGATCCCGGCCTCCGCCATCGCGGCCTCGATGCGCGGGACGTCCACGGGGTTGTTGAGCTCCCAGAAGACCCGGCCGCGCGCCGCGACCTCGACGCAGAGCAACTCGGCGCCGTTCTCGAGAAAGCGGAGCTGTTCGAGCCCCTCCAGCGTCTCGAGCGGTCCGGGCGCCCAGCCGCGATAGGCCGTCAGCGCCCCCGGGCGGTAGGCGTAGAGGCCGACATGGTGGAAGACCGGCGGCGTCTCGTCCGCGGGCGCGCCGTCGCTGTAGGGGATCACCTCTTTCGAGAAGTAGAGGGCGCGCATCCGCCGGTCGAAGACGGCGGTGGTGCCGCCGACGCGGCCCGCGCGCCGGTCCTCGCGGAAATTGGCGAGCGCGGCGGCGTCGCAGCGCAGGACGGGCGTGGCGACCTGCGCCGCCTCGTCCGCCGCCATCGCGTCGATCAGCGCCGAGACGAAGTCCGGCGGCGTCAGCGGCGCGTCGCCCTGGAGGTTCACGACGAGATCCGGCGCCGGGTCGAGCCCGTCGAGCACCTCGGCGCAGCGCTCGGTCCCGTTGCGGCGCTCGGGCGACGTCATCGCGACATCGGCGCCGAAGCCCGCGGCGTGGTCCGCGATCCGGTCGTCGTCGGTCGCGACGATCACGCGGTCGACGCCCGGGACGGCGCAGGCGGCGTCCCAGCTCCGGCGCACGAGGCTCCGCGCCTCGCCCGTCGCGCCGCGCAGCAGCGCGAGCGGCTTGCCAGGGTAGCGCGTGCTCGCATGGCGCGCGGGAATGACGATGGCGACGGTCATGCTTTGATATCCGCTCCCCAGAGATCCGCGTTTCGCCATGTCGCCGCCGCTTCGTCCCGATGCGCCGCGCAGAGCCGGCGACGCATTCCCGGCTTGGCTCCAAGCGAACACGCTCACCCTACATTGGAACGGTTCGTCGGCGCAGCCCGCGCCTTTCGTCCGGCCGGATTTCCCCGATCCCGCCACATCGCCAAAGCCCCCGCCGAACGCCGGCGGCCGCTTCTAGAGGCCGTCGAGTTCGCGGCTCTCCACGAGCAGGAGCGGCATCTCCATCTCTTCGGCGTAGGCTTCGAGGTTTCCGAGCGCCCCGGCGAACTGCGCGCGCCGTTCCGTTGTCATGTACTCGACGAGAAAGACCTCGACACCCGCCGCCTCGGCCTGCTCCAGGAGCGCGGTCGTGTGCGCGAAATCGTCGTCCGAGACGAGATCGAAGCTGTCCTCGCTCCCGTTGGAATAGGTGAAGCGGAAGTCCTCCTTCGCAAGGCCGTCGAGGACGGCGCGATAGTCTTTCCGCGTGATCAACTCCTCGCCGTTCTGCGCCATCAGCACGAAATCGCGCGTGTCGCCGCGCGCGGAGATCCGGGCGGCGGCGTGGTCGTGGATCTCCGCCACGAGCGCCGCCATCTCGGCGCGGAAATCGATGGCGCTGCCCCGCGCGCGCGCTTCCCAGTAGAGATACGCGTCGACGCGATCGAGGTAGAGCCCGTCGAAGCCGGCGTCGACGATCCGGTCCACCTGCTCGAGCACGATCTTCCGCCACTCGGGCAGCCAGTAGCGGACGTTGTGATTGTCCGGCCATTCCGGGTTCGGCGCGTCGAGGAAGGAGGGCGGCTTGGTCTCCCAGCCCTCGCGCCAGTAGCTCCGGTACTCCTCGGCCTCGCCGATGCTCAGATAGCTCAGCAGGATGCGATCCTGCGCGCCGCGAAGCGCGTCGAGTTGCGCGGCCGTGTAGGGCTTGCGCTGGCCCGAAAGGTCGTTCTCGGAATCCATCACCAGCAGGTCCGCGCCGCTGCGCTCCAGCGCCTGCGCGTCGGACCGGTCAAGGTCATGGAGGTGGTAGCGCCACCGCTCGACGGCGGACAGCGGTTTGGTCATCGGTCAACCCTCCTGAGCGGCGTGCGCCGCGGAAGGGGACGCTACGCGCTGGAGGCGCCTGAAACCGGCGATCGTCAATCCGCCGCGATCACCTGACGGAGAAGACCGCGAACACTCACCTTTCCGGACAGAACGTCACGGACAAGACGCGCTTCAGTCCCCAGGTGCGAAGAACCCCGAGAGGATCGCGCGATAGACCGCCGTCAGCCCCTCGATGTCGGCGACCGGGACGCGCTCGTCCACGGCGTGCATGCCCCGGCCGACGAGCCCGACCTCGACCACCGGCGCAAGGTCCTTCACGAAGCGGGCGTCCGAGGTGCCGCCGCCGGCGCCGAGCGCGGGGGTCCGGCCGGCGGCGGCCTCGACGGCGCGGACCACCCCCTGCACGAAGGGGCCGGGCTCGGTGAGGAAGCTCTCGCCGGAGACCTGCGTCTCCATCGCGATCTCGACGCCGAACGCCGCCGCGACGGCGTCCGACTCCGCGCGCAGCCGCGCGGTCAGCGCGGCGCTGTCGTGCAGGTCGTTGAAGCGGATGTTCACCGTCGCCCGACCGGCGGCGGGAATGACGTTGTTGGCCGGGTTGCCGACGTCCACAGTCGCGATCTGCAGGGTGGACGGCCCGAAATGCGCCGAGCCCGCGTCGAGCGGGGTCGAGGCGAGGCGGTCGAGCAGCCGCATGAGCGCGGGCAGCGGGTTCAGCGCGCGCTCCGGATAGGCGGTGTGGCCCTGCCGGCCCCGCGCCTCGAAGAAGGCGCTCATCGAGCCGCGCCGGCCGATCTTGATCGCGTCGCCAAGCGTCTCGACCGAGGTCGGCTCGCCGACGACGCAGGCGTCGAGCCGCTCGCCCGCCGTCTCCATCCAGTCGAGGATCGCGACGGTGCCGTCGGTCGACGGCCCCTCCTCGTCGCCCGTGATCAGCAGCGCGACCGAGCCCCGGGGCGGCGTCTCCGTCACGAAGTCGATCGCGGCGGCCACGAAGGCGGCGACGCCCGACTTCATGTCGACCGCGCCGCGGCCCCAGAGCGCGCCGTCCGCGATCTCGGCGCCGAAGGGATCACGCGTCCAGGCGGACGCGTCGCCGACGGGCACCACGTCCACATGGCCGTTGAAGCCGAGGACCGGGGCGGCGTCGCCCCAGCGCGCGAAAAGGTTCTGGACGCCGCCGCGCGGGATGCGCGCGCAGCGGAAGCCCGCGGCCGAGAGCGCGCGCTCGAGGATGTCGAACGCGCCCGCCGGCTCCGGCGTGACGGTCGGCTCGCGGACCAGCGCCGCGGTCAGCGCGACCGGGTCGGTCACGTGCGCAGGAGGTCGTTGATGGAGGTCTTGGAGCGGGTGCGCTCGTCCACACGCTTGACGATGACGGCGCAGTAGAGCGACGGGCCGGGCGATCCGTCCGGCAGCGGCTTGCCCGGCAGCGTCCCCGACACGACCACCGAGAAGGGCGGCACCTCGCCCATGAAGACCTCGCCCGTCTCGCGGTCGACGATCTTGGTGGACTGGCCGATATAGACGCCCATGCCGAGCACCGAGCCCTCGCGCACGATCACGCCCTCGACCACCTCGGAACGCGCGCCGATGAAGCAGCCGTCCTCGATGATGGTCGGCGTCGCCTGCATCGGCTCCAGCACGCCGCCGATGCCGACGCCGCCCGAGAGATGGACGTTCTTGCCGATCTGCGCGCAGGAGCCGACCGTCGCCCAGGTGTCGACCATCGTCCCCTCGTCGACATAGGCGCCGAGGTTCACGAAGGAGGGCATCAGCACCACGCCCGGCGCGATGAAGGCCGAGCGGCGCACGGCGCAGTTCGGCACGGCGCGGAAGCCGGCGGCGTTCCACTCGGCCTCGCCCCAGCCCTCGAACTTGGAGGGCACCTTGTCCCACCATGTCGCGTGGCCCGGGCCGCCGGGGATCGGCTCCATCGCGTTCAGGCGGAACGACAGCAGCACCGCCTTCTTGAGCCACTGGTGGACATGCCAGGCGCCGTCCGCCCCGCGCTCGGCGACGCGGGCCTCGCCCCTGTCGAGCGCGGCGAGGGCGGCTTCGACCGCCTCGCGCGTCTCGCCGCCGGTGTCGGGGCCGATCTCGCCCCGGGCCTCCCAGGCCGCCTCGATCGTCCGCTCCAGGCCCGCGTCCATCGCCCATCCTCCGTGCGAGTCGTCGGCGCGGTCCTTACGACGCGGAGCAGGCGGGGCTCAAGGCGGCGATGACTGCGGGAGCGCGTGACGCGCCTCACGGCGGCGGCCTGTACCCTGCGTCGGGCTTCACCTCGCGGAGCGCGATCTCGGTGCGCGCCTGCGCCACCGCCGGCTCCGCGAGAAGCCGGCGCTCGATGAACCGCGCGAGGGCGTCGAGCGACGCGGCGCGGAGCCTCAGCAGGCGGTCGGCGTCGCCGGTCACGACCCACGCGCCCTGCACCTCGGGAAAGCGGCGCAGCGCCTCGGCGAAGCGCTCCGCCGCCGCGGGATCGCCCGCGGCCAGCGTGACCCGCGTGAAGGCCTCGACCGGGGCGCCGAGCAGCGTCGCGTCCAGCGCCGCGTGGTAGCCGCGGATGTAGCCCGCCCGCTCCAGCGCCGCGCGCCGGCGCGAACATTGCGAGGAGGAGAGACCGACGGTCTTGGACAGCGCGGCGTTGGTCAGCGCGCCGTCCGCCTGCAGGGCGCGCAGGATCGCGAGATCGTGGCGATCGAGCGTGATCCGTGCGTCTTCCATGGCGACTCCGCGTGAAACACGCGCCAATGTGCCGTTGCGCGCACGAGAACGCACGTCCCAGCCCACATGAGCGCGCATTGGTCGCGCAGCGCGTCCGACCGGACGGAGCACCGCGGGACCGGCCAATACGGGTCGCTTGAACGCGATGCGCGGCGGTCGGCTTCGCCGTTGACGCGGACGCGCCGACGGCGCGATGCTCGGCGATCATGGAAGCGCCCTATCCGCGAGACCTGGAAGGCTACGCCGGCCGCCCGCCCGACCCCGGCTGGCCCGGCGGCGCGCGCGTCGCGCTCCAGTTCGTGCTCAACCTCGAGGAAGGCGGCGAGGCCTGCGTGCTGCACGGGGACGCGGCGTCCGAGACGTTCCTCTCCGAGATCATCGGGGCCGCGCCGTTCGAGGGCGCGCGGCACATGTCGATGGAGTCCATCTACGAATACGGCAGCCGGGCCGGCGCGTGGCGCGTGCTCGACCTGTTCCGGGAGCGCGAGACGCCGCTCACCGTGTTCGCCGTGGCCGAGGCGGCGCGGCGCACGCCCTGGCTCGTCGAGCGCGCGCTCGCGGACGGGCACGAAATCGCGTCGCACGGGCTGCGCTGGATCAACTACCACGGCGTGCCCGAGGCGGTCGAACGCGACCACATCGCGCAGGCCGTGGAGATCCTCGCGGGCCTTTGCGGGGCGCCGCCCGTCGGCTGGTACACCGGGCGCACGTCGGAGAACACGCGGCGCCTCGTGGCCGAGCATGGCGGGTTCCTGTACGACGCGGACGACTATTCGGACGATCTGCCGTTCTGGTCGCGCGTCACGCCCGGCGCGCATCTCGTGGTGCCCTACACGCTCGACGCCAACGACATGCGGTTCGCCACCGCGCAGGGCTTCCACACGGCGGAGCAGTTCCACCAGTATCTGCGCGACGCCTTCGACTGCCTGTACCACGAAGGGGCCGTCGCGCCGAAGATGATGTCGGTCGGGCTGCACGCGCGCCTGATCGGACGGCCGGGCCGGTTCCTCGCGCTGCGCCGCTTCCTCGACTACGTGCTGGCCCATGACGGCGTCTGGATCGCGACGCGGGCGGACATCGCGCGGCACTGGCGCGCGCGGTTCCCCCACGACGGCGCGCCATGACGCCCTTCCGCACGGCGCCGCCCTCCGCGCTCGACAGGGCGGGGTTCCTCGCGCGCTACGGCGGCGTCTACGAGAAGACGCCGTGGATCGCGGAGGCGGTGTGGGACGCCGGGGACGCCGCGGACTTCGTCGAGCCGCTGGCGGAGGCGATGCGCGGCGTGGTCGAAGCGGCCTGGCCCGAGGCGCAGCGGGCGCTGTTGCTGGCGCATCCCGACCTTGCGGGCCGCCTCGCCGTCGCGGGCGGGCTGACGCCGGAATCGACCAAGGAGCAGGCGAGCGCGGGGCTGGACCGCTGCTCCCCGGAGGAGTTCGCGGCGTTCCAGCGGCTGAACGAAGCCTATGTGCGCCGCTACGGCTTCCCCTTCATCGTCGCGGTCCGCGGGCTGACCCGCGGCGCGATCCTCGAGACCTTCGAGCGGCGGCTCGGCAACCCGCCCGAGGCCGAGTTCCGGGAGGCGCTCGACCAGGTGCACCGCATCGCCCGGCTGCGGCTGGAGGCGCTGGCGGCGGAGGCGTGAGCGGCCGGCGCGCCGCGCGACAGGCCGAGACCGGGAGCCCCCGGAGAAAGCGATCCGTCGGACTTGCGGGACATTGCGGCCGTTCGGAGCGGAGCGAAGCGGCGCCGGCGGCTCGGGCGACCAGCCCGGGCCGCGCGACCGCCCCACCCCCGGGGCGGTCGCATTGCAACGGTGCAAAAACCGGAACAGTCGCAGTCGCTTGCGCCATAAAGCGCAATAGCCCGCGCGTTCCAAGGCGACCACCCTTGGGGCGGCCGCGCGGCCCTCATCACGCAGCGGCGCCGCTATGGACTGAACGTCCGCTCCGGCCCCATGCCGCACGCAGCCGCGATGGCCCGGCCGCTATGGCTTGATCCGGTAGCCGGTCCTGAAGATCCGCCACGTCGCATACAGGCATCCGCCGAGGAACAGGGCCACCATGGCGAGGCTCACGCCGACCGCGACGTCGGCGGTTCCGTAGAAGCTCCAGCGGAAACCGGAGATCAGATAGAGAACCGGGTTCAGCAGGCTCGCATACTGCCAGAAGGGCGGCAGCATCGAGACCGAGTAGAAACTGCCGCCGAGAAAGACCAGGGGCGTCAGCACGAGCAGCGGCACGAGCTGGAGCTGCTCGAAGTTCTTCGCCCAGATGCCGAGAATGAAGCCGAACAGGCTGAAGCTGACGCAGGTCAGCGTCAGGAAGGCCAGCATCCAGCCCGGATGGGCGATCCGCACGTCGACGAACAGGGTCGAGGTCGCAAGGATGATGAGGCCGATCACGAGCGACTTGGTGGCCGCCGCGCCGACATAGCCGATCACGATCTCGACGAAGGAGATCGGCGCGGAGAGGATCTCGTAGATCGTGCCGAGGAACTTCGGGAAATAGATGCCGAAGGCCGCGTTGTTCACGCTCTGCGTCAGCACCGTCAGCATGATGAGGCCGGGCACGATGAAGGCGCCGTAGCTGACGCCCTCGACCTCGGTGATGCGGGAGCCGATGGCCGAGCCGAACACCACGAAATAGAGCGTTGTGGAGAGCACCGGCGAGACGAGGCTCTGGGCGACGGTGCGGAAGGTCCGCGCCATCTCGTAGCGGTAGATCGCGAGGATCGCGCGGAGGTTCATGCGGCGCCTTTCACGAGACCGACGAAGATCTCCTCGAGCGAGCTTTGCGCGGTGTGGAGATCGCGCAGGGTGAGGCCCGCCTCGCGCAGGTCGTTCAGGAGGGTCGTGATGCCGGTGTGTTCGGCGGCGGTGTCGTATTCGTAGATCAGGGCCGCTCCGTCCTCCGCGAGCGCGAGACCGGGGCGCGCGAGGCGCGCGGGCAGCGCCGTCAGGGCCTCGTGCAGGTCGATCCGCAGGGTCTTGCGCCCCATGCGCTTCATCAGCGCGGCGGTCTCCTCGATCAGCAGGAGCCGGCCCTTGTCGACGACGCCGACGCGGTCCGCGATCGCCTCGGCCTCCTCGATGTAATGCGTGGTGAGGATGATGGTGACGCCGTCGCGGCGGAGGTCGCGCACGAGGTCCCACATCTCCCGGCGGAGCTCGACGTCCACGCCGGCGGTGGGCTCGTCGAGGAACAGGACGCGCGGCTCGTGGCTGAGCGCCTTGGCGATGACGACGCGGCGCTTCATGCCGCCTGACAGGCTCATCACCGGGGCGTCGCGCTTGTCGAGCAGCGAGAGCTGGCCGAGGACGCGCTCGACATAGGCGCGGTCGCGGCGCTTGCCGAACAGGCCCCGGGAGAAGGCGACGGTGTTGTAGACCGTCTCGAAGGGCTCCAGCGCGATCTCCTGCGGAACGAGGCCGATCAGGCGACGGGCGGCGCGGTAGCCTTCGACGACGTCGTGGCCGCCGACCGTCACCCGGCCGGAGGTCGGCGTGACGAGGCCGCAGACGATGGAGATCAGCGTGGTCTTGCCGGCGCCGTTGGGTCCGAGCAGCGCGAGGATCTCGCCCTCCCGGATGGTCAGCGACACCCCGTCGAGGGCGGTGTGGCCGCCCGCGTAGGTCTTGCGCAGCGCCTCGACGGAGACGATGGCGGTCATGGCCGGGCCGGCCTCATTCCTCGTCCTCGAGGCGCATCACCATGACGGTCGTGACCGGCTTCTTGCCCCAGCGGTCGAGGCAGACCTTGCGGGCGGCGCGCGCCGCGATCTGCTCCAGCGCCTGGTCGGAGGCGCGCTCCTTCTTCGAGGCCTTCTCCATCGCGCGGTCGACCGCGTCGGCGACGCGGTCGGCGAGCGGGTGGTCGTCGTCCTTCGGGGCGCCGAGGATGCGGACCTCGGGGTCGGCGATCAGCTCGCCCGCCTCGTCGGTCACCAGCGCGATCACGCAATGGCCCTGCCGTGCGAGCTTGAGGCGGTCGCGGATCACGCCGTCATAGGCGCCGACATAGGCCTCGCCGTCGATATAGGTGCGGCCGGTCTCGATCTGGTCGACCTCGGCCGGCGCGTTCAGGTCGAGCCCGATGACCGAGCCGTTCGGCGCGACGACGCCGTGGGCGGCGCCCCAGACCTGCGCCGAGCGGGCGTGCTCGACGAGGTGGCGGTGCTCGCCATGCATCGGCAACGCGATCTGCGGCTTCACCGCGTCGTAGAGGGCGCGCATCTCGTCGCGATAGGCGTGGCCGGAGACGTGGATATGCGCCATGTCGGCGTCGATCACGCGGACGCCCTTCTCGGAGAGGCGGTTGTAGAGGCGGTAGATCTCGGCCTCGTTGCCGGGGATCGTGCGGGCCGAGAACAGCACCGTGTCGCCCTCGGAGAGCGTGACCGTCGGATGCGTGCCGGCGGCGATGCGGGCGAGTGCTGCGCGGTGCTCGCCCTGGCTCCCGGTGACGAGATAGAACAGGTGGTCGTCGGGGATGTCCTTCGCGCGGTCGTCCGGCACGGTCGGCGGGAAGTCGTCGAGAACGCCGGTCTCCAGCGCCGTCTCGATCATGCGGCGCATGGCGCGGCCGGCGATCGCGACGCTTCGGCCGGACTTCACCGCGGCCTCGGCCAGCGTCTTCAGGCGGGTGACGTTCGAGGCGAAGGAGGTCGCGGCGACGGCGCCCTCGCATTCGGAGATGACGCGCTCGAGATGGGCGCGCAGCGAGCCCTCGCTGCCGGTCGTCCCCTCGCTGAAGACGTTGGTCGAATCGCAGGCCATCGCCAGCACGCCCTCGCGCCCCAGCGCCTCGAAGGGTTCGAGGTTGGCGGCCGGGCCGAGGATCGGGTCGCTGTCGAGCTTGAAGTCGCCGGTGTGGAGGATCGTCCCCTTCGGCGTGCGGATCGCGAGCGAGCCCGCCTCCGGGATCGAATGGGTGATGCGCAGGAACTCGACGGAGAAGGGCCCGAGCTCGGTGCGGGCGCCGAACTCGACGGTCTTGACCGCCTTCGGCGAGCGGCCGAGCTCCTGCATCTTGCGCCGGGCCACGGCGGCGGTGAAGCGGGTGGCGTAGATCGGCGCGCCGAGCCGGTCGTGCAGGTGGCCGACGGCGCCCACATGGTCCTCGTGCGCGTGGGTGACGAAGATGCCGAGGAGGCGCTCGCCGAGGTCCTCGGCGAACTCGATGTCGGGCACCATGATCTCGACGCCGGGGGTCGAGCCCTCGTCGCCGAAGCCGATGCCGCAATCGACCATGATCCAGACCCGGTCGCGCGCGGGGCCGTAGCCGTAGAGGTAGCAGTTCATGCCGATCTCGCCCGCGCCCCCGAGGGGCGCGTAGACCAGCGTCGCCGTGTCGGCCATCAGATGTCCTTCATGCGCCCCCGACGGCGGGGGCCGCGTCCAAGTTGTAAGCGTGGATGTCGACGAGCCCGCGCATCGTCACGTCGGGGTCGACATGGTGAATGGCCTCGGTGGCCTTTGCGAAGAGCGCCGACAGTCCGCCGGTCGCGATCACGGTCGAGGTCACGCCGCGTTCGGCGTCGATGCGCGCGCAGATGCCCTCGATGAGCGAGATGTAGCCCCAATAGGCGCCGGAGCGCATGCAGGAAAGCGTGTCGCGGCCCACGACCTCGGCCGGGCGCGCCACGTCGATGTTCGGCAGCCGGGCGGCGGCGCGGTGCAGCGCCTCGATCGAGAGGTTCACGCCGGGCGCGATCACCCCGCCGACATAGGCGCCGTCGGCGGCCACGACGTCGAAGGTGGTGGCGGTGCCGAAGTCGATGACGATCAGGTTCGGCCCGTATTTGCCGAAGGCGCCCACGGTGTTGACGATGCGGTCCGCGCCCACCTCCTGCGGCGCGTCCACCCGCACCTCCACCGGCAGGCGCGTGCCGGCGCCGCCGATGAAGAGCGGCGTGCAGCCGAAATAGGTCTCGCAGAGGCGCTTGATGTTGAACACGGTCTTCGGCGCGACCGAGGAGCAGATGGCGTGGCGCACGGCGCGCACGCCGATGTTCTGGAAATCCATGAGCTGGCGAAGCCAGACGAAGTACTCGTCCGCGGTGCGCGCGCCGTCGGTCTTCATGCGCCATTCGGCGACGAATTCGCCACGGTCGTGGAGCGCGAAGACGGTGTTCGTGTTCCCGACGTCGATGGCGAGCAGCATGGGCCGGCCCCCTCCCCCGGGCGCTCAGGCGAAGAACACGTCGGCCGCGTGGATGCGGCGGAGCCCGAACGGGCCGGACAGAACGAGCGCGCCCTCACCGTCCAGATCGACGAAGTCGCCGGCGACGGTCTCGTCCGGCAGCCGCGCCATGACCTTTTCGCCGAGGCGCGCCGCCCGCGCAAGCCACGCGGCCCGCAGCGGCGCGAAGCCTTCGGCCTCGAGCCGCGCCGCCCAGCGGGCGAAGGGCGCGGCCAGCGCCTCGAGCGCGGCGTCGGGGCTCGGCGCGGCGCCGGTCTCGGCGGCGATGCTGGTGGGCGGCCACGCATCGGGGGCGGGCTCGGGCGCGGCGGCGAGGTTGAGGCCGATTCCGACCGCGAGCCAGTCCAGCCGGTCCCCCGCGCCCGCGCTCTCCAGCAAGACGCCCGCGACCTTGCGGTCGTTCAGCAGGGCGTCGTTCGGCCATTTGAGCGAGACGTCCGCCGAGGGCGCGAGCGCGTCGAGCGCGTCGGCCACCGCGAGACAGGCGGCGAAGGACAGTCCCGCCGCCTCGCGCGCCCGCAGGCGCGGGCGCAGCAGCGCGGTGGCGAAGAGCGCGCCTCCGGGGTCGGACCAGGCGCGGCCGCGGCGGCCGCGCCCGGCGGTCTGGCGCTCGGCCATGATCCAGAGCGGCCCGGCCTCGCCCGCCGCGGCGCGGCGGCGGGCCTCCTCATTGGTGCTGTCGACCGTCTCGAGGCGGATGCGCCCCCAGCCCTCGGGCCAGCCCATGCCTCAGGGAAACAGGGAGCCGGCCGCGGCGGCGGAGAGCTCCGTCACCCCGAAGCCGCCGAGGAACGGCAGCCAGCCGACCCCCATCACCAGCGCCGCCGCGGTGAGCGCGAAATTGTTGAGCGCCGGCATGTAGTCGTCGAGCGCCTCGCCCTCGGCGTCGACATACATGATCTTGACGATCCGCAGGTAGTAGAAGGCCCCGATCACGGAGGCGATCGCGCCCACGACGGCCAGGGGCGCGAGGCCGGCCTCCACCGCCGCCACGAAGACGTAGTACTTCGCGAAGAAGCCGGCGAGCGGCGGGATGCCGGTCAGCGAGAACATCAGCGCCGCGAGGCAGAGCGCGGCGACCGGGCGGGAGCGGTTCAGTCCCGCGAGGTCGGAGATGTTCACGACGGGACGGCCCTCGCGCTCCATCGACAGGATGAAGGCGAAGACGCCGACATTCATCACCGCGTAAATCGCGAGGTAGATCAGGACGCTGGTGGCGCCCTCATGCGTGCCCGCCGCAAGCCCCACCAGCGCGTAGCCCATGTGGCCGATGGAGGAATAGGCCATCAGGCGCTTCAGGTTGGTCTGGCCGATGGCGGCGACCGAGCCCCAGAACATCGACATCAGCGCGATGAACACGATGATCTGCTGCCAGTCCGCCGTCGCGTCGCCGAAGGCGTCGTAGAGCACGCGCACGAACAGGCCCGCCGCGGCGACCTTGGGCGCGGTCGCGAAGAAGGCGGTCGAGGGCGTCGGCGCGCCCTCGTAGACGTCGGGCGTCCACATGTGGAACGGCGCGGCCGAGAGCTTGAAGGCGAGGCCGGTCGCGACGAAGACCATCCCGAACAGCAGGCCGACGCCGACGCCCTCCTCCTGCACCACCTCGGCGATGGACTCGAAGCGGGTGGAGCCGGAGAAGCCGTAGACAAGCGACGCCCCGTAGAGCAGGAGGCCCGAGGCCAACGCGCCGAGCACGAAGTACTTCAGCCCCGCCTCGGTCGAGCGGATGCTGTCGCGCCGGAAGGCGGCGATGACGTAGATCGCCAGCGACTGAAGCTCTAGACCTAGATAGAGGAGCATCATGTCGCCGGCGGAGACCATGATCATCATGCCGAGCGTCGCGAGGCCGATCAGCACGGGATACTCGAACTGCAGGATCTTGCGGCGCTCCATGTAGTCCTTGGAGAGCGCGAGGATCGCCGCAGAGGAGAGCAGGATCAGCGTCTTCGCGAAGCGCGAGAACCCGTCGGAGACGAAGGCGCCGTGGAACGCCTCGGCGTCGCCGCCGCCCGACAGGCCGATGGAGCAGCCGAGGGCGGCCAGCACCCCCGCCATGGCGAAGGTGAGCGTAGGCGCCATCCGCTCCTCGCCCTTGAACACGCCGACCAGCAGGAAGCCGAGGCAGACGGCCGCCAGGATCAGTTCGGGCAGGACGACGCCCAGATCGCCAGGCTGCATCGCGGGGGGTCCTCTCAGTTCCGGGCGAGGGCCGCGCCGTCGGCGGCGGCCGCGAGGTCGGTGGCGACGCCGTCGAGCAGCGCCGCGACGGCGGGCGAGAAGGTGTCCATCACGGCGCCGGGATAGACGCCGAGGATCAGCGTGCCCGCGATCAAGGGGACGAAGGTCAGCAGCTCGCGCCGGGTGACGTCGGTGATCCCCTTCATCGCGGGCGCGATCTCGGCGCCGAACACCACGCGCTTGTAGAGCCAGAGCGCGTAGCCGGCCGACAGGATCACGCCGGTCGCCGCGAAGAAGGCCGCCCAGGTGTTCGCCTGGAACGCGCCCATCATCGTCAGGAACTCGCCGACGAAGCCCGAGGTGCCCGGCAGGCCGACATTGCCCATGGTGAACAGCATGAAGATCGTGGCGTAGACCGGCATCCGGTGGACAAGGCCGCCATAGGCCTTGATCTCGCGCGTGTGGGTGCGGTCGTAGATCACGCCGACGCAAAGGAACAGCGCGCCCGAGATGAAGCCGTGGGAGATCATCTGGAAGATCGCCCCGTCGATCCCCTGCTGCGTGCCCGAGAAGATGCCGAGCGTCACGAAGCCCATATGCGCCACCGAGGAGTAGGCGATGAGCTTCTTGATGTCCTCCTGCATCAGCGCGACCAGCGAGGTGTAGACGATCGCCACGCAGGACAGCACGAAGACGAAGGTCTGCATGACCTCCGAGGCGACGGGGAACATCGGCAGGCTGAAGCGGATGAAGCCGTAGCCGCCCATCTTCAGCAGGATCGCCGCCAGCACCACCGAGCCCGCCGTCGGCGCCTGGACGTGGGCGTCGGGGAGCCAGGTGTGGACCGGCCACATCGGCATCTTCACCGCGAAGGAGGCGAAGAAGGCGAGCCAGAGCACCGTCTGGAAGCCGCCCGGGATCTCGACGCCGAGGAAGCTCAGGGGGTCGGAGGCGAAGCGGTGGTTCAGGAGCGCGGCGATGTCGGTCGTCCCGGCGTCCCAGTACATCGCGATCATCGCGACCAGCATCAGCAGCGAGCCGATCAGCGTGTAGAGGAAGAACTTGAAGGCGGCGTACACCCTGTCCTTGCCGCCCCACACGCCGATGATGAGGAACATCGGGATCAGGCCGCCCTCGAAGAAGAGGTAGAACAGGATGGTGTCGAGCGCGACGAAGACGCCGATCATCAGCGTCTCGAGCGCGAGGAACGCCGCCATGTATTCGCGCACGCGGGTCGTCACGCCCCAGGAGGCGTAGACGACGATCGGCATCATCAGGGTCGTGAGCATCACGAAGGGCAGCGACACGCCGTCGACGCCGACCTTGTAGGTGATGCCGACGAGCCATTCGTACTCCTCGACGAACTGGAAGCCGACATCGCCCTCGTCGAAACCGAACCACAGGAACAGCGACACGACGAAGGTCGCCGACGTCGCCCACATGGCGGTCCAGCGCGCGTTCTCCTGCGCCTGCGCGTCCTCGCCGCGGACGCCGAAGAGGAGGATCATCGCCCCGACGAGGGGCAGGAAGGTGACGATGGTGATCAACGGCATCGCCTCAGCTCCCCGTCACGGCGTACCAGGTGATGAGCAGCGAGACGCCGATCAGCATCACGAAGGCGTAGTGGTAGAGGTATCCCGACTGCGCCCGCCCCGCGAGCCGCGTGACGTAGGGCACCGCCCCCAACGCGAGCCCGTTGATCGCGCCGTCGATCGTCGAGCCGTCGCCCTTCTTCCAGAGGAACCGCCCGAGCGCCATCGCCGGCTTCACGAAGATCCGGTCGTAGAGTTCGTCGAAATACCACTTGTTGAGCAGGAAATCGTAGGCCGCCGCGTGGCGCGCCGCGAGCTGCTTCGGGATGTCGGGCTGCACGCGGTAGAACCAGTAGGCCACGACCAGACCGCCGATCATCGCGATGAAGGGCGACAGCTTCACCAGCCCCGGAACGTCGTGGCTGTCGTGCAGGACGTGGTTGCTCTCGGCGTTGAAGATCGAGGACGCCCAGAACGCGCCTTCGTGGTGGCCGACGAAGTCCGGGTAGAACTCCATCCCCGCAAGCGCCGCGCCGATCGCCAGCAGGTAGAGCGGGATAAGCATGACCTTCGGGCTCTCGTGGGCGTGCTCGTAGGTGTGGCGGTCCGCCCGCGTCTCGCCGAAGAAGGTCATGAAGATCAGCCGCCACGAATAGAAGGAGGTGAAGGCGGCCGCCACCAGCAGCAGCGTGAAGGCGTAGCCGGACGCGCCGTAGTCCGAGGCCCAGGCGCTCTCGATGATGACGTCCTTCGAGACGAAGCCCGCAAAGCCGATCGGCACCTCGAGGATGTACAGGAAAGGCACGCCGACGCCGGTGATGGCGAGCGTCCCGATCAGCATCATCGCGAAGGTGGCCGGGATCTTGGACTTCAGCCCGCCCATGTTCCGCATGTCCTGCTCGTGATGCATCGCGTGGATCACCGAGCCCGCGCCGAGGAACAGCAGCGCCTTGAAGAAGGCGTGGGTGAACAGGTGGAACATCGCGCCTTCGTAGACGCCCACCCCCGCGGCGGCGAACATGTAGCCGAGCTGCGAGCAGGTGGAATAGGCGATCACCCGCTTGATGTCGTTCTGCACGAGGCCGATGGTCGCCGCGAAGAAGGCGGTCGAGGCGCCGATGACCGTGACGAGCCACAGCGCCGTCGGCGCGACCTCGAAGAGCGGCGACATCCGGCAGACGAGGAACACGCCCGCCGTCACCATGGTCGCCGCGTGGATCAGCGCGGAGACGGGCGTCGGGCCCTCCATCGCGTCGGGCAGCCAGGTGTGCAGGAAGAGCTGCGCGGATTTCCCCATGGCGCCGACGAAGAGCAGGATGGCGAGCGTCTCGGCTGCGTTCACCTCCATGCCTAGGAAGGCGAAGGAGGTCTCGGCCAGCTCCGGCGCGGCGGCGAAGATGTCGTCGAAGCGGATCGAGTCGACCAGGTAGAACAGGCCGAAGATGCCGAGCGCGTAGCCGAAATCGCCGACGCGGTTGACGATGAAGGCCTTCATGGAGGCGCGGTTCGCGCTCTCCTTGTGATACCAGAACCCGATCAGCAGGTAGGAGGCGAGGCCCACGCCCTCCCAGCCGAAGAACATCTGCGCCAGATTGTCGGCCGTCACCAGCATCAGCATGGCGAAGGTGAAGAGCGACAGGTAGGCGAAGAAGCGCGCCTTGCCGGGGTCCTCGGACATGTAGCCGAAGCTGTAGAGGTGGACGAGCGAGGACACGCTCGTCACGACCACCAGCATGACCACCGACAGCGTGTCGACGCGGATCGCCCAGTCCACCGCGAGCGAGCCGCTCTCGATCCAGCGCATCAGGGTGATGACCCGCGGCGCCTCGGGGTCGAAGGTCAGGAAAGCCGCCCAGGACAGGATCGCGGCGAGAAACAGCAGCCCCGTCGTCAGCATCATCGCGGCGCGCTCGCCCATGGCGCGGCCGAAGAGCCCGGCGAGGATCGCGCCGATCAGGGGAGCGAGGAGGATCAGGGTGTACATCGGTCCGTCAGCCCTTCATCGCGTTGATGGCGGCGACGTCGATGGTCCCGCGGTTTCGGAAGAAGCAGACGAGGATCGCGAGGCCGATGGAGGCCTCCGCCGCCGCCACCGTCAGGATGAACAGGGTGAAGACCTGACCCACCATGTCGCCGAGATAGGTCGAGAAGGCGACGAGGTTGATGTTGACCGAGAGCAGCATCAGCTCGATCGACATCAGGATGACGATGACGTTCTTGCGGTTCAGGAAAATCCCGAAAACGCCGATGACGAACAGCGCCGACGCCACCGCCAGATAGTGGCCGATCCCGATCTCCATGCCCGCTCCCCGTCGCCCCTGTCGCGTCGTTTTCGTCGGCCCGGCCCGGGCTCAGATGCCCTGCCCGGGCTTCACGTCCTTCAGCTCCACGCTGTCGGCGCGCTCGCGGTAGATCTGCGCGAGCACGTCCTGGCGCTTCACGTCCACCCGGTGGCGCAGCGTCAGCACGATGGCCCCGATCATGGCCACCAGCAGGATCAGCCCCGACACCTGGAAGAGGTGGATGTAGTCGTCATAGATCAGCAGGCCCAGCGCGATCGTGTTGGTGACGTCGTCGGGCGCCGGCATCACCGCCTCGCGGTGGGCGAGCGCGGCGTCCCCGAAGGTCCAGGCGCCGACGGCGAGGATCAGTTCGATCAGCAGGACGCCGCCGATCAGCGCGCCGATGGGCAGATAGGTCGCGAGCCCCGCCTTCAGCGCCGCGAAATTGATGTCGAGCATCATCACGACGAACAGGAACAGCACCATCACGGCGCCGACATAGACGATGACCAGCAGCATCGCCACGAACTCCGCGCCCGCGATGATGAACAGCCCAGCCGTCGAGAAGAAGGTCAGGATCAGCCACAGCACCGAATGCACCGGGTTGCGCGACAGGATCACCATCAGGCCGCCGGCCACCGCCACGGCGGCGAAGGCGTAGAAGGCCAGCGCCGTCACCGTCATCCGTCTTCACTCCCGTCCGTCGGGCGTTTTCGCCCTTGTGTCCGTCGCCGCGACGCCTACCGCGTTTCGCTGCATTGCGAAGCGGGACCGCTCGCCGCGGCCCCGCGTTCAGTCCGTCACCGCCTCGAGGGTCGAGACCCACTCCTCGACGCGGAGAAAGTGGCCGGTGAGCGTGGCGATCATTCCGGCGAGACCGTCGACCTTGGCGTCAAGCTCGTCGATGCGCTCATCGATGCGCGCTTCGAGGCTGTCGACCCGCGCGCTCAGGGCGTCGACCTTCCCCTCGACGGCGCCGATCGCGCCCCGGATCTCCCGGAGTTGCGTCAGGATCAGGTTCTCGACGGTCTCGTTCACGCGGTCGGGTCCTCAGCGGTAGGGCGCGTCGATCTCGATGTTCCGGGCGATCTCGCGCTCCCAGCGTTCGCCGTTCTCGAGGAGCTTGTCCTTGTTGTACATGAGCTCCTCGCGCGTCTCGGTCGCGAACTCGAAGTTGGGTCCCTCCACGATGGCGTCCACCGGGCAGGCCTCCTGGCAGAAGCCGCAGTAGATGCACTTCGTCATGTCGATGTCGTAGCGCGTGGTGCGGCGGCTGCCGTCCTCGCGCGGTTCGGCCTCGATGGTGATGGCCTGCGCGGGGCAGATCGCCTCGCAGAGCTTGCAGGCGATGCAGCGCTCCTCGCCGTTCGGGTAGCGGCGAAGGGCGTGCTCGCCGCGGAAACGGGGCGAGAGGTAGCCCTTCTCGAAGGGGTAGTTCACCGTGGCCTTCGGCTTGAAGAAGTATTTCAGGCCGAGCTTGAAGCCGCCGATCATGTCCTCGAGCAGGAAATATCGGGCGGCGCGGTCGAGCGGTATGCCCATCTCAGCCTCCTGTCGCCCAGCGGGCGTATCCGGGAACGTCGAGTTGCGCGAGGCAGGCGGCGATCACCACCCAGCCGAGCGACAGCGGCAGGAACACCTTCCAGCCGAGGCGCATGAGCTGATCGTAGCGGTAGCGCGGCACGATCGCCTTCACCATCGCGAACATGAAGAACAGCATCACGACCTTCAGGACGAACCAGAGCAGGCCGTCCGGCAGACCAGGGATCGGCGACAGCCAGCCGCCGAAGAACAGCACCGTCATAAGCGCGCACATCATCACGATCGCCATGTATTCGCCGATCATGAAGAGCAGATAGGGAGTCGAGCTGTATTCGACCTGATAGCCCGCGACGAGTTCGGACTCGGCCTCCGGCAGATCGAAGGGCGGGCGGTTGGTCTCGGCCAGCGCCGAGACGAAGAACAGCACCACCATCGGCAGATGCGGCAGCCAGTACCACGACAGCAGACCGAAGCGCCCGTCCTGCGCGCGCACGATGTCGGAGAGGTTCAGCGAGCCGGTGGAGAGCAGCACGCCCACGATGATGAGGCCGATCGAAACCTCGTAGGACACCATCTGCGCCGCCGAGCGCAGTCCGCCGAGGAAGGGGTATTTCGAGTTCGACGCCCAGCCGCCCATGATGACGCCGTAGACGCCGAGCGAGCTGATCGCGAAGATGTAGAGGATGCCGACGTTCAGATCGGACACGACCCAGCCGTCGGCGAAGGGGATCACGACCCAGGAGACGGCCGCCAGCGTGAAGCTGACGAGCGGCGCAAGGAAGTAGACGAACTTGTCGGCGCCGGCGGGGACCACGACCTCCTTGAAGACGTATTTCAGGAAGTCGGCGAAGCTCTGCAGCAGGCCCCAGGGGCCGACCACGTTCGGCCCGCGGCGCAGCTGCACCGCCGCCCAGACCTTGCGGTCCATGTAGAGCAGGAAGGCGAGGCTCACGAGCACGGAGCTCATGACCAGCATCACCTGCCCCATCACCAGTGTCAGCTGGCCGAGCTGCGTGTCCCAGTAGGCGTCGAGGGCGTCCATGGGCTTACTCCGCGGCGACGGGCGCGCGCTTGCGCTCTGCGGCGAGCTTCGAGAGCTCGGCCATCAGCGCGCTCGCACGGGCGACGGGGTTGGTGAGGTAGTGGTCGCGGACCGGGCTCTCGAAAGGCTCCGGGCCCATCTCGCCCGCGGCTTCGGCGCGCAGCGGCGCGGGCTCGATCTCGTCGAGGGCCTGAAGGCGCGGATGCGCCTCGAACAGTCCGCGACGCAGGTCGGGGAGGCTGTCGAAGGGCAGCTTGGCGCCGAGCCGCTCGGAGAGCGCGCGCAGGATCGCCCAGTCCTCCTTGGCGTCGCCCGGCGGGAAGCCGGCGCGGTAGGCCATCTGGGGACGGCCCTCCATGTTGAGGTAGAGGCCCTGCTGCTCGGTGTAGGCGGCGCCCGGCAGGATGACGTCCGCCCGGTGCGCGCCGCGATCGCCGTGATGGCCCTGATAGATCACGAACTTGCCCGCGGGCACGTCGATCTCGTCGGCGCCGAGGAGATAGACGATCTCGGCGTCGGCCACGGCGCCGGCGGCGCCCTCGTCGCAGGCGAAGCCGATCTCGAGCCCGCCGACGCGGGACGCCGCGCCGTGGAGGAGCGAGAACGCGGCGCCGGCCTCCTCGGCCAGCGCCATGGCGTGCCCGAGCACCGCCGCGCCGTCAGGGCGCGCGACCGCGCCGGCGCCGAGGACGACGACGCCGCCGCCTTCCTTCAGGCGCTCGAAGAAGCCGGTCTCGCGGATGCGCGCGAGCGTCTCCGGCCCCGCGCCGAGGCGCTCGTGGGGATAGGTGAGGTCCATCTCCTCGCCGATGGCGGCGATCTCGGTTCCCTGCGTCCACGCCTTGCGCAGACGGCTGTTCAGGACCGGCGCCTCGCGGCGCGGGTTGGTCCCGATCAGCAGCACCGTGCGGGCGTCCTCCAGCCCCTGAACGGTCGAGCCGAACAGCCAGGCGGAACGGTTGCCCGGCGGCAGCTGCGCGCCGTCCTGCCGGCAGTCGTAGCGATGGCTCCCGAGCCCGATCATCAGGCCCTTCAGCGCCCACATCGCCTCGACCGAGACGAGGTCGCCCGCGACGGCCGCGATCTTCTCGGGCGCGACGCCCTTCGCGCGCTCGGCGATGGCCGCGAAGGCCTCGTTCCAGCTCGCGGGCTTCAGCTTGCCGTCCTTGCGCACGAAAGGCCGGTCGAGCCGCTGGCGGCGCAGGCCGTCGACCACGTGGCGGGTCTTGTCGGCGATCCACTCCTCGTTCACGCGGTCATGGTTGCGCGGCAGGATGCGCATCACCTCGCGCCCGCGGACGTCGACGCGGATGTTCGAGCCGAGCGCGTCCATGACGTCGACGCTCTCGACCTTCCGCAACTCCCAGGGCCGGGCGGTGAAGGCGTAGGGCTTGTTGGTCAGCGCGCCGACCGGGCAGAGGTCGACGATGTTCCCCTGCATCTCGGATTCGAGGATCTTGCCGAGGTAGTTCGTGATCTCGCTGTCCTCGCCACGGCCGGTCTGGCCGAGCTCCGACACGCCCGCCACCTCGGTGATGAAGCGCACGCAGCGCGTGCAGGAGATGCAGCGCGTCATGTGGGTGCCGACCAGCGGCCCGAGCTGCAGGTCGATGGCGGCGCGCTTCGGCTCGCGGTAGCGGCTGAAGTCGACGCCGTAGGCCATCGCCTGGTCCTGCAGGTCGCACTCGCCGCCCTGGTCGCAGATCGGACAGTCGAGGGGGTGGTTGATGAGCAGGAACTCCATCACCCCCTCGCGCGCCTTCTTCACCATCGGCGAGGTGGTGCGCACCTCCGGGGGCTCGCCGTTGCGGCCGGGCCGCAGGTCGCGCACCTGCATGGCGCAGGAGGCGGCGGGCTTCGGCGGGCCGCCCACAACCTCGACGAGGCACATGCGGCAGTTGCCCGCGATGGACAGGCGCTCGTGGTAGCAGAAGCGCGGGATCTCGACCCCGGCCTCCTCGCAGGCCTGCAGGATGGTCAGTTGCGGGTCCACGGAGACGGTCTTGCCGTCGATCACGATGTCGCGGAGGTCGGTCATGCGTCGCCCTCGGCTGTTCGGCGCCGGCTCGGCCAGTCGGCCAGCGCGAGGAAGAGAAGAAGGAAGAACTGGGCGAAGGGCAGGAGCGCGAGCAGCCCCCAGGCGCCCGAGTAGCCCGCCTTCGCGAAGATGCGCCAGAACATCCAGACGGTGACGACCACCGCCAGCAGCGCGATCAGCCCGAAGCCGCCCCCCAGATAGCCCTGGAGGAACACGCCCTCGCCCATCATGCGGCCCTGCCCCATCACGACGCCGGCTCCGCGGCGGCGCGGGCGCGCCACCAGTCCATGTCGAACAGGTCCGCGCGCGGCCCGTCTCGGCGCAGTTCGTCCAGCCGGTCCAGCGCCTCGGCGATGTCTGGGGAGTGCCCGTCGGCGACGGGCCAAAGCACCATTTGCGACGGACCGGAGACGAACCAGTCCTCGCGCCGCTGCAGGAACCGGCCATGGAGCGTGCGGTTCACGAAGCGGTCGAAATCCTCGACCGTGCGCCAGACCGAGAAGGAGCAGATCACCAGCGGATGCCCCGGCAGGGGCCGACCGATCGCCGCGGCCGCCTCGGCCTCGGAGCCCTCGAAGCGCCAGACGAACCCCTCCGAACGCTCCGCGACCGCATGAACCGCGTCCAGACCGCGCGCAAACTCCGCCATCGACGGATCGTCGTAGGGCGCGCGCATCACGCCGTAGTTGAAATGCGCGACGTTCGAAGGCGCGGTCACGCCGGTCACTCCGCCGCGAGCGGCGCGCGCCGCCCCTTCTGCTTCGCCTTGATGCGGTCCTCGATCTCGCCGCGGAAGTGGCGGATCAGGCCCTGGATCGGCCAGGCGGCGGCGTCGCCGAGGGCGCAGATCGTGTGGCCCTCCACCTGCTTGGTGACGTCGAGGAGCATGTCGATCTCCTCGAGCGCGGCGTCGCCCGTGACCAGCCGCTCCATCACCCGCATCATCCAGCCGGAGCCCTCGCGGCAGGGGGTGCACTGGCCGCAGCTCTCGTGCTTGTAGAACTTCGCGAGCCGCCAGATCGCCTTGATGACGTCGGTGCTCTGGTCCATCACGATCACGGCCGCGGTGCCGAGGCCGGACTTCTGCTCGCGCAGCCAGTCGAAATCGAGGATCGCCTCGCCGCAGACCTCCGCCGGCAGCATCGGCACGGAGGAGCCGCCCGGGATCACGGCCTTCAGGTTGCCCCAGCCGCCGCGCACGCCGCCGCAATGCTCCTCGAGCAGGTCGCGCAGCGTGATCGACATCGCCTCCTCGACGACGCAAGGCCGGTTCACATGGCCCGAGACGGCGAAGACCTTGGTGCCGGTGTTGTTCGGCCGGCCGATGCCGGAGAACCAGCTCGCGCCGCGGCGCAGGATGGTCGGCGTCACGGCGATGGACTCGACGTTGTTCACCGTGGTCGGGCAGCCCCAGAGGCCGGTGTTCGCCGGGAAGGGCGGCTTCAGGCGCGGCATGCCCTTCTTGCCCTCGAGCGACTCGAGCAGCGCCGTCTCCTCGCCGCAGATGTAGGCCCCCGCGCCGTGCACCAGATACACGTCGAACGCCCAGCCCGAGCCGCAGGCGTCCGGTCCGATCAACCCGGCGTCATACGCCTCGTCGATGGCGATCTGGAGCGCCTCGCGCTCGCGGATGTATTCGCCGCGGATGTAGATGTAGGCGGCGTGGGCGCCCATGCCGAAGCCCGCGATCAGGCAGCCCTCGATCAGCGTGTGCGGATCGTGGCGCATGATCTCCCGGTCCTTGCAGGTGCCGGGCTCGGACTCGTCGGCGTTCACCACCAGGTAGTGCGGGCGCCCGTCGCTCTCCTTCGGCATGAAGGACCACTTGAGGCCGGTCGGGAAGCCGGCCCCGCCCCGGCCGCGCAAGCCGGAGGCCTTCACCTCGTCCACGACGGCGTCGCGGCCCCGGGCGATCAGGTCTTTCGTCCCGTCCCAATGCCCGCGACGGCGCGCGCCGGCCAGCGACCGGTCGTCGTAGCCGTAGAGATTGGTGAAGATGCGGTCCTTGTCGTCGAGCATCGATTACCCCTGGCTCGTCGGCACCTCGCCCTCGGCGACGCGCTGCGCGAAGGGCGTCAGGCCCCCGCCGGCGAGAACCCTGGCCTGCGAAACCCAGCCGTCACGGCTGGCGCGACCCTTGTTCACACCGCTCATCGCCTCGTCGACCCAGGCGACCTCTTCGGGCGTCCAGGCGGCGATCTGGTCGTAATGGAAGAAGCCCATCTCGTTCAGGATGGACTCGAGACGCGGCCCGACGCCCTTCAGCATCTTGAGGTCGTCGGCCTTGCCGCCACGCGGCGCGGAGAGCGTCTTCGGCGCAGCCCCCGGCAGCCCGCCGGGCGCCGCCGCGGCCGGCTTCGGGGCGGTCTTCGGCGCGGGCTTCGACGCCGCCGCCGGCTTCGCGGCCGGCGTCGCCGCCGCGGTCGTCGCCTTCTCCGCAGGCGCCGCGTCGCCGCGCTCCCGCTGGGCCTTGCGCCACTGCATCAGGAAGTAGCCGCCGATCCCGCCGAGCGCGACGATCATCGGCCAGCTGTCCGGCGTCGCGTTCACGAGCAGCAGCAGCCCCGCGACCGCCCAGAGCCCGCCATAGACCTTCTGCTCCGCGGGGCTCAGCCCGTCCCACCAGCCGACCAGCCGGTTCAGGAGAAATTTGCCTGCCTCAAGCATGGGGATTGCTCCTTCTGTCCACCCACGCCCACCCTACGCCCGCAGCCCGGCGCGCGCCACGGGGGCCCGGCGCTCCGGACCGCCTCACGCGCCCGCGTCCGCGCGGAGATCGACCAGCGGCGCCGGCGTCTCCTCGCCCGTGATCCGCGCGATCCCGTCGCCTTTCCGCTCCGCCAGCGAAACGGAGCCGTTCGACGCATGGTGCGGCGCGCCCTCGGGCTTCAGCGAGGTGGGGCCGCCGAGCGGCTCGCTCGCGAAACGGCCGTTCTGGGGGCCGGGGCGCGGAACCTCGCCGCGCGCGAAGGCGTCGAGCAGGGCGGCGAAGCTCTCGGCGGTCAGGTCCTCGTAGTAGTCCTTCCCGATCTGGACCATCGGCGCGTTGGAGCAGGCCCCGAGGCACTCGACCTCCTCCCAGGAGAACTTGCCGTCCGCCGAGAGCTTGTGCGCCTTCGGGGCGATCTTCTCCTTGCAGACCGCGACCAGATCCTCCGAGCCGCAGAGCATGCAGGGCGTCGTGCCGCAGACCTGCACATGCGCGACCGAGCCGACCGGCGCGAGCTGGAACATGAAGTAGAAGGTGGCGACCTCGAGCGCGCGGATGCGCGCCATGCCGAGCATGTCGGCCACCGCCTCGATGGCCGGTCTGGTCAGCCACCCCTCCTGCTCCTGCGCGCGCCAGAGCAGCGGGATGACGGCGCTCATCTGGCGGCCCTCGGGATACTTGGCGATCTGCGTCTTCGCCCAGGCCAGGTTCTCGGGCGTGAAGGCGAAGCCGTCGGGCTGCTCCGGATGCAGGCGGCGAAGGCTCATGGCGTCACTCGATCAGGGGAGGCGGTTACAGATGGCGGGACGGACGCCGTTCCAGAGAACGAGCGTGACGACCTGCGCAGCGAGCAAGCCGCCGATGGCGACGCACCCGCCGAGCAGGACGCCGGCCCACATGCGTCGCGGAAGGCGCGCAAGCGCCACGCCGAGGAAGACCGGGGCTGCGAGCGCTGCGGCGGACAGCGCGGCGCCGAGAAGATCCCACTTCCAGCAGTAGCCCCACGCCTCGTGCATCGAGCCCATCGCGGCGCGGGGCTCATCGGTCGATCTCCCCGAACACGATGTCGAGCGAGCCGAGGATGGCGGAGACGTCCGCCAGCATGTGGCCCCGGCAGAGGTGGTCCATCGAGGCGAGATGCGGGTAGCCCGGCGCGCGCAGCTTCACGCGGTAGGGCCGGTTGGTGCCGTCGGACACGAGGAACACGCCGAACTCGCCCTTGGGCGCTTCGACCGCGGCGTAGATCTCGCCCTCGGGCACGTGGAAGCCCTCGGTGTAGAGCTTGAAGTGATGGATCAGCGCCTCCATCGACGTCTTCATGTCGCCGCGCGAGGGCGGGCTGATCTTGCCCTTGGTCTGCACCGGCTGACCGCGGCAGGCGCCAAGCTTTTCAATGCACTGCTTGATGATCTTCACGCTCTCGCGCATCTCCTCCATGCGGCAGAGATAGCGGTCGTAGCAGTCGCCGTTCTTGCCGACGGGGATCTGGAACGCGAACTCGTCGTAGCACTCGTAGGGCTGCGCGCGGCGCAGGTCCCAGGCCCAGCCGGAGCCGCGGACCATGACGCCGGAATAGCCCCATTCCTGCGCCTCCTCGATCGAGACCACGCCGATGTCGACGTTGCGCTGCTTGAAGATGCGGTTGTCCGTCAGCAGCCCCTCGATGTCGTCGCAGACCTCGAGGAACGGGTCGCACCAGTCGAGGATGTCCTGCTCAAGCTCGGGCGGGATGTCCTGATGCACGCCGCCGGGGCGGAAATAGGCGGCGTGGAGCCGCGCCCCGCAGGCGCGCTCGTAGAACGCCATCAGCTTCTCGCGCTCCTCGAAGCCCCAGAGCGGCGGCGTGAGCGCGCCGACGTCCATGGCCTGCGTCGTGACGTTCAGCAGGTGGCTGAGGATGCGGCCGATCTCGCAGTAGAGCACGCGGAGCAACTGGCCGCGCCGGGGCACCGGCGTCTCGGTCAGCCGCTCGATGGCCAGGCAGTAGGCGTGCTCCTGGTTCATCGGGGCGACGTAGTCGAGCCGGTCCAGATAGGGCAGGTTCTGGAGGTAGGTCCGGCTCTCCATCAGCTTCTCGGTGCCGCGATGGAGCAGGCCGATATGCGGGTCGACCCGCTCGACCACCTCGCCGTCCAGCTCCAGCACGAGCCGCAGCACGCCGTGCGCCGCAGGGTGCTGCGGCCCGAAGTTGATGTTGAAGTTGCGGATCCGCTGCTCGCCCTCGAGCAGGTCCTGCGCGTTGGTCCCGTCCATCAGGGCGCCTCCGTCCGGTCCATGCGGTCCGCGCGCGAGGCCATCACCCAGAGCAGGACCAGCACGCCGAGCGGGATGACCGCGGCGAAGGCCCAGTACTGGCTGACGCCGAAGCGCGGCAGCAGCTTGTAGAGCGGGATGATCGTCAGCGCGGTGATGAGGACGAAGACGATGAACTCCATCACTGCGCCTCCGTCGTCTTCTCGTCGCCGGGCAGCACGTAGTCGGCGCCCTCCCAGGGGCTCATGAAGTCGAACTGGCGATACTCCTGCGGCAACGTCACCGGCTCGTAGACCACCCGGTTCTGCACCTCGTCATAGCGCAGCTCGACATAGCCGGTGGTCGGGAAATCCTTGCGGAGCGGGTGGCCGCGAAAGCCGTAATCGGTCAGGATGCGGCGCAGGTCCGGATGCTCGGAGAACATCACGCCGTACATGTCGAACACCTCCCGCTCGCACCACTCGGCGTTCCGGAAGATGTGGCAGACGCTCGGCGCCATCTGATCCTCGCGGAGCGCGGCCTTGACCGTGATCCGCTGGTTCCGGCGCATCGACAACAGCAGGTAGACGAGCTCGAAGCGCTTCTCGCGCTCGGGCCAGTCGATCGCGGTCAGCTCGACCAGCGTCGTGAACCGGCAGGACGGATCGTCCCGCAGATACTTGAGGAAATCGGTCACGCCCTCCGGCGTGCACCAGACGGTGAGGCCCGTCCCGCCCACTTCCGCGCGGAACACCGCGTCGGGCGTCGCGTGCTCGATGTGGGCGGCGAGCTCCCGCAGTTCCTCGCTCATGCTCTCTCCCCGGCGCGCGCGGCGGCGCGCCCGCGTTGGTTGCGCGGCCCCCTCAGCGGACGATGGCGCCGGTCCGTCTCAGCGAACAATGGTCCCGGTCCGGCGGATCTTCCGCTGCAGCTGCATGATCCCGTAGAGCAGCGCCTCCGCCGTCGGCGGGCAGCCCGGCACGTAGATGTCGACCGGGACGATCCGGTCGCAGCCCCGCACCACGCTGTAGCTGTAGTGATAATAACCGCCGCCATTGGCGCAGCTGCCCATGGAGATGACGTAGCGCGGCTCCGGCATCTGATCGTAGACCTTGCGCAGCGCCGGGGCCATCTTGTTGCAGAGCGTGCCCGCGACGATCATCACGTCCGACTGGCGCGGCGAGGCGCGCGGCGCGACGCCGAAGCGCTCGGCGTCGTAGCGCGGCATCGAGGTCTGCATCATCTCGACGGCGCAGCAGGCGAGCCCGAAGGTCATCCAGTGCAGCGAGCCCGTGCGGGCCCAGTTGATGAGTTCGTCCGCCTTGGCGACGAGAAACCCCTTGTCGGCGAGGGCGTCGTTGATCGCGGGCATCTGCGCCTCGCGGTCGACGCCGGCGGAGACGGCGCCTGCGCTCACTCCCATTCGAGCGCTCCCTTCTTCCATTCATAGACGAAGCCGACCGTCAGCACCCCGAGAAACACCATCATCGACCAGAACCCGACCAGGCCGACCTCGCCGAACGCGGCGGCCCAGGGGAACAGGAACGCGACCTCTAGGTCGAAGATGATGAACAGGATCGACACGAGGTAGAACCGGATGTCGAACTTCATGCGGGCGTCGTCGAAGGCGTTGAAGCCGCATTCGTAGGCGGAGATCTTCTCGGGGTCGGGCCGGCGGATCGCGATGATCAGCGCGGCGAGCATGAAGAGCACGCCCATCGCGGCCGCGATCCCGAAGAACACGAGAATCGGCAGATACTCCTCGAGGACCGTCGACATTCGCGTGCTCCCCTTCCGATGCGCGGCGCGCCGATCCGGCGGCCTGACGGTTTCACGGCGAAACCGCCGACGCGTCTGTCACCGAGGTAAAGAGCCCCCTGCGCGCGGTCAACGCGTCAGCCGCCCGCACGTCATGCCGCAACGCCGCAGGGCGGCTCGCGGTTCCACGCGGCCTGCGGCGCAAGCGTCTGAAATTTCAGGATGTTGAGTGGCGCGGTTGACGGGGCTCGAACCCGCGACCTCCGGCGTGACAGGCCGGCACTCTAACCAACTGAGCTACAACCGCGCAGCCGCCCCTGCAGGCGGTGGCGGGCTTCTAGCCCCGCGTGGGGAAGGGGTCAAGCGCCAAAGCGCGGGGCGCTTTACGCATCCTTAAGCATGAACCGGTTCTGTGACGGCGCTCGACACGACGGGGAGGACGCGATGGAGGCCGAGGACGGGCGTCGGGTTCTGGAGACGCTGGACCTGCTGGACGCCGCCGGCGGTTTCCCGATGGACGCGGTCTACGATCGCCTCTTCGCCATAGCGCCCGAGACGCAGGCGCTCTTCATCGGAGACCTCGGGCGCCAGATGCGGCGTTTCGAAACCGTCTTCCGCGCCCTCGCGCTCTCGGGCGCCGACACCCACGCGAGCGGCCTCGCGACGCTCGGCGCGCGGCACAGCCACGCCGGCGTCCAGGAGAGCGACCACGCGGCGCTCTGCGCCGCGCTGGTCGCGGTGATCGGACAGCGGCTGGGCCGCGCCTTCACGCCCGAGCGCGAGGCCGCATGGCGACGGCTCTATGCGGCGGCGCAGGCCGCGATGCGCGGCGCGCGCCCCGACGCGCCCAAGATCGCCCTCGCGACGGAAGCCGCGCGGTAGAGCAAGGCCGTTTCAGGCAGCATCGACCTGACCGGGGTTTTCGCTTCGGTCCGAGGCGTATCATCTCCAGCCGCTGCGAGGCGGCGGCGCGGGGGTCCGCTGCGGCGGCGCAAGCCCTCGCAGGTCCCTGGTGGGCGGTGAGAGGCTCGAACTCCCGACATCCTCGGTGTAAACGAGGCGCTCTACCAACTGAGCTAACCGCCCCACAGCAGAAGGGTTAGCGCAAGGCGTCGCGCTCAGGAAGCCTGACCAGCGGTTTCGGTGCGCGGCCCGTGCGGAGCACGATTCACGCGGCGCGGAAAGTCGGCGGCGCGAGTACTTGGCGGGCGGCGGCGGTCACCGCCGTGTGTCTTAGGATCCTGTCGCGCTGCCCGGCGAGGTCGAGGGAAGGGAACTCTCGAGCGCGCCGCTTTTCGACCTTCGGGGGTCGATCCGGCGCTGCTGCGCGCGCGGCCGGCCCGCCATAAGGGCTGGCCGAACACCTCTCCCGCGGAGCGCCCGATGGCCGACGACGCCGACCCCCTCGTCATCTTCACGCCCTCCGGCAAGCGGGGACGGTTCCCGGCCGGCACGCCGGTCCTCGAGGCCGCGCGGCGGCTCGGCGTCGATCTCGATTCGGTCTGCGGCGGGCGCGGCATCTGCTCGAAATGCCAGGTGACGCCGGGCTTCGGATCGTTCCCCAAGCATGGCGTCACGGTCGCCGCCGGGGCCCTGTCGGCGTGGAACGCCGTCGAGGAGCGCTACAGATCCAAGCGCGGGCTGATCGACGGCCGCCGCCTCGGCTGCCAGGCGAAGATCGAGGCCGACGTCGTGATCGACGTGCCGCCCGAGAGCCAGGTGCACAAGCAGGTCGTGCGCAAGGAAGCCGACGCCCGCGAGATCGTGCTCGATCCCGCGACCCGGCTCTACTACGTCGAGGTCGCCGAGCCCGACATGCACGAGCCGAAGGGCGATCTCGAACGGCTGGTCGAGGCGCTGGAGCGCGAATGGGGCCTCGTCGGCGTCGCGGGAGACCTGCGGACGATCCGCATGCTCCAGAAGGCGCTGCGCGAGGGGAGCTGGCGCGTCACCTGCGCGGTCTATTTCGGCGACGGCTCGCAGCGCGGCCGCATCGTGCAGGTCTGGCCGGGCTTTTACGACGGCTCGATCTACGGCGTGGCCTTCGACGTGGGCTCGACCACGGTCGCCTGCCATCTCTGCGACCTGCAGTCCGGCGCGGTGCTGGCCTCGGCGGGGCTGATGAACCCCCAGATCCGCTTCGGCGAGGATCTGATGTCCCGCGTCTCCTACGCCATGATGAACCCCGGCGGCGACGCGGATATGACGAAGGCCGTGCGCGAGGCCGTGAACGCGCTGATCGGCCAGGTCTGCGCCGAGGCCATGATCGCGCGCGAGGACATCCTCGAGGGCGTCTTCGTCGGCAACCCTGTGATGCATCACCTGCTCCTCGGGATCGACCCGGTGGAGCTCGGCGGCGCGCCCTTCGCGCTGGCGACCTCGGGCGGCCTGACGCTCTGGGCCAACGAGATCGAGGTCGAGATGCACCCCGACGCCCGCCTCTTCGTGCTGCCCTGCATCGCGGGGCATGTGGGCGCGGACGCGGCGGCGGTGGCGCTCGCCGAGGCGCCCCACAAGTCCGAGGACCTCGTGCTGATCGTAGACGTCGGCACCAACGCCGAGATCCTGCTCGGCGACGAAAGCGGCGTGCTCGCCTGCTCCTCGCCCACCGGCCCGGCCTTCGAGGGCGCCCAGATCTCGTGCGGCCAGCGCGCCGCGCCCGGCGCCATCGAGCGGGTGCGGATCGACCCCGAGACCAAGGTCCCGCGGTTCAAGGTCATCGGCTGCGAGTTCTGGTCGGACGATCCGGCCTTCGAGACCGCCGTGGGCGAGCGCGGCGTCACCGGGATCTGCGGCTCCGGCATCATCGAGGCGGTGGCGGAGATGCGTCTCGCCGGCGTGCTCGACGAGGACGGGGCGATCGGCTCCGCCGCGCAGGCGGGCACGCCGCTCTGCGTCGAGGACGGGCGGACCTGGTCCTACGTGATCCGCGAGGAGGGGCCGCTCGGGCCGCGCATCGCGGTCACCCAGACCGACGTGCGCGCGATCCAGCTCGCCAAGGCCGCGCTCTACGCCGGCGCGCGGCTCCTGATGGACGAGCGCGGCGTCGAGCGCGTGGACCGGGTGGTGCTCGCCGGCGCCTTCGGCGCGCATATCTCGCCGCTCCACGCCATGGCGCTCGGGATGATCCCCGACTGTCCGCTCGACGCCGTCACCTCCGCGGGCAACGCCGCGGGGGCGGGGGCGCGGATCGCGCTCCTGAACGCCGCCGCCCGCCGCGAGATCGCCGCGCTCGCGACGCGGATCGTGAAGGTCGAGACCGCCGTCGAGCCGCGTTTCCAGGAGCATTTCGTGGCGGCGATGGCGCTGCCCCACAAGACCGCGCCCTATCCCCATCTCGCCGAGGTCGCGACCCTGCCGCGCGTCTCCTTCGGCGGCGCGGGCGGCGGCGAGGGGGAGGGGCGGCGCCGGCGACGGCGCGTCCCGGCTTGAGCTCGAAAAACCTATTGGAATCAATGCTCCCAATCTGTGCGCGCCGCTGCGTCCGGACCGGATGGACCGACCGGGACGGATAGCGCCCTCCGCAAGGGCCGTCCGTCCGCCTTGCGGGACATTGCGTTCGCCTTGCGCTCAGCGGCTCTGGCGGCTCGGGCGACCAGCCCGGGCCGCGCGGCCGCCCCACCCCGGGGGCGGTCGCATTGCAACGGCGCAAGAAGCGGAACAGCCTCAGTCGCTTGCACCATAAATCGCAAGAGCCCAAGCGTTCCGAGGCGACCACCCTTGGGGCGGCCGCTCGGCCCTCACCAAGCAGCGGCGCCGCTATGGACTGAATGACCCCGTCGGCCCCGAACCGGCCTCCGCCGTCTCGGCCTCACCGCGAGGTCGCCGCGAGCAGCGCCAGCGTGGCCGGGTCCTCCTCGTCGTCGAAGAACCGCGCCAGCGCCGCCTCGAAGGCCGGCTCCTCCGTGTCGGCCCGGCGGAACAGGGTCATCGAGGAGCGCAGCTTGAGCGCGTCGATCCCGCCGAGAATCGCCTCGGCCGAGCCCTCCGCCGCGCAGACCAGCCGGGTCGCCTCGACCAGCCGCGGCCCGAGCGTCGGATGCGCGCGGTAGGCCCGCGCCTCGTCCAGCGACCCGATCCCGTAGCGCCTGGCCGTCGGGCTGCGACCGAGGTCCCGCAGCTGCGGGAACACGTGCCAGATCCAGTGGCTCGTCTTGCGTCCAGCCGCGAGCTCCGCCCGCGCCCGGTCCCAGTCCCGCGCCTGAGCGGCCACGAACCGGTCAAGATCGTAAGGATCGTCCACTAGGTCCTCCCACGCGGCGCGCAGCAGGCTAACGCCGAGCGGCCCGCCGCGGCCCCTCCGGCGACGTCTCGCCGCGGGGCGGAGTCGCGGCGGCGTCGCATCGGAGGCGCATGATCCGCCCTCGACACAGGGAGGGACGTCATGGGCAGGGGCGCAGGACTGACGGCGCTGGCGGACGAGCTGGAGGCGCTCGAGGCGGAGATCCTGTCCGTCGGCGCGGACACCCTCGGCCGCTGGTCGCCGGGCATCGACCGGGCGGTGTTCCGCGATTCGGCCGAGAACCTCGCGCATTACCTCGCCCTCCGCGCGCGCGACCGGACAGGGCTTCAGCGCGCGCTCCGCGCCCGCGGCCTCTCCTCGCTCGGCCGCAGCGAGGGCTGCGTCGCGGCGACCCTCCGCGCCGTCCGCGCCACCGCCGAGGGCCGCGACCCGGACGCGGGCGTCGCCGACGCCTGGGCCGCGGCGCGGCGCGCGCTCGACCACGCGGCGGAGGAGCTGCTCTGCCCCCGCCCGCCCGCGCGCCGCACCCGCATCCTCGTCACCCTCTCGCCCGAGGCGACGGCCGACCCGGCGCGGCTGCGCGGTTTCTTCGCGACGGGCGCCGACCTCGTGCGGATCAACTGCGCGCATGACGCGCCGGAGGATTGGCGCTCCATGGCCGCCGCCGCCCGCGCCGCCGCGGCCGCCGAGGGGCGCGCGGCGCGGGTCTACATGGACCTCGCCGGCCCGAAGATCCGCACCGCCGCGATCCGCCCGAAGCCGGGCGTGCGCGTGCGCCCCGGCGACCGCGTCTTCCTGCGCGACGACGCCGACGCGAGCGGCCCCGAAGCCGCCCGCGCGAGCCTCGCCTGCACGCTGCCCGAGGCGGCGGCGCAGGTCCGCCCCGGCGGCGCGGTCGCCTTTGACGACGGCAAGATCGTCGGCCGCGTCGCGGAGCGGACGCCCGAGGGATTGTGGCTCGACGTGACCCGCACGAAGGAGGGCGGCGCGCGCCTGAAGCCCGACAAGGGGATCAACTTCCCCGGCGCCGAGATCCGGGTGTCCGCGCTCACGGCGGCCGACCGCGCGGCGCTCGACGTCGCCGCCGAGATCGCCGATCTCGTCGGCTACTCCTTCGTCCAGCGCCCGGAGGACATGGCGGCGCTCCACGCGGAACTCGACGCTCGGGGCGCGGCCCCCGGCGTCGTCGCCAAGATCGAGACGGAGCTCGCCTTCCGCAACCTGCCCGAGATCGTCGTCGCAGGGGCGGGCCGCCGGCCGCTCGGCGTGATGATCGCCCGCGGCGACCTCGCCGTGGAGATCGGCTTCCCGCGGCTCTCGGAGGTGCAGGAGGAGATTCTCTGGCTCTGCGAGGCCGCGCGCATCCCCGTCGTCTGGGCGACCGAGGTTCTGGCGGCGCTGGTCAAGACCGGCGTTCCAGCGCGCGGCGAGTTCACCGACGCGGCGATGGGCGCGCGGGCGGAATGCGTGATGCTGAACAAGGGCCGATGGCTGGAGGACGGCGTGCGCACGCTCGACGACGTGCTCCGCCGCGCCGAGCGGCACATCGACAAGAAGACCCCGCAGCTCCCCCGGCTCGAGAGCTGGACGGCGCCGCTCGCGTGAGCCCGCGGCGAACCGACCCGGCCTCCGCCGCGTTCGCGCCGCATGACCGAGGTTCCGAAAAACCGTCTCCTCCGCGCCCTGAAGCCCGAAACGCGCGCCGCCGTGCTGGAGCGCTGCGCGCGCGTCGAGATCGCAGGCCGCGTCCCCCTCGTCCGCGTCGGCGAGCCGATCTCCGCGGTGCATTTTCCGGAGACCATGGTGGTCTCCTCCCTCGCCACCTACGGCGACGGCTCGACGATCGAGATGGCCAATATCGGCCGCGAGGCCTGCACCGCGATCGGCCCAACGCTTGGGCGCGACCGGGCGCTCAGCGCCTTCGAGACGCAGATCGGCGGCGCGGCGTTCGAAATGCCGCTCGAAGCTCTCCACGGGCTGAGGGCCGAGCGGCCCGACTTCGAGGCGGCGCTCTTCGCCTCGCTCCAGGCCCTGTTCCACCAGATCATGGTCTCGGGCGCCTGCAACGGAGCGCATGACGCGAAGCGGCGGCTGGCGCGCTGGCTGCTGACCATGGCCGACCGCACCAATGGCGAGACGATGCGTCTGACCCACGACTTTCTGGCGGAGATGCTCTGCGTGCGCCGGGCGACGGTCACCGGCGCGGCGGCCGATCTCAGGGACGCGGGCCTCATCGACTACGGGCGCGGCCGCGTGACCATCACCGACCGCGCCGGTCTGCGCCGCGCCAGCTGCGAATGCTACGGCATGGTGCGCGACGCCTACGACGCTCTGCTGCCGGAAGTCTGATCCGGATGTTTTGACTTTCGTACGGTGGCGAACAGACGCCGCATCCTGAGGTGTCTACCGTCGGGTTGAGCGGCGGCGGCGTTTACGGCAGCGTTGATGTATTGCCGGAATCAAACACTCTGGAGTCCTGTCCTTGCCTCAGGACGTGCGCGGAGCGGAAAACGAGCTCGTCGGGGCCGCCATGCGCGCGTCTCCTTTCGCGATCGTCATCACCGATCCCCGACTCGACGACAATCCGATCACCTATGTGAACGCGGCGTTCGAGCGCCTGACGCTCTACGACCGCGCCTTCGCCACCGGCCGCAATTGCCGCTTTCTGCAAGGGCCTCAGAGCGACCTGCGCGAGGTTGCGCAGATCCGCGCCGGGCTCGCCTCGGGCGAGGAGTTCGAGGCGGTCGTCACCAACCATCGCGCGGACGGCAGTGCGTATCGGAACCAGCTGCTGATCGCGCCCATCCACGCCGAGGACGGCGAGCTTACGGGCTTCTTCGGCGTCCTACGCCGCGTCGTCGACGGCGCTGGCGCCGATGTGGCCGGACCCGAGGACGACACGCTGGCCCTGCTGCGCGAGTTGCAGCATCGCGTGAAGAACCATCTCGCGATGATCGTGAGCATGATCCGCATCCAGGCGAGCCGCGACGTGACGCCGGATTCGTTCCGCGCCGTGAGCCGCCGCGTGGAGGCGCTCGCCCTGCTTTACGAGGAGCTGTTCCAGGTGAGCGCTTCGGGCGAAGACGGCCGCGCGATTGCGGGCGGCGCTTATCTCAGTCGGGTCGCGTCGACGCTCGCCGCGCTTGAACAGCGTCCCGGCGTCACCGTCGACGTCTCCTGCGACGATGTCGACCTGCCGGCCGACCAGGCGGCGCGGCTCGGCGTGCTGCTCTCTGAGCTTCTGACCAACGCGCTGGAGCACGCCTTTCCCGGGCGCGAGACCGGGCGCGTCGCGGTCAGCTTCGCGGGGTCCCCGGAAGGCGGGTTCCGGCTCTCGGTCGAGGACGACGGCGTCGGGATGCCGGCGGGCAGCGACTGGCCGGCGCGCGCGCCGAGCATCGCCCGCCAGCAGGACCGGGCGGAGCATACCGTCGGGCGGCTCGACACCACCGGCGCAGGCGGCGCTTCGGGCGTCGGGGGGAGCATCGTCTCGGCGCTCATCCGTTCGCTCGGCGCCTCTATCGCGGTCGAGGGGCGCGGGTCCGGCACGTTGGTCACGGTCGATGTCGCTCCAGGAGGGTCCAAGGACGACGCGTGAGCGGGTCCCGCCGCCGCTGTAAGGCGCAGTTGGCTCGGCGGCGCGCGGGTTTTATCTCCAGCAGCCCTTAAGGAATGCGTCAGCGGAAGTCCGCGCACCGGCCGAAGTCGGCTTCCGCGATCGGCGCCAGCGCAAAACCGAGCCGCGTGACCTCCTGACGCCAGCTCCGGCTGGCGGGGCGTGCGTCCTTCGATCTCGGCGCTCATCCACTCTTCAAGCCACCAAATTTAACGGTTTGGAAATGGACGCCTGTTGCGAATGGACCTCAACACGGGATTGTCAAGGGGTTAAACATGGAAGCCTGAGCGTGAGCCCATAAGATGGCGGCACGCCTAATAGATCAGGATGACAGTCGTTACGAAGAGGGTGAGGCCGAGTTCGAGCCCCACCCGCTCCAGATGCGCGTAGCGAAGCCGGTCCCGCGCGAGGGCGTGACTTTCGTCGCCCTCCGCTAAGGCGGCCACGACCCGGAGTTGGTTGTCCTCGATCGAAAGCAAGGAGGGCTCCACAACGAGGACGAATACCCCGACGATCATAGCCGCGAGCGCGAGCTTGCCGTAATCGGGGCTCGGCAGCCCGTAGAGCCCGCCGATCGCGAGGGCGAGGCCGGCGAGCATGGCGAGCAGGAAGCGCGGGGAATGGCGCGTCGGACTGTCGACGAGGCGGCGGGCGTAGTCGGGATCGATATCCTTCCGCCCGCCGTTCACGATCGGGCAGATGCGGAACCATATGAGCGAATAGGCCGTTTTCGCCGCGAGCGCCGCGATGACCGCCCAGGCCACCGGATCGTCGCAGAGATTCGCAAAGCTGCGCAGAACCGCGTCCATTCCCATAGCGTCCTCCCACGAACCGGCGCCACCGGTTCCGTAAACCTTCAAAATGGGCGAGGCGCGTCGTCAATCCAAGCCTTCCCGAGGTGATCGCCGCCGGAAGCGATTTTCACGGGCCGACGGTCGACCTATCCTCCCCGCTGAAAAATACGGAGCCGTGCCATGTCCGATCCCGCGCCGCTGCTCGAGCCCTGGTCCGGCGCCCACGGGCTTCCGCCCTTCGAGCGAGTCGAGGCCAAGGCCTTCCGGCCTGCTTTCGCCGCCGCGCTGGAGGAGGCGCGCGCGGAGGTCGAGGCCGTCGCCGCCGACCCCGCCGCGCCGACCTTCGCCAACACCGTCGAGGCGCTGGAGCGCGCGGGCCGGCGGCTCGACCGGGTGGCGCGGGTGTTCTTCACCTACGCGGGCGCGCACAGCTCGGACGCGATCGAGGCGATCCAGGCGGAGGTGTCGCCGGAGCTCGCCCGCTTCGGCGCGGACGTCGCGACCGATCCGCGCCTCTTCGCGCGGCTTGAGGCGCTGGTGGCGGCGCGCGGGACGCTTGGGCTCACCCCCGAGCAGGACCGCGTGCTGTTCCTGACGCATCGCCGGTTCCTGCGCGCGGGCGCGAAGCTCGACGAAGCGGGGCGTGCGCGGATGAAGGAGATCATGGCGCGGCTCTCGGCCCTCGGCGTCGCCTTCGGAAAGGCCGTGCTCGCCGAGGAGCGGGACTGGGCGATGCCGCTCGGGGAGGCGGACGTCGAGGGTCTGCCCGAGGACCTGCTCGACGCCGCGGCCTCCGCCGCCGAGGAGCGCGGGCGGGAGGGGCGCGCCATCACGCTGTCGCGCTCGCTGATCGAGCCGTTCCTCGCGACCTCGCCGCGGCGCGACCTGCGCGAGACCGCCTACAAGGCGTGGATCGCGCGGGGGCGCAACGGCGACGCCAACGACACCCGCGCCATCGCCGCGGAGACGCTGGCGCTGCGGGCGGAGCGCGCGGCGCTGCTCGGCTACGCGACGTTCGCGGACTTCAAGCTCGAGACGGAGATGGCCAAGACCGCGGGCGCCGCCCGCGACCTGATGGAGCGCGTCTGGCGGCCCGCCCGCGAGCGGGCGGCCGAGGAGGCCGCGGCGCTCGCGGCCATCGCGGCGGAGGACGGGATCAACGGCCCGCTCGAGCCCTGGGACTGGCGCTACTACGCCGAGAAACGGCGCGCGCGGGAGTTCGACCTCTCGGACGCCGAGCTGAAGCCCTATCTTCCGCTCGAAGGGGTGATCGAGGCCGCGTTCGACACGGCCGCGCGGCTGTTCGGCCTCGGCTTCCAGCCGCTCGCGGACGCCCCGGCCTGGCATCCGGACGTGCGCTGCTGGCGGGTGACGCGGGCGGGGCGCGAGATCGGCCACTTTTACGGCGACTACTTCGCGCGGGCCTCGAAACGGTCGGGCGCCTGGTGCTCGTCGCTGCGCGCGCAGGAGAAGCTCGACGGCGACGTCCGGCCCATCGTCGTCAACGTGATGAACTTCGCGAAGGCCGGCGCGGGCGCGGCGACGCTCCTGACCTTCGACGACGCGGAGACGCTGTTCCACGAATTCGGCCACGCGCTGCACAACCTGCTGTCCGACGTGACCTACCCCTCCGTCAGCGGGACGTCGGTGGCGCGGGACTTCGTCGAGCTGCCGTCGCAGCTGTTCGAGCACTGGCTCTCGACGCCGGCGACGCTGGCGCGCCACGCCCGCCATGTCCGCACCGGCGAGCCGATGCCCGCCGCGCTGGCCGAGAAGGTCAGGGCGGCGGCCACGTTCAACCAGGGCTTCGCGACGGTGGAGTTCCTCGAATCGGCCCTCGTGGACATGGCGCTGCACGCCGGTCCGCCGCCGGAGGACCCGTTCGCCGCGGAGGCCGAGACGCTCGCGGCGATCGGCGCGCCGCGGGAGATTCCCCCGCGCCACGCGGCGGCGCATTTCCAGCACGTCTTCGCGGGCGAAGGCTACGCGGCCGGCTACTACTCCTACATGTGGTCGGAGGTCATGGACGCCGACGCCTTCGCGGCCTTCGAGGCGACGGGCGACGCGTTCGACGCGGAGACGGCGCGCCGGCTCGAGGCGGAGATCCTGTCGGTGGGCGGGTCCCGCGACCCTGAGGCGGCGTGGAAGGCGTTCCGCGGGCGGGCGCCGGACCCGCGGGCGATGCTCGTCAAGCGGGGCCTCGCCGCCTGAGCCGCCCGTGATCACCTGGCGCGACGAGGCGCTGCTGCTGGCGACGCGCCGGCATGGCGAGGGCGACGCCATCGTCGAGCTGCTGACGCCCTCGCGCGGGCGGCATGCGGCGGTGGTGAAGGGCGGCGCGGGGCGGCGGCAGGGGCCGTCGCTGCAGCCGGGGAACTCGCTGGTGGTGGAGTGGCGCGCGCGGCTCGAGAACCATATCGGCACGGCGCGGGTCGAGCCCGTCCGCAGCCGCGCCGGGGCGATCATGGCCGATGGCGACGCGCTCGCGGCGCTGACCTCCGCCGCGGCGCTGGCGATCGCCTTCCTCCCCGAGCGCGCGGCGCAGCCGGCGCTTTACGCAGCGACCGTGGCGCTGGCGGACGCGCTCGCCGCCGGCCCCGGCTGGCCGGAGACCTATGCGCGCTGGGAGCTGATGCTGCTGGCCGAGCTCGGCTTCGCGCTGGACCTCTCGGAATGCGCCGCGACGGGCGCGACGGAGGGGCTGGTCTGGGTCTCGCCGAAGAGCGGGCGCGCCGTCAGCGCCGAAGCGGGCGCGCCCTACGCCGACCGGCTGCTCCCGCTGCCGGGCTTCCTGCTCGGCGCCGCGGAGCCTGACGCGGCGGGGGTGGCGCAGGCGTTGCGGCTCTCGGGCTGGTTCCTGGAGCGCGAGGCCGCGCCGTCTTTCGGGCTGGACGGGCTGCCGCCGGCGCGGGCGCGGCTCGCGGAGCGGCTGGCGGGGTGAGGGGGCGCGGGAACCCGGCGCGCCGCGCCGATGGTCGGGCCGCGGCGGATGCGTCGGTTATGGGGGCCCGAGGGGATTTTGGCGAGCTGGCGTGGCGCCGCTGTGCGCTGAGGGCCGCGCGCC
>AACY020561195.1_pt1 | contig 54962 bp, 54 predicted proteins | sample 267378 | NCBI WGS metagenome assembly AACY02 (sample SAMN02954345, study PRJNA13694) | marine metagenome | biome: aquatic; feature: ocean; material: water; isolation source: isolated as part of a large dataset composed predominantly from surface... | reverse complement strand
TGAATGTAGGAACTGTCACCCTAAGGCTTATCCGCCGAATTTGTTGAACTCTTTGAGCCCTCTCCCGCGTCCAGCTCCTTTTCATGCTCTCCATCACCCACAATGTGTGCCACTTTTAATTTTCTCACGGTACGAATAGTGATCACTGGCCCCGAAATGGCGTAAAGGTAAAAACCAATACAGAGAATTAATGCCGGTTGCACCGACACCACCACAAACACGCCAACCACAAATAAGATAGCAATGAAATTCACTTTGCCGCGCCAGTCAATTTCCTTAAATGAGTGATAACGGAAATTACTCACCATTAATAATCCCGTTGTGGCCGTAATCAATCCGGCAATCCAACTGATATTCTTACCATCGAGGTTGTACTGATTGCCAAGCCAAATGCTACCTGCAATAACTGCAGCGGCTGCAGGACTCGCTAAGCCTTGAAAATAACGCTTATCAGCCACGCCAACTTGAGTATTAAAACGAGCAAGTCTGAGTGCTGCGCCAGCACAATAGATAAATGCAGCGAGCCAACCGACCTTGCCCAAATCCGCAAGCGCCCAATTATAGGCGAGCAACGCAGGCGCCATACCAAAGGACACCATGTCCGCCATGCTGTCATATTCGGCACCAAAGTCACTTTGCGTATTCGTTAACCTTGCCACTCTGCCGTCTAAGCCATCGCAAATCATGGCCACAAAAATCGCAATCGCCGCCGCTTCAAAGTTAGCATTCATAGAGGCAATCACAGCATAGAAACCGGAAAACAAGCCTGCTGTGGTGAATAAATTCGGCAGTAAATAGATACCTTTATTCTTTACTGTTTGATTCGAAGAATTTTGCATACACTTATAAAGCTATCAGCTGAAATGGAAGTAGGCTTCAAGATAGCATATTTTACTATCATGTCGATGGTGACCCTTAGGGATGATTTTTATGTTAAATAAAGCCAAAGTTAGCGCAATGTTTCTGCGGATTGCATGCTTAATGCTGCTCACTCAGCCCGTATTAGCTGGGGTGATTTACACTTGGGTTGATGAGAATGGTGTCACCCATTACAGTCAGCAGCCACCGGAGCAGGAGCAACCCAAAACGCAGCAACTTTATAGCGAAGATATTGAGCCAGGTAAGATTGGCTATATCGCTCCCGTTAAAAAAGATGCCCCTCCTGAAATGTCCGAGTCCGAAAAGTCGGCGGCGTTAATTAAAGAGAAAGACGCTAAGCAAGCCGAAGCGATTTGTGAAAATGCTAAACATAATTTAGATGTGTTAACGACTCATACCAAACTTACCCGCCAAGCAGACGGTAATAAAGAACCTGTCGCGATGACAGAAGAAGAACGCCAAGCGGCGATTAGCGAGAATCAGCAACGGATAAAACTGTTTTGCGATAAGAAATAGCGTTCTGCGTTTGTTATAGGATCTACTGAAGCCTTAATAGCAACGCTACGCTATTGCTAGCCATTCTTTTAGGGTTAGCGAACATTATATCTGTAGCATATAGATATAAAAAAACCGAAGTCTAAGACTTCGGTTTTTTGTTTAGGTTAAGCAGCATTTAGCACGGTAACCATCCGCGCAAATTATTGCTCGAATACCAACTCACCACCGGCGCAACTGACCTTGATAGGTTTGCCGGGCAGTAAATCGCCACGCAGTAATTTTTGCGCTAATGGGTTTTCCATCTCTTGCTGCAAGGCACGTTTCAGCGGTCTTGCGCCATAAACTGGGTCAAAACCAATTTCGGCGATTAACGATAATGCCTCGTCGGTGATCTCCAGCGTATAGTCTTTCTCTGCCAAACGCTTACGCAATGAAGCAATTTGGATAGAAGCAATATGCTTGATATTTTCCGCATCCAAGGGATGGAATACCACAGACTCGTCGATCCGGTTTAAGAACTCGGGTCTAAAGCTATGGGTGACCACATTCATCACCGCGCTCTTCATTTCGCTATAACTTAGGTGACCAAATCCTTCTTGGATAATGTCAGATCCTAAGTTTGAGGTCATGATGATCACCGTATTTCTAAAGTCGACGGTTCGACCTTGGCCATCGGTTAAGCGGCCATCATCCAACACCTGCAGCAAAATGTTGAACACGTCTGGGTGAGCCTTTTCCACCTCATCGAGCAATATCACCGAATAAGGTTTACGGCGCACCGCTTCAGTTAAGTAGCCGCCCTCTTCATAGCCGACATAGCCAGGAGGCGCCCCAACTAAACGGGAAACCGCGTGTTTCTCCATAAATTCAGACATGTCGATCCGCACTAAGGCCGATTCCGTATCGAAGAGGAACTTAGCCAACGACTTACACAGCTCAGTTTTACCCACACCGGTTGGTCCTAAGAACAGGAACGAACCAATAGGACGATTCGGATCGGCAAGCCCTGCACGGCTACGGCGAATCGCATTGGCGACCGCATCCACGGCTTCGTTTTGGCCAATCACCCGCTCATGCAGTGCCACTTCCATTTGCAGTAGCTTTTCACGCTCGCCTTCAAGCATCTTAGAAACCGGAATCCCCGTCGCCTTTGATAGCACTTCGGCGATTTCTAAGTCAGTGACTTTATTGCGTAGCAGCGTCATGTCCTGCATTTCGGCTTGCGATGCTAAGTCCAGCTGCTTTTCAAGCTCTGGAATACGGCCATATTGCAGCTCGGACATACGGGTTAGATCGCCCGCGCGACGTGCCACTTCTAAATCCATCCGCGCTTGTTCAAGGTCAGCTTTAATATGCTGAGTTCCCGCTAGCGCCGCTTTTTCGGTGCGCCAGATCTCGTTAAGCTCCGACGCCTTAGCCTCAACCTCATGCAACTCGACACGTAAATGTTCGAGTCGACGGCGGCTCGCCTCATCGTTTTCTTTGGCTAATGCCTGCTCTTCCAGCTTCAACTGGATAGCTCGGCGCTCCAATCTGTCGAGGGATTCAGGCTTAGAATCCATCTGCATACGGATGCTCGATGCCGCCTCGTCAATCAAGTCGATCGCTTTATCGGGTAATTTACGGTCCGACACATAACGGTGCGACATAGTGGCCGCCGCCACAATCGCCGGATCGGTAATTTCCACATGGTGATGAAGCTCGTAACGCTCTTTGAGACCACGCAAAATCGCGATGGTATCTTCAACGCTAGGCTCATCCACTAATACTTTTTGGAAGCGGCGCTCAAGGGCGGCATCCTTTTCAATATATTGACGATATTCGTCGAGAGTAGTCGCGCCCACACAGTGAAGATCGCCACGGGCCAACGCAGGCTTTAACATATTGCCCGCATCCATGGCGCCATCGCCTTTACCCGCGCCCACCATAGTGTGTAGCTCGTCGATAAAGAGGATCACTTGGCCTTCTTCCTGCGCCAGCTCGTTAAGCACGGCTTTTAAACGCTCTTCAAACTCACCACGATATTTAGCACCCGCAATCAGTGCGCCCATATCTAAGGATAAAACGCGTTTATTTTTAATCCCTTCAGGCACTTCACCGTTCACAATTCGCTGTGCGAGGCCTTCAACAATCGCGGTTTTACCCACGCCGGGTTCACCAATCAGCACTGGGTTGTTTTTACTACGACGTTGCAGCACTTGGATGGTGCGGCGGATTTCATCGTCGCGACCAATCACAGGGTCGAGTTTGCCCTGCTCGGCACGCTCGGTGAGATCGACAGTAAATTTTTTCAGCGCTTGGCGTTGGTCTTCCGCGTTAGGATCATCCACATTCTGACCACCGCGCACTTGCTCAATGGTTTGCTCCAGCAGCTCTTTGGTAGCGCCGGATTTCTTTAAGCATTGTGCTAAGGCATCGCTGCCCTCGAGTGCCGCTAAGACAAACAACTCACTGGAGATATATTTGTCTTTGCGCTTTTGCGCCAACTTGTCGCACAGGTTTAATAGGCGAATTAAACCTTGGGATAATTGCACATCGCCGCCAGTGCCTTCGACTTGTGGCAGACGCTCAAGCTCTTGGCTCAAGAGCGAGCGCAGCGCACTCACCCGAATGCCAGCTTGGGTTAACAAAGGATGGATTGAACCAGAATCCTGGTTGAGCAGCGCCATCATCAAATGTAACGGTTCGATAAACTGATGATCACGCCCTAGCGCGAGCGACTGGGCATCTGAGATGGCAAGCTGAAATTTATTGGTCATACGATCGAGTCGCATACAGCCTCCTAAAACTCACAAATAAGGTATAACATTTTGTTAGTTAAAAGATGGGGGCTATTTAACCGATTTCAAGCAAGACGGCGGGAAATTAATACAAATTGTAGGGGAATAAACCTAAGACCTAAGCCAGATCAATGACGCCATGCGGCCAGTAACTTTATCGCGACGATAAGAGAAATAATCTGGGCTAGAGACGGTGCAAATATCGGCGCTGTAGACCTGCTTAATGCCAAGTTGCTTTAAGCGCAATTTGGCTAATCCGATAATATCGGCGAGGTATTTATCAGGCTTAGTTGCCTGACATTGAGCGACAAAGCAGTTTGCGGCGTTTGGATCTGTTGCCATAAAGGCAGCACGCACCTCGGCGCCAACCTCAAAAGTCTTAGGCCCAATAGCTGGCCCTAAATAGGCAATCAGCTCACTCGGCTCAGAGGCAAATTTTGCCACACTAGCCTCAATCACCCCATCACAGAGTCCGCGCCAGCCGGCATGGGCAGCGGCGACTTCAGTACCTTGCTCGTTACATAAAAGTACAGGCAAACAGTCGGCGGTCATCACCACACAAACTCGCCCAGCGAGATTGCTATAGCTGGCATCGGCCACCAAAGGTGGCGTATCTTGCAAGGCGACACACTCTGATTGAGCTTCTTGGGCAAGATTGATTGGGGCGATATCGGCTAAATCAACCACCTGAGTGCCGTGAACTTGCTCCAACCACACAGGCTCAGTTGCAAGCCCTAGCAGTTTTGCCAAAATGCCACGATTAGCCAATACCTGCTGCGGCGCATCCCCAACATGCAGCCCTAAGTTCAGGCTGTCGTAGGGTGCGAGACTCACACCGCCATGGCGGTCAGTCATCGCAATTGCCACATTATCCGGTACGGGCCAATCGTGAAGCTGCATAGCTTAGTACTCGACTGGGTGTTCTAAGGTGTCTTGACGCAGCGCTTTGGTCAGAATCACCATGTCTTCTGGAATAGGCGCGGTCCAGCTCATGATTTCACAAGTCACAGGATGCGCTAACTCCAGACGCACCGCATGCAGTGCTTGGCGTTTAAAGTTTTTCAGGATCTCAAAAAACTCAGGGCTTGCTGCTTTAGGTGGTTTTGGACGGCCGCCATAAACAGGATCGCCCACCAACACATGGCCAATGTATGCCATATGCACGCGAATTTGGTGAGTACGGCCCGATTCTAAACGCAATCTTAAACGGGTGTGATTACGGAATTTTTCCGCCACACGGTAGTGAGTCACCGCAGGTTTACCCGAATGATGCACCGCCATGTGGGTGCGTTTTGTCGGATGACGACCAATAGGTTCATCGACTGTACCGCCCGCCGTCATAGTGCCGAGGACAATCGCCTCATACTCACGGGTGATTTCACGAGCTTGCAACGCAGCCACTAAATGGGTTTGGGCTTCAACCGTTTTGGCCACCACCATCAAACCTGTGGTGTCTTTATCCAAACGATGCACAATACCCGCACGTGGCACGTGCTCAATATTAGGGCAGTGATGCAGCAGGGCGTTCATCAGAGTACCATCGGCATTGCCCGCACCTGGGTGAACCACTAAGCCCGCCTGTTTATTGATCACTAAAATATCGTCATCTTCATAGACAATATCCAGCTCAATGGCTTGTGCGGCCGCATGTACTTCTTCTTCGAGCGTGGCATTAATTTCAATGCGCTGTAGCTCGAATACCTTTTCGCGCGGCTTATTCACCATCACGCCATCAACATAGACTGCATCAGATAGGATCCATTCCTTGATGCGCGTGCGCGAGTAATCTGGGAACAACTCAGCCAGTGCTTGATCCAATCTCAGGCCAGTTTGTGTTGCCGAAATCTCGCTTTTTAGATTAATCTCTTGTGTCATAGGAACCGTATCCCCATTTTGGGGTCAAAAAATGTGTGCTATCTGTTACAATCGAATGCTTTCTATTTTATCGTGAAATGGAAAAATTCTTAACTACAACTTATAAAGAATTGAATTCAAGTATGTATAAATTCTCCAAAGGCTTAACCTTAGTCCTATTTTCGCTAGCGTTATCAGCCTGTAGCAGCAGTCCTGAAGATAACGATATTGCCGCCAAAACCTCACCTGATGTGCTCTATTCTCAGGCAAGAACCTCCATGGAACTTGGCAATTACTCTAAAGCCGTCCGTTCATTGGAAGCGTTAGACTCACGCTTTCCCTTCGGACCACATAAAACTCAGGTTCAGTTAGATCTGATTTATGCCTATTACAAAATGGACGATGTTGCCTCTGGCATTGCCAACATTGACAGATTCATCCGTTTAAACCCAACTCATCCCAATATCGACTATGTCTACTATATGCGTGGACTCGTCAATATGCAGGCGGACAGCTACCTGTTCCACGATATGTTGAATATCGATAGAACCGACCGCGATCCTAAAAATGCCCAAGATGCCTTTAAGGATTTTGATCGTTTAATCAAAACCTATCCCAACAGCAAATATGCTGCCGATGCGCAAAAACGCATGCTGTCGCTGAAAAACCGTTTAGCAAAGTATTCCATTCAAGTTGCTGAGTATTATCTCAAAATGAACGCTTGGAGTGCTGCGGCTGTTCGTGCTCAATCTGTGTTGGAAACATATCCCGGCACCCCTTCAACGGAACGTGCACTGGAGATTATGGCAGAAGCTTATGGCGAGTTAGGTCAGAACCAACTGAAGCAAAACGTGCTCATGGTAATGCAAGCTAACTTCCCAAACAACGAAATCTTATCGAACTAAGCGTAAATGCCCCTTTATAAGGGGCATTTTTTTATCTTAAGTTCACCGTTTGATACCCCTTTCCTTTTAGGTTCTGCAGCGCGCCAAGTTCCTTTTCATATGGGTAAGAGTCAATAAATACGCTATTCGTGTAAAACTTATCCAACCGCACCACTTTTTGCATTATTTCGTAAAAATCAGTTGACTCAAAAGCCGAAAAGCCTTTAAATTGCGCCCGTCGCCCGAATAGCTCAGTCGGTAGAGCAGAGGATTGAAAATCCTCGTGTCCCTGGTTCGATTCCGGGTTCGGGCACCATATTTAAATTGGTTGCCTTAGCGACCAGTGTTAAAGAATCGCAATAAAGTACAGTGCAGGTGTGGTGGAATTGGTAGACACGCTAGCTTCAGGTGCTAGTGCCCTTGCGGGCGTGGAGGTTCAAGTCCTCTCACCTGTACCAAATTGCGATTCAAATTAAAATTCGACACATTGTCGGATACCAATGCAGATGTGGTGGAATTGGTAGACACGCTAGCTTCAGGTGCTAGTGCCCTTGCGGGCGTGGAGGTTCAAGTCCTCTCATCTGTACCAACATTTAAACCTCGCTTAGCGAGGTTTTTTTGTATCTGCAATTTAATTTCCTTAAGTAACTTATCACCTTCTTTAAATTTGCTATAACTATTCATACAGACTCATCATAGGGACAGCTCGAGCTCTGCCTAAAGGACTCCCTTGTTTCACCGAGGAAATCCATATGAATGGTCTACAAATAAAACAAAAAATGTTTATTGGCATTCTCGTGCCACTCCTAATGCTACTGACTATCGGTTTTATCGCTATCAATATGATGGGAAAAATCGAATATGGTGTCGAACGCATCTATAACGACCGAGTCGTCCCCCTTGATGATCTCAAAGTGATTGCCGATAAATATGCCGTCGATGTGATTGATGCGGTGAACAAGGCTAATGCTGGCGGTTTTACGGCTTCTCAGGCCATCAATGCCCTTGAAAGTGCTAAATCCACAGTCAATCAACGCTGGCAGAAATACCTATCAACTGAGCTTACCAAGGAAGAATCGCAACTCGCGCAGCAAGCTGAGCGTTTATTTACTCCCGCCAATGAACAAATAGAGCAGTTAATCACGTATCTCCGGGGATTAAATGGCGATGTGGTGCATCAACTGAACGACAAAATATTACCTTTGTATAACGCCATCGATCCCATCAGCGGTAAAGTCTCCGAACTGATTGATCTGCAAATTAAGATCGCCGGTCAGGAGAAAGATGGCGTAAACGGTATTTACCAATCCTCCATTTCTATTTTTATCACCCTTGCGGGTATCGCCATGCTGATCAGCATAGTGATTGGGCTCTGGGTGAATCGCAGCGTGATGAATCCGATCCGTGATATTGTTGAAAATCTTAAGACGATACGACAAGACTCTGATCTCACCGTTAAGTTTAAAACTTTCAACGACGATGAACTCGGGCAGATCTCCACTAGCCTGACCCAAGTGATTGAACATCTGCGGGGCATTTTGCACTCGATTGCCGAAGCCGCAAATACGGTCAATAGTTCAGCCACTGAGCTGAGCAGTTTTACCCAAGCGACCAATAAACGCATGCAACAGCAACAGGCTGAAACCGAACAAACGGCAACGGCCATGAATGAGATGACGGCAACTGTTGCCGAAGTGGCCCAAAGTGCCGCAGCGGCAGCGGATTCTGCCAAGGATGCGGATAGTTATGCCGCCAATGGTAATCATATTGTGATGCAATCCATCACCAGCATGTCGCAACTTTCTGAGCAAATTCAAAAAACGGCGCAAGTGATTGGCTTTTTATCCAATGAAAGCCAAAACATAGGTCGGGTATTGGATGTGATCAAAAGCATTGCCGAACAAACCAATCTACTGGCATTAAATGCGGCAATTGAAGCCGCCCGCGCCGGAGAGCAAGGTCGAGGCTTTGCTGTGGTCGCCGACGAAGTCAGGACATTGGCGCAACGAACCCAAAAATCGACTCAAGAAATTGAAGCGATGATCGCCACTCTACAACAAGGCGTAAAAGAAGCGGTGAATGCGATGGAGGTCGGTATCAATCAAGTGGATGATGCCAACGATAAGGCGAATCAAGCTGGCCAAGCGTTAAAAGAGATTGTCGCCTCCGTCGACAATATCACCGAGTTAAATACTCATATCGCCACGGCTGCCGAGGAGCAAAGCAGTGTAGCCGAGAGCATCAACCGCAGCATTATCGCCATCAGTGATATTGCCGAACACTCCACTAACTCAGCCTTAGAATTGAGTGAATCCGTACTTAATCTCACAAAACTTGCCAACAGTATGCGTAATCAGGTGAGTGCATTTAGGCTTTAACATTTCTTCGTAGGCACAGGTTCACTGTGCCTACGACTTCATTACTCAATACCTATCCTCGCAAAAATCACACCTAACAGTTTTAGGTGTGATTTTTATTGATCTAAATCAAATGTATCTTTAAACTTAAATAACATTCATAAATAAAGCATGTTAAGGATTCATTATGTTGGATAGCCGTACCATCCAAGTGATTAAAAGCACCATTCCCCTACTCGAATCTGCTGGTCCCGCACTCACTCAACATTTTTACGAACGGATGTTTAAACACAATCCTGAGTTAAAAGATGTATTTAACTTGGCACATCAGCATTCAGGCGGTCAGCCCGTCGCGCTGTTTAACGCAGTTGCGGCCTATGCCAAAAACATTGATAACTTAGGTGCACTCGGCTCGGCTGTAGAGCGTATCGCCCACAAACACACAGGGTTTTTAATCCAACCAGAACAATATGCGATTGTCGGTAGCCACCTATTGGCGACACTCAAAGAGCTGGGTGGAGAAGCCGTCACAGAAGAGGTATTAACGGCATGGGCCGATGCCTATGGATTTTTAGCCAATATCTTTATCAATCGTGAAGCACAGATTTATCAAGAAAGTGCTCAGCAGGATGGCGGCTGGTCGGGAGTGCGTGAATTTATCATCAGTGAGAAAAAAGCCGAGTCCTTAGAAATAGCCTCCTTTGTATTAACGCCCGTGGATGGCAAAGCGGTAAAAGACTTTGTTCCAGGACAATACTTAAGCATTAAGGCGCAACATCCTAAGCTTGCCTTCGATGAAATTCGCCAATATTCGCTCTCGGATGCTCCGAATGGCCGAAGCTATCGGATCACGGTAAAGCGTGAGCTTAATGGCCAAGTATCAAATCTACTGCACGATGTACTGCAAGTCGGTGACACACTTTCAGTGATGCCACCTGCGGGCGATTTCACTTTAGCGGTTCAAGCTGAAACACCTGTCGTATTGATTTCAGCTGGGGTTGGGCAAACGCCGATGAAAAGCATGTTAAATCAACTCTTAAAGCTTAAACATCCAAGTACAGTGACTTGGTTACATGCCTGCGAACACGGTGGAGTACACGGATTTAAATCGGCCATCAAAAACAAACTCGGCCAACATGCGAATCTTGCCAGCCATGTGTGGTACAGAGAGCCGACAAAGGTTGATGTGTTAGGCCAAGATTATGATTTTGAAGGCACAATGGACTTAACCTCCGTCGCCGATAAAATCGTGGCCAACGCACATTACTATTTCTGTGGTCCGATTGGCTTTATGGCTTCGATCAAACAGCAATTACTCGCCTTCGGTGTACCTAGCGAGCAAATGCACTATGAAGTCTTTGGCCCACATGCCGAACTCTAAGGCTGCAACGTCATTATCAATCATCGATAGATAACTAAGCACAAAGCCATCTTACCGCAAGGCAAGGTGGCTTAATGCTTGTTCCATAAACACTGAACTAGGCTAACTTCCCTGCAAGATAGACAGAAGCCACCTCCTGCGATGTTAGCATGCGACTCTCGCCCGGCTTTAAGCCTTCATCTAGGGTAATCTCACCGATAGAAAGCCGATGCAATCCCAGCACTGGATTACGGAAACGACCAAACATCCGCTTGATTTGATGATACTTTCCTTCCCTTAACGTGACTTCTGCAATATGAGTGTCGAGGATAGTCAGCTTTGCTGGCTGCGTGGTGATATCTTCAAAGCCAAAATACATCCCCTGCGCGAATGCCGCGATATACTCCTCACTCAAAGGATTCGCTAAAGTCACCCGATACACTTTATCCACCTTTTGTTCAGGAGACATGAGCGCCTCAGACCAACGGCTATCATTGGTCAGCAGCAATAAACCCGAAGAATTTAAATCTAACCGCCCAGCAATATGCAGCTCATGGCGAGCATCACAGTCGAGTAAATCAATCACTGTGCGGTGCTCAGTGTCTTTTGTGGCACTCACTACGCCAACGGGCTTGTGTAGCATTAGATAAACGGGCTTATTGGCCTGTAAGACTTGTCCATCAAACACTATATGGGAAAATTCATCCACCAGCAGATCGAGCGCTTTAGCAGGCGCGCCATCCACATACACTCGCTCCGCCAGCAAGAGTTCTCGCACGGCTTTACGGTGAATTTGTAGCTTAACAGCAAGGTATCTGTCGAGACGACCACGTTTTGATTGCATAACCCCACCCAGCGCTAAGATAAAGGCGCAATGCGATAGGCGCAGCGACGGGCGCCGTCGATGATATGCTCTTCACGGCTTACGGTAGCGATATCGGCAAATAATTGCTGGAACTGTTGCAGTTCGGAGCGGCAAAAGTTTTGGCATTTAGTCGCTGCGCTGCAAATTGGGCAGTGATTCTCAAGCAACCAGAAAACCCCATCGGCTTCTTCCTGCGTAGCCATATAGCCTTCGAGGGTACGCAGCTCCACCAGTTTAGTTAAACGACTGGCAATATCCGTCATGCCTTGCATCGCGCTTCGATACTGCTGCATAGCGGTGTGCTCCCTATGCTCAATCAGTTTATCAAGGCCTTGATCGCCAAATATCATTTTAACGGAATCAATCAATTGCAAACTAAGCTCACTGTGGCGGTCGGCAAAGTGAGTCCGACTCTGCTCCGTAAGTCCCCAATATCGGGTTGGGCGTCCACGACCTTCGACTCTATCTTCAATATCGACATCCCCCGCATCCTCTAAGGCCTGCAAATGCTGCCGGACGCCCATGGTGGTCAGTGCCAGTTCTTCCGCTAGGGTCTTTGCCGTTAAAGGACCATGCAGCTTGAGTAATTGAATAATCTTATCAGTGGTTTTCATATGCGCTCTCCGCTCTTCGCCTCGGATTATCCCTCAATCCCCCACCTTTTAACAGAATAAATAAAGTTTTTTATTTATTTTATCCTTTACAAGATTAAATAAAGTAATTACCTTATAAATAATTTATAAACAAATAGGTTTACATAATGAACTTACTCATCATCAGCACTAGCCAAAGAGCTCACTCACAAAGTGCTAAAGTCGCGAGATACATAGCCGAAACCAGTTTCTTATCACCCCATAGTGTTGGTTACGACGCTATCCATCACTTAGAGCTTTGCCAGTTCAATCTGCCATTTTGGGACGGTGAAGAAGACAACAAGGGCGCACATTGGCCTGAGATTGAACAAAGGGTAGATGCTGCGGATGCCCTGGTTTTGATTACGCCCGAATGGGGTGGGATGGCATCGCCACTGCTTAAAAACTTCCTGTTGATGTGTAGCCGTCAGGAAACCGCCCATAAGCCGGTGTTGTTGATTTCAGTTTGCAGCGGCATTAGCGGTGCTTACCCCATTGTGGAAGTCAAAATGAATGCACTCAAAAACAATAAATTAGTGCCGATTCCTGACCATTTGATCATCCGTAATGTCGAGAATGTACTCAACGCTACGCCCCAAGGTACGCGGGATATCGACCTCAGGGAAAGAGTGCAATACAGCCTGTTTATGTTGCATCAATACGCCCAGGCCTTAGCACCGATACGCCAACGCCATGTTCATCAACCCTACCCCAAGCAGCAGGAATACTGCTACGGTATGTAAGCAGCTTGGATGTTTATCACTCTGACTAAAATCATTACAAGGAACGCATCATGATCTATTTAGAACACATCAACCTAGTCGTTGACGACATCCCCAAAGCACTCACTTTTTATCAAGCAGCCTTCCCCCATTGGCATGTCCGTGGCGGAGATAAAGGGACTTGGTACGGCAAGCCACGCAATTGGATCCACTTTGGCGATGATTATCAGTACATTGCCTTTAGCGATAACGGTGAAGGCGAAAACCGCGACTTAACGGGCCATCAAATTGGTTTAGCCCATTTTGCCTTTGTGGTGAGTGATTTAGATGCCGTGATAGCAAGACTAACCCAAGCCGGTTTTCCGATAGCCAAAGATGGCATGGAAGATCCTTTCCGGCGCAATATCTACTTCTTCGATGCCCATGGCTTTGAGGTCGAGTTTGTGGAGTATCTCAGCGATCTACCCAACGAACGCAATCGTTATTAAGCACTAATCCTAAGGCGACGGGATACATAAATTCAGTATTCCTCGCCTTATGGACTCCTTAGATCCAACCCTAAAAATCGTTACTTTGACAGGCTAAACCGCTAAACTAGCGCACAATCAGGCTTTCCAATATTAGATAACTCGATGACAACACCTTATTGTTATTCCACTACTTATATCTTAGATAAAGCACATTTTGACGAGTGTTATACCCAGTCAGTTAAACCCGACCCCACGCTCAAACCTTACTATAAGGCCATGGGGTTTGGACTCATTGGGATTGCACTGATTTTTGCGGATGTCAGCCTCTATTTGGCCTATTTCTTTGTCGGACTCGGGGTGATTGAAGCCTTGAATGTGAAATACAACAAAGCCTGGTGGTTGATGCGGCAGATGATGAGCAAGGCCGCCAATAATGAAGTCACGCTTATCGTGGATGAACAAGGGATTAGCACCCAGTCACAATACGTTAAAAGCCAAATCCTTTGGACGGATATTTACCGTATTGTGCCAACGGAAAAGGGTTTTCTAATCACCCATAAAACCGGCACCAGTTATATTTCCAATCGCAGTTTAGATGAGGCCTGTAGCGCATTTATTAAATCAAAAATCTAACCTAAACGGCACAGGCTTTCAAAAACAAAAAGGCTGAATCATTCAGCCTTTTTGTTAAATACTAAATATCAATAATGACGCTTAAGCCTTTGCTTTTAACTCGCCAATCGGCAAAATCGTGCGGCCATATTCATTGTTGAGCACTTGCGCCATCGCAAAGTAAATCGCACTCGCGCCACAGATAATCCCTTCAAAACCCGCGATAGTGCCAATCAAGGCGCTGCCAGTGAAATCTCTTGCCGCCAACAGGAAGAACAAAATGGTGAGCGAGGCAAACACAAACTGTTTCGCTCTTGGGTAGCGTAGCGAACCCACGAACATAAAAGCAGTAAAGATCCCCCACAGGGTTAAATACCATCCCATAAAGTGGGTTGGGCTCGCCGCAATTCCGGCATTAGGCATTAAAATCAGTCCGACTAAGGTTAGCCAAAATAAACCGTAGGAGGTAAATGCGGTTGTCCCAAAGGTATCACCCCTCATAAAACACATAATGCCGACAATGATTTGGCCTAGTCCGCCATAGAAAATGCCCATCGCTAAGATCATTGCATCAATCGGAAAATAGCCCGCATTGTGAATGTTCAGCAGGATAGTCGTCATACCAAAGCCCATTAAGCCTAATGGAGCAGGATTCGCCAGTTTCGTCGACACAGGAAGTCCCCAAAATAAATAAGTTAATCTCAGCACCTAGATACACTCTAGGCACTTATTATTTTATAAAAAGCGGCGAATTCTAGATAACTAATAAGGAGATCACAATCAAAATATCAATACCAGACAAAAACAATAATTTATCATTTAAAATCAAAGTCATGGTAAAATTAAAACTCAATTAAACCTAAAGTTTAAAAATTAATCCAATAAGATTCAAACAACTACAAAACATCGACATAAAGAGTGCTCCACATCTGATTTATCGGTTAATTTTGCTCAGCTTCAAACTTCCCATTTTCCTACCTAAAAATAGCGTTAGCCCACATAGGGATAAAGCCTAAAAAACATTAACTTCATCCCATAACGCCATCAAAGATGAGATAAGTCTAGTTTTAGACAAATTGATAACATTTAAGCGCGCGTGGCAAGGAAACTTAAGCCCTTTTAGAGAGTCTTAGAGGGAAGAGCTCAAGCTTGGCGTAAGAGAGGATGCGATTGAGTGGCATTGTATGGTGGGTTCATTTTTGCAAAACAGCCCTCAACCCTCGATAAAGCTGCCCATAAAATAAGCAACTTTTGCTGGCAAAAATGGCTCACCAAATTAGCGAAAAATTATTTATATCTAAAAAATAATAGCAGTGATAGATTGCTATCTGTTGACGCAGCGGCATGATGGGAAACCAGTTAGGCTGTTGTTAACTATCAATAACTAAAGGAAATAAAATGAAAACCTTATCAGCTGTTATCACACTATCGGCACTAATGAGTTTCGCAACCTTTGCCGACGAATCGACACTTCCTCCCGCCCCTGCAAATGATATCGCTCAACTGACAGAAGTGTGCCAACAAATGGCCTCTGAAGATCAGGTCGAAAATGCCGAGCTTAAGCAATATGTGCTCGACTGCGTGAATGACCAGCTAACAGAAATGGGTTATCAAACCGTAAAAGAGCTTAACTGATCGTTTTTACTTCCTTTAGCCTATAAGCTCTTTCGGGTTTTAGCGCCTTGTCCTTATGCCATTCACATTCTGAATGGCATTTTTATTGGGCAGACAAACAGATTTGGCAAACTTTTACCTCGCAAAACACAACAAAATAGCAACCAAAAATCAGCAAACTAAAAAAACCTAAACAAAGGTATTTTTTGCTTTTATTTTGTCTTTCAAGCGATTGCGTAATCTACATATCAGCTATTTATATGATATCTGTATCATTTTGCATCCCTAAAGGTGAAAGCACTGTGGAATTAGGCATAAAATGCTAATCTGTTGCCCATTATCGACAGACATTAAACCCGAACGCAAAATCATGTATCGAATTCTATTTATCTTACTCGCCGCACTTAGCCTGCCTTCAATAGGAATGGCGAAGGAGCCGTGCGTCACTAAAGATGAATGTATTGAAATGCGTAACTGGGATTTAGGGGTGGCGATCGGCTGGGGACAGAAGACCAATCCATTGCGAGATTTTGATGATATCCCAGTCTTCTTTATTCCCACCGTAGCTTACTATGGTGAGCATTGGTTTTTTGATAATGGCAACTTGGGCTACAGTTTAACCGAGCAGAAGTACTTCAGCTTAAACTTAGTGACCAGTTATAGCTTAGATAGGGCCTACTTTTACCGTTGGGATCCGTCCAATATCTTCCTAAAACGCAGTTCACAGGAAGAAGCCAGACTGCTCTCAACCAATACCGCCCTGAGCAGTGAGCCAGACCCCGTATTTAACTCCTTAGAATCGCGCAACTTTACCATGCTCGGCGGCGCTGAAGCCTTTATTTATAGCCCGTTAGGTGTAGTGAGGTTAGCCTATACCCATGATATGTTTAATGTGCACCAAGGGTCTGAAGCGCAAATCAAATGGACCTATGGCTGGCATTTAACGCGCTGGGTGATGGATATGTCACTCGTATTCGATTGGAAGAGTACCAATGTGGTCGATTATTACTATGGTGTTCGCCCGAGTGAAAATGATTATTGGAGCCAACATTACCATGCCGATGCAGGTTGGAATAAAGGGATAGAAATGACAGCCCGTTATATCTTAACTGATAACTGGGACATGCTTTTTGCGTTCCGCTACACACAACTTGCAGACGAAATTGCCGCCAGCCCCTTGCTCGATCAAGACTATAGCAGCACATATTTTATTGGCGCGGCGTATAGGTTCTGACACTAGTGACTCCTCTTCATATCAGGATGCTGTGCGTGTTAGGCCTAAGCGTTAGCTTGATGGGGCCCAGTCATACACTTGCAGCATCGAATGAAGAGTCAACCTTAAAACTCACCCCCGAAATCTGTATCACTGGGGATGAAAGCCAAGCCTGTGAGATCCGCGTAGAGCTACAGTGGCAACTCGCCAACGACGAGCTAGTCTGTATCTTGTCCGATAATAACGCCTATCCTAAATGGTGTAGCGAATCACTGGAACAGCATGCAATAACGTTGAATGTCAGTACGTTAAACGATATTCAATTTATCTTAGTGAGTAAGGACACCAATCAAACACTGGCTGGAGCCAAATTAAAAATTACGTCAACCTCGCAGCCTCAGGTGCGCAGACGTTACCGTAACCCTTGGAGTTTATTTTAATGACGAATCCACAATCACCCCACAGAGTGTTATTGGTTGAAGACGATGTCCGTCTTGCGAATTTAATCGTAGATTATTTGAAATCACACGGTATGCACGTTGAAGTCGAGCGCCGCGGTGACACAGTCTTAACCCGCTTAATCAACTACAAGCCCGATATCATACTGCTAGACATTATGTTGCCTGGTCTAGATGGCCTTAGCCTGTGTGAAAAGCTGCCCGATTACTTTGCCGGCCCTATCCTGCTAATGAGCGCCCTAGGGTCGAGCGAAGATCAGATCAAAGGCTTAGAACTCGGTGCCGACGACTATGTGGTGAAACCCGTCGACCCCGCGCTGCTGGTTGCTCGTATCAACAACCTATTACGTCGCCAAAACCAACCGCCGCAGGCCGAATCCCACTGCCTGACCTTTGGTAAGCTGAGTATCGATCCCCATACCCATGCTATCCGCCTCGACAATAAAGAAGTCGATCTCACCAGCCATGAGTTTGAACTCCTGTGGTTACTGGCCTCACAAGCGGGACAAGTGCTGAGCCGTCAGTACATCTATCAATTACTGCTTAACATTGATTTTGATGGTAAAGACAGAAAGATAGATGTACGTATTTCAAGGCTGCGTAAAAAGCTCAACGACAATATCGAAACCCCCTTCAGAATTAAAACCGTCTGGGGACAGGGCTATCTCTTCGCCCCTGAGGCTTGGAACAACTAAGAGCTGCCGTGAAACGTCTCTTTATCAGCTTATATTTACTGCTGAGCCTCAGTTTTCTAGGCATAGGCTGGACACTGGACAGCCTGTGGCAGAAAAATGTGGATGAAAATAATGCGTTAGATGCTCCTCTGGTTGCGTTAGCCCAGTTGCTAACCCAACTGCCAGAGGACAGCCGTAACGCCTACCTTGAGGCATTACCGAGCCATGCTCAGCTGCCTCTCAATCTGCTCAGCCCAGATCAAATTGCGCTAGCCAAAGACCAACAGCTCACGCCCAATCATGTGGTTACCACCACAACCAGCGAGGGCGAACAATTCCAGTTTATTCAGGTTGGCGAGCAAGTGTTGATGGCGGGCCCCATAGAGATAGACCCTAGAGCCTCACTGCGAAATCTGTTTACGCTGTTTTTCTATCTCTCACTGGCATTAGTTGCGCTGATTTGGGTCGGCCCGCTGTCGCGGGATTTAAGCATCTTACGTAAGGCCACCAAGGATTTTGGCGAAGCCAAATGGGATACACGCATTAGCCTCTCAAACCGCTCGCAGGTTAAACCCTTAGCGAACACCTTTAATGAAATGGCGCGCCATATCAGTGCGTTAATCGAAAACCAAAAACATTTATCCAATGCGGTTTCCCACGAGATCCGCACCCCACTCGCACGGCTGAAATTCGCCCTCGCCCTAATGCCGATGTACTGCCAGCCCGATTCTGACGAGCAAAAGCGTCAGGATTTTCTCAATGAGATGCAGCTCGACATTAAGGAAATGGAAAACCTGCTGCAGGAACTGCTGACTTACGCCAGTCTTGAGGCTCAGCGCGAAGGCACGCCTTTAGACGAATACGATCTGCTTAGCTTAGTTAACCAGAGCATCAAACGCTTGAGCAGCTTAAGTGATACCCCCATCAGCTTACAGGCGGAGATGACAACTCTCCCCTTGGTCGGCGAACCCGCTCTGATTGAACGCGCACTACAAAACCTGCTGACCAACGCCCAGCGTTTTGCTCGCCAGCAAATATTGATTGAAGTCAGCCAAACCCCGCAAAGGGTGACTTTAAGTGTCAGTAATGATGGGGAGCCTATTCCCGAGGTGGATTTACCTATGGTGTTCGAGCCCTTTTATCGCAGCCAATCGGTGCAAAATGGTAACAAGGGTCATGGCTTAGGTCTGGCGATTATCAAACGAATTATGCAACGTCATCAGGGCGAAGTAAGCGTCAGCAGCAATCCCACTCAAACGCGCTTTACCTTAAGCTGGCCAAAGAAACGGGAAATTTAACGCCTTTAATCATGCTCTTAAAATAAGCTTACTCCTCGAGGTCAAAATCCCCAAGGTCTAACTCAGCGGCGTCTTGCGGCTCAAAATCGAGTTGCGGGTTAAGCGCCGCCCTCTCCTGCTCAAGTGCCTGCTGACGGGCTTTATATAAGGCCAACTGCCGCCGACGCTTACGTTGGTGGCATAAACGGATCACATCGTGCTTTTGGGCATCAGTAAAATGCAACCAATTGAATCGTTCCTCACGATTACGCAGGCAACCTTTGCAATAGCCGCGGGCATCGGTTTGGCACACACCGATGCAGGGACTAGGTATATCGAAAAAGGCTAACTGTTCCATGATGTTGAGCGACTCTACCAATTAAGCATCTAAAATACGTGACCTTAGATACACAAGTAAAACAAGACAAAAATTAAACACTTTTCACTAAATTACTTGCAGTCTTACTGTTAATCAAGGCACATTGAACAGAGTTCGTACAACTTGGAGTGCCATCATGGGATACAAAAATATCGCCAGTCTGTTTGTCGCCTTGGTCTTCGTCAGCGCCTGCAGCAGTAAGCCGAAAAACGATTACGATCTCAATTACGACTTTAAGGCATTACAGAGCTTCATCCAGCTCGCTCCCCAGCCCAGCGACGACCCACTCAGCGCCCAGCGCATTCAAACCGAAATCACCCAGCAATTAAGCCAAAAGGGCTTTACCGAAAATGCCTCTTCCCCCGATTTTAAAGTCGCCTATGGTTTACTAACTCAAGACAAACCCAAAGACTCAGGCTTATCCATAGGTTTAGGCACGGGCAGTTTTGGCCGTTCTGGCGGCATTGGCGTAGGTACGAGCGTCGGCGTGCCGCTTGGCAGTGACACGGCAAAAATCCAAACTATTCAAATTGATATTATCGACACTAAAACCAATAAGCTGATTTGGCGCGGCACAGATAGTTTCGATTTTGATGGCGGCGGCGATAAAAAAGCTCAAGACACAGCCAAAGCCGTTAGCCGGATTTTGGCGCAGTTTCCACCGCAGCCATAAGACAGTGTTAAGACTATTGATAGGTCTGATGGCGGTTAGCCCTTGATGGTTTAAACCACAATGACTTAAATCACTGTGGCTTATACAATAGGCAATAAAAATGGGCGATAAACGCCCATTTTTATTGCCGAAGAAAAGACAAATTTCTATCTAAGTTAGAATTAAGAAAATAACCCAGATGATAGATAACGGTCGCCCCTATCGCACACAATTGCAACTACAACGGAACCCGGATTCAGCCTCGCAATCTCGAGCGCCGCAAACACAGCGCCGCCGGAACTCACGCCAGCACAAATACCTTCTTCACGGGCCAAGGTTCTCGCCATAGATTTGGCATCTTGCTCCTCAATGTCCATCACGGCATCGACACGGGCAGCATCGAAAATACCCGGTAGATATTCCTGCGGCCAGCGGCGGATCCCCGGAATCGAACTGCCATCGGCGGGTTGTAGCCCGACAATAGTGATATCGGGATTACGACTCTTTAAGTATTTAGACACCCCCATAATAGTGCCTGTGGTACCCATGCTGGAGACAAAGTGAGTGAGCTTACCTTGGCTCTGTTGCCAAATTTCGGGGCCAGTCGTCTGAAAATGGGCGTTGGCATTATCTTGATTATTGAACTGATCCAGCACCTTACCCTTGCCTTGTGCCTGAAGATCTAAGGCCAAATCGCGCGCGGCTTCCATATTGTCCACCAGCAGCAACTCGGCGCCATAGGCCTGCATGGCATCCTTACGCTCCTGGGTCGAATTCGACGGCATGATCAGGATCATCTTGTAGCCTTTAATCGCCGCAGCCATGGCTAAGGCGATACCCGTATTGCCACTGGTAGCTTCAATCAGGGTATCACCGGGGGCAATCTCTTGGCGAAGCTCCGCCTGAATAATCATATTCAGCGCCGCGCGATCCTTTACCGAGCCCGCGGGGTTATTCCCCTCCAGCTTTAACAATACCGTTGAGCTACCACAATCAAGCCGCTGCAAACGCACCAGCGGAGTTTGCCCAATACAGGCTTCAATAGTCGGAAAGTCAGACACTCGGTTATCCTTTATTTGATAAAAGCGACTCAGTATTCGAGTATTTTAAGATGCTTGGACGCAACAAACACGTGAATATCACCAACGGCATACAATTAATCGCTCATAGTTATTCAAAAAAGTTCTATTTATGTGGCTTTTTATAAATAAAATCTTCTATTACTCTATTCCTATACACTGACACAGTTGCCAGATTAAGGAGTACAAAATGCCAGTAAAATTGACTAAAGCCCTGCTGGGAACCCTATTACTGGGAACCTCCCTCAATGTGGCAGCCGCCGATCAGACACTATTAAATTCCTCATACGATATCGCGCGGGAATTATTTAATGCCTATAACCCGGTTTTTGCTAAACATTGGCAAGAGCAAACTGGCAAGACCGTTGAAATCAAGCAATCCCATGCGGGTTCTTCCGCTCAGGCGCGCTCGATTCTTCAGGGCTTACCCGCCGATGTAGTGACCTTTAACCAAGTCACCGATGTGCAAATTCTGCATGACCGCGGCAAGTTAATCCCAGAAAACTGGCAACAATTGCTGCCGAATGCCAGCTCACCTTACTACTCTACCATCGCGTTTTTGGTACGTAAGGGCAATCCAAAGCAAATCAGCGACTGGAATGATTTAGCTAAAGATGACGTTAAGCTAGTATTCCCGAACCCAAAAACCTCGGGTAATGCGCGCTATACCTACTTAGCAGCCTTAGGTTATGCCCAGAAAAACTATGGCAAAGATAATCAGGCCTCATTAGATGAGTTCTTGAAGAAGTTCCTCGGTAACGTTGCAGTATTCGATACAGGTGGCCGTGGTGCAACCACTTCGTTTGTAGAGCGTGGTATCGGCGATGTGCTGATCACCTTCGAATCTGAAGTGAACAATATCCGTCAGCAATATGGTGCCGATGATTACCAAGTTGTCGTGCCTAAAACCTCGATTCTGGCGGAATTCCCCGTTGCCGTAGTTGAGAAAAACGCTAAGCGTAACGGCACGCAAGAACTCGCGACCGAGTATTTAAACTATCTTTACAGCGAAGAAGCACAACGTTTGTTAGCCGGATTTAACTACCGCGTTCACAACGAGAAGGTTGTTGCCGAATTTACCAAGCAGTTCCCTGCGGTTGAGTTAATGACCGTTGAGCAAATCATAGGTAACTGGGACAACGCTATGAAGACCCAATTTGCCAATGGCGCCAAACTGGATCAGTTATTAAAACGTTGATCATCCGCTTGGGTACCTAAGTCACCAAATCCACAACCCGGGCAATGTCCCGGGTTTTGTGGTTATATTGCGGCAACGGACAAGGTCGCTATCACAAGTTGTCTTTATCGCGATTGAGCAATAACGTGCTAATGGCATAATAATATTGGATTAACTCCATTAACCTTATCGGGTGGTTATTCAGTGATATTTAATAATGGGCGCTTACGCCACAAGCGGGTTTTGCCGGGGTTTAGTATCAGCCTAGGTGTGTCTCTGCTGTTTGTCAGCTTGATTCTCTTACTCCCCACCACAGGCCTGATTATGCAAACCAGCCAGATGAGCTGGGCCGAGTATTGGGGCGTGATTGCTGATCCCCGCGTACTGGCAAGTTATAAAGTCACTATTTTATCTGCACTGGCCGCCTCCCTGTTTAACTGTCTTTTCGGCCTGTTACTCGCTTGGGTGTTGGTGCGTTACGAGTTTCCGGGTAAACGCATCCTCGATGCCTTAGTCGATTTACCCTTTGCCTTACCCACAGCCGTCGCGGGTATTACCTTAGCGACCCTGTACGCCGAGAATGGCCAGATTGGTAGCCTGTTGGCCGAAATCGGGATCAAAGTGGCTTACACACCATTGGGGATTGTGGTTGCGATGATCTTCACCAGCATTCCCTTCGTGGTGCGAACCGTCCAGCCCGTACTGGAAGAGTTATCCCACGATGAAGAAGAAGCTGGCATGACCTTAGGCGCAACCGATGGCGCCGTGTTTTGGCGGGTGATTTTACCTTCCCTCTGGCCAGCCTTAGTGGTCGGTACAGCACTGTCTTTTACCCGCAGTCTGGGTGAGTTTGGTGCGGTGATCTTTATCGCAGGCAATATGCCCTATATCAGTGAAATCACCTCCCTGATGATTTTCGTTCGTCTACAGGAATTTGATTTTGCCGGCGCCAGTGCCATTGCCTCCGTCGTGCTGCTGACCTCGCTGTTGCTGCTACTGCTGATTAACCTGTGGCAGGCGCGTTATTTACGCCGCATTCACGGCCGATAAGGAGCCACCATGAACTCATTTAAACCGTTAAGAGTCGGTGAAGCGCCCCTCATCAAATGGAGCCTAATCACCCTAGCCGTGTTCTTGGCCATGGTGTTGTTGCTACTGCCCTTAGTCAGTATTTTCCAGCAGGCCTTCGTCGGTGGTTGGGAGCGTTATATCGAGCATCTCAGTCAACCCGACTCACTCCATGCCATTGGGTTGACCCTTATGGTCGCGGCGCTGACCGTGCCGATTAACTTAGTGTTTGGGGTACTGCTCGCCTGGAGCGTAACACGCTTTGAGTTTCCGGGACGCAAGTTACTCATCACCTTGATTGATATTCCCTTTGCCGTATCGCCCGTGGTCGCAGGCTTACTCTATCTGCTGCTTTACGGCAACAGTGGCTGGCTCGGCGCTTGGCTATTTGAGCACGATTTACAGATCATGTTTGCCTGGCCGGGGATTCTGTTAGTCACCATTTTCGTGACTTGCCCTTTTGTTGCCCGAGAATTAATCCCATTGATGCAGCAACAGGGCGCATCGGAGGAAGAAGCCGCGGTTATTCTTGGCGCCTCATGGTGGCAACTGTTTCGCCGCGTGACTCTGCCCAATATCAAGTGGGCGCTGATTTATGGGGTGATCCTCACCAACGCCAGAGCCGTGGGTGAGTTTGGTGCCGTTGCCGTAGTATCTGGCAATATCCGCGGTGAAACCAACACCTTACCTTTGCATGTGCAATTACTATACGAAGATTATCAAGCCGAAGCCGCCTTCGCGAGCGCGTCACTGCTTGCCTTGATCGCCCTATGTACCTTACTGCTAAAAGCCTTAGTAGAGTGGCGCCAACAACGCAGCTTATCCGCCAATGACAACCAAGAGCAGAGCCAATCATTATGAGTATTCGTTTAACTAATATTTCCAAAAAATTTGGCCAATTTCAGGCGCTCTCGCCGCTCAATTTGGATATTCAAGAAGGCGAGATGATAGGTCTTCTCGGCCCTTCCGGCTCGGGTAAAACCACCCTATTGCGGATTATTGCCGGCCTTGAGGGCGCAGATAGCGGCCAAATCCATTTCGGCAATCGCGATGTGACCCAAGTGCATGTGCGCGATCGCAGAGTCGGGTTTGTGTTTCAAAACTACGCCCTGTTCCGCCATATGACGGTCGCCGACAACGTCGCCTTTGGGCTCGAAGTCATTCCGAAAAAACAGCGCCCGTCTAAGGCCGAAATCCAAAAGCGCGTCAGCCATTTACTCGAAATGGTGCAACTTGGCCACCTAGCACAGCGTTACCCTGAGCAGCTCTCGGGCGGACAAAAACAGCGTATCGCCTTGGCCCGCGCCTTAGCGACTCAGCCCGAAGTACTGTTACTGGATGAGCCCTTTGGCGCCCTCGATGCCAAGGTGCGTAAAGAACTGCGCCGCTGGTTGCGCAGTCTTCACGATGAGCTGAAGTTCACGAGTGTGTTTGTGACCCACGATCAGGACGAAGCCTTAGAGCTTTCCGATAGAGTGGTGGTGATGAGCAACGGCAATATCGAGCAGGTCAATACTCCGATTGAGTTGTACGCCCAACCCAATAGCCGCTTTGTGTTTGATTTTTTAGGTAACGTCAATCGATTTGAGGCGAGCTGGCAACAGAATCGTTGGACTAATGGTGACGCCTTCTTAGTGCCACCGGAGCAAACGCCACTGCAACAACACGGCGCGCTCTATGTGCGTAGCCATGAGCTAGCGCTGGCGGATAAACCCAACAGCCAAGCCCATATTCCCTTTACCATAGTGGCAATAACACCAGTTGGCGCAGAAGTGCGCGTCGAACTGGCGCCTATCGGCTGGCAGAGTGAAGAACTGTGGGAAGCCACCTTTACCCACCATCATCTGCAAGAATTAGGACTGCAAAAAGGCAGTGTGGTCTACGCCACCCCAAGAACGGCTTATTTCTTTGGTGAACAAACTGATGGCTCGCCTATTCGTCAAAGCTGGCCCTTCCTCCCGCCGGGCAGCTTGGCCTTCGATATTTAATCGCAGCCAGTATTCAGCTGCTGCATATAACAAAAAAGCGCTGACAATCATGTCAGCGCTTTTTTTAAACTCTTGGACAGTTTCCCCCCAGATCCAAGCAAAGTCGTTAGCGTAAAACTCCACTAGTGCCCATCGAAGAACAGATAGTTTAACCAGCCCTGCATCCGCAGCAGCACTTTGCGCATCACGGCGACATGATGGAAATGTTCAGTGTACACAGCCACTTGTCCCGCAACGCCCGCTGGGAATTGGCGGCGTATCGCATCGTCTTCAATATCGATTAACACGATAACCCGCCCTGTTTGGAATAGCTGATTGGACGATTGCAGCGTGCCATTCATCTGGATCTCGCCTTCGGCCATCGCGGGGAGTACCTTAGCGACTTTGCCCTTAAACACTTGCCCGGGCGCCGCATCTAATACCACTTCCGCCTCATCCCCTTCCTGTAATCGCAGCAGGGAGTTTTGCCAGAATGCGCCAGCAAAATAACGCTGCTCGTCGGGGATAAAACTCATCACCGGCCGTAAAGGCAAAGGCACCGCCATTGCACCTGGGCGCAGCGCCATTTGAGTCACAATACCATCGGCGGGTGCCCGCACGACGGTTTGCTCGAGATTATAGAGCGCGCTTTCAAGATCCCCCTGAAGCCCAGCGACCTTAGAATTTACCCCATCCACATTGGACTCATAGGCAAGACGTGCGCGTAACTCTTCGGCCTGCGCAGCCGTTAGCTGAGCCTCTGAGGCAAAAAACAGTTGGCGTCGATTATCTAATTCCAGCGCAGTGAAGGGAGAGTTTGCCCCACCTTTACGATGGCCTTGCTCATAGCGATCATAGGCCGATTTATTGCGCTCCCTGTCAGCAGCCACTCTGGCCACATTCGCCTTGGCAGCTTCCCAAGCGGCCGCAAGTTGTGGCACTTCCTGCTCCGCCGCTAACAACGCTGCTTTTTTACGTTTTACCACGGCCTCAAAGGGAGTTGGGTCGATTCGAAACAGCACATCCCCTTGTTTCATTGGCGTATTTGGCTTAGCTTCCACCGAGATCACTAAACCTTTTACCGCGGGCGTAATCGGGATAGTGACATAGTATTCCCGCGCGAAACGGGAATAGGGATGGTTGTAGTTCATGATAAGTAGCAGCGCCCCAATCAACACTACGCCCCCTAATACGGCGGTCGGCACTGTCCATTTATTCATTGGGATCTTAAACACTTTAAAAATCACAATGCAGATCGAGGCGTAGGTTAATATCAGTAGTAAATCCATGTTACACCTCGGCTTTTGGACTAGTTTCAGTCACACTGGCTTCTGTGGTTATTGCCTCGGCTTGCTTCACCACCGCAGGTTTGGCTGTCGATTCCAGTTGTTCAAGCTTTGCCTGCAAGGCCAATACCGTTTCCCTTAGCGCTTTAACATCATCCTCCAATGCCTGCTCGCGCTTCATCACGGTATTAAATCCCCAGCCTCTATCCTCTCGATACAAGGTCGCCCAAATCCACAGAAACGGCCAAAGGGCATGCAGGGTAAATAAACTGACCCAGCCCGCGATATGCAATGCATCCTGCTGAGGATGATTGCGCTTTTTCGCAATTTCATAGGGGATGTCGTGAATGGCAATCACGCCATAGAAGATCACCACTATGACAAAAAACAAAATGCCTAAGGCAAAATAATCCAAAAACATGTTCAGCTCCCACTCCCTTACCGCTCTTTATTTCGGTTAGAAATCAATCCCCTTGCCGAAACCGCCCTTTGCCAACCGTGCCTATCAATGTGCAGCACAATATAGTTCTACACCATGAAAACAAATTCGCAACAAATCCATCTAAATAGCTTGATCAAAAACACAATTGTTTATTTCGGTGCGGCTAATGGCATCCAAAGATGCACTATCAGTAACGACGAATTGCGATAGCTAAGGTGGGATTGTTGTTTGCCAAATGTAGCAAACGGCGGGAAAGGGACGCTCCAACGCCTAGGCCTTTACTTCTTGTATCGAGAAGGCGCTAACGTAAGTAAGCAACGCGTAACGTAAGCAAAGACAAGATTTGCAGGAAGCTAATGTCAGCTTAGCTTCCTGTGGGGTAGCACCCGATGTAGAGGCGCAGGATCGCAATCTCACAGCTCCACAATGCAGAGTATTACGCCAAGAACCATAACAGCTAAGTACTTAACTTCAATCGAGTTAACCTCTTTCTTGCCACTGACTGTCGACTAAATTGAACTCATAGTGGCTATCATGGGGAGCGATATTGGCGTTTAATTTAAAGCTGTGACCACCAGCAGCAATCCAGCACTTGGAGAACCATTCGATAAGCGCATTTGTCGCAATCTGCCAAGGGTCAAGATCTTCATCCTTTTCGATATATTCCTCTTCAAATTCATCGGGATAAACATGGTCTATATCGAGTAAATGAGCATTAACTGGCGATGGGTATGCGGCCTTGCCATCGATATCCATAAAAAATACCCGCACTGGAAATTGGGATGTAAAACCATCGACAAAGACTTCAAATGCCAGCGTGACCACCTCTTGGGGATAGTCATGCTCAATCAATTGCTTAAGAATGGGTTGTAACTTATCGGTGAGCTTATCTAAGTAGCCACCGACTTTTTCTGTAAACTCTTGCTCGAAACTCATCTCTTCCCTGCTTATCATGCGGTACGACTGGAACGGCAAATATTACTCAAGCTAAAAACTTGCCATTAAAACTGAAAAATAATCCATATCGACCAGCAAGTTAACATCGACGGCGCTGATTTCCAACTCTTTCCCCAACCACAAGCCACCACTAATATCTAAAGTCGCTTTATGGCGGATAAGAACTGGATCCCCCATAAACCACAGCAGAACAATCAGCCAGCCTTGCCTACTCATGGGCATTGACTGTGCGTCCTGCGGCCCATTGTCTTAGGGCATTAATCTTATCGCCCATCACTATGGATAAAGGTTTGGTTTTGGTCAGTTCTTCTAACAACATGTCTTGATCCAGCGTTCGCCCTAAACTGCGGGCGCTGTACATGGCGGCGATCACGGCCTGCTCGATTTCAGCCCCCGAAAACCCTTGGCTGTGGCGCGATAGCTGCGCAAGGTCGAGCCGAGTCACATCAATACTACGGCGCTGGCAATGGATTAAGAAAATCGCCTTACGTATGGCTTCGTCGGGTAAATCGACAAAGAAGATTTCATCCATTCGCCCCTTACGCATCAGCTCAGGCGGCAGCGCTTGAATATCGTTAGCTGTGGCGACCACAAATACCTCAGACTTACGCTCCGCCATCCAAGTTAACAGTGTGCCCAGAATGCGGGTCGAAGTGCCCTCATCACTGCTACTGCCGCTTAAGCCTTTCTCTATTTCATCAATCCAAAGGATACAGGGCGACATCATATCGGCCAGCTCGAGGGCGTTACGCAGGTTCTTTTCGGTTTCGCCTATGTATTTGTTATATAAGGCGCCCATATCGAGTCTGAGCAAGGGTCGTTGCCATACGCCCGCGACAGCTTTGGCCGCAAGGCTCTTACCACTGCCCTGCACCCCGAGTAATAACACCCCCTTGGGCGCATCGGGTAGTACCGCAGCCTTGGCATCGGTGGTAGCCTGCACCGCGGGCGCGCGCTGCTTTAACCATTTCTTGAGATTATGTAATCCGGCAATCTGCGAAAAATCACTGGTGTCGTACTCAAATTGCAGCACACCGTTGAGATCGAGTAATTGAAACTTGGCTTTGTTGATAAGATCGACATCCGAATGGGTAATGGCGCCATCATCCACAATGGCCTTGTGGATCAATCGTCTGGCATCATCTAAGGTCACACCGCGCAGGTTTTCCGCCAGTTTAACCACGGCTTTATCATCCACAGTGAGCGGCATGCCTTGGCCGCGCACTTTATCCACTTCAAGGTAGATCAAGTTCTCCAGCTGCGAGGTACTCGGCAAGGTGAGCTGAAAATAGGCGCAATAACGCTTAATTTCGGGCGGGATCTCAAAGGCATGACTCACCAGCACCAGCGTGTGTTGCAGCGCATCGTATTCGAGGGCGATTTCTTTGAGTAGCCGAACATTCTTTGGCGCATCAACCACAAAGGGATGAAAATCACAGAGCACATAGATGCCCTGCTGGGTCGTCGATTTAATCTGCCCTAGGATATCGCCAGGTTCAGTATTAAATTTCTGCGCCGCCATGGGTTTATCGACCCGCGTCAGCCCTTGGGTAATGCTCCAAGTAAATAAGGGCTGATAGAGCACATTCGCCACCCGCTTAAGCATGTCTACAACACGGTATTCCTCATAGGTTTCGATCACTACGATGGGCGTTTTAGAGCGTAGTACAGCGGTTAAATCGCGAATGTCTTGCATCTTAGGTTTCCATAATCCGTTATGAAACGAAAAGTTAACATAAAACACCGCTACAAACAGGATTTTTACCACGCCCAAGCACTAATCGCTCTTAAATAGCTTGATCGAAAACACAGTTGTTAATTTCAGTCTCATGCTTTAGCGCCAATCGCGGTAGACTATGGCCCAAGAACGTCCCAAGGCGTCAATTATCCCAATATAAAAAGGTACCCACACCATGATAGGAACACCCTACACAGAGGGCGCTCGACGCGCCATGTTGCTTGGCTGCGGTGAGCTAGGTAAAGAAGTCGCCATCGAGCTCCAACGCTTAGGTGTTGAAGTGATTGGCGTCGATCGTTACCCCAATGCCCCTGCCATGCAAATTGCCCATCGCTCCCATGTGATCAATATGCTCGACGCTAAAGCGCTTCGCGCCATTATCGAGCTAGAAAAGCCCCACTTAGTGATCCCCGAAATTGAAGCCATCGCCACTCAAACCTTGGTCGAGATGGAAGCCGAAGGCCTCAATGTCGTGCCGACCGCACGCGCGACTCAGTTGACCATGGACAGAGAAGGCATTCGTCGCCTCGCCGCCGAAACCTTAGGTCTGCCGACCTCGCCCTATTTCTTCTGCGACACGGAAACCGAATTTAATCAAGCCATTGGCAAGATTGGCGTGCCCTGCGTGGTCAAACCCGTGATGAGTTCATCGGGTAAAGGCCAGAGTGTTATCCGTGATGTATCCCAAAGCGCCAAAGCCTGGCAATACGCCCAAGAAGGCGGCCGCGCGGGCGGTGGCCGTGTGATAGTCGAAGGCTTTATCCCCTTCGATTACGAAATTACCCTATTAACCATTAGTGCGGTTAACGGCATCCACTTCTGCGCGCCAATTGGCCATAGACAAGAAGACGGCGACTACCGCGAGTCATGGCAGCCTCAAGCCATGTCGGCCGACGTGCTAGCAAAATCCCAAGCAATCGCCAGCAAAGTGGTCGAAGCCCTCGGCGGTTACGGCTTATTTGGGGTCGAGCTGTTTGTGAAGGGGAGCGATGTCTACTTCTCTGAAGTCTCGCCTCGTCCGCACGATACCGGTTTAGTCACCTTAATTAGCCAAGATTTATCCGAGTTTGCACTGCACGTTAGGGCGATTCTTGGTTTGCCCATTCCGAATATCCACCAACATGGCCCCAGCGCCTCGGCGGTAGTATTGGTGGAAGGCAAATCGAAAAACATTCGCTATCAAGGTCTTGCCGATGCATTGGCGGCGGAAAATACTCAGCTCAGATTATTCGCTAAACCTGAAATCGATGGTCGCCGCCGTTTAGGGGTGGCCCTCGCCCGCGATAAGGATATCGAAAGCGCAGTCAACAAAGCGTTGGATAGTGCATCTAAGGTAAAAGTGATTTTCTAGGCATGAATGCTTAACGACTTGTCGCCAATACCTTAATGTTTAGTACTGTGATCAGCACCGCGCCCAGCACTATTGCTGGGCGCGTTATTAAGGCGTTTAAGCCGAGTTAACCGCCATACCACTCCTATTCAAATTGATTTCGCGTCTAATGCAAAAGCCTGATGCAATCCAAGGTGGTTTTGAGGCATAGTAGTCCTCTATTTGGCATGTCCCACGCTAGGCTTTTTACTCTTATCCCATGGATTTACGCAGTCGTTATTCCACTCGTTTTCACTCTAAGCGCTTTCACTCTAGGCGCTTTCAGTTCAAGCACTTTAAGGCCAAGCGTTCAAAATCCTTGCAAGCGATACATCGCACTCTTTCACTGTTACTGGCGCTATCCTTTGGCTTAGTGTTCCTAAGTGCCTGCCAGCCAGCGAATAATGACAAATCGAGCAGCAAGGCAGACACCGCCGCCCCGCGTGAATTAACCCAAGAGGTGTATGTTTGGCAGCGGCAATGGCGCGATGCCAATCAAAGCGCCTTGGTCGAAAGCCAAAGCACATTTAATGGCGTGCGCATTCTTGCACTACAAGCCCATCCCAAACCCAATGGCGCGGATATCTGGTTTGAGGTACAGGTCAACCATGAATGGTTGCAGGCCGATCCACGCCCTAAAGTGGCGGTAATAAGATTAGATGGCCAACTAACGCGCCTTAATAATCGCGAAGTCATCCAAAAAATCCTCGCACTACTTCAAGACTGGCAGGCAAAGGGTACCAATCTTGCGGGAATTGAAATCGACCACGATAGCGCCAGCAGTAAACTCGCGGCCTATAACGCTTTTTTACGCGAGTTAAAAAGCCAATTACCCCACACGCTTAAACTCAGCATTACCTCATTGCCCGCTTGGTTGAGCAGCCCGGAGTTTCCGGCGTTGTTTGACTATATCGATGAGCTGGTACTGCAAATTCACAGTGTCAGCGATCCGCGTTTAGGGCTGTTCGACGCCACCCAAGGTTGGCAATGGGTCGAGCAACTTTCACGGTTAACTAAGGTACCTTATCTCATAGCTTTGCCGTCTTATGGCTCGGCGGTGTATAGCACTGCATCGGGTTATCGGGTGGAGAGTGAAGTACCAATTCGAATGCCTTTGGCAGGCACAGCATCTTCGCAGCATGTTGCGCGCCAGGAGCTAATGGCCGATCCACAGATGTTGCAGTCCTTCGTTAAAAAACTGCACACTTTTGCCGACCCCAAGCTTAAGGGGATGATTTGGTTTCGATTACCCCTCGAAGGGGATAAACGGGTTTGGCCACTCTCGACCCTGGTTGCGGTCGCCAAGCAGCAACCACTCGCCCCGCAGATTGAGCTAGAAATCTTAAACCAAGCCAATACTGAGCCAGCCCAACATGAGGCGACCAGAAGCCACTTATTTCAACTGGTGTTAGTCAATAAGGGCAATATTGCGGGCAAGTTACCGAGCCAGTTGTCCCTAGCGGCGCAGGCGTGCAGCGGGTATGATGCGCAAAACGGTTATCAAGCCAAATTAACCCAAGGAACATTAGTGTGGCAGTTACCGCAAGCCACCTCAACGGAGCGAGCAGCCGCGCCAGCCTCCTCACAGTTTGCGCCGAATTTAATCTCAGCGGTCGAGCTAAGCCCAAACGGGCGTAGAGTTATCGGTTGGGCACGTTGTGAGTCATTACATTTACAGGGAATTTATGCGCCATAAGCCACATTCATTGCCAGCGAATCCTCTCCCTCGCTGGAAAACCAAATTCAAACAAACCAGTCTGATTGGGTTAAGTCTCTTCTCCCCCGCACTGTTAGCCTGTGGCCCAGACTTTCCGCTGCAATTAACCCAAGACAGGCAAAATAACCTAAGTTATTTACCGCAAACCAGTTTTAGCCAACAACTTAGCGGTTTAGCCAAACCACTAGCTTGGCAGTTTCAAGATGAACCTGCGGCGCAGGAATACCTCTGGGACGAGGTGCATAGTCGCTATCTTTCCCAGACTCGCGCCTATGAAAACAGCGAGTTATCCGAGGCTCAGCTCACGCTAGTTAATAGCCTGCGTGATGCGCAAAGCTTGGCAGAGGCTGAGCAAATCGCCGCGCAGTTAAAAGAGACCTTAGCGCCCGCCTTAACCTGGTACAGCCTTGGCGCCATGGCGTTTGATGCCAAAGAGTACGATAAGGCCAGCGATTACTTTAAAAAAGTCATCGCCCTACCTGAGAGTGAGCGCGCGGGTCGCAGCCTGTGGGCGCTGTATAGCTTGTCTCGTATCGAGCTGATAAAAAGCAAAACCGCCAACGATAATAGCCATTTTGTTCAAGCCAATACTTACTTGCAGCAACTACAAGCAGAGGTGAATCAAGGTGCCGCCGATCCGCTGCGCTTAAGCTTGGCAGGTCTTGGCGAACAGGCTTATATTCTGCTGCATCAAGGCCAAGCTCAAATTGATGTCACTCGTGGGGAATATGAGCCGCCTAAAATAGATGTAGCCTTAAATCCTGCCACCTTAGATAAGGTTATTGAACTCTATGCCACCCAGTCGGTGCAGGGCGACAGTAGCGGTTATGATTCGCTGCTGATGTTAAGTCGCAGCTTAATGTCTAAAAATATCAATGAGCTAAAACCATTATTACAGCAACCGAGTGTGCAACAGTTGCTCATTGCCTACTGGCAAAGCAGCGCTAATGATTTCGCCTTCGACGGACAACTGATGGACATGGGCCAAAAGGTTGCCGAAATCCTCACCGTATTCCCAACCGATGGCGTAGTACTGAGCCAGGGCGATAAGTTAGCGGCGATTTACTACCAATTGGGTGACTATGCCAGCGCCGAGCGCATGCTGGCACTCGCCAAACCGAGCGGCCTAACTTGGTGGCTCACAGCAAAGCTTATGCTACAAAAGGGTGACCAAGCCCAAGCAGCGAAGGCCTATGCCCAAGCAGTGCATCATTTTCCAACCGATGCGATTTCAGGTACTGAGCATTTAAATGCTAAGGATACCCAACAACAAGCCATCGACGCCGATGCCGAGCAAGCCACCTATTGCCGTATTCGCGCCGAGCAGGGCGTGCTATCCCTTGAGCGGGGCGAATATGTCGATGCCCTCAGCCAATTGTTCGCCAGTGGTGATGAGTATTGGCAGGATATTGCCTATGTGGCCGAGCGCGTGCTCACCACCGCCGAACTTAAGCTGTTTATCGACGAGCATGTGCCGGTAATGACTTTCGAGTATCCCAAGGACAGTGATTGGTACGACAGTGTCGAGCCAATCAATAACCGCCTGCGTTACTTACTGGGTCGTCGCTTACTGCGTGAAGGCGCGATTGCCGAAGCTCCAGCTTATTTCAGTAACCCCACACTTAATGCCAACGTGCTGGAGTATGGCAAGGCGCTGACCACAGCCAAGAATAGCAAGGGCATTGAAAGCGCCCGCGCCTATTGGTCTGCCGCCGAACTCGCGCGTCATCAAGGTATGGAAATCTTAGGTTTTGAATTAGCGCCGGATTATTCGATTTATGCCGGGATGTTCGACCTAAGGGATTGGTATGCTGCGGATAAGCTCAGCGATAAAGAGCAGCAACGCATCAGTGCCAGCCAAGCGATTCCCGATAAACGTTTCCACTATCGTTACCAAGCCGCCGAGCTAGCAAACAAGGCTGCCGATCTCGTGCCCCACAACAGCCAAGCCTATGTCGCGCTATTGTGCCAAGCCACAGGTTGGGTGTTATATCGCGATGATGAACTCGCCCGCCGCTACTATAAAAAGTACGTCGCCAATGGTCCTTTTGTGCCTTGGGCGGAGAATTTTGGTACGCAGTGTGAAACTCCAGATTTTGACCGCGCCGTCGAACGGGAAAAAGCCAACCAAATCGCCGAGTGGAATGCGATTTACCACAAACTCAAAAAGCCCGTGGCCTATGGCTCACTGGTTATTACTGCAGCCTTGATCGGATTTATTGGCCTACGCAGACGATCTAATCGAGCAAAAAATCATCAAAGCTAAAATCAACTGAGATTAAAAGTTAAATATGCCCAAACAACCCGAAGAGGCTGGATTCAGGTTGTTTGGGCATAAAACTAAAATCTTTTTGTTAGTCTCTATGATGGCTCCGAATACACAACAAATTGACCAATTTCAACGAAAACTTAGCTGACTTAACTTAGATTATTCAAAGTTAGCACTATCGGTATTTGTTCGTTGATTTCAGCATCGCACAACAAAGCCGTTATTTTTAAACAAAATGGCCCTAGCAATTAGTTTTAACACATCTGTAAGGAGAGAAAAATTGGCGCGCAAGGAAAAGGCTGAGAGTGAATCTTATCATAAATTTATAGATGAGCAGGCAAAGCTCGCATATGAGGAACTAGTTAAAAATCAATCACCTAAAAAGGCCTTTTTAGGCGCAATACTAGGTGTTTTCTTAGGTTTAGCCTTGCTTATTCTCTTTGTTTGGAATGGGCTAGTGTTTTATTGGATGCTATTTGTCCCTGCGGCAGTGATTGGTTATTTAGCCTGCAAGTTTGGGAAAATCTATGAGAGTAAATATGCAAACATGATAGGTGTAATAGGGCTATTGACCAATGGCTTTGCTGTAATGACTTTATACAACTATGAAGCTATTGCCTTATCCACCATTCCTATTGCCTTTATTGTGACGAGGTATTTCGCCAAATTGAAATTAACCGAAGCACAAGAGCGAGCTATTTGGCGTAAAGAAATAGGTAAGTTATAACGAACTATCAAAGTGCAATGGCGAGTCATTATACATCAAATAATGCATAACAAATTGCTGTTGTCGCGCTACGCGCTGGGGCTGCCTACGCTACGCTTCGGCAGCCCCAAAGCAAGGCGTTAGGCATCCAGAGTTATACGTAAGAAGTAAATATAGGAATAATTGAATGGAGTACATCGTATCCCGAGGGAAAGAAGAAGGCATAGTTCTCACTCCCCACAAACATGAAGACGGGAAATACGTAGCTAGCATGAGTCGATTTGAAAAAGACTACATATACGTTGATTCTTTGAGAGAGCTTCAGATTCTCTGTGAAAATGGGTTCTCCATAAGAATGAGCAATCAAGATTCATCGCATCACCGTGCGCCAAGCCTAATTAGCCCTGGGTCAATTACCAATAAATCAAATACGGAACTAGAAAATGCCTAACAAGGCCAAGCACAGTGCCCGCAAAAAGCGCGAGCTGGACCTCGCTACGCTCGGCCTGTGTTGGTGGCGTTAACCCATAGATATTTTTATCTGAAGCAGACGCGTTTGAGTTAAGGCTTTAACTCGGAAATGTCCCGAAACATGCAGTGTATTTCTTTGTTAATACCCACATGCGACGCCAATGCTGAACAGGTGAGCCATGGAGGTTTGCGAGACGACCGTCCGCCTCATGGACGGGGCGGTCGAGCATCCACGGACGGACTCGCTGCGTGTCGGTGAGCGAATACCATGGCTCACGATAATTGAATGTTTAGAAGGTAAGCATCAAAGTTTATGCCGTTAGCGGTAATATCCAACACATTATTTACCCTCTTCAGTTCCAACTGAGCTTCTTTGGAATGAAAGCATATTCAACTGGAACAAGTTAACCCGGCCTTAGGGATTCACCCAATTAACTCGCTCGCCAGCTAGATAAGCGCTGAGATTTGCCGTCGCGATATTAAGTAAGTTTTGCCGTGCTTCTTTGGTCGCCCAGGCATTGTGGGGGCTGATACTGATATTGGGCGCAGTGAGTAGCGGATTATCCGCACTCGGTGGTTCGGTTGAGAGAACATCGACGCCGGCAAAGACTTTGCCCTGCGCTAATGCCGTAGCCAACGCAGCCTCATCGATTAAGCCGCCGCGCGCGGTGTTGATCAGTAGCGCCTGCGGCTTCATTAATTCGAGGGTTTGGGCATTAATTAGCTCGGTTGTCTCAGGGGTGAGTGGGCAGTGGAGCGAGAGAATATCGGACTCCTTAAATACCGTATCACGGGATGTCCAACTTACGCCTTGAGGTAAATTGCTGGGCTCGGTGCGGGTATTGACTAACACCTTCATGCCGAAGGCTAAGGCGAGTTTAGCGACCTGCTGACCAATATCCCCATAACCAATCAAGCCTAAGGTTTTGCCTTTGAGGGATTGCAGCGGCATTAAGGTAAAACAAAAGTCACTGCAATTACTCCATTGCCCTGCGGCAACGGCTTGATGGTGCGCCGCAACAGCTTGCGTGTGATGCAAAATATGGGCAAACACCATTTGTGCGACGGCATCGGGGCCATAGGCGGGCACGTTGGTGACCACTATGCCTAACTCTTTTGCGGCGGCAAGATCCACCACGTTGGTACCCGTAGCGAGCACGCCGATATATTTAAGCTTTGGCAGTTGGGCTAAGGTGTTGGCATCGAGGGGCGTCTTGTTGGTGAGCACTATCTCGGCATCCTGAGCGCGGGGGATAATCTCGGCCGAGGGCGTGCGGGCAAAACAACTAAAGTCCCCTAATGCGCTGACCGCTTGCCAAGTTAAATCCCCAGGGTTTAAGGTTTCACCATCGAGTACGACTATTTTCATCTTTACCTCTTAACTGCGTTTGCGCCTTGCCCATAAGCAGGGGAATTAAAAACTGAGTTTGACCCCAAGATTGGCTTGCACTTGCCACATCACATCCGATGTCACATGCCATAGGCATTGGTCTTCATTACAAAAAAGTGAGCTGTCACTGTCGATAAAGGTGGCGTAGCCACGCAAGTCCGCAAACAGCGCGAAGTTTTGCGTCATGCGGTATTCGGCGCCACCACCAATGCCCATGGAGAAACGGGTTTCCGTTGACCAATCATCGGGCATCATCCGAGTTACCCCGGCACTGGCGGTAATGTAGGGCTGAAAATCGCCACTGGGGAAGAATAAGGTGCCGCCAAGGTGGATATAGTCCACATCTAAGGAAGCGACTAAGTCAGGGGTAAACAGGCCGCCGCTTTTCAGCTCGGAGGATTGACGGCTATAGAGCAGGTAAATATTGCCGGGATCGTTAGTGCCAATCCCTAACATGATGCCGTAATGGCTCGCCTCTTCGATACCCACACTCTGCTTATTATCGGTTTCAGCCTTGTTCGCATCGAGTTCATTGATATCGAACGAGCTACCACCAAAGCTGTAACCACCGTAGGGGGCGACAAACAGCTCGGGTTCGGCATAGGTTGGTAATGCGAGGGTTAGAGGTAATAAACCAGCTATCACAGTTAATCGGTTAACGTATTTCATCTTAATCCCTTATCTGTCGTTATTATTCCTTGCGTCGACAGCGTTAACCGAAGCGTTAGCGCATGCCGCGCTCCGACTTCACCCTGTCGTACGCAGCTTGGATATCCTGCGCCTTACGATTGGCAATTTCCATCATCTCGGGTGGTAACCCCTTAGCGATTAACTTATCGGGATGATGTTCATTCATCAACTTGCGATAAGCCCGCTTGACCTCTTGATCCGTCGCCTCAGCATTAATGCCAAGCAAATTATAGGCATCGGTAATCGAGGTTTTATTCCCATTAGAGGTCTGGTGGAAACGGTATTCCGCTTGCCAACGTTTAAGTAATTCATCGAGTTGCCCACGACCATAACCTAACTCTTGGGCCACCGTCATCAGAATTGCATGCTCAGCGGGATCGAGCTCACCGTCCGATAAGGCGGTTTGAATTTGGATCTCGATAAACATTTGCACCAGCTCTTGGCGACCTTGAGTCACGGCCCGAAAGGCTTGCAGACTACTGCGCAGGTCAAAGCCCGGCTCTTTACCCTCACGGAACGCCTGCTGCGCCTCTTTACGGGCTTCACCCGTTAAGCGCATCTGGTCCATCAACATAGTCGCGATACGAATATCGGTTTCAGTCACTCGACCCGACGCCTTGGCCACATGGCCCATTACGGCGAAGGTGGTGTTAAAAAATATCCCCTGTCGATTCTTGGCTTGACCTAAGATCTGACTAAAACTGGCGCCACCACCGGCGCGTTTGTCGTAGAGATGCCCAAGCCATAAGCCCAGTAGCGCACCGAAAATACGGCCAAACATAAACCCGATAACAAATCCAAAAAACTTACCCCAAAGGCGCATCTTAATTCCCAATTTGATAATTTATTCAGTCACTCAATCGACATCGCGAGTGAAACCGTTCACTCAAGGCGCTAAACGTTAGGCGATACGCCATTACGCCAGCGCTGACTCTAATGCTTGCAGACGTGGAATCGTCCCGACATCGCACCAGAGTCCATTAAAGTGTCCCCCGGTGATCAAGCCATCGGCCATCTTAGCCCGCAGCAAAGGCCCAAGGGCAAAGGCACCATCCGGCGTGCCGTTAAATAATGATGGGCAATATAAACCCATGCCAGAGAAAGTGTATTTTTGCTCGCCCTGCTCACGTACAAGCCCCTGCTCCAAGGCAAAGTCACCGTTAGGATGTTGCTCGGGATTCGGCACCAACCATAAATGCGCCAGAGCAGTATCCGCTAAGGGAGCTATCGTCGGCAAGGCATCGATAAACACATCACCATTGAGCACTAAAAACGGCGCATCCGAGTCGCCGTCAGTTAGCAAAGGCAAGGCTTGTTTAATTCCGCCACCAGTCTCGAGGGCCGATGCTTCGGCGCTATATTGGATGTTCACCCCAAAGGCGTGACCATCGCCTAAGGTTTCGACCAGCTTATGCCCAAGCCAAGCATGATTTATCACGATATCGACAATCCCCGCCGCGGCCAACTTCTCAATATGGTACACAATCAGCGGTTTACCTAAGACGGGCACTAAAGGTTTGGGCAGGGTGTCGGTCAAGGGGCGTAAACGCTCTCCCCTGCCTGCCGCGAGGATCATGGCCTTCATTGCTTGTCTCCCAGCAGAGAATTCTTTCCCTTAGCCGCAAACGCAGGCACAACGCGCGATTGCACCCAAGCGGAAAATGGCGTGAGCGCTGGATAAAGGCTGGCAATATCCACAATATACGACAAGGTTAACGGAATATCGGCCATATAGGCGGGCTTGTTGTCCCGATAGTGCAAACGCGCAAAAATCCCCGCGGCCTTGATATGGCGCTGCAATCCCATTAAATCAAACCAAGTTTGATACTGGGTAAAGGATGTCTGCGCCGGTATTTGCCCCAACTCAAGCACTTGCTGATAATGCTGCTGCATTAATTCCTGCACCATGGTTTGCGGCCAACGCACATAGCAATCCCGCAGTAAAGACACGGCATCGTAGGTCACAGGCCCTAGCACCGCATCTTGGAAATCAATCACACACAGTTCGCCCTCTTTGAGCATCAAGTTGCGGCTGTGGTAATCGCGGTGCATTCCCACCTTAGGTTGCGCGAGGGCATTTTCCACCAAGAGATCAAAACTCTTCTCCACCAGTGAGCGTTCCTCGTGGCTGAGTTCAAGCTGTAAATGTCTCTCTAACAGCCACTCGGTAAAAATCCCCAACTCGCGGCGCACAAATGCCTCATCATATAAAGGCAATGGCTGCGGGTTGCCAGTAACAGGGTCAAGGCTCTCAACCACTGAGGCTACCTGAGGCAATAATGCCAAGGCACGGCGATAGTAGTCCGCGACATTTGCCTCGGTCAGCACAGACAACAACTGAGTATCCCCAAGATCGCTCAGTAGCATAAAGCCTTGCTCGGCATCGGAGGCAATGACTTTTGGAACTGTCAGTCCCGCCGTCGCATAGGCACTGGCGAGGGCGATAAAAGGCGCGATAGGCACTAAGGCGGGCGGCGAATCGGCAACAATGTAGCTCGTATCGCGGTCCGTGACCCGGAAATAGCGCCTAAAACTGGCATCACCGGAAATCAGAATCGGGGTCACATCATAGGAAAAATAACGGTTCAGCCACTGATTAAGGGAAATAAATCTCGAGTCGGATAAGGTCATTTCATGGCTCTTATAGAAAAATTGCTTTATTATAGCTGGCATATAATTTGGAAACAGCTAAGAAATTGAGAGATTTATTTGCTGCGTTGCACTTGTAGTTTGCAACTTTCCCCGTCGATACTTGTCCAGACAAAGAAATCATTATTATTGACCTAAGATGCAGATCCGTTACTTTCTGGCCTTGAGCCTGTTACCGCAAGTTGTCCTGGCAGACGAATCTCCCACAGCCTCAGCGTCACAATGCGTCATTGAACCGCCAGTACCTCGTATCGTATCTCAACCCGGCCTGAGCGCCGCCGATCAAGAGAAAATTCGTATCGTGTCGGACCGCTCCAACGCCGAAATGGGCAAACAAGCCATTTTTACCGGTGATGTGGTCTTCAGTCAGGGCGACAGACACATTGCCGCCGATGAAGCGATTCTCGACCAAGCGACCGAGCAGTTCGATGCCAATGGCAACCTCGTTTTCCAAGACAGTATTTTTACCGTTACCGCCGATTCGCTGCAGGCACAAATGCGCAGCAACCGCGCGACCCTAAAGGGTGCCCAGTATTGGCTACATGGTCAGCAGGTTCACGGCGATGCCGAAAAGCTGCAAATCACCATGAACAACAACCTGATCTTAACCAACACTAACTTCACCACTTGTCCGCCAGACAATGTTTCTTGGCTGCTCGAAGCAGAAAAAATCAAGATTAACAGCGAAGAAGAATGGGGCGAGATTTGGAATGCTAAGCTGAGAGTCGCCGATATTCCGGTGTTCTACATTCCTTATATGACGGTGCCAGTTTCCGACAAACGTAAAACCGGTTTCCTCTACCCAAGCTTTAGCACCAGCACCACCAACGGTTTTGAAGTTTCTGCACCCTATTATTGGAATATCGCGCCGGAATATGACCTCACCTTTACACCTAACTATATGTCTAGCCGTGGTTTATTCACCAAGACAGAGTTTCGTTATCTTGCGGGTGAGGCCCAAAATGGCCGCTTGAATTTAGAGTATTTGGGCAACGACCAGATGATCAGCGGCAGCCCAAATCGTTACCTCTATAACTGGCAACACCAAGGCGCCATCGATAAAAACTGGCGGGTACTCGCCAACTTTACCGAAGTGTCTGATAACAACTATTTCAACGACTTAAAGTCTGATGTTAACCGCGCCACCGATAACCAATTATCGCGGATTGGTGAAGTCAGCTACTTCGAACGAGATTGGGATATCAGCACTCGGGTGCAAGATATTAAAGTACTAGGTGAGGACGAAAAGCCTTATCAAGTGATGCCGCAGGTGAACTTTAACTACCGCGCCGCCGACTTTTGGAACAACTTGGACTTTGGCTTCAATTCAGAGCTGACCAACTTCGCCCATCAAGATAGCGACATGAATACCGCCACTCGTTTGCATATGGCGCCTAGCCTGACACTGCCGATTCACGGCCCTTCGGGTTCGTTGACCAGTCAAGTCAAACTGATGCAAACCAACTATTGGCAGGAAAAAAACAACAGTGGATTCGATGGCTTAGATGATACTGTGAGCCGCACCATTCCGCAGGTGCGGATCAATGGTCAAATCAACTTCGAACGTTTTACCGAACTGTTCGATCAAAACTACCGCCAGACGCTCGAACCTCAGTTCCAGTATCTGTACGTAGGTTATGAAGATCAGCGTGGCATCGGCATTTACGATACCGCCCAGTTGCAGGACGACTACTTCGGTCTGTTCCGTGACCGCCGCTTCTCAGGCCTTGACCGCATCGCCGATGCTAACCAAGTTACTCTAGGTGTGACCACGCGTTTCTTCGACGATCACAACCAAGAGGCGACTAAGTTCAGCCTAGGTCAGATCCTCTATCTGCAGGACAGTAAACTGGGTTACGAAGATAACCTCTTCGAGCAAAATCAATCGACCTCAGTCTTGGCCGCCGAGTTAGATACCCGCTTAAGCCATGACTGGTATTTAGGCGCCGCGATTCAATACGACACCAACTCGAGCGATAACAAGAAGACCGAAGTCACCTTAGACTTCCGCCCAGAAGCCAATAAACTCTTGCAGCTCAGTTATCGTTATGTGCCGGATCTATTGAACTCCAACACCAACGATCTGGTGAATATTTCCCAAGCGGGTGTGCGTGGTGCCTGGCCGATTAACGACAGCCTGTATTTTGTCGGTAACTGGTACTACGACCTCAACGAGAGCCGCAGCATAGAAACCTATACTGGTTTCCAATATGAATCATGCTGTTATGCAATCCGTCTCAGCTATCACTACCGAATTAAGACCAATTACGATGACAACATTGGCTCGGCCGTTATCGATGAGCGCGAGCAATTTGAAAGCGGTGTTTACCTGAATTTAGTCATCAAAGGACTCGGTGGTTCAGGCCCATTAGGCGTATCGGATATGCTCAATGACGGTCTGTTTAACTACAGAAAACCGCTTTATCTGAGGAATTAGCAAAGATTTGTGGTAGATTGCTGAACCTCAACAAGGACTGAGAGTCCAAACAGGTTAATGAAAGCTGTGCGCTCCCCCCAAGAGAGTCTCGGAACGCACGCTTTTAGAGTTACTAACAAAAGAACATTTAGGCAACTCACTGTAATTTCGATATAAATGGTAAAGTTAACTTAAATAAGCCGTCGAATTTGACCTTAGAACGTGCCAAGGATTTTGTGGATGAAACCCAGTAAACATCTGATTTTTGCTTTATTTGCACTCGCTATCAGCCAGCCTACTATGGCCGCTCCCCAGCCAATCGACCGTGTTGCCGTTCAAATCAACGACGGTATTGTGCTCGAAAGTGAAATCACCAACATGATTGACACTGTAAAAGCCAATGCGAGAGCCGCGAATCAATCGTTGCCATCCGACAGTGCACTGCGTACTCAGGTTATCGAGCGACTGATCCTCACCCGTTTGCAGTTGCAGATGGCGGATCGTATCGGTCTGCATATCGGTGACTTACAGCTAGACCAAGCAATTGAAAACATTGCCCGCGAGCAAAAAATGACCGTGGCGCAAATGCAGCAAAAAATCGAGAGCGAAGGCTTAAGCTTCAGCCAGTACCGCGAGCAACTGCGTGAAGAAATCACCCTAGGTGAAATTCAACGTATCCAAGTTCAACGCCGTATCCAAGTGTCACCACAGGAAATCACCAGCCTGGTAAAACTGATCCAAGAGCAAGGTATGAAGGACGTCGAATACCAAATCGGCCATATCCTGATTGACGTACCGAACAACCCAAGCAGTGAACAACTGGAAGCCTCGAGCAAGCGCGCGAATGCCGTACTCGAACGCTTAAAGAGTGGTGAGGATTTCCGCCGCACCGCTATCGCGTCATCATCGGGTCCTAAGGCGCTGGAAGGCGGTATCTGGGATTACATGAACATCAACGAGATGCCAACGCTGTTTGCGGAAGTCATCAACGGTGCGAAAAAAGGCGACATTATCGGCCCAATCAAGAGTGGCGCAGGTTTCCACATCATCAAGATTATGGATGCCCGTGGTTTACAAACCAAAGAAATTGAAGAAGTCAGAGCGCGTCATATCCTGCTCAAGCCATCGCCAATTCTGTCGGAAGACCGCGCTAAGGCCATGTTAGAGCAGTTCTTAAAGCAAATTCGCTCTGGCGAAGCCAAGTTTGAAGATTTAGCCCGTCAGTATTCTGAAGATCCAGGTTCAGCCACTAAAGGTGGTGAACTGGGCTGGGCAGAGCCAAGCATTTATGTGCCTGAGTTTGCGCAAACCCTTAACAGCTTAAGCCCTGATCAAATCAGTGAGCCTTTCCGTACTACCCACGGCTGGCATATCACTCAGCTGGAAGAGCGCAGAAAAACCGATGCCACGGATCAATTTAATACCAACCGTGCGCACCAACTGATCTTCCGTCGCAAATTTAATGAAGAACTGCAAAACTGGCTAGACGAAATGCGTGCCGACGCATACATTGAAGTCTTTCAGCCTGAGTCAAACCGAGGTTAAGGTAAATTGACCACTAAACGTATTGCCGTTACCCCCGGAGAACCTGCGGGTATCGGCCCCGATTTAGTCGTGCAACTCGCTCAGCAGGCTTGGCCTGCTGAGTTAGTCGTTTGTGCGGATCCCGAATTATTAGCCAGCCGAGCAAAACGACTCGGCCTGTCTGTTACTTTTCGCCCTTACCTGCCCGAGCAACCGCCTAAACCGCAGGAAGCAGGCACGCTCACCATTGCGCCTTTCAAACTGGTGACCGACGCCGTTTGCGGCCAGCTCGATGAGCAGAACAGTGCCTACGTAGTTGAAACCCTGCGTTATGCGGGTGAGAAAAACATGAGCGGCGAGTTTGATGCCGTAGTTACTGGCCCAGTCCATAAAGGGATCATCAATCAAGCGGGGATTTCCTTTAGCGGCCATACCGAGTTTTTTGCCCATCAGGCCAACTGCCCCGATGTGGTCATGATGTTAGCGACTCAAGGCTTACAGGTGGCACTGGTGACCACCCATATTCCACTGGCCTATGTGGCAAAAGCCATTACGCGCCAGCGTTTGCATCATATAATCAAGATTTTACACGCTGACCTTATCAGCAAGTTTGCCATTGCTTCCCCTAAAATTTATGTCTGTGGCTTAAACCCACACGCGGGTGAAGACGGCCATCTTGGCCGGGAAGAAATCGATGTGATTATTCCGGCTCTGAATGAACTGCGTGAAGAATATCAAATGAACATTGTCGGCCCTCTGCCCGCCGATACCCTGTTCCAACCTAAATATTTACAGGACGCGGATGTCGTGTTGGCCATGTACCATGACCAAGGCTTACCCGTTCTAAAGTCACAGGGATTTGGCAAATCGGTAAACATTACCTTAGGTTTACCTTATATCCGTACCTCGGTTGACCATGGTACGGCGCTCGATCTTGCGGGAACTGGCAAAGCCGATATTGGCAGTTTTGTCTGCGCCTTGAATAAAGCCATTGAGTTATCCTCAAAAAACTAAACGATTAGATATTAATGAGTAGCAAAGTACATTTAGGCCACACGGCCAGAAAGCGTTTCGGACAAAACTTCTTAACCGACGACAATGTGATTAACCGCATTGTGGGTGCGATCGCCCCCGATAATGACCATGTGATGGTCGAAATCGGCCCCGGCCTTGGCGCCTTAACCGAACCAGTCGCCACGGCGATAGATAACCTGACCGTGGTTGAGTTAGACCGCGATCTTGTTGAGCGCTTGCAGAATCACCCTGTACTTAAGGATAAGCTCACGATTCACCAAGGCGATGCGCTGCAGTTCGACTTTAGTCAGTTGGTGGTACCGGGTAAAAAACTTAAAGTGTTTGGTAACTTACCCTATAACATTTCAACGCCTTTGATGTTCCATCTGTTCGAGTTTGCCGAACAGATTGAAACCATGCACTTTATGTTGCAAAAAGAAGTGGTGCTGCGTTTATCAGCAAGCCCAGGTAACAAGGCCTATGGCCGCTTAACAGTGATGGCCCAGTACTTCTGCCAAGTGGTTCCGGTACTCGAAGTGCCACCCCATAGCTTTGCGCCACCGCCAAAGGTGGATTCTGCCGTGGTACGTCTGTTGCCCTATGCAGAAAAACCTTTCCCCTGTAAGGATGTGAATGTACTGCGCCAGCTGTGCACCACGGCCTTTAACATGCGCCGTAAAACACTGCGTAACAACCTCAAGCAAGTGTTAAGCGATGAAGAGTTTGAGCAACTAGGCATAGATCCCAATCTGCGCCCTGAGCAAATCAGTGTTGAGCAATATGTCGCCATGGCGAATATGGTGTGTGATAAGCAGGCTTAAGCAATATCAGTTTGATGGGCACTTTAGGGTGCCCTATCTTATTCAAGGGAGCAGCATGAGCGCATTGGATGACTCAATCCGAGTCGAAGTCAAAACCGAATACATTGAACAACAGTCCTCGCCCGAGGATCAGAAATACCTCTTTAGCTACACTATCACCATCATCAACCTCGGTGAACAAGCCGCCAAACTCGAAACCCGCCACTGGATTATTACCGACGCCAACGGCAAAATCAGTGAAGTGCAAGGTGCAGGTGTCGTCGGCGAAACCCCAACCATTCCCCCCAATACTGCCTACCAATATACTAGCGGTACCGTACTCGATACGCCCCTTGGCATTATGTATGGCACTTATGGTATGGTCAGCGAATCAGGCGAGCACTTTAAGGCAACGATTAAGCCCTTCCGTTTAGCACTCCCCGGTTTATTACATTGATTTAATTATAGAAAGGATATTGTGGCCCATTATTTTGTTGGTGATGTCCAAGGCTGTTTTGCCGAACTTCAACGATTACTTGCTAAAGTCGACTTTAATCCATCCCGTGATGAACTCTGGGCAGTGGGCGATCTGGTCGCCAGAGGCCCAGATTCATTAGCCACACTGCGTTTTTTTCAATCCTTAGGCGATGCGGGCAAAACCGTCCTCGGTAATCATGATCTGCATTTACTCGCCCTCCACGGCAAACTCAAGCGGGATAAACCCAGCGATAACTTAACGCCACTATTAAACGCACCCGATATTACCAGTTTAATCGACTGGCTGAGACAACAGCCGTTGATGCGGGAATTGCCAGAGCATAAGCTCATCATGACCCACGCCGGTGTGCCGCCACAGTGGTCATTAGAGGTGTTAAGGCAAGAGTCGCAACTTGTCAGCCAAGCCCTCGAGCAGAGTGATTACCTCGACGCACTGATAAGCCAAATGTACAGCGATACCGCCGAGCGGTGGGAGCCAAGTGCTATAGGGATTAATCGCCTGCGTTTTTGTATCAACGCCTTGACCCGTATGCGTTATCTGTATGTCGATGGTCATTTAGACTTTGACTGTAAACAACCGCCAGAGGATTGCACTAATCCACAGCTACGGCCTTGGTTTGAATTTACCTCTGCGTTACGTGAAAGTCACACCTTAGTGTTTGGACATTGGGCGGCATTGATGGGTAAAGTCAACGACCCTAAGCTAAAAGCACTAGACACAGGCTGTTGCTGGGGGGAATATCTAACCCTATGGCATCTTGAAAAAGACCAAAAAATTACCCAAAAAAGGTTAAAAAAGGGTTAAACTAAGCCCGAGAGTGGTCGATATACGACAGTACCCTATGCTCTGAATTTAATAATCTTTTCATTCGGAATAATATAATAATAACCGGAGTATCCTATGAAAGTTAATGTAGCCACCCGAGTCATTGGCGGGTTTAGTGTTGTTACACTTTTACTTGTGTTGTTAGGATTTACCTCGTACCTGACGAACATTAGCCTCAAAGATAGTTCGGCCATGATGCAAGAGTTAAGCTTGCCAGCCCTAAAGGCGACCAACCACTTAACCGAAACCCTGAGTGAACAACAGCGCCAAGTGCTGATCGCCTATCACGCCCCAAAGTCCTCGAACATTCCCGATATCCGTAAAGTCTTTAACGACCACGGCACCCAGTTTAAAAACGAGATCAGCAATCTAACGCAATTGGTTCAAGGGCAAGCCAATCTTTCTGCATTGATCTCGCAACTGGATGGTAGCTTCTCGACCTTCGAGCGCGATAGTCTCGCCATGCTCACTGAACGTGAAGCCGCCCTCAGCAAACAAGAGCAGCTAATCGGCTTAAAGAAGAAGCTTGAAAATGCCGCCGATGACGCCTCGTCGGTTTTGCTCGATATTATCGATTTAGAAAATAGCCAAAACCCCGATGCTCAGAGTATCGCGGCCTCTGCCAGCGCTATCGATACCAGCATGGGTAATATCATCACGACCATTGCCGATTTAGTGACTAATGAAGAAATGAGTAAACATGAACTCATTTCCAAAGAACTCGACTACATCCTCAGCGAGACCAAAAACAAACTCGAATACGTGAATCGTCATGCGCAGGACATAATTGACGCTGACACCTTAAAATCCGTCAATGAAGACACGAAAAAGGTACTCGCGTTGCTCGAAGGTCCTGATTCTATGGTGTTGTTGAAAGCGACCCAATTGAATCACGCCAAGAGTGCCATGAATCAATTGGCGACCATTGAGAAAGATGTCAAAGTCATCGATCGCAATATGGAAGATGTGAGCAATAACATCGAGTCGGTTGCGGCCAATATGAGCCAAGAAACCATAGCTAAGATTGATGCCGCCAGTATCCGCACTATCATTGTGGTGCTAATAGCCATTGTCGCCGCGGTTATCATCAGCTTTGCCGTTGTGGCCCCGTTAAAGCGCTCTCTCTATCAAGTCAATAACGCGCTGAATGTATTAGCTTCAGGCAACTTAACCCACAAATTAGATGATTCTGGCCACGATGAATTTGCCGAGCTTGCGAAAAACTGTAACCGTTTAGTCGACAGTCTACGGGGCTTAATCGTCGGTATTTTGGACCGTTCTAACCAGTTAGCCGCAGCAGCGGAACAAACGTCGGCTATCACGGCGCAAACCACCTCGGGTATCCAAGAGCAAAAGAGCCAGGTCGACCAAGTTGCTACAGCTACCACAGAATTAAGCTCGAGTGCACAACAAGTATCGATGAGCGCCGATGATGCACTGGCGCAAATCAAGCAGGCCGATCAAGAAGCCAAACATATGCGCACGATTGCCGAAGAAAACAAGCGCACCATTTTAGCCCTAGCAGACGAAGTCGCTAAGGCAGGCCAAGTGATCAACAAGGTGCAATCTGATAGTGCTTCTATCGGCTCAATTCTCGATGTTATTCGTGGCATTGCCGAGCAGACTAACCTGTTGGCATTAAACGCCGCGATTGAAGCGGCACGCGCTGGTGAGCAAGGTCGCGGCTTTGCGGTTGTGGCCGATGAAGTGCGCAGCCTAGCCTCAAGAACTCAAGTCTCGACCCGCGAGATCCAGCAAATGATCGAAGTGCTGCAACAGGGCGCGCAGCAAGCCGTAGCCGCTATGGATATGGGCCGTGCCCAGGCCAATGCCTGTGTCGATAAGACCGAGCAAGCGAACCTCGCGCTAGAGACTATCAGCCAATCTGTACATAAAGCCTATGATGCGGGCACGCACATTGCCCATGCCGCACAGGAGCAGAATGTGGTCAGTCAGCAAGTGTCTGAGAAACTTGAGCATATTGCAGCAATTTCGGAAGAAACCGCGATTGGCGCCGATCAAACCGCGCAATCGAGCCATCAAGTGGCTAAACTCGCCGAAGAGCTGCAAGCTTCTGTCGGTGAATTTAGAGTGTAAGCAAACACTCAAGTATGAACAGGGTCGCAATTGCGGCCCTTTTCTTTGGCTTGCGCTTGCGTTTATGTCTGTGCTTTCGCTTAGATTTCAGGCTATCCCATAGCTAAAGCAGATAGCAGAGGCAATAAACTCGAACTCGGTAGTCAACATCCAACTCAATATCAATACAGGATATTCGGTAAAAATTAACTAAACGACGCCCATAAAAAATGCCGAACTCAGTTCGGCATTTTAAGCATCATTCTTTCCTTGTGTTAAAGCACACTAAAAATGATGGAACAGATGATTACTCTTCTTCACCGCCGGCAGCAGCGCCTAAACGCTCTTTCACTGCAGCAGTGATAGGGCTAGCACCGTGACCATTTGCTTCAGCCCACGCTTGAATCGTCATGCCATCGGCTTCTGGTACGCTCAGTTCGTTAACTGATAGACGTTTAGCCACAAACTCACCGGCATCATTCGCATTCGCGGCATAGGCAGTACGCAACAAGCTTTGACCATCACAGCTAATCCCGCTGTACACTTGGCGTAACTTAACACGGCTTTCTTTTAGTTTTTTACGTAGACGGTTTTTATCGTTCGCTTTTACGTAATCACAAATACTCGCGACAAGTGGATCAGCTTCGGCTTTTGCCGTGGTTGGCACAGAAACATAGCTAAATCCGATTAGTGCAGCCAAAGCTACAGGCATAAGACGCATCCGATACTCCTTAATACTTTCTTATAGTTTTATTATGTTTTATATGGGCTGCGTCTATCTCTAGCGGATATTGGCCTCCTAGGAGTCATTAGTGTGGAAGCCGTAAAATACCGCTATCTCAACTAAGTCAGGCCTATCGGATCTAATACCTTAGACATATTGACAATCCATACGCACAGGGTACACAACAGAACAACGTAATTTAACATTTTTTTGCCAAATTGATAAAGCGATATTCCAGCCCATCAGCATTTATACTAGTGAGCGATTCGGTTTCTTGCCATTTATCGCTATCCCATGCGGGGAAAAAGGTATCACCGTCAACCTCTAAGCTAATTTGCGTCAGGTAAAGTCTGTCGGCCTGAGGTAATAATTGTTGATACAATTGCCCCCCACCAATAACGACTAACTCTTCGCAATCACCAGCCGCCAGTTTAGCGTCTTCAAATGAGGTCACGCAGGTCACGCCTTCAATCTGCAAATCCGCTTGGCGAGAAATCACAATATTGTGGCGCCCAGGAAGGGGTCTACCAATGGATTCGAAGGTTTTACGCCCCATCACCACAGGTTTGCCTAAGGTCATGGCTTTAAAGTGGCGTAAATCTTCTGGCAGATGCCATGGCATTTTATTGTCTTTTCCGATGACTCGATTGTTTGCCATCGCGGCTATCATAGCAATGCGCATGGGCACTCCTTTGGTATTGTTTTTATTGAATAACAGGGCGGGTTCTAAAATACAGTAGACTCGGTAAAGCAAGGCCTACCGACAGTGCGCCTAAGATAAACACGGTTTTTAAGCCGTTACTGATCACTTGTCCAGTCAGTTCTTGGCTGACCTGCGACTGCGCCGTTAATTGCACTAGGGCTATTACGGTATTAAAGGCATAGGTGCCAGGGATCATCGGGATAATCGCCGCAACGGCATACATCAAGGGCGGCGCGAGGTGACGCTTGGCAAAGCCGATAGTGATAGTCCCCACTAAAGCCGCGGCGGCAAAGGTCGCCCATTCGATAGGCAAGCCAAATTGCAACATTAGCGTGCGTGAGCTATGTCCTATGGCGCCTGCAAGCGCGCAGTAGGGTAAGAAACGTTTCGGCACGTTAAACACCATAGCAAAGCCGACAGCGGGAATTGCCGAGAAAAAGGCATCGTGCAATAGCGTCCACAGTAAGGCGATCATAGGAAGATCCCCCCTAGCTGCATCGCAATGGTGATACCAATAACGGATGACACCGTAAGCAAGGTGGCATGGCCCCAGCGGGAAATCCCCACGTTCATATGGCCTTTGACCATATCAGAAATCGCATTGATCATCGGAAAACCCGGCACCAACATCAACACACTGGCCGCCATGGCCGCCTGCGGGGTCTCACTCAAGTTAAACACATAACCCGTCTGCGCCAATAAGCTAGTGACAAATGCCGTCACCGCAAAATTAACCAGCAAATTAAAATGCCGCTTGGCAATCGCAAGGCGCACCGACATCCCTACTGCAGAGGCAAAAAAAGTGGTGATTGAAGCAGCGACATCGCCATTAAATAGATGACAGAAGCTTGCGCAGGACAGGCCAATCATCAATATCACCAAATATGGTGGATAGGTCTTAGGTTCAATCCGCGCTAGGCGTTTACGCACTTCGTTGGGGCCATAGAGGCCTTTTTCCGTCAATAAACAGATGCGCTGCAACTCGCAGACTATGGTCATATTGATGCCATGCTCGCGGATCCGACGCGTCGTCGTGATACAGCGACCATGCACTAAACTGGTTAACACGAGGGAATTAGAGGAGATGGAAAGCTCAACACTTGCCAATCCTAAGGCCTGACCTAGGCGCTGACTGATTTCTTCAACTAAATCAGATTCAGCACCGTAGGCCAGTAGCAGTTGTGCGACACGCACAACCTGCCGAGTAATGTCATTTTGAGTATCTGCGTACACGGGACTCTCAAAACTTAGATAGGGATATTATCTTTGGTAGATCACTTCTACATCGTAGTCGTCATCATCAAAGTCATCGTCGAATTCATCGTCATAGTCTTCATTGATCGCATCAATGTTGGCTTGATGATAATTGTCCCACTTGAACTCAACCTCTGCATCTGGGTTTGCATCTTTATCTTCCGGTGGAAGACTTTGGATGAAGTCCAGCAGCTTGGTGGCTAACTCTTTAGTGCCATCGCGGCTATAGGCAGAAATGGTATAAACATCACCTTCCCAACCTAATTCTTTAACTACGCGAGCGACCTTCTCTTTCAGCTCGTCTTCGAGCAGCAGATCCGCTTTGTTAAAGACTAACCAACGTGGCTTGCTTGCCAATTTTGGCGAATATTTTTCAAGTTCACCGACGATCGCACGGGCAGAATCCACAGGATCTGTACCATCAATTGGCTCGATATCGATTATATGCAACAAAATACGGCAACGTTCTAAATGCTTCAGGAAGCGAATACCTAAACCTGCACCTTCTGCCGCGCCTTCAATCAAACCAGGAATATCGGCGATCACAAAGCTTTGACCAGGGCGAGGGTTAACCACACCGAGGTTAGGCACTAACGTCGTGAAAGGGTAATCGGCAACCTTTGGTGTTGCACGTGATACTGCGCGAATAAAGGTCGACTTACCCGCGTTAGGCATACCCAGCAAGCCTACGTCGGCTAACAACAGCAGCTCTAATTTCAGGCTACGGACTTCCCCCGGAGTACCTAAGGTCTTCTGACGTGGTGCACGGTTAGTACTGCTCTTAAAGCGCGTGTTGCCTAAGCCGTGGAATCCGCCTTTAGCCACTAATAGCTTTTGACCATGGGTGGTTAAATCGCCGAGAACTTCCTCGGTTTCATCGTCAATGGCACGCGTACCCACAGGCACTTTTAAAATCAAATCTTTACCGCTATGGCCGGTACAGTCACGGCCACGGCCGTTTTCACCGCGCTCAGCCATGTGAAAACGTTCAAATCGGTATTCAATCAGGGTGTTGTGGTTTTCATCGGCCTGCAGATAGACACTGCCACCGTCGCCACCATCACCACCATCAGGACCACCATCAGGGATATATTTTTCGCGTCTGAAACTCACACAACCGCTACCGCCGTCGCCTGCTTCGACCCTAATTACTGCCTCATCGACAAACTTCATACTTACTCCTGGCATCACTGAATGAAGGAATTATACCGTTTAACTTCATCGGTCGCCAAAAAACTCGAGATACTTGCTCCCAATCTTACCAGCCAACGCCCTCAATTTGATAAAGATTTACCAAACTCACCAGAAACGCAGGTAAATAGAAGCATAAAAAACAGAAAGCCCCACCAATGGCGGGGCTTTACAGTATAAGCTAGACTCGAAAATTAAGCTTCGATGCTAATAAACTTACGGTTATTAGGACCTTTAACTTCGAATTTTACTTTACCGTCAGTTAGAGCAAACAGAGTGTGGTCACGACCAATACCCACGTTTACACCAGCGTGGAATTTAGTACCACGTTGACGAACGATAATGTTACCAGCTAGAACTGATTCACCGCCAAAGCGCTTAACACCAAGACGTTTACTTTCTGAATCACGGCCGTTACGAGTAGAACCGCCAGCTTTTTTATGTGCCATGAGTTAGACTCCTATTATGCGTTGATAGCAGTAATTTTAACTTCGGTGAACCACTGACGGTGGCCCAACTTCTTGTCGTGGTGCTTACGACGACGGAACTTAACGATAGTTACTTTCTCGCCACGACCATGACTTACTACTTCAGCAACGACTTTACCGCCAGCTACTAAAGGAGCACCAACGTGCACTTCTTCACCGTCAGCGATCAGTAATACTTGATCGAATTCAACAGTTGAACCAGTAGCAACTTCTAATTTTTCTAAACGAACTGTGTGGCCTGGGGCTACACGGTGTTGTTTACCACCACTTTGAAAAACAGCGTACATAGCTAT